>Ga0156388_1067_pt1 | contig 13608 bp, 7 predicted proteins | sample RifOxyA3_FD_108032 | JGI IMG/M metagenome (GOLD analysis project Ga0156388, IMG submission 108032) | Desulfobacterales bacterium RIFOXYA12_FULL_46_15
TCCGGAGGTTCCATTTATCAGGGAAAGACCTTCTTTGGCATTCAAATGCATGAGCTCAACACCGGCAGCAGCCATTGCTTCTTTTCCCGGCATGACCTTGCCTTTATAGACGGCTTTCCATTCACCAAAAGCAACACTTGCGATACAGCCAAGGGGACCTAAATCACCGCTGGTACCAAGGGATCCTTTTCTCGGGACAACCGGAAAAACGTGTTTATTGATCATATCCAGGTAAATTTTCAAGTTCTTTTCCTTGATTCCTGAAAAACCACGACAGAGAGAATTGGCTCTTGCAATCATGAATTTTCTAACCATTGAGTCCTCAAATGGTTTTCCAACCTGGGTGGTAATACTTCGAACAAGATTTTTCTGAAAATCATTATCTCTTTCCCTGGGCAAGAGATAGTCAACCAGACCGCCGCAGCTTGTATTGACACCATAAATACAGCGCTCTTCATTGGCCCATTTCTCAACCAGTGCTCTGCACTCGCAAATTTTGGGCCAGTTTTTATCCGCCACCTTGACTTTTATAGACAGATCATTCCCTGCCTTCATCAGTTCTTCAATGGTTAATGTGTATCCGTCCAGAGTCAGTGTTTTCCCTTTGATCGGCATGGTTTCCTCCTTATGTATTTAAGTTTTGTTAGTTACAACATTTAAAATAGACGATGTCGGATCAGATTTAACAAACAGATACAAAATGAACATATTCTATTTTTATCAAAACCTAACCAAATCCCCATTTCTTTGTCAAGTAATAATTTTAATTTTATAAGGAATTTGTTTAATTTACTATAACTATCGAAACCAAACTCCATAATTTCAATTTATTTTGTAAGCCCATATCTCATATTTGCCTTATTTTAATTTTGGATAAATCATCTTAAAACCGACGGATTCGAATAAAGCCTTGACAAATACGTCATGCCCTATTTTGACAATATCATTCTACAACCCCTGTTTTATCTTTTTGGCGCTACCTTGCTTTTTATCCTGGGCTGGCGGTTTACTGGACGGGGAAACGATCCATGTTCAAATGGCCGTTTCAGAGGATTTTGAAGGAATATGCGACATGATATATTCCGACAGGGCTGTGATGGTAAGGCTCGGGTTCACCCCGAGATTGGATGAGACAACCGACCCGTCCGCTACATAAAGACCCGGGTAATTGAACACTTCCCCCCTGGCCGAAACAACGCCGCGGGCAGGTGACTCCCCCATGCAGCATCCGCCGAGGATATGTGCGGTGGTGGACATGTTTAACACAACCTCGGGAAATGAACTTAACGGGATTCCGTTCATTTTTCCGGCCAGGCGTTTTGCAGTTTCATTGGCTACCGGGATATAACTTGGGGAGCGTTCATAGCCTTCCGGAATTTCCGAATTGACGGATTTGGCCCCAAATCGCCACCATCTTTTTTTATAGTTCAGCCTGAGATGGTTCTTATCGGTCTGCATGACGAGCAGCACAGATACGGAAGATGCTTTATCAAGCGGCCACAGCAATCGAGAAAATGTAAGGGGGTGCTTTATTATATTCCCGATAAATCTGAACACCCGCGGAATCTTTCCCCCTCCCCCGGACATGATGGTGAGAAGATTCAAGAGAACATCAGACCCTTTGTTGTATCGAACGATTTCAATATGGGTGGTGTCGTCGGGATAGATTCCCGAGGTAATAGCAATCTGATCGTTCCAGTTGGTTTCTTTGTCATTGGATTTCACCCCGATCAGGGCTTCGGAATTGGTTCTGACAAAATTGCCCAACTCATCGGAAATGCGGGGCAGCAGCCCCTTGTCCCTGCATTTTTCCAGAAGATTGACCGTACCCAGAACCCCGCCGGAAAAAACAACGCCTTTGGCTGTGTACTGTTTTTTCTTTTTAAAAAGCCCTGTGGTATTTTTTGTGATCACTTCATACCCGCCAAAAACGGGCCTGACCCCTGTTACGCAGGTCTCCGGGATAATCTTTGCGCCAAGATTCCGTGCAAGATAAAGATAATTTTTATCCAGGGTATTTTTTGCGCCCTTAGGGCACCCGATCATACAGGCGCCGCAAAAGGTGCAGCCGGTCCTGTCCGGGCCTTTTCCGTTAAAATATGGGTCTTTTACCGTTTTATCCGGCTCACCGAAAAATATCCCCACATCATTTTTATGAAAGGTATCTTTCCCGGTCATTTCAAGACCGACTTCCTTTAAAAGGAGATCAGCCCTGCCCACATGGGGGCTGACATTTGCCCCCAGCATTTTTTTTGCAGTTTCATAATGGGGCGTTAAAGTCTCTTTGACGTTTTTTATACACCAGTCAGGACTTTCAAAAACCTTATCCGGCGGCACCAGGAGCTGATTGGCATACACCAGGCTTCCGCCGCCAACCCCTCCGCCGTGCAGAATCATGACGTGCCGGAACAGGGTCAGCATCTGGTACCCGTAGCAGCCAATGGCCGGCAGCCAGAGATATTTACGGATATTCCAGTTTGTTTTCGGAAAATCAGGGGTCTTCCATTCTTTTCCCTTTTCAAGAACCCCTACGCGATATCCTTTTTCAGCAAGTCTTAGTGCGGAAACACTCCCGCCAAAGCCGGAGCCGATCACGATATAATCAAATTCCTGATGCCCTGATGCTTTCATGATACCCCCCCTGTAATCGTTATTGCCTCTATTTTTCTTTTCCGGAAAGATAGTCTGCCAACAGGATTCTAAGTTTTTTAAGACCGCCGGAATAAAAATGGTTGCAATTTTCAATAATATCAAAGCGGGGTGATATCCCCCACCTTTTTATATGCTTCTCAATCAGTCCGGGCGGAGCGATCTCGTCATTCCTGCCGGTCACCACCAGACCCGTGGAAGGCATTTGCTCAATATCGTCAAAGCTCATGAATGCCATAGGAGGGGACACCATGATATGATCTTCTATCATGCATCCTTTTGAAACCACGGCAGCATTCATCCTTGACCCAAAAGAATATCCTGCAAGGCTGATGTTCTGAAAGCCTTTATCTGCAAGAAAGGATATTGCAGCCCGTACATCCTCCTGTTCACCATATCCGTTGTCAAAGGAACCTGTGCTGCTGCCCATCCCCCTGAAATTAAATCTTAACGTTGTGAATCCTTTTTCAAAAAAAGCCCTGGCAACCGTCATGACTACCGGATTATCCATATCCCCGCCATGGAGCGGGTGAGGGTGAGAGATAATCACCGCCTTTTGTGAAGAATTATGATCCAGCATGCCCTCAAGCCTGATTGTTTGACACTCAATAGTGATCTGTGATTCCATCTGATCCCTCCGGTTTTTATGGGATTATCTTTTCATTCCTGCCATATCTTTGTTCTTTTCACTGGATCATTTTTCTCAAGGCCCTGATAAAATCTGAAGGAATGGCATAGGTTATTCCGGTAGGCTCGGAAAGCGCATGTTCTTTTTTGCCTCTTACAAATACCATATTGATAACCCCGACAACCTCACCTGAGCTTTTGAGGATGACCGGGCTTCCGCTGTTCCCGGGGAAGGCGGCAGCATCAATCTGAAAAATATCATAGGGGTCGCCAAGATGCCGGATCAGCCCGCCATTAATTATTCTTGCGCTGGGACTGGGTTTGACCAGGGGTGCAATGCTTGAGATTATTCCTCCATGAGTTGTCGGGTTCAATCCGAGGACAAATCCGATGGGATACCCCATAAAAATAACCCCATACCCTTCTTTTACAGAAGATGAATCCCCGATTTTCAGTGATGGCAACGGGTCTGATTCATGCTCAAGAACAGCAAGATCATGGAATTCATCCACGGCTGCAACCCCGGCTTTTATCCCGGTATCGGGAAATCTTTCATGAAATATCCTAAGATAAGCGGTTTTCTGTTTTTCAATGATAGGCAGGACAACATGATAATTGGTCACTATTTTTTTTCCGCCATCAATGACAAATCCGGTTCCAAGATAAACCGCCTTTGGAACATCATTGAAATAATAGGTACCGACAGCCACAATGGAGGGTTTGATTTTTTTTATCAGGCCAGAAAGACGCTGATCTTCATCCTGACCGGTTTGATCTGCCTTTGGCAAAGGACAAAACAGGAAAAAAAAGAGAAGCACAAAAACAAAAATTTCTGTGCTTCTCTTCATGATTTATTTTTTTGAATTTTTCAGGGATGCTTTAATAAACTCCCTGAACAGAGGGTGGGGGTTGCTGGGTTTGGACTTGAATTCAGGATGGAACTGGCAACCCAGATACCAGGGATGGTCTTTGAGTTCCACGATTTCCACCAGCTCATGGTCCGGAGATGTTCCGCTGATCACAAGGCCTGCAGCCACAAGCTTATCCTTATAGATATTATTAAATTCAAAGCGATGGCGGTGACGTTCCGAAATTTCTTCCTGCTTATAGGCTGCCATGGCAAGGGTATCTGAAACAAGTTTACAGGGATATGCTCCAAGACGCATAGTCCCACCTTTGTCAGAAGTTTCGTCCCGTTTTTCAATCCTTTTGGTGTGTTCGTCATACCATTCTTTCATCAGATAGATGACAGGATAAGGGGTATAGGGATCAAATTCTTCACCATTGGCTTCTTCAAGATTCAAAAGGTTTCTGGCAATCTCGATGACGGCCATGTGCATGCCGAGACAAATTCCGAAATAGGGGACTTTGTTTTCTCTTGCAAATTTTGCAGCAAGGATTTTGCCTTCTATGCCCCTTGAACCGAATCCGCCCGGAACCAGGATTCCGTCAGCTTTGGAAAGAGTTTCAACAATGTTCTCTTCCGTCAGGTTGGTTGAATCCACATACTGGAGATGAACCCTGGCATCATTAGAGATTCCGCCATGGGTAAGGGCTTCATTCAGGCTTTTATAGCTCTCGGTAAGATCGACATATTTCCCGACAATGGCAATATTAACGGAAAATCTCGGATTTTTGATTCTTTCGACCATTTCCTGCCAGGCATCAAGCCTGGGTGCCCTTGCCCAGATATTCAATTTCTTAAGAATTTTATCGCCAAGCCCTTCTTTGTTGTAAACCAGCGGAACCTCATAAATGCAATCCACATCTTTTGCCGTAAAAACAGCGTCCGGGTCTACATTGCAGAAAAGGGCTATTTTGGATTTGATTTCCTGAGACAGATAGCTTTCCGTCCGGCAGAGCAGGATATCCGGCTGTATCCCTATGCTGCGCAGTTCTTTGACGCTGTGCTGGGTGGGTTTTGTTTTGACTTCACAAGCGGTCTTGATATAAGGAACAAGGGTCAAATGGATATAAATCACATTGGACGCACCTGCATCTGCCTTGAACTGGCGAATGGCTTCCAGGAAAGGTAAGGATTCAATATCACCAATGGTTCCGCCGATTTCAACAATCACCACATCGGCCAGGTCAGACACAAGACAGATGCTCTGTTTGATCTCATCCGTTATATGGGGAATAACCTGGACGGTTCCACCCAGGTATTCACCCTTACGTTCTTTGGTGATGACCTGATAATAAATTTTCCCTGTGGTGAAATTGTTGTTCTTACCGAGTTTGGCATTGGTGAACCGTTCATAATGACCCAGATCAAGATCGGTTTCGGCCCCGTCATCGGTTACAAATACTTCACCGTGCTGAAACGGATTCATTGTTCCCGGGTCAACATTGATATAGGGATCAAGTTTCTGAATGGTTACCGACAATCCCCGGCTCTCAAGAAGCATGCCGATGGCTGCGGAAGCCAGCCCCTTGCCTAAAGATGACAGAACACCTCCGGTAACAAATATATACTTTGTATTCTGAGCCATTGTTCCTCGCATATTTATTTATTATTCATTGCCTGTCGATCAAACAAAGAGATCTTTTGGGAAAGAAGCGCTGTCTCCGAGCCTTTCTTCAATCCTGATGAGCTGGTTATATTTGGCGATCCGGTCACTTCTGGACATGGAGCCGGTTTTAATCTGGCCAGCATTAATGCCAACGGCAAGATCGGCAATAAAAGAATCCTCTGTTTCCCCGGATCTGTGGGAAACAACGGTAGTATACCCTGATTCCTTGGCCATCTGGATCGTATCCAGGGTTTCGGTGACCGTACCGATCTGGTTTAATTTGATAAGGATGGAATTACCAATTCCCTTTTCAATCCCTCTCCTGAAGATATCAGGATTGGTTACAAAGATATCATCCCCGACAATCTGTATGGAATTGCCAAGCCTTTCGGTCATGATTGCCCATGAATCCCAATCCCCTTCTGCAAGGCCGTCCTCGATTGAATAGAGAGGATATTTATCGATCAGTCTTTCATAATAATCGATCAGTTCAGAGGCTGAAAGGCTTCTGCCTTCCGATTGGAAGATATATTTTCCATCCTTATAGAACTCTGAAGCAGCAGCATCAAGAGCAATGCCGATATCCTTGCCCGGCCTGTATCCTGCTGCCTCAATGGCATTCAGGATATATTCAAGGGCTTCTTCATTGGATTTCAGGTTTGGGGCAAATCCGCCTTCATCTCCCACGGCCGTGCTGAGTCCCTCACCTTTTAAAATCCTGGCAAGATGGTGAAAGGTTTCCGCACCCATGCGGATGGCTTCTGCAATGGATTCTGCACCAAAGGGAAGGATCATGAATTCCTGTATATCCAGATTATTAGCAGCATGGGCGCCGCCGTTGATGACATTCATCATGGGCACCGGCAAGACCCTTGCATTGATCCCGCCCAGATGCCTGTATAAAGGGATTTCACAGGCTTCAGCCGCAGCCCTGGCCGCTGCCATGGACACACCCAGAATGGCATTGGCACCGAGCCTGGATTTATTTTCCGTACCATCTATATCGATCATGGTACGGTCAAGGCCTGCCTGGTCCATTGCATCATAGCCGATGATTTCCGGTGCAATCACTTCATTGACATTGGCAACGGCATTTAACACCCCTTTTCCGAGGTATCTGTTTTCTGATTTGTCACGGAGCTCCAAAGCCTCCCGTGTTCCTGTAGAAGCTCCGGAAGGTACCGCAGCCCTGCCCTTTGCACCACAGGCAAGAACCACGTCGACTTCAATGGTTGGGTTACCACGTGAATCCAATATTTCCCTGGCTTTGACATCAATTAATTCCGTCATTTTCACCCCCCTTTCCTGATTGTACAGTAACGTTAAAAAACATAGTTTTGACGTTCCATTAATAGCAATATCCGACCCTACATTCAAGGACTATTTAAGAATAATCACGGACAATCTAAACACCTGCAACATATATCCTTGACAAGGCTGTGCGAATTTATTAATTAAACCTTCAAAATACTAAAACATAAGGATCAAGGAGAGAAATGTTGAAATCAAAACTTGCTATCATCTTACTATTTTTTTGGATCTTTGCAGGTTGCCAGCAATCATTTCATGCCACGACTTCCGATCAGTCCGTCAAATCCGATTCATCCACCCATGGATTTTCCGCTGTACACAGCAACCATGAACCTCTCGGGATAGGTTCAAAAGAATTTAATAATAACAATTCTTCAACCGACTCCGATATTGACAATCCTGAAAAAACAGAAACATCGGATTCTAAAGATCCTTTAGATCAAGAAAGTGAGGGCTCAGACCTTTTTGCTCAGCAAAAAATTGATGAAGCCTTGGAACTTTGCAATTCCGCCCAGGAAATGTGGGAAGAAGGCAAGATTGACGATGCATTGAGCGATCTTGATACAGCCTATGCCTCCATCATGGAAATAGACACGGAAACCTACCCTGATTTCTATCAGCAGAAAGAAGATGTCCGGTTTTTGATTTCCAAACGAGTCCTTGAAATCTATGCCTCCCGTCAAACCGTTGCAAACGGCCCGTATAATGAAATTCCACACACGATGAACAGTTTTGTACAGGATGAGATCAACTGCCTGACCGGACCGGAACGAAACTTCTTTATCCAGGCTCTTGAACGGTCTTACAGGTACAGGCCCTATATTATTTCCGAATTAAAAAAAGCAGGCCTGCCTGAAGAAATTTCCTGGCTCCCTCTCATCGAAAGCGGATTTAAGCTGAGAGCCCTTTCCACTGCGCGGGCACTTGGATTATGGCAATTTATTCCTTCTACCGGTTATAAATACGGACTAAACCGTAATCATTATATTGATGAGCGCATGGACCCGGAAAAAGCAACACTTGCTGCCATCGGTTATTTAAAAGAACTCCATGGCCTGTTCGGTGACTGGACTACTGCCCTTGCCGCCTATAATTGCGGTGAAGGCAGGGTTATCAGCATCATTCGGCAGCAGAAGATCAACTATCTTGACAATTTCTGGGATCTTTATCAAAAACTTCCCCGGGAAACGGCAAGATACGTACCGAGATTTCTGGCAACCCTTTATATTATCAATAACCTTGAGAAATATAATATTACTCTGGGTCAGCTACCTGAGCCTGTTCCTTTCCGAACCTGTGAAATCACAAACCAGGTCCGGCTCAGTGACATCGCGGATGAAATCGGGGTTGATGTGACCGTATTACAGGATCTTAACCCGGAACTTCGATATGCAATGTTGCCGGACGAATCCTATGCATTAAAGGTGCCGGAAGATAAAGCCGATCTGTTCATGTCAAAAATTGATTCCATAAAATCGACCTATTCTCTTCCAGCCCCATCATCCTCTTATGTAATGCATCGGGTACGTAAACAGGAAACACTATTCAGTATTGCTGAAAAATATAAAACAACCCCTGAAGCCATAATGGCTGCCAATAATTTAGGGAAAGTGCAGAAGCTTAGTGCTGGAAAAAAATTGAAGATCCCTTCAGGCTCCGAAGACAAGGAGGTTCCTGTTAAAACAGCAGCCCGATCCGTAAAACCTGAACATATGAAAAATATTCAGAAATATACGGTTCAACGCGGGGATAACCTATGGGTGATTGCTGAAAAATTCAATACCACGACAAAAAACATCATTGCTGCAAATAAATTAACCGGAACCGACTTAACCGTAGGCCAGAATCTGGCTATCCCATCCGGAAAACTAATTTCAAAGCCCAAACCCAAAGAAGCAGTGGCCCAATATAAAGTTAAAAATGGTGACAGCCCAGTTTCCATTGCAAAAAAACATAAAATATCCGTAGATAAACTTCTTGCCTTGAATCATTTGAGTAAAAAAAGTAAAATTTTTCCCGGGCAGAATTTAATTGTCGAATAGTTTTTGCCCCCGTAGCTCAGTGGATAGAGCATAGGATTCCTAATCCTTGTGCGCAAGTTCGATTCTTGCCGGGGGCACCATGACCATGCATAACAATTCAGAAAATATCCATTTTAAGCCCGAACTTCTGGCACCGGCCGGTAATTTTGAAAAACTCGAGATTGCCGTTCATTATGGGGCTGATGCCGTCTATTTGGCCGGCGATGATTTCAGCCTGAGAAATTTTTCAGGCAATTTTTCAGAGCCAGAGCTTTTCAAGGCGATTGCGCTTGCCCGCCGGCATAAGGTAAAAGTTTATCTTGCCTGTAATATCTATTCACGCAATCACGAACAGGAAAAGATAAAATCCTTTTTGTCCCGGATAGGAGAGATCGGACCGGATGCCATTATTATCTCTGATCCAGGAATCATCCTTCTGGCCGGCGAAATCATACCCCACATTCCTATCCACCTCAGTACCCAGGCCAACACCACCAATATAAATGCGTTAAGATTCTGGCATCGCCTCGGCCTTCAACGGGTAAACCTGGCAAGGGAATTATCCTTAAACGAAATCAGAGAAATAACTAAAGAATCACCCATGGAAACAGAAACGTTTATTCATGGCGCCATGTGCATCTCATATTCCGGACGATGCCTTTTGAGCAGTTTTTTAAGCGGCCGGGATAGTAACAGGGGGCTTTGCAGCCACCCCTGCAGGTGGAAATATGCCGTTGTGGAAGAACTTAGACCGGATCAATACCATCCGGTTTTTGAAGATACCAGGGGAACCTATATCTTCAATTCAAAGGATTTGTGCATGATTGAGCATATCCCTGACCTTATCCATGCGGGTATCACCTCCCTCAAAATTGAAGGCCGGATGAAGGGAATAAACTATCTTGCATCGGTCGTTAAAACATATAGAAATGCCATTGACAGTTATATTGACTCGCCTGAAACCTATAAAACAGATCCAAAATGGCTTGATGAACTTTTTCAGGTGTTTCACAGGGAATACTGTACAGGATTCTTCTTTGATAAACCCGATGAACGGCTTCAAAACTACAGCAACCGTCATAAAGGAGAAATCCATAGTTTTATCGGAAAGATTGTCGGTATTGTCCCTGATCAAAAATATCTTGTTGAAATACGAAACAAGCTCAGTCTTGAAGATACTATTGAAATCCTCTCTCCCAACAATAATCCAAAACCTGCAAAACCACTAGAACTTTATGATATGCAGAACAATCTTATTAATATTGCAAATCCAAACACAACAGTTCTGGTTAAGCTTGAAACATCCTGTCAGATCAATGATATAGTGCGAAAAATCTGAAAGATTACCTTTGTATTACACCATTCTTGGTTTGACTTTTTAATATATCTTTTGTAAATTGCTACAATAAGAGATATTGGGATCATTTATTACCATTTCGGTGTGACAACCCTTTCAGGAGATTTGATATGTTTGAAGATGATGAAACCCTACAAATGTATATCGAAGAATCACTTGATCATTTAGGAGATATTGAAAGTGATCTTTTGACCATAGAGGAAGCGGGTGAAAACATAGACCTGGATCTGGTAAATAATGTTTTCAGGGCAGCTCATTCGGTTAAAGGCGGGGCAGGTTTCATGGGGTTGACAACCATAAAAGACCTTGCCCACCACCTGGAAAATGTCTTAGGCCTCATCCGGAACAGGGAATTGATCCCTGATTCAACACGGATCAGTGTCCTATTAAAAGGCTTTGATCAACTTGAAAATCTGTTGAAAAATATTGAAACCAGTAATGATGTTGATGTCTCACACCATATCAGTGCTCTGGAAAATATTACAAAAGCAACAATGCCTGAAGAAAAAAAAGAAATGGTTACCAAGATTGTAGATATTGTTCTTCAGGACGGCAGGATTTTTCCACAGGTATCACTTTTTGAAATCGAACAATATAAGTCTGAAGGGAAAAATCTTTTTCTTGTTGAATATGACTTGATCCATGATATCCAGAGAAAAGATAAAAATCCCATTGAAGTTTTAAACAGTTTGCAAAAAACAGGCACTATTATCGACTCCAGGATCGATTTCGATTCAGTGGGGACGCTTACTGAGAATGATTGTCCCAGCAGGATACCGTTTCAGGTTCTTTTCGCATCCATTATTGAATATGACATGACAGAAACCTTGTTTGATATCAAAAGACAATATATCCATGCCATTTCAGATGATATGATTGTCACGGCCAGGGCTAAAAATACTGACGGTGAACCAGCCGTCATGAAGCCCATGAAAGTTCAGAAGACGGCCGCAGCCTCCGTTGAAACCCAGAAACCGGCAAAAAAGACAATACTTGAAAAGCCTAAACCAAAACAAATTGCAACACCTGCCTTGAAGCCTGTGGTGAAAGATGTTAAAAAAATCGAAGAGGACGAGGAAGACAACTCGTCAATCATAGAAAAAGATAGCAATATCACTGCAAAGCCCCAATCCTCATTAAGAGTTAATGTCGGCCTTCTCGACACCCTGATGAATCTTGCAGGTGAACTTGTTTTAAGCCGTAATCAATTGCTTCAGGGCATCAATTCCTCCAATCATAAAGCAACCGAATTATCAAGCCAGAGAATCGACATGATTACCTCTGAACTCCAGGAAGCGATTATGAGGACAAGAATGCAGCCCATTGCGAATATCCTGAATAAATTCACACGGGTTGTCAGGGACCTGTCCCATCAGCTAGGAAAATCCATAGACCTGATAATCGAAGGAAAAGACGTTGAGCTGGATAAAACCATTTTGGAATCCATTAACGACCCCTTGACCCATCTTATCCGGAACTCCGTAGATCACGGCATAGAAACCCCCATGGAAAGAGAACAGATGGGGAAACAGCCAACCGGAAAAATCGTGTTAAAAGCCTTCCACGAAGCCGGACAGGTTAATATTGTCATCTCTGATGATGGAAAAGGACTTCATCCGAATAAAATAGCCGATGTTGCAATTGAAAAAAATCTAATCTCTGAACAGCAGGCTTATGAAATGTCTGACAAACAGAAGATGGAACTGATTTTTCTGCCTGGTTTTTCAACAGCCAAGGAGGTCACCGATGTATCCGGCCGGGGGGTCGGCATGGATGTGGTTGTTACGAACATAAGTAATCTTGGTGGTATTATCGAACTCGATTCCGTACCCGGGCAAGGAACTGATATCCAGGTCAAACTGCCCTTAACCCTTGCCATTATTCCAAGCCAGATCACGTCCGTCGGCAATGAAAGATACGCCGTTCCCCAGGTGAATTTAAACGAACTGCTCAGGATTCCGGCAGCCCAGGTCAAGGAAAAAATTGAAAAAGTCGGAGATGCTGCGGTTGTAAGGCTCAGAGGAGAACTCCTGCCATTGCTTAACCTAGCTGACATGCTCGGTATTAAAAAAACCTATAATGATCCTGTGGTCACAGAAGAATTACCCGAGAGAAGGCAGAATATTGCGGACAGAAGATCCAAACAACATATCATCACCGAAGACGGGGTTATCATAGATACCCAGGCCAATGATGCCGAATTTCCGCAAAGGACTAAAGAAGACAGGCGCTATCACGCTGCAAGCGCCATTAATATTGCCGTTGTTTCAGCCGGTGCATTCAAATACGGTCTGATTGTAGACAAATTACACGATTCAGAAGAAATTGTAGTCAAACCTGTGGGACGGCACCTTAAAAAATGTACAGCCTATGCCGGTGCCACCATCATGGGTGACGGCAAGGTTGCGTTGATTCTCGACATTTCAAACATAGCCCAGATGGCTGATTTATCCGCTGCCTCTGAGGCCGGGCAGATGGCCAAGGCCGCAGAAGAAGCAGCAGCAGCGGCAGCAAAAGACAAAGCTGCCCTCCTAACATTTAAAAATTCAGATTCAGAATTTTTTGCCGCACCCCTAAATATTGTTGAACGGATTGAACGGATTGAGTCCTCAACCATAGAAAAGATCGGCAACAGCAAGGTAGTGCAGTACAGAGGCGGTGCCCTGCCGCTCTATGAATTATCCCAGGTGGCAGACTTCAAACCCCTCATGCCGAAAGACCAGCAGGAAGTCATTGTCTTCAAGATCAAAGACAGAGAGCTGGGTTTGATGGTGACCCCCCCCATTGATGCCCTGGAAGTAACCCTTGATATTGATGAAAGCACGCTCAAACAACCGGCTGTCAGTGGCTCAATGATCATCAACCAGCATACCACCCTTTTGGTGGATATTTTCGAAATGGTAAAAATCTTGAATCCAGGCTGGTTTAAAGAGGAAGCAAAGGCAGCTGCTGAAATGGCCGAGTCTGGTGAAAAGATAATTTTATTTGCCGAAGATTCGGCTTTCTTCAGGAATCAGGTTAAAACCTTTATGGTAGACGACGGATTTAAAGTTATTGAAGCTGAAGACGGGCTGATTGCCTGGGAACTTTTAAAAGAACGGGTGAATGAAATTGATATTGTGATAACCGA
>Ga0156388_1066_pt1 | contig 13533 bp, 13 predicted proteins | sample RifOxyA3_FD_108032 | JGI IMG/M metagenome (GOLD analysis project Ga0156388, IMG submission 108032) | Desulfobacterales bacterium RIFOXYA12_FULL_46_15
TGAATTATTTTCCGTGCCCAAACCCATGGATCCCCATATATGGGAAGGCAAAGCAAAAGTGACTGCGGCATTCCAGGATTTATCCGCCATCATTGATTCTGCCGGGCTGTGCATTTTCTTTGCGGTCCGGAACCTGGCGGCCAAGGATCTGGGGGTGGCCCCGACCGGCGTCCTGGAATATCTCAATGCGGCCACAGGGATGAATTATACGCTTGAAGAACTGATGCTGGCCGGGGAACGGATTATCAATGCCGAACGGCTGTTCCTGGCCGAGGCCGGGTTCAGCAGGAAGGATGACAGCCTGCCGGACCGGCTTACCCAAACACCGGCCCCCACAGGCCCGGCCAAAGGCATGGTCTGCCATCTGGAAAGCATGCTGGATGAGTATTATGAGGTCCGGGGCTGGAGCGATAATGGGATACCCGGGGATGCGGTTCTGAAAAAATTGGGCCTGGCCGTATAGGGTGTGTAACAGACCCCATGCGCATCCATGTCACATTGTACAGTGAGTTTAAGAAATATGCCCCTGGCAGCGGTTCAGGTTCGTTTGATCTGAATCTGCCGCCAGGGGCAAGTCTTTGGCATTGTTTCAAACATTTGAATATCCCGATGAATAATGAATGCACCGCTCTGATTAACGGCCGGCGGGCCGGCCGGGATTCCCTTCTCAGGGAAGGGGATTCCCTGGTGGTATTTCCCCTGATCTGCGGGGGATGAGATAATTACCTCTCCTTATGAATCAAGCTTATATTTCCTTCCAGGCTTTTTTACTTTTGTTGATCTTTGTCTGCACATTTTCCCAGGTTTTGGTCGTTAGAAACGAGGTTTTATACCGGTCTATCATCCGGGTAAACATGGTGAAGGGAACCGTAAACGAAAGCTCGTCCGTTTTAAAAAATTTTCTTGCCGACGGGTCCCATCCGCCTACCACGGCCCGTTCATGTCCTTTTTCAAGATAGTGTAGGGGCCAGACCACAAGGCTTCCGCAGGCCGCACTCCAGGGGGAGGCCACCACCTCGGGGTCATTGGTGACAAAGGCGGCCAGTTGATGAAGACCGTTTAAGGATTCGGGCCGGGTGAAAAAAGACACCAGGACCGGGGTTTGTGTTTCATCAAACTGACTGATGGGTTTGAATACACAGAATTCTTTGGCTGCCGGCACCGGGTCCACATATTCAAAAATTTTTCTTAAATTGTCTGCTGAGTCGCAATACTTTTCTCCTTCCATTTGGCCGGGGATTCCTGAAGACACATAATGGATAATGGTTTCGGATTGGGGTTTGTTAAACCCAAGCCAGAAGGCCCCGCCAGGGCATCCAAACTGCGAGGATGAAAAATAGGCTGTGGTCTTCTTTTTTCTGGCCAGCCAGATATTGCCGATGACGCAGGAGAACTGTCCAAACACTTCCTGCCAGTTGATTTCGTTTTTTCTTTCCTTTTCCCGGGTCGGCAGGTCCATGGGTTTGGGTGAAAAACCGTTGTCTGGTTTAATGTCTGTAAAAAACATCCCCATGGGTTCTTCCATAATTCCAAGGATGTTTAAAAATTCGGGAACAGATGATTGGATAACAGGGTCCATGATTCCTCCTGTAATGGTTAAGTGAAACAGCTTCATAATTTTTAAACAAAATCCAGACCAAAGGCAATGAAGAAAATGATTAATTAAATTTTAAATATCTGATATAAGAGTGTTTCTGTTTTACTAAAACGATCAAACATAACAGGAGAAATAAATGCTATGAAGCAAACATATGCGGGAACTGTTGCAAGGCTTTTCCTTATGAGTGTGATTGTCCTTTTTGTATCAGGGTGCAATACCGTCTATTATAAAACCATGGAGCAATTCGGCAAAGAAAAACGCCATATCCTGAAAGAGGATGTCAAGGATGTCCGGCAGAGCCAAACCAAGGCCCAGAGAGAATTCCAGGATGCCCTGACCACCGTCAGGGAGCTTTACGGGTTTCAGGGCGGGAATCTGGAACAGTTTTACGACCGGCTCAAGAATAATTATGAAGATTGTGAATCCAGGGCCAACCAGATTGAAAAACGGATAAATACTGTGGAAGAGGTGGCAGGCGATCTGTTTAAGGAATGGGATGCTGAAATTGCCCAGATCCAGGACCCTGATATGAAAAACAGCAGCCGGCAATCTTATGCCGACTCAAAGGAACAGTATCAGAAACTCCAGGGGGTTATGAAAAATTCCACAAAAGGGATGTACCCGGTTCTGGCCAAACTCAGGGATAATGTCCTGTATCTGAAGCATAACCTGAATGCAAAAACCGTTGGGGTTTTGGGCGGGGAGGTTGCCTCCATTGAACAGGATGTGGAAAAACTCATTTTTGATATGAATGCGTCTGTTGATGAAGCAGAAAATTTTCTTAACCGGTTTTAGACAGTATATCGGGGTATCTTAAAAAATGAAAGTGGATGGAAAAGATATGAGGCCGATCTGGTTTGATAAATCCTCGCAAATGGTTCAGGTCATAGACCAGAGGCTTCTCCCGCATGAGCTTGTGGTCAATACGTTGACAACGGTGGATGAAACAATCTACACCATCAAAGAAATGGTGGTGAGGGGGGCTCCGCTCATTGGTGCTGCCGGTGCGCTGGGAGTTTATATCAGCCTGGTGCAGAAAAGCAGCAAAGGAGCGGACAACGGCTATCTCACGGCTGAATGCTCGCGTCTCAAAGATGCCAGACCCACTGCAGTGAACCTGGCCTGGGGGGTGGACCGGGTGATGTCGGCAGTCTTGAAATATGAATCCTATGAAAAAAGGGTTCGGGCTGCCCTGGACGAGGCCCTGGCCATTATCGAGGAAGAAGCGGTGAACTGCCGCAAAATCGGTGAATATGGCCTGCCCCTGATTGAAGCCGTCAGCCGGAAAAAAAATGGAACCCCTGTCAACATCCTGACCCATTGCAATGCCGGGTGGCTGGCCTGCATCGAATACGGGACAGCCACGGCGCCCATTTATACTGCCTTTGATCAAGGCATTCCCGTTCATGTCTGGGTGGATGAAACAAGGCCCCTGAACCAGGGATCCCGCCTGACAGCATGGGAACTTGGAAAACACGGGGTCAGCCACGCGATAATCACGGACAATGCCGGGGGCCATCTCATGCAGCATGGAAAGGTGGATCTGGTCATTGTGGGGACCGACAGAACCACCTGCTCAGGGGATGTGGCCAACAAGATCGGGACCTATCTAAAGGCCCTGGCGGCAAAAGACAATGGGATTCCTTTTTATGTGGCTCTGCCTTCATCTACCTTTGACTGGGAGATCAGCGACGGGATCAAGGACATCCCCATTGAAGAGCGGAACCCGGATGAAATCCGGTATGTCCAGGGACTTTTAAACGGTAAGTCAGAGAAGGTCCTGGTCCCGCCGCAAAACAGCCCGGCTGCCAACCATGCCTTTGATGTTACCCCGGCCCGGCTGGTGACGGGATTTATCACGGAAAGAGGGATTTGCCGGGCAACCAGGGAAAGCATCCTGTCCTTATTTCCGGAAAAAAACAATAAGGAGGCAAATGAAAATAAATACGATTGCCGTTCATGAAGGCACATTAAAGGACAGTGTCACCGGCGGAGTGAATACCCCGGTGTATACCTCTTCGGCCTGCAATTATATTGACAGGGGCGAAGCTGTTTATCCGCGTTATTTCAATTCCCCCAACCAGGATGCCGTTGCAAAAAAGCTGGCTGCCCTGGAGCATGCCGAAACCGCGCTTGTGTTCAGTTCCGGCATGGGCGCCATGTCCACTTCCATCCTGGCCTATGCCGGGAGCGGCGATCATGTGGTCATGCTGGATGCCCTTTATGGCGGAACCCATCATTTTGCCACGGAATGGTTTTCCCATTTCGGCATTGACTGCACCTTTACGCAGACCAGTGCTGAAGATGTGATTGAAAAAGTTACTCCAAAAACAACGGTGATAGTGATCGAATCCCCCACCAACCCGCTTCTGGCCGTGGTGGACATTGAAAAGATCGCCCGGTTTGCAAAAGAAAAAAAGATCACTGCCATTATCGACAATACCTTTGCAAGCCCTGTGAACCAGACCCCCATTGATCTCGGTATCGATATCGTGGTCCACAGCGGAACCAAATACCTGGGCGGCCATTCCGATCTATGCTGCGGCATGGTGGCTTGTTCTATAGAAAAAATGACCCGGATACTGAGCCTTGCCAAAGTGCTGGGGCCAAGCCTTGACCCCAGAAGCTGCGCTCTTCTGGAAAGAAGCATGAAAACCCTTTGCCTGAGGGTGACAGCCCAGACCCAAAACGCCATGACAGTGGCAAGCTTCCTGGAAAGCCATCCCGCCGTTGCCAGGGTGTATTATCCGGGGCTGGAGACATTTGAAGGCCATGATATTGCCAAACGACAGATGACAGGGTTCGGCGCCATGCTTTCTTTTGAGCTCCGCGGCAATGATCCGGACCGGTTTATTGAAAGCCTTTCCCTCATCAGCCCGGCCGTCAGCCTTGGCGGTGTTGAATCCACCATCTGCCCGCCGGCCCGGACCTCACATGCAAAAATATCAAAGGCGGAAAGGGACCGGATCGGGGTGACCGACAGCCTTTTGCGGCTTTCCATCGGGCTTGAGGATGCAGAGGATTTGATACAGGATCTTGACGCTGCATTAAAAAAAATTTCAAAGGATTTCTGATACCCATATGACAACAGAAAATAAACCGGCGCCCATGTTCACAGAGCTTGAAAAAAAGATCATTGCCCTTCTGCAGACCGATATCCCGGTCGTAAAACAGCCTTTTCTTGAAATGGCAGAAAAGATAGGGATTACGGAAGATGAATTTTTGCGCATGTTAAAGGACCTCAATGACAGGGGGATGATCCGGAGGTTCGGTGCTACCATAAAACACCAGAAATCCGGATTCAAAGCCAATGCCATGGTGGCCTGGAAAGTGGATGAAGACCGGGTGGAACAGACCGGGACCATTATGGCAAGCTTTCAGGAAATCACCCATTGTTACCGGAGAAACCCGGCACCGGGATGGAAATATAATCTTTACACCATGGTTCATGCCGGTAGCGAAGAAGCTGTTCATGCACTTGTTAAAAAAATTTCCAAGACCGTAGAAGAGGATGAGTATGAAATCCTGTTCAGCAAAAAAGAGTTAAAAAAAACATCCATGAATTATTTTGAAGACTGATTCACCCCATATCCTGTGTATAAACCCATGGATTCATGATTTTGCCGCCTTTGATTTCTGGGCAAAGCCCCTGGGTCTTCTGTCCATTGCCGCCATCCTGAGGGAAAACGGGATAAAGATCAGTTATATCGACTGCCTGGACCGGTTCCACCCCAATGAACCTGGGAGCCCTAAACTGCTCTGGGACGGCAGGGGGCCGTTTCGAAAAACCCAGATCCAGATGCCTGCCGGCCTTAAGCATATCAGCCGGAAATTTTCCCGTTACGGCATCTTCCAAGAGTGGTTTTTGTCTGATTTAAAAAGGCTTGAAAAGCCGGATTTGATTTTTGTCACCTCTCTTATGACCTACTGGGCTTCGGGTGTAAAAGAAACCATTGAAACCGTCAAAGGGGTTTATCCGGATGTTCCAGTCGTTCTGGGCGGGATTTATGCAAGTCTCTGCCATGACCATGCCGTTAGGACCAGCGGAGCAGACCTGGTGGTCAAGGGACAGGGAGAACCTTTGTTAAAGGGTATTTTAGAGACGTTTACCGGGTTTTGTCTCAGGGATGAAAGACTCCGGAAATCAAGCATAGACCTCAATACTTTGCCCTTTCCTGCCCTTGATCTTCAGCATAAGCTCACCTATGCCCCGGTTTTAACTTCCAGGGGCTGCCCTTTTTCATGCGAATACTGTGCCTCCTCCTATCTTGAGCCGGTCCTGCGGCAGCGGTCGCCTGAAACCGCATATCAAGAAATTACCCATTGGCATGGAAAATATAGCATCCTAAATTTTGCCTTTTATGATGATGCACTTCTGGTCAATGCAGAGAACCATGCCTTTCCTTTGTTTGAAAAGATTATTGCATCCGGTATGAATCTGAATTTTCATACACCCAATGCCCTTCATATCCGGGCCGTCACCCAAAAGGCGGCAGACCTGATGTTCAGGGCCGGGTTCAAAACCATCCGCCTGGGCCTTGAGACAACAGAGTTTAATGCACAAAGAAACTATGATCAAAAAGTTGCAGAAAACGAATTCCTGACAGCTGTTGAGAACCTTAAAACTGCCGGGTTTGAGAAAAAACAGATCGGGGCCTATTTATTATGCGGGTTGCCGGAACAGAATATTGAAAAATTAGAATTATCTATAAAGTTCGTAAAAAAAACAGGGATATTGCCTGTCCTTGCCTATTATACGCCGATTCCCCACACTTCATTGTGGAAAAAAGCAGTTCAAAATTCAAAGTATGACCTTCTCGAACATCCTGTTTTTACTAATAATACACTCTTCCCCTGTGTAAACTCAGACCATGAGTTGAAGCGTATTTCACAATTGAAAAATTTATAGAACTACGTTATAACCCTTTTGCTTTGTTGGAATTTTGTTAGGGATGTCAGCAGCAGTTTTATAATTGTCAATATACATAAGGACAAAAACGTGAACATATCAGTTATCATTATCCAAACCCTCGGTGGTCTCGGACTTTTTATCCTTGGCATGAAAATGATGACCGACGGCCTTCAGGCCACAGCCGGACAGAGAATCCGGCGAATCCTCGAAGCCATATCCTCCAACCGATTCATGGGATTTCTGACGGGTGCAGGTGTTACGGCCATCATTCAATCCTCATCTGCAACCACTGTCATGCTGGTGGGTTTTGTAAGTGCAGGCATCATGACCTTTCAGCAGGCTGTCGGGGTCATCATCGGTGCCAATGTCGGGACTACCGTTACAGGCCAGCTCATTGCCTTTAATATGTCGGAAGCGGCATTACCGGCTATTGCCCTGGGTGTTATTCTGAAATATTTTTCAAAAAAAAGAAATTACCGGTATATCGGTGAAATCATCCTGGGCTTTGGTCTTTTGTTCTATGGCATGGAGGTCATGAAAGACAGCCTCTCGCCCATCAAATCCGATCCCGGGTTTATTCAATTTTTTACAACATTCAATACCAACAGCCTGGGCGGAGTCCTTTTGTGTGTGTTTATGGGGACGGCATTGACGGTGGCAATCCAGTCTTCTTCCGCCACCGTCGGGTTGACCATGGCCCTTGCAACTTCCGGCCTGTTAAATTATTCGACAGCCCTTGCCCTTGTACTGGGTGAAAATATTGGCACCACCATAACGGCGCAATTGTCCACCCTGGGGTCCAATAATTCAGAGGCCCATAACACGGCCAATGCCCATACCATTTTCAATGTGGCCGGTGTTTTTATTATCCTTTTGATTTTCCCCTGGTTTGTTGAGATTGTTGAGGCACTTACCCTGAAAATGGGGGCCGGCGCCGTTACTGAGACGGTGAATGGTGAATTTGTGAATGTTTCAAGATATATCGCCAACGGCCATTCACTTTTTAACGTGATCAATGCGGTTATCTTTTTGATTTTTCTTCCCCGGCTCATTCAATTGACTCTCCTGGTTTCCCCCAAACTCTCAAAATCAAAGGAAAGATACAGCCTGCCCAGGTTTGATTCAGGATATATTGATTCCACCATCGGTGCCCTTGCCAAAGTCAGGGGTGAGATCATTAAAATGCTTGATTTTACCCAGGCCAACCTTAAAAAAACCTCCAAATGCCTGGTCAAGAGGGATGATGATATCCTGGGAGAACGGGATGCCATAGAGCAGCACCTGGATGATTCCCAGAAAGTGGTTATCAAATATCTCACCACCATCTACCAGGGTGAAATTAATGAACCCGAAGCTCTTGAAATTTCCGAACTGATGAGAATCACCAATAATATCGAAAGAATCGGTGATTCCATGGAAAGTGTGTCCAAACTCCTTGAACGGATATATGACAATAAATTTGAATTCAGTGAAAATGCCAGACAGGATCTGGTGGCCATGTCTGACCAGGTCGATAAATTCATGAGCCTGATTGCAGCCGAAATGCATGAAAAAACCGAAGGATTTTATCCCAAAGCCCTGGCCTTTGAAGATTTGATCGACCAGATGCGGGAAAATATGAGACACCAGCATATTGAGAGGCTTCGTGCAGGCGATTGCTCGGTGGATGTGGGGGTTTTCTTTATTTCCCTGGTCTCCCATTATGAAAAAATGGGAGACTATTGTTACAATATCGCCACTGGCGTGGATAGAATTTTATAATATGATTGTATTTGATCTTGAATGTCTGAACGGTCATATCTTCGAGGGTTGGTTCGAAGACAAGGAAGACCTGGGAAGACAGCAGGAAAAGGGGATATTGACCTGCCCGGTTTGCGAAACCACTGATGTTGTTCAAAAACTTCATGCCATATCCATTCGAAGATCATCATCCCCTTCCTCTTCCCAGAAGGCTATGCAGGCAAGCCAGGAAGCCATGACGGAATTTGTAGAGAAAATAGCGGATTATGTGGAAAAAAATTTTGAAAATGTGGGGACCGATTTTACAAAAGAGGCGTTGAAAATGCACTATGGAGCTGAAGAATACCGGAGCATCAGGGGCACTACAACGGCAGAAGAGGATAAGGTCCTCCAAAAAGAAGGCGTCCCGGTGTTCAAGGTGCCCCTTGTTAAAAAACCGGGTGATGATATGAATTAAAAAAAATATGATGAAAAAACAAACTCATGACCGCCAGCCCATTTCTTTCATAGAATAAACAAGGAGAAAGCCGATGAAAAAAATTAAAAAACGATGTCTGATATGTCCTGTCCTGATTTTTGTGCTGTTTTTTTCAAGCCTTGCCCTGTGCCCGGCCCAGGAAAAAAACATGAAAGGTTGGGGAATTAATGACCCGTACAATCGTTTGTATGATGTTCAGGAAATTGACACAATCAAGGCAGTTGTCCGTGAAATAAAGGAAATAACACCCCTCCCCGGAATGGCGCCGGGACTTGGGATGGAGATTGAAGATAAGGGCGGGGAACGTTATCTGGTCCATATCTGCCCCCTGGCCTATAAAGATACGGCATCCATCGGACTTAAAAAAGGGGATAAAATTAATCTAAGAGGCTGTCCGGTTGAAATTGACGGAAAGGAAGTGATCATGGCAGCCAAGATCAAAAAAGACGAAAAAGTCATCAAAGTCAGGTTGACCAGCGATGGAAAACCGTTTTGGACAATGTCTCCGGAAGAGCTTAAAAAAGAGTCGGCAGAAAACTAGGCTTACCCATTAAAACCCTTTTTCAGCCGGTATGACGGTAATATGAACCCAGCGGTTCCGGGGGCCGTCAAATTCGCAGAAATAAATTCCCTGCCAGGTTCCGAGTACAAGAGATCCGTTTTCCAGCGGTATGGTTTCCGAGGGTCCGAAGAGGCTGACCTTGATATGGGCTGCAGAATTTCCTTCCATATGTTTGAAATGATCATTCCAGGGGATCACCTTGTTGATGGTGTTTAAGATATCGGTGCCAACTTCCGGATCTGCATTTTCATTGATGGTGACGGCAGCCGTGGTATGCATGGAAAAAACATGGACAAGGCCATTCTGAATCCCGGATTCCCGGACCGCAGCCTGAACTTTTGATGTAATGTCGATCATCTCAGTCTGATCTTTTGTTTTAACGCTGATCTGCATGGCCTGCCTCCTGTGTTTTAAAGGCCGGGTGCCCGGCAAATGCCAAAAAACACCCGGCTGAATCTTTTTTAAATTCTTATTTCTTCAACATCTCAAGAGCGTTTTTGACAATATTTTCCGAAGAGAATCCATATTCCTTTAATACTTTTCCGCCCGGTGCAGAGGCTCCGAACCGGTTGATACCCATGACCCGGCCCTTTTCACCCACATATTTTTCCCAGCCCATGGAAATACCGGCTTCAACCGCCATCCTTGCTTTCACATGGGAGGGCAGAATTCTTTCCCGGTAGGGTGCCGGTGCTTTTTCAAACAGTTCCCAGGAGGGCATGGAAACCACAGCGGTTTTGATGTGGTGATCTTTTTCTAATACCTTGGCCGCATCCACACAGATATGAACTTCAGAGCCTGTGGCAATGAGGATCAGATCCGGGTCCGAAACCATTTTTACGGTATAGGCCCCATGATTGAATTCGCCGTCTCGTTTTGACACATCCAGGGTCGGCAGGTTCTGGCGGCTCAGGATCAGTGCCGTGGGGGAATCCAGGGTCATGAGGGCTTTTTTCCAGGCCAGGGCGGTTTCATTGGCATCGGCCGGTCTGACAACTGTCAGGTTCGGAATGGCCCTTAAAGCGGCCAGATGTTCCACAGGCTGATGGGTGGGGCCGTCTTCACCCACGGCAACACTGTCATGGGTGAACACATAAATCAGCGGCAGTTTCATCAGGGAGGCCATCCGGATGGCCGGGCGCATATAATCGGCAAATACTAGGAATGTCCCGCCAAAGGGCCGGACCCCTGAATGAAGGTACATGCCGGACAGGATTGCGCCCATGGCATGCTCGCGGACTCCGAACCTTATGTTGCGGCCTTCCCATGCCCCTTTCTGAAAATCCGTTGCATTTTTGATATAGGTGTTGTTGGACGGGGCAAGATCGGCTGATCCGCCCATGAGGGTTGGCAAATGGTCTGCTATGGCATTCAGCACCTTGCCTGAAGCGGACCGTGTGGCCACAGGCCCGTCTTCGGGTTTAAATACAGGAATTTTTGAATCCCATCCTTTGGTGAGAAACCCGCTGACCGCATCCACAAATTGTCCGGCATATTCGGGATAACGGGTCTTATAGGCATCAAAAATTTCCTGCCAGGCCTGTTCCAGTTTTTCTCCCAGGGCCAGGGCTTTCCGGCAGTTTTCAAGCACGTCATCCGGCACATAAAAATCCTTGTCTTCGGGCACGCCATAGAATTTTTTGGTCAGTTTTATTTCTTCCGCACCCAGAGGGGATCCATGGGCATCGGAACTGTCCTGTTTATGGGGGCTGCCATAGGCAATATGGGTTTTGATCTGAATCAGGCTGGGACGTTTCACCTCGTCTTGTCCTGCCTTGATGGCTTTTTTTATCTCATTCATATCATTGCCGTCCTGAACCGTCACCACATGCCAGTTCTGGCTTTCAAATTTGGCACGCACATTTTCCGTAAATGCAATATCGGTCTTTCCTTCAATGGTGATACCGTTATCATCATAAAGGAGGATAAGCTTTCCAAGGCCGAGATGCCCGGCAAGGGAAACGGATTCCAGGGCCACCCCTTCCATGAGATCGCCGTCGCCGCACATGACAAAGGTGTAATGATAGATGAGGGAGTTGCCTTCCTTGTTAAACCGGGCAGCCAGATGACGTTCGGCCATGGCCATGCCCACGGCATTGGCAATGCCCTGGCCCAAGGGGCCGGTGGTGGTTTCAACGCCCGGGGTTTCCCCATATTCCGGATGCCCCGGGGTCCTGGACCCCCATTGTCTGAAATTTTTCAAATCATCCAGATCAAGACCGTACCCGAACAGGTAAAGCAGGCTGTAAAGCAGGGCCGACCCATGGCCGCCGGAAAGAACAAACCGGTCCCGGTCCATCCATGCCGGATTCCTAGGGTTGTGTTTTAAAAAATATTTAAAAAGCGTGTATGCTGCGGGTGCCAGACCCATGGGCGCTCCCGGATGACCTGAATTTGCTTTTTGAACCGCATCCATGCAAAGGGTTCGAATGGTGGTTACGGTTAATTGATCCGGATTCATTTCAGCGTTTGCCATTGGTTATTCTCCTGTTATGATAAATTGGGATTACAGGGCTCTCAAAAATTCCGGCCGCAAGGCCACCTTTCCTTTGAGCGCCTGTGATATGAGTTCAAGTGTTTTTTCTTTTTCATCGGGCAGTTTTGCCCGGATGGGAAGATAATTGGATGCATGGTTGGCATGGAAATACCCGTTGGACAGATGGGTGGAGGCGATTATGAGACCCAGCTCTTCCAGCATTTCTTCAGGCTCGATAAGGATAAATTCCCCTTTCCCGTACTGGTCGCAAAGCTCTGTTCCCGGCACCAGCATGAGGCTTAACGCACCCACATAATCCGGGTCAATGGCAGACAGGACCCTGCCGGTTTCCCGGGCATGGACGGCAGATCTTTCCCTCTGGCCAAGCCCGATGAGAACGGTTATGGAAAGTTTGATCCCGGCTTTTTTGATCCGTTTTCCCATGAAGATCATCTTTTTTGAATCCGCACCTTTCCGGATTTCTTTTAAAATTTGGTCATCCCCGGTTTCAAGACCCATATAGGCGATCTTTACGCCGAGATCGCAGAGTTCCTTTAATTCTTCGTCGGTTTTCATGCCGATGCCCTTGGTATTGGCGTAAAGCCCGACCCTTTCCACCCAGGGAATCCTTTCCTTGATCCGCCTGAGGATTTTGACCAGCCGTTTCTGGGGAATGATCATGACATCCCCGTCACAGAGAAACACCCGGTTCTGACGCCGGCAATATTGCCGGGCAAATTCAATGTCTTCAAATATGATATCATCAGTTTTGATATTAAACCGCTTGTCCCTGAACGAGCCGCAAAACGTACATTTATTATGGGAGCATCCCAGGGTGATCTGTAACAAAATACTGTCTGCCTCACTGGGCGGCCGTATCATCATACCTTCATAATGCATGAAAAATTTCCTTTAAAAAAATCAAAGCCTTTTCATAACAGGTATTGCTAAAAAATTCAATCTGTTGATTTTTTCACTGGATATTTGCCATAAGAAATTTTGCATAACCTGTTTTAAGGGTGAGTACTTTTTTCATAAGATTGCAAGACCCAAGGTTTTAACCGCAAGATTCGGGTGGTTTATTTTTATTGCCTGGTTTATTGTACTGCATACTGAAAATAAAATTGTACATCAACATCATGTTATTAAAAAAAGGAACAAAAAAAATATGAATAAGGTGATGGGGTTTAAAGAATGGGGTCTGATCGGTTTTCTGGCTCTGATCTGGGGGGCATCTTTTTTCTTTGTTAAAATAGCTGTGGCCACCATGACACCTTTGACTGTCGTGGCCTGCCGGGTGGGGCTGGCTGCTTTGCTGCTTATGGCATTTGCCCTGTCCACGGGCAGGCAACTGCCCCGGAATATCCGTACCTGGGGAGCCCTTTTTGTTCTCGGCGCGCTTAACAATGTCATTCCTTTTTCACTTATCACCTGGGGCCAGACCCATATTGATTCCGGTCTGGCGGCGATTCTGAATGCCACAACCCCGGTTTTCAGCGTTATCCTGGCCCATTTTCTAACCCGGGATGAGCCTTTGACCAAAAACCGGCTGGCAGGTGTTCTGCTGGGCTGGACCGGGGTTGCGGTTCTCATGGGAATTGATTCATTACACGGTATCGGCATGAAGACGGCAGGTCAGGCCGCAGTCCTGGGCGCTGCCTTTCTTTATTCCCTGGCCGCTATTTTCGGCCGGAGGTTCAGGGATATCGATCCTGTTGTCGTGGCCACGGGGATGCTGACAGGGTCTGCCACCATCATGATCCCC
>Ga0156388_1070_pt1 | contig 13531 bp, 12 predicted proteins | sample RifOxyA3_FD_108032 | JGI IMG/M metagenome (GOLD analysis project Ga0156388, IMG submission 108032) | Desulfobacterales bacterium RIFOXYA12_FULL_46_15
CCAGGATAATACCGGCTTCTTTCCACGCATCAAAAAGCAACTGGGCATTGGAATGGATAAACGTGTTGGGATTGTTGATCTCATGGGCGACCCCCGAAGTCAGAACACCCATTGCAATCATCCTGTCGGCCAGGAGCAATTGCTCCTGGCGAAGGGCAGCTTCTTTCCTGTTTCTGATTTTTTCAGTGATGTCTTCGAAAACCGATACAATACCCGTTACCGATCCGTCTTCGTTAAATACAGGTCCCATGTTGATAGAAACCATTACCAAACGACCATCCGGCCATTTGATTCCCAGCCGCTCATCCCGTACCGGCCGGCCGGTGGCAATCACTTTTACGGCAGGCAGGATTTCCTTTTCGATCTTGGTCCCGTCTATACTGGTAATACGCCACTTTGGAGTCTCATATATCGGGATTTCATTACCGGTCCGGACAAGGGTCAGTATCTCTTCAGCCCTGGGGTTTGCAAAAGTGATTTCCCGGTTCGTGTTAACCATGACAATGCCCACAGGACTGGTTACCATGACACGGGAAAAAATATCGCGTTCCCTCTGAAGGGTTTTTTCGGCTGATTTCTTTTCCGAAATATCCATGCAAAAACCTTCAAGATACGTCTGGCCGTTTGCCTGATCCACAGCAATACGACAGGTTAACGTCACCCAGATGACACTACCGTCCCTGCGGTGGAATCGGGTTTCAAACCCTTGAACTTCAGCATTTTCCTCTAACAGGCGGGACAATTCTTTACGGTCATCGGCGGAAACATAAACTTCATCTCCGATATTGGTTACCGAGGTCATCAAATGCCGGGGGCTGCTGAATCCCAGTATGGATGCCAGGGACGGATTGGCATCGATAAATCGGCCATCCAGCGTTGATCGAAAAATCCCCATCGCAGCATTCCTGAAAATACCGGCATAGTTCTCCTCGGCATAGCGAAGCATGTTCCTGGCTTTTTTCTGATGCTGCATGGCAATCAGTAAGAAGAATACCAGTGTTGCAAGACACCCGGTAACACCAAGAGACACGCCAAGTATCTGTTTGTGAAACGACGGCAATGGTATTTGGTTGTCCTTTTTCTGAAGGGATATGATATCCCACCCGGAAATCGGTAACGGAGTGCGGGTATTATAATAGGTTTCGCCATCTATCGACAGGGTTTCTTGGTCAAGCTTTAGTTCCAGGGGTTTTATTTCCTGTTCTCCGAACTGCCTTGTCTGTTTTAGGCGTTCACGGGTTTGAGACGTCAGGGTCTTTATAGAATGAAACAGCCAGTCTGCCTGATTGCTCGAAAAGATAACATTATCCGGGGATACAAATGCAATTTTTTCTTTCCTGATTTTCAGCAGGTCTTCAACTTCTGAAATATTTATTTTCAAAGCCATCACACCCATGGGAACATGCTGATCTGGCCCGTATATGGGAGTGCTCAGGTGCAGACCCCGAATCCTGGAGGCTACGCCAAATGCAGGAAAAATTGCAGTATGTCCTGTAACGGCATTCTGAAAATATGGCCGGAAGGAATAATTGTAACCGATAATCGACACATCACTGATATCTGTACTTGACACCGCAATACCGCCCTGGTCAATGATATAGATAACATCTGAATGGGATACTTCTTTTGCAGTATGAAGAAAAAGCCTGATTCTCTCGCTGTTTGAATCTTCTCTGCCGGAAACTACATCGGCAGCCAGATGATCATCGGCAAGGGCCTTTACAACACGCAGGCGTTCCTTTAGGATATGACCGATCTGTTCGGAAAGGAGCTGCATATTGAGCTGGTGGATCTTCCGTTGATTTTCTTCCCGAAGCAACTGAACGCCCAGATAACCTGCCGTCCCGAGGAAAATCGACAAAACAACAAAAAAAACAATGTGTGTGGATAATGTAGTTATTGGGTCCTTGCCGGCTGTTGAGTAAATTGTCTGTTCAGTGGATAAGCGCCCCATGGACAAATTCCTGCATCTGGTGTTCAGTCCGGTAAAGGTAACAGGGCAATCAGCCCATCCCCTTTTATGTGCTGTAGTAGGATAGGAACTTCCTTTTTGTCAACGAAAATATAAAAAGCCTTGTATGCTTTTGACAGATGAATGGATCTTTGGATCTTGAGCCGGAAGCTCTGTATTCTTTTGTCAGCCGTTGATATCACCGGTTCTTGGGTATGAAGCCATTGCCGTCACAGCCATAATGCCCCCGAGATATCGGCAAATATCCAGTGGTTCATCCGATTCTTTACTTGCCAGGGGGAAAATGATACTAAAGCATAAACTTCAGGATAATACATTATGATGAACAAAAATAAGAACATGATTGGATTCGGCATTTTAGGCGAAGAAGGATTTTCTTTTCTTGAACTCATGGTGGTGGTGGTGATCCTCGGCATCCTTGCGACCTATATTGCGCCCCGGTTCATGGGCAGGACCGATGATGCAAAGATGGTGAAAGCCAAAGTGGATATCCTTGCCATTGAGACAGCCCTGAAACTTTATAAGCTTGACAACGGGAATTATCCCACGACTGACCAGGGTCTTGCCGCACTGGTGGAAAAGCCCTCAACCGAGCCTGTCCCCTTGAACTGGAAAGAAAAAGGATATCTTGAAAAATCCAAGGTATCAAAGGACCCATGGGGTAAAGACTATTTATACTTAAGCCCAGGGCTCCATGATGACTATGATATCATTTCCTATGGCGCAGACGGAGTTCCCGGCGGCGAAGGCAAAAATAAGGATGTCAACAGTTGGGATATTGACTAGATCAAAAAATATATCCGGTTTCACCCTGATGGAGCTGACGGTAGTCATCGTTATCACCTCAACCCTGTTGTTTTTTTCAATCCCCATGCTCAGAGATATCCCCCTTTTTTCTGATCCAAACGGCCGGACAGGGGACATTGTCCGCCTGATCAATGATCTTAAAAAACGTGCTGTTGAAAAAAATCTTGATTTTTCCATGCATATAGACACAGGATCAGGGTTTGTCTGGATCACGGATGAAACCATGAATGATGAGAAAAAGAGGGAGGCAAAGCAAAATGGTAAAAGGCTTTCCAGCAGCATTACGGTTCTGGATATCGAATATCCGGGCATGATGGAGACTTCTGCCAGCGAATATGAAATTTTCTTTAAAAAGAGTGGTTATTCAGACTTTGCCCTTATCCACATCATTGAAAATAAAAAAAATCTGACCCTGAAAATAGAACCGTTTCTTCCTAATGCGCAACTTTGGGACAGGCATATCCATTTTGAAGACTGTATTTAGCCACATAAAAGGGGTGCCCGGAAACGGCGGGTTCACTCTTCTTGAAGTCATGATCAGTGTTTCCATTATTGCCGTTATTTTCATTTCCCTTTTCAGGATGCAATCCTTTTGCATCTCTCTTGCCGAAACCGGCCGGTTTAACACTCTTGCCCCGATACTGGCCGGCCGGCTCTTAAATAAAATTGAAACCGATCTTGATAACTGGTCAGAGCCTGAAGGTAATTTTGGTGAAAATTACCCAGGGATCGGCTGGGCCTGTGAAATCATGGATTTTCCGCTTCAGGAACTGGAATTTACCGGCAAAGAGAGTACCCATCGGCTTAAAAAAATTATAGTCACCATAACCGGTTCCTCAGGGCAGACACCCTTAAAAACAGAAACCTGGAGGGTTGTCTTTGATTGATCCCAAAAAGCATGACGGCAAAGGATTCACTCTTGTTGAAATCCTCATCGCTATCCTGATCTTCTCCCTTGTCATGTCCGTGCTTTTTTCATCTTTCAGGGCTTTTATGCTTTCAAGCGAAGCGGTAAAAGAAAGTGTGACGCGAAATGAATTGATCCGGACGGCTTTTAATAGAATCCGCCTGGATCTTGAAGCCATATATATTCAGCAGCCACCCAGGTATAAAAAACCGGAATTCAATTCCGAGCCGGACCCATACCGGTTTGTGGGAAAAGAAGATGGTTTTTTCTTTTCGTCTTTTGCTCATGCCGGTTTCCGCAGAGGTGAGGAAAAGGCTATTTCCAGGATCTCCTATTTTTTAAAAGAAAACCTTGACCATACCTTTGATCTTACCCGGTCGGATATCCTGCCTCCTTTTCGTGAAGACAGGCCCCCCTGTGCCACCCCCCTGCTCTTTCGTGAAATTACGGGGTTTGAAGCCGGTTTTGTCGACAACAAGGGGGAATCACACAAATATTGGGATTCAGAGACCGAAGAGTTTAACTATTCATTCCCGGCAGGTATTCATTTGAAAATCAACTTTGGTTCCGGGGGAAAAAAACAAGTGATCGAGGCTTCCATCAAGATTCCCGTCGAAAGGAGGCCTTTTGAATAAAATGATAAAAAACGAAAACGGCATGGCCCTTGTCGTCACCCTGGCGGTTGTGGGGGTTCTTCTGGCAGCCGGGTTATGGCTCGCAAAATTCACAGGGGATGCAGCCATGGCCACCCTGGCCGAAAAAGACCGGTTCCAGGCAGAACAGCTCGCCATCTCCGGAATTGAAATCGCAAAGCTCATCCTGGTAGAAGATGCGGCAGAAAATAACACAGACTCTGTACAGGACATTTGGGCAGACCCGGAACTATTGTCAAGGACTGTGGCTGCCCTTGGAATTGAAAAAGGAGCCCTGACCATCAGGATTACGGATGAATTGTCTAAAATCCAGATGAACGCCCTGATCCGGCAGTTTCCAGGAAGCGAGCCAAACCATGACCAGGTAAAGCTCTGGGAGCGTTTCCTTGGTAATGGACAAAAAGAAGATAAGCAAAAGGACGATGCCGGCCCTTTAGAAAGGGTGAACGCCCTGAAAGACTGGCTTGATTCGGAAGATGATGGTGCCATCACCGGTCTTTTTGGTGCTGAAACAGATTATTATAAGGAACTTGCCCCTCCCTATGTCTGTGCCGACGGACCCTTCAACCAGGTTGAAGAGCTTTTGAATGTAAAAGGGTTTGAAGGATACCGGATAAAAAAAAGGATCGACCCCCTGTCTGGGGAAAACCAGGAGGGAAAAGGGTTGGAAGATGTTTTTACCGTATATGGCCTTGAAAATAATCCAGGCCCTGGAGGAGGCTACCGTTATCCGGGTCTGATCAACATCAACACGGCCGGTATTGAACTCCTTTCTGCTCTTCTCCCGGAAGGAATGGAGATCCTGGCCAGGGATCTGGCAGACTTCAGGAAAGAAAAGAGTGAAAATAAAAAAGGATATCTTCATGTGCTGGACAAGGGGTGGTATAAAAACGTGATTAACCTGCCGGCAAAGGAGCAGGAGCGCCTGAACCGTATTATCAGGTATTCAAGCCATATTTATAAAATTGAAAGCCGGGCACGGAAGAATTCTTCATTTACAACCCTTATTGCTTTTCTGATCAGAGAAAAAAACAAAATATCCGGACAATGGAACTGCCGGGTCATTCAAATGAAAAGGGAATAGACTTATCCCGTATAAATCTTGCTCTGTTTTAATTAAAGTTTTTGTAAACATCCTTGACAAGGTTGGGGATAAAAAGGATATAGACTGTTTAAAAAGGAGTCCGGCAGATACAGGGATCAAGAGGGTAACCATTCAATAACAGGAAAAGAGTTGATGAAGGGGCCATATCTTTTTATAGATCATGATCAATTCGGTGTAAAGGCCGTGATCATTGATGAGACCAACCAGGAAAAGACTGTCCTGAACTCTTGTGAAATCCTTTTCAAAGACCTGCCGGAAAAGGGCCAGGACAGGTCTGACACCGCCCTCTTTAATACTGCCATGGACAGCGTGGCTGAAACGATGGATATAAACTCTTGCCCTAATGCCGTTATCCTGATTTCGCCGGCGGTTGTCCATTTCAGAACCATCAGCCTGCCTTTTCATTCTGAAAAAAAAATACAGCAGACACTGCCCTTTGAACTTGAACCCCTTTTACCCCTGAATAATGAAACCTATATTTCCCATTTCCATATCCTGGATCAACAGGCGGATCTAAGTATGATCCTCACGGCATCCATTGCCGAATCGCGGGTTGAATCTTATTTCCTGAAACTCGCCGGTTTCGGAATCCGGCCGAAGATGATTACGCCGGCCGGATATTCGGCAGTTGTTGCATTTTTAAAAGCGCATCCTCAATTAAATGATTTTATATGGCTTGATATAACGGAAAACCGGATCATCCTGATCCTGATTCACAATCGAAAACCCTGGGTCTTAAGGACACTGCCCGGGTCCTTCCTGGTTTCGGAAAAATTAGCCGGTTGCCTTTGCCAGACCGTTACAGGATTTTACCAGAAAACAGGGGAAGATATAGAGTTTGACCTGATTACCGGGTTTGACAGGGATTTCCCGGACAGGGACAATTTTCTCAACACACTTGAAAAAGCCGTGGGAGAAAGGGCGGATCAAGGATCACGCTATTTGAATATTCCAAAGGATCAAAGGGTTCAGGGTATTGATGGCGATAAATGGCTGACGGCTGTTTCCCCTGACGATACCACAGACACTCTGATCAATTTCTGCAAAGGAAAATACAGCTCTGTTTCTTTTTTAAAAACCCATTTTTATCCCATTGCGGCCGGTATTGTGCTTTTTTTCTTCACACTGGGGATGGGGCTTTTCAGCACAGGGCTTGATAATTCAAACCTGTATAAGAAAATAAATTTCCTTGATGAAACAGCCTTATCGATTTTTATGAAAACCTTCCCTGACCAGAAACGGATTCAGGACCCCTATCTTCAAATGAAGGCCAATATTCAGGAAATCATGAAAAAGGCGGGCTCAAACACTGATAAACCTCTTATCGCCGGTAAAGAGGTGAAGGCCATGGATATTCTGAAAGAACTTTCCATGAAAATAGTGCCTGCCATTGATGTGGAAATCTCATCATTTTTATTGAATGCCGGGCGGATTGTTTTATCCGGCTCAACCGACAATTTCAATAATGTGGATAAAATCAAAACAAGTTTGGAATCTTCTGAATATTTCAAAAAAGTCAATATCAGTAGTGCGGCTACTGATAAAAAAGGGGACAGGGTTAATTTTAAATTTAATATTGACCTGTAAAAACCATATGTATAATTTTTCAAACCGGGAAAAATATGTTCTGATTTCAGGGGCCATATTTCTGATCCTGTTTTTTGGGATCTCTTTTGGAATCGTTCCGATATTTGAGAAAAAAACCAATTATGAACGGATATTAAAAGAAAAACAGGTTGCCCTGGAAGAGATGGTGAGCCTTCAGCACAGATTTCTGGCTTTGTCATCGGGTATGGACAGCAAAAAAAAACTCATCGCAAACAGAAAAGAGGGGTTTTCCCTTTTTTCCTTCCTGGATGCCGAGGCCAGGAAAAGCGGGCTCAAGGATAAAGTGGCCTATATGACCCCTTTTTCAAAAAAAATTGAAAAAACCGCCTATTCAATGGATACGGTTAAATTTAAACTTACTGGAGTATATCTAAAAGAGCTTACGGATTTATTATCCCATATTGAAGCATCGGAAAACGGTGTCGCCATTACGGCTCTTCTCCTGACAAAGACAGGGAAAAATAATGACAGGCTTGATGCCGTCATTGAAACGGAAACAATGATGCTCAAGGACACAGGAGTGACCGTAAAAAGCCCGGAAATAGGACTATGAAATACGTATTTGCCCTTATCAATCTCGTTCTGGCCGCAGCGTCTCTATATTTCTGTGCCGAAATAGTTTACAAAACCGTGCTGAAAGACACTTCCTTTATCCCTGAAATCAGGAACCCTGCTGCCAAACCGGCAAATACCGTTCAAAAAAGGGAAAAAAAAGACATTCCCCGGCAGGGTCATGAAATCATTGTACAACGAAATCTTTTCAAGGTGGAAACTGAAAAAAAAGGTGGTCCAGGCAATGATCCGGCAGGAGCAAAGGACGGGGAAAAGCTTGAACCGACCACCCTTTCCCTGACGCTCTGGGGTACGGTAACCGGCGGATCAGACCTCTATGCAGTGATTGAAGATAAAAAGGCCCGGGTTCAGGCCTTGTATCAGGAAGGAAATTCGGTTCAGGATGCAACAATCAAAAAAATCCTGAAAAGAGAGATTATTCTTAGTTATCAGGGCAAAGATCAGGTCCTTGAAATGGAAGCAGTGACAGAAAAAGACGGTCTGGTTAAAAAACCCATGGTTCAAAAGGCTTTTGATGAGACCACCATGGACAATCAACTCTTGTTGACTCAACACCCTGTACAGCCTCCTCCTCAACAGCCCTTCGGAAATACCGATGAGATAAAGACAAAAATTAAATTCAGGCCTTTTTTTACAAAAGGGCAACCCGACGGCGTAATGGTATATGCCATCAAACCCGAATCCGTTTTCAACAGGGCCGGGATGAGGAATGGGGATATTGTAAAAGCTATCGACGGAGCCCCGGTTTCATCCGTTGAAGACGCCTCTTCCCTGCTGGCTGGTATTGAGAATGCGGATTTTGCAAAAATTACCCTGGTCAGAAACGGGGAGACAAAAGAAATATCCTATGGTGCAGATAATGCCCTGGCGCCAGGGGATGAGGAACCGGAAAAAGCGGAAATTTCCGATGATAAGAATAAAGGAGAGGAATAATAATGTATTCTGTCAGAAAATGGGTCATGGCGGGTATCTTTTTGTGCACTGCCTGTGCTGTTTTTTTCACAGCCGGTTCTGCCGGTGCAACTGAGCCGGCAGAACCGGCTGTGAATCAGGCCGGCAAAGATTCCGCCTTTGTATCCATTGATTTCAATAATGTTGATATTAACGTATTTATAAAATTCATGAGCAAATTGACAGGCAAAAATTTTGTGGTGGACAACAGGGTCAGGGGGACCGTGACCATTATTTCGCCGACAAAAATATCTATAAAAGATGCTTACCGGGTTTTTGAATCCGTACTTGAAATCAACGGGTTTTCTACAGTTGAATCCGGGTCGGTCATTAAAATCGTTCCGGCTCCCCATGCAAAGGGGGATAACCTGGACACCCGGCTGGTTACGGATACCGGTCAAGAAGAAACGATCGATGACCGGGTTGTGACCCGGCTCATTCCCCTTGAATTTGCAAAAGCTGATGAACTGAAAAACCTTTTTTCGCCAATGGTCCCCAAAGGGAGCATTGTCCTGTCCTATCGCGATACCAATATGCTCATTGTAACGGCAACCCTTTCAAGTATCGGCAGGCTGCTGAAAATTGTCGAAAAAATAGATGTTGAAAGCATTGGAAAGCAGATATCCGTGCTTCCTTTAAAATATGCAGATGCAAAAAAACTGGTTCAGAATTTATCCGCTATTTTCAATGCCAGGGCAAAAGATGCCAAGCTAAAACAGAATACAGAGCTGGATGCGGGTTTTGTGGCTGATGAAAGAACAAATTCCATTATTCTCCTTGCAAACATACAGGAAACCGGCAAGGTCAAGGAATTGATCGGGATACTGGACCAGGAGGTTCCCAAAGGAGATGAACGGATACGGGTGTATTATCTTGAGCATGCATCGGCCGAGGCCCTGGTAAAGGTATTGCTGGAAATCCCCACCAAGGAACAGCAGACCCAGGCCGGAGCCCAGGGCCAGAAAAAAGCGCCCATCTTGTCTGAAAAAGTGAAAATCATGGCTGATAAAGCCACCAACAGCCTCATCATCATGGCTGATAAAGAAGATTACCCCGTACTGGAAGAGGTGATCAATAAACTCGATATCCCGAGGGCCATGGTGTATATTGAATGCCTCATCATGGAAGTCAACACGAGCCGCGGCCTGAATATCGGGACTGAATGGAAAGCATCCCAGGGATACGGCAATGACAGCGGCGTTGCTTTCGGCGGTTTCGGCGGCACAAACACGAGTACCGGGTATCCCAATCTTACAGGGGCTTCAACTGCCGGAACATCCGGGTCCTCGACCCTGCCCACGGGATTCTCCGTCGGCATCCTCGGGAAGAAATTCAGTATCGGCGGAGTGACTTTTCCTGATATCCAGGCTGTTGTGCAGGCGTTTCAAAATGATAAGGATGTTCATATCCTTTCAACTCCACAGATACTGACCACAGAGAATGAAGAAGCCTCCATCACCGTGGGCAAAAACGTCCCCTTCCAGACCCGGTCCACGGCCGAGTCGGGAACGGCCACCTATAACTCCTTTGAATACAAGGATGTGGGCATCAGCCTTAAAATAACCCCGCAGATCAGCAAAGACAAGCTTGTCCGGCTGAATGTCGCCCAGGAATTAACCAAACTCGATTCCTCAGCCAGCCAGTCCAGCCCGGACAGACCCACGACTTTCAAACGCCAGATACAGACCACCATTATAGTGGAAGATGCCAACAGTGTCGTCATCGGTGGCCTGATTGATGAAAGCCTGACAAAAACGGAATATAAAACCCCCTGTCTCGGTGATGTCCCTGTAATGGGATGGGCTTTTAAAAGCGTATCAAAAGGCGAGGAGAAAACCAATCTCTATGTTTTTCTGACTCCCAGGGTTGTGAAGAACCCGCTGGAATTAGACAAGATTTACAATGAAAAAGCAAAAGATATCGAATCCATCAAAACAGGTGAGGTTTCCTTATACAACAAGCTGATACAAAAAAAAGAGACAAATGATTGATGCAGTATTAAATCTCCTGGAAAAAAAGGCCGGGCTTTCAAGGGAAAACCTGGAAAAGCTTAAGGCCGCCTTTCAAAAAGACCGTTTAAGGCTCATTGATGCTTTTCTTGAAACCAAACTGGTACAGGAAAATGATGTCCTTGAAGCCTTGAGCCTGATCTATGCCATTCCCTTTGTTTCGGCCCTGCCGGTTGAAACGGCAAAAGACGGCTGGACGGAAAAAATTTCAAGACAATTCTTAAAAAAATGCAACATGGTCCCTCTTTCAGGGGGTGACAACAAGGTCCTCATTGCCCTTAACGACCCCTCGGATTTGAGTTTTGCCGATGATATTGCATCACTTTTGAGTCTTGATGACTATTCCCTTGTCCTGGCATCAAAGGCCCAGGTTCAGTCTGCCGTCAATATCCTCTATGACCGGTCCGGGGAAAGCGCCCAACAGCTTGCCGACGACATGGAAGACAATGGATTCACCATTATTGATGATTTTGAGCGGACGGCAGACCTTCTGGATGATACCAGTGATGCCCCGGTCATCCGGCTAGTCAACCATATGATTTCCCAGGCTGTCAAGGCAGGGGCCAGTGACATTCATATCGAACCCTTCCAGGATGTCCTGAAGGTCAGGTACCGCATAGACGGCATTCTGTATGAAATGCTGACACCTCCCAAGGGAGTTCAGGCCTCTTTGATCTCCAGGATCAAGGTCATGGCCAAGATGAATATTGCAGAAAAAAGAGTCCCCCAGGATGGGCGGGCACAGGTCAGGATTGGTGATCAGGAAATCGATATCCGTATTTCAACAGTTCCCACCTCTCACGGGGAACGGCTGGTCATGAGGCTTTTGAATAAATCCGGGTATTTCCTTGAATTCTCGGAGTTCGGCCTTTCCGATGACAATTATAGGATCATCCATAAAATTATCCGCCAGAACAACGGCATTGTCCTTGTCACAGGCCCGACCGGGAGCGGAAAAACCACAACTCTTTATGCGGCCCTGTCAAAAATCAATTCCCCGGATAAAAACATTATCACCATTGAAGACCCGGTTGAGTATAACCTCAAAGGCATCGGCCAGATCCAGGTCAATGCAAAAACCGGCGTCACCTTTGCAAAAGGGCTCAGGTCCATTGTCCGGCAGGACCCTGATATCGTCCTGATCGGGGAAATCAGGGATCTGGAGACAGCCCAGATTGCCATACAATCGGCCCTGACAGGCCATCTTGTGTTTTCCACCCTGCATACCAATGACTCGGCAGGGGCCGTCACCCGGCTGGTCGACCTGGGTGTTGAGCCTTACCTGATTTCTTCTTCCGTGAATTCAGTGGTGGCCCAGCGCCTGGTCAGGGTTCTCTGCAATGACTGCAAAGAGGGGTATAGGCTGGATGAATCCCATATCAACGCCCTGAACGGGGTCGGTGAAAAATTCATCGGCGAATATGTCTATAAACCTAAAGGATGTCCTAAATGCTTTAACACAGGATATTCCGGCAGGCAGGCCATTTTTGAAATCATGCTCATGGATGATGCCCTTAAAAGCCTTGTTTTGCAGACCTCTGATGCCAACCAGATCAAAGCCGCCGCACTCAGGGCCGGTATGGTCACCCTTCGCCGGGACGGTATGATTAAAGTGCTGAAAGGCATTACATCCATAGATGAGGTGCTTCGTGTCACCCATGAATAAAATTATTTTCATTCTTCTTTTTATTGTCCTGTGTTTGTCTTACGGGCTTTCCCCGGCCTATGCAAAAAATCCGGTTATCGGGTTTTACCAGGACTATATATCACCGGTTGACGGCCACCGGTGCCCCATGTATCCTTCCTGCTCCGCTTACGCAACCGAGGCCTTTGAAAAACACGGCCCCCTTATGGGGTGGATCATGGCCTGTGACAGGCTTGTCCGTTGCGGGCGGGATGAAACAAACCGATCCTTTGCCGTCATTGTGGACAACCGGGAACATACCTATGACCCTGTGGACGCCAATGACTTCTGGTGGTTTCAGGAAAAAAAATGAGACCCTGGTTTTCATACCTCTTGACCGGTCTTCTTCTCCTCTTTTTGATACAGGATGGATGCTGCGAAGAAAAAAAAATTCTCATTAGTTCAGATATGCAGATTGATTATGCCGAATCCCTTTTCAGGAATAAAGACTATGATACCGCCATCATCGAATACAAACGGTTTCTTCATTTTTTCCCGGAGAGCAGGCGCCTGGACCAGGTGAAATTTAATATTGCCCTATGCCTGTTTGAGCAGAAAAAATATATGGAAGCAGCAGAGGCCTTTAATGATATTATTCTTAAAAATCCGGACTCCCCTCACATCGGGGAAGCCTATTTCTGCCAGGCCCATGCCTTCATGAACCTTGGAAATATGGGATATGCCGAGATCGTTCTGCAAAATTATCTCAAGCTGGCAGGCGACACAAAGACAAAAGACAGGATTTATGCGGATCTGGCAAGGCTTCACCTGGCAAAAGTCAAGGCGTTTAATCCTGATTCCCTGACCCTTGCCAAAGAATACCTCTCAAAAATTTCACCTTCAGGCACCCATGCAAAGGAGGCTGAAAAGACCATGGACCTGATTCAGGAGGCAAAAAAAGCTCCCCATAAAAATCCCCGGGCCGCCGGTTTTTTTTCAATTATCCCGGGCGCCGGTTTTCTCTATTGTGAAAGATATCAGGACGCCCTGGTTACCTTTTTGCTGAATACCGGCCTGATGCTGGCCGCATATGAAGCCTATGACAAGGATAATACGGCTCTTGCCGGTGTCATCGGATTTGTGGAAACCGGTTTTTATATGGGCAATATTTACGGGGCTGTCTCTTCTGCTCACAAATATAATCAGACAGGCATATTAAAGGTTCTGAACAGGGATATCTCCCTTGTCCCGAAAATTGATCCGGAAGGCAAAAGCCTTGCCATGACGCTTCACTTTGATTTTTAGCTGCTTTCCCCGTTTTT
>Ga0156388_1069_pt1 | contig 13497 bp, 13 predicted proteins | sample RifOxyA3_FD_108032 | JGI IMG/M metagenome (GOLD analysis project Ga0156388, IMG submission 108032) | Desulfobacterales bacterium RIFOXYA12_FULL_46_15
ATTATCGATATCGTGGCCAGGGCAATAAAATGAGCCGCCCAACACTATTATGAGGACAAAATGAACATCATCGTTTGTGCCAAACAGATTTGCCATACATATGCCGGAACCGGAAAAAATCCTGACACAAAGTATATCACCCCTGAAGATTCGATATTCCGTGTCAATCCTTATGATGAAGCAGCCACAGAGCTTGCTTTACGCTTGAAAGAAATTGCCGGGGACACTTTGGTCAGCCTTTTGACTCTGGGCGACATGATTTCAGAGGCCCAGCTCAGGCGGTGTCTGGCTACCGGACCGGATCATCTTTACCAGATGGATTTTATTGAACACAAGGATTCAGATCCCTTTTTTCAACCCGATCCATGGGTTAAGGCAGATCTTATCTCACAGGCTGCAAAATCCCTTGATGCCGACCTGATTCTTTGCGGAAAAGAATCCCTGGACAGGGCGAGTGGCCAGGTGGGCGCTCTTGTGGCCCGGCAGCTGAATCTGCCGTTTGTATCAGCCATTACCGATCTTTCCTTTGATACAAAAACTCGTATGGTGAATGTATTGAGGAGCGCAGGACGGGGAGTCCGGGAGATGATAGAATGTGCCCTTCCTGCCGTATTCAGTGTTGACCTGGGGGCAGCGCTCCGCCTGCCGACCCTTGAAAAAAGGAAACTGGCAGATGCTTATGATATCCGCACACTGCCTGTCACCGGGGAGACAATCCCTGCAAAGATTATTAGCCGGAATATCTTTCAGCCGAAGCCGAGACCCCGCCTTATCCGGACTCCTGACAGCGCCCTGAATTCTTTTGACCGCGTTCTCCAGTTACTGGCCGGAAGCCGTGTCGAGAAAAAAGGGGAGTTGCTGACCGGCAGTACAACATCACAGGTTGAAGGCATTATCCGTTTTTTAAAGCATAATGGGTTTATTGAACCAGGACATAAACGTGAATAAATACCCTGAATACAGGTTGAGATCATCTGTGCAGGTTAGCCTTCTGCCTGATGATCAACCCGTGCTTATCCTGGCCTATCCGCTTAAGGTGATCTATATCGACCGTTTCTGGAAGCCGGTACTGAACTGCTTTACATCGTATGATTATCTCTTTCTTGATCATATCGCCCAAATCCGCCCTGAAATCAATACCCAACAGATTGAATTCTTTCTGAACGATCTTACCCGTAAGGGATTTTTTGAACTCAGAGGCTTTCCTTTCATGGAGGATGACGATCTGCCCTTTGTTTCAATTATCATACCGGTAAGAAACAGGCCAAAAGACATATCTGCCTGCCTTATATCACTGGAACAACTTGACTACCCAAAAGAGAAAAAAGAGATCATTGTTGTCGATGATGCATCAGATGATAATACACCTGAAACAGTACGGCACTTCCCCGAAGCCGGACTCATCTGCCTCACCGAACACAGCCAGGCTTCCTTTTGTCGGAATCGTGCAGCCCGGAAAGCAAAAGGTGAAATTCTCGCTTTCATAGATTCCGATTGTGTTGCAGATCCCTCCTGGCTCAGGGAACTTGTCCCGGCATTCCGGGACGAATCCCTTGGCGCCGTGGGCGGGTTGGTGGATTCATATTATAACAAAAAAAACCTGGACCAATATGAAACAGTCAAGTCTGCTCTTAAAATCGGTTCCTGGTATAAAAGATCAATGGAAAAGGAACGGTTTTTCTACGTGCCCTTCTGCAATTTTTTAGTCAGGCGCGAGCTGTTCTTCAAACTGGATGGGCTCCGGGAAGAACTTCATGTGGGTGAGGATGTGGATTTCTGCTGGCGGTTGCAAGATAGCGGGGCAATGCTGGAATACAGGCCGGTCGGCCGGGTCTTTCACAAACACAGGAACAGTCTGCTGCCCTTCTGCTCCCGGCGCTTTGATTACGGAACGTCTGAACCTTTGCTGCAAAAACTCCACCCCGGCAGGATAAAAAAGCTGTTCCTTCCGCCCCATGAATCAATTTTCTGGACGCTTCTGTCCTTATCTTTATTTTTTAAATCCATTACCATATTCATCCTGTGTGCCGGTATCTTTGCATCAGACACGCTGAACCGGTACTCAAAACTGCATAAAAGAAAGCTGCCTATCAGTTTTTTCACACTCTGCCAGGCTGTAATCCGCAGTTATCTTTCCTTTTTATATCATTTGTGCAGCTTTGTTTCCCGGTATTATCTGATACCGGGCCTGCTGCTTCTGTCATTATTCCCTGTATCAGCCGGTCTGATTATCTGTATGCATCTGACAGCCGGTGTTGCCGACTATTGCATCAGAAAAACCCGGATGAACCCCATATCATTTCTTTTTTTCTTTTCGCTGGAGCAGCTTTCCTATCAGGCCGGGGTGTGGTGGGGGTGCGTTTTGCACCGGACTGCAGCCCCTGTCTTGCCAAGGCTTGTACATCGCCGGGACAGGATTTGAATATTTCTTTTATTTATTTTGACAAAACGTGATACCCTTAAGGTATAAATTCAAATAATATGGATAGTTGAAAATATAAAATGAGTGCAATACTATGCTGAACCAGGATGATACGATATTAAAATTTGATATTCCGGAAATTATCTATGGGCGGGGTTCCCTTTCAAAAATCGGGCAGTGTGCCTCACGTCTTGGAGGAGAGAAGGTGCTTGTCGTCACAGATCCCGGAATTATCAAGGCCGGCTGGATTGATTTATGCCTTAAATATCTTCTTAAGGAACGGTTAAGATATGTAGTCTATGACAATGTAGTGACAAATCCGCGTGATTTTCAGGTGGATCAGGGGGTTTCACTCTATCTCAAAAAGAATTGTGATGTGATTATTGCCGTAGGAGGCGGAAGCTCCATTGATACGGCCAAAGGGATTGCAATCCTGGCAACGAATCACGGCTCCGTACATGAATATGCGGGATGCAACCTTGTTCACCATCCGATTCCGCCCCTGATCTGTGTTCCGACAACTTCCGGGACAGGAGCCGATGTCAGCCAGTTTGCCATATTTCTGGATATCAGGGAAAAAATGAAACTGTGTGTTTTGAGCCGTGCCATTATGCCGGATATATCCCTGATTGATCCTGAACTCTTAACAACCCTGTCATCCGAGCTGATCGCAGCAACCGGGATGGATGCCTTTACCCATGCAATAGAAGCTTATGTCTCTTCGCTCTCCTGGCCGATGACAGACCCTCATGCCATTCACGCCATCAAACTGGTGGCACAACACCTGGTCAATGCAACCAGAACAAAAGACATGACCGCCCTGGAAGGGATGGCCATTGCCTCGCTTGAGGCAGGCATGGCTTTTTCCAACGCTATCCTGGGAGCTGTTCATGCCTTGTCTCACCCCCTGGGCGGCCTGTATGATCTCCACCATGGTCTTGTTAATTCCGTGATCCTGCCTGCAGTGCTGAATCAGAACCTGAATCATGCCATGCCCAAATATGCCCGCATTGCCCAGGCAATGGGTCTTGAATTACGGGGGATGAGATTTGAAGAGGCGGCTTTACATGCACCGGAAAAGGTAAAAAAGCTCATAAAAGATTTAGAACTTCCCACACGTCTTTCAAAGCTGGGTGCGGACGCCGAAGACATACCGGTTCTGGCTAAAATGGCCCAGAAGGATATCTGTATGCAGACCAATCCGTGCTCTTATTCAATCAATGAAATTGAGACGATGTACAAGGAGGTCTGGTAAAATAATCATGGATCATCAAGAGAATTCACCGGCACAGGACTTTAAGGGACTTGGCCATTCAAAAATCGGATATTTTAAAGAGGTCCGCTCAAAAATAAAAGAGCTTGAAACCCTCAATCTAAAGCTTGCACATCGCCATAACCGCCTGGAAGCCGTGTTTAACAGTATGGATAACGGGCTGACGATCCTGGACAGGGATCTTAACATTGTCTATGCCAATCATATCCAAAAGAAGATGTTTCCCGGTATTGAAGAGGGTAAGTGCAAATGTTATCATGTTTTCTATCAGAAAGATGAAATCTGCAGAAACTGTCCGGCTCTGAAATCCCTGGAAACACATGAAACACAGAATGGAGAAAAATTTTTTAAACAGGGGATGCACACCGGGCACTATTATGAATGGACCATATCCCCTGTCCAAAATCAATTCGGTAAAATTGATGAAATTCTTATGATCATGCGGGACGTAACTGCCAGAAAGGAATATGAATTCAAACTGATGCAGGCTCACAGGATGGCATCCGTGGGTTTTCTGGCAACCGGGATTGCCCATGAAATCAACAACCCTTTGACATCCATTGCAGGATTTTCAGAAGGCCTTTTAAAACGTCTGAAAAAAATGGATGGCGACAGAAAAGACGGTGCCCTCAAATCTTTCTGGGAATACCTGATGATTATTAATAATGAGGCATACCGGTGTAAGGAAATCATAGAAAGACTCCGTGAATTCACCCATGATTCGTCAGACGAATACGAGTCACTGGAGATTGACACAATCATCAAAGAGACCCTGATGCTGATACGGCAGAATGCAAAAGACAACAATATCAAGATCGTTTTTCAAAATCTTCTCTCCAATGGGTTTAATAAAATCAACGGTAAAAAATCCCAGCTAAAGCATTTACTTCTGAATCTTTTCAAAAATCTGGTCAATTCCTCGGAACAGGGGGGTGATTTTTGTGTCATGGCCAGAAATGACGGTGAACGGATTGAAATCATGATACCGGATCCAAAAGGTTTTTTTTCAAATGAATTATCTGAAAAAAATCTCTACACGTTACCGGATACCGAGCAGGGATTGGAAAACAGAATGATACTGGATTTATCAGTATGTTACAGCATCATTCAGAACCACAGGTGTGAAATCCGTTCAAAATCCACTGAAGAACAAGGATGCATCATGATGCTGATGTTTCCGGCAATTTTATCCTGATTTTTTTTATCAGGAGTCATCATTAAAAATATTCTAAATGAGGAGACTCACAGATGGAGTCGGGAAAAATATTAGTCATTGATGATGAAAAAAATATTCTGCGCCTGATACAAAATGAATTTTCCGAGGAAGGTTTTGAAGTTACAACCGCCCTGAGTGGGGAGGAAGGTCTGGAAATTGCCGCACAACAGAAGTTCAACCTGGTTCTTCTGGATCTTAAACTGCCTAAAATGAGCGGTATTGAAACCCTTAGAAGACTGAAACAAAAATCATCCTCAACTGAAGTCATTATGATAACAGGGCACGGGGAAATAAAATCAGCCATTGAATCCATCAAATTAGGTGCCAGGGATTATATTACCAAACCCTTTAAGCTGGATGAACTTCTATTCCTGGCACGGCAGGTAATCGATGACAACAGGGCCGGTTCCGATACCTCGGATGATCATATCGGCACTGTCCGGTATGAAGACAAAAAATTCATCCAATGCCCCAACCCTGAAATGCAGAAAATATACAGGATCATTAACCGGGTTGCCGAAACCGACAGCACTATCCTGATCCAGGGAGAAACAGGTGTGGGCAAAGATGTCCTGGCCAGCCAGATTCACCTTGCCGGTAACCGGAAAAACGGTCCTTTTATCACTATAGACTGCGGCATGCTGAATCACAATCTGGCCGAGAGCGAACTCTACGGTCACAGGAAAGGCGCTTTTTCCGGAGCTGCGGAAAGAAAAGAGGGGCTGGTGGAAAAAAGCGACAAAGGAACCCTGTTCCTGGATGAAATCGGAAATATTGACCTTGACCTGCAAAAAAAATTCCTGCGGTTCCTGGAAACAGGCAAATTCCGGCGTGTGGGAGAAACCAGTGAAATCAGCGTTGATACCCGGATTATCCTGGCCACCAATATTAACCTGCATGACGCGGTTAAAAAAGGCCTGTTGAGAGAAGACCTGTTATACCGGATGGATGTCATATCCCTGACACTCCCGCCCCTGAGAGAGCGGCCCGAGGATATCATCCCCCTGTCTGAATACCTGCTTGAACTTTACAAAGATAAAAAAAGAAAATTGGAACTGTCTTTGGATGCAGCTCAGGTTTTAACAGAGTATTCATGGCCGGGAAACGTAAGGGAACTGAAATCCGTCATAACCAAAGCCTTGATTTTTGCCGATTCCGATCTCATAAGATCGGAGGATCTGCCCGCATACCTTGCCGGGAATAAAAAACCCCCTTCCCCTTTGCCGAAAACCCTTGAAGAGATGGAAAAGGATCACATTATAGCGGTTCTGGAAGAGGCAGGCGGCCATCAGACAAAAGCTGCCGAGATCCTGGGAATCAACAGGAAAACCCTTTATAAAAAGATCCATAAATATAATATTTTTTCCTGATCCGGGTTTTGGGATACCTCTTAAAAAAAAGATAAGGTTACCCTTTTTTTTAGTCTAACTTTTGACGACGACAAGTTTATTCAATTATAACAATATATTGGGAGTGGCGGTGCACCGCCACTATCTTTTTTTACCATGAAGCCCATGAAGTTCATGAAGCATTACCGGTAGCCGTTAAGGCATATTCCGGCTATCCCAGAAAACAATAAAATTAGAGATATAAAGTAAGCAGTTAGGGAAACACCGGAAAAGAATGATTTGGGGTATGATAAGGTGAGAAAAAGGCAAGAAATTTGGTGAGAAATGGGGTGGGTGTTAAAGATTAATGTCAGATTTGATTTGTTTGATGATGGAGGATTGGGGAATTTTAATGTCAATGATACCAAAAATATGGCTGAATTTATGGGAAATCAATGATGGTTGCAAGAATTCATAATTTTTGATTTGTATGAAAAGCGACTACTGGAAGACGAAATAATGGGGCTTCAATCGAATTTTGAAACCCCACAATGATAGACATAAGTGTCGCTTTTCTAAGATTGGAACCTAAGAATAGTGGCTTAAATTTGACTCCAATTGTTAAGGATAAGATCAAACGAAAATTTTTAAGTTTGATTCAACCTGATATTAAGTTGAAAAATATTGCAGCTTAATAAAATTATTGACAGGAAATATCCAAATCCGTTATTTAATATTTTTTATGATCATTTCGTCCAATTATTATTCAGATTCTGAGAATAGACAATCCTGTACAAAAATTTATTAAAAAAGGAGAGGAGCAAATGAATAACGCTGGAAGATTTAGAGGTGTTATTAAAACATTACCTTTGGGGCCATTTATATTAAGTTTATATGATTTGATTGGAAAAAAAGGGTTTCTTTTTTTAATAGTTGGAATATTAATTACGATATTATTTCATCTAATGACTAACGAGAATTTGATGTTATCAGGAAATTTGTATTCAAACGGCACTACTAAATTTCAAATCTTTTTAGATGCCCCGATTAAAAACGGCCAACTTCCCTCATCCCAACCTCTAATTCAAGGCCAATATAGCACTGAAAAAAAAGACAAAACTAACAACATTATTTTTTCAATCCCTTTGTCTTTTTTTTCAACCCCTTTACATAAATTGTTAGATGGAGAGCATACGCTTAGCATTTTTGCCTCCTATCCTGGAGATAACCCCTTCGAATTCATTTTAACACTTAATGGGAAGAAAATTTTCCATGAAAAAGAGGACGGTACGATTAAGATACCTCAGCTATTATGTAGGAAAGTAATCAAATTTAAAATGCAATATAATGGATTACACATAATCTCTGATTCTCAATCTTAAAAGTAGACCCAAATTGAAAATAGCACCCTAGTACTCCAAATAAAGTCTGGGGAAAAATTCATAATATAAGAACCTCTTGCAGAAACTATGACTTTTGAGCTGAAATAGTTTTTGAGTGGCCGGTCTATATTGTTTTACCTTTAACGTTTTGATTTTTAACCAGAAAAAGATACTATCCGCCGATTTTTAGAAATAGCTCTCCCTTTGCTCTTTTTCTCGACTTATTATTATCATTTTTTTCCGATCCGTTTTCAAATCTATGTGACAAAACGCATCAGTTGATCCGCTGTCAATGCTATAATACCAAACATCAGGTGAGTTATGACCTTTGCATAACCCCGGACCCTGAGTGTTTTCCCTCCAAATTCATCTTTGAGTCGACCATTAACCCTCTCCACATTGCTTTTTTCATTATAACGGACATCTGCCGGGGTTTTAAAATTTATAACTTCCAAACGTTGAGCCTCTTCGTTGAGTTGCTTTTTGTGATGATTAAACGACTGAACTATACCATAGTAGCAGCTTTTCAAAAATCATAAGCCTGCTCTGATTCAGAAAATATTAAATTTTATTTTCCATATAGATTATTAAACAATTCCCTTGCATCCCCCCAAAAGCAAATGATATAAACCCCATTGTAGAAATAGTTGTTTCGGCCAGGTATCCGCGGCATTGTTCAACAACATTTTATCAATAATCCCGTTCTCCGAAACGCCCTGTTCAGCATTGCCGGAAATATGTTCAGTCATTGATTGCGATCCATCTCTTGCAATGCGGGGCTATTGATAAAACACTATTTGTTAGGGGATGAATGGTCATGGTTCCAAATCAAATCACCAAGAATAATGAATTGGATTTAGATTCAAAAGATAGAAAGAAAAAGTGTTTGGAGTGTGCCTATGATATTCCTTATGAATCAAAAAAATGTAAGGAATGTGGTTCCTTCCAAGATTGGCGTAGGTACTTGACTTTTAGTAGCATAACTATTTCTCTGATGATTGCTCTGATAACGGTAACGACTCTTTCCATCCAAATAATTGTTGACGCTTTTAAACCTAAAGATGCCATAGTTAAGTTATTCGTAACGAGAGCAGAAATTGTTCCAATGAATGAGAAGCTATTCAAGACATTGAGTGGCCTTGTTTATATTGAAGATAAAGTTGGTTTCGATATTGAGGAGCCGATAATTAGGTTTGAATTTGTTGCAGTGAATAATGGTTCTAAAACCGGATTGATTCGGCTTGTGACCGTTGATATGTCAAGGCACAATTTAGATGATCGATTTATTGGAAAACCTTTATTAATATCGGATAAAAACAATAGTCCTATGTCTGCTATTCCAGTAAAGCCTGGAGATTCAATATTTTTTAATGGATACCGACCTGTCATGAGATTCAATATGGAGCCAATGATTGGCTATAGCGTGATGTTGAGTAATGGAAAATTTGATTATCAAGAGTCACGGCAAAATATATGGTGGGATGATTTAAGTGCAAATTTTGAAAGAGATGCCCATAACAAAGCTAATGCAGCCGACACAAAAAACCTTGCGGCTGATTAGCAGCGGTTAGCACGCTGAGCACCAGCAAACATGAGGAGACAAAGAAATGAGTGACTTTAAACTCGGTAACAAGTCCCTGAAAGAACTGGAGGGAGTGCATCCGGATTTGGTTGCCGTTGTTAAACGTGCAATTGAAATTACTGTTCAAGATTTTTCGGTTCACGATGGCATACGAACGTTAGAAGAGCAACGTAAACTAGTTGAGCGAGGAGCAAGTCAAACACTATATTCTCGACATCTCACGGGACACGCTGTTGATTTGGTTCCGTATATCAATGGAAAGTTACGTTGGGAATGGGACCCAATTTATGACATTGCTGAAGCGGTCAGAGTGGCGGCAAAAGAATCAGGCGTGACGATTCGCTGGGGTGGCGCTTGGGATGTGGTCTTTACTAATACAGATGATTCGCCAGAAGACTTGGTAGTGGACTATGTCGCCCGCAGAAAAAGAGCAGGTAAAAAGGCTTTCATCGATGGCCCTCATTTCGAATTACCTAAGCAGGTCTACCCATAGATGCTAAAATTCAGAGCCAGCTGACACAAGAAGCGCCGCTTCGCTCTGTTTCTTGGTGTGGCTGATTTGAGCGATAGACCTCACTATGCATTTAACTGTCAGAAAGGAGAGACTTTGATGAATCAACATCGAAATGAAATTTTAAGATTCAACTTCATTGGTTTTTTAGTAGCGATTCTGGTGGCCTTCGCACTGGGAGGCTGTGCGAGTGTCCCGAAAGAGTCTGTCGAATTGAGCAAAGAAGTTGGCAAGGGTATTGCCGAGAGCCAGCGCAGCTATACGGGCTTACTGAATACTTATTTTTCCTCAAAAAAGCAGCAAGTAGACCAATGGATTGAAAATGAATACCTTCCAGAATATCTCTCCAAGATTCAAGCCGAGCTGAAAAAAGCTGGCCAGCCCACTACTCTTTCTCCTGAACAGTTGAGGGATGTTCTTCGTGATGTCATCGTTGAGCGAGACCAGAAGCACACGGATCTAGAAAATACACGGCTCCTGCTGCTGACAAAAAGCAACGAACATTACACCTTGCTATCCCAAGGTAACGCTGGCGTTACAGGCTTGTTGCAGTCAATGGTAGATGTAAAAGAAGCCACATCTTCCGCTTCGCAAACAATCAAAACTGCATCTGGCGGGAAGGTGGATTTAGAACAGATTGAGAAAAAGTTCAATGACTATCTAATAAAGGCAGGCGCTGCTTCAGCCAAGGCAACCAACCTCTATGACACCATCAAATCCGCACTTGAGAAGAAAGGAGAGTAAAAATGGATTCCACTTGGGAAGAAATCAGAAAGAAGGCTAAGGAGCAGACCGATGACACCTTCGCATCAAAAGTTTCTAGTTTGACTCGACTCACAGATGATGAGATTAAAGAAATAATACCAAACGCACTTGACAAGGAAAGGCTTGCCACTTTGCTTGGAATTGTCGCTGACGCCACAAAGTCAAATAACGAGAAGGCGGAGGCAATCAGAAACATAAACGGCTTGGCGGAAATTGCAATTCCGCTCTTACTGAAACTTCTGTGAACCGGTCTAACCCGGCAGTCAACCGGTCCTGCGCAAAAAATCGCGCAGGCCGGTTACTTTTACGTTCACCTGGACACACGTGGGCGGGCTGGTAAATTGTCCGATTATATAGTACGGCTGAAGCTCTATATTTCCTGACAATTTTAATCAAACCGATATATCCAGAGTGTTTTTATAATATAAAAACCTGAAAATTGATACGGCTTATCAGTCAAACTTAATTATCCCATGCCAGAAAAATTCCAGGGGTCTTTGATAAGGCATACCAATGCTAATCAAAACCGGGTATTGTCGATTTGTCGAGGAATGATGGTTGCAGTATCTTTGAGTTTCTAACATGATGAAAATCTGAGGATTGAACCTTAAAGTCCAAGGTATTTTTCAAATCTTCCAGACCGCTTACTGTAGCCAGTTGTCAACACCAAAAATATTGTGAAAAATTATTCGTTGTCACTGTAACCGATATGCAATTGAACTGTTACGAAATTTGTTTCGAAAGGCCAAGGACATAAGCGATTAGCCAAATAAGCTCCTGTTCGATAAACTTCGGCTGATACATTACGATAAGCAATTTTTGCACTAAAAATCGATAATATTCTGCTTGCATTATAAGCGACATTTTGATTCCATGATCTGTGGATAGGTTGGCTATTTTTACTTTCCGTTTTGACTTAACTCAGGAGAATAAATAACAATGGCACTAGACCATGATGTTGAAGAACTTAAAAGGAAAAAAATTTGCTGTAAGTGTGTAGATGATGACTTTTTAAAACAGGATATCATAAAACAAGGAAAGAAAAGGAAATGCTCTTATTGTAGGAGAATTGCGAAATGTGTTTCCGTTGAAGACTTAGCAGACCGTGTTGAGAAGGCTTTTGAGCAACATTATCATCGGACATCTAACGAGCCGACATCATATCAATACGCTATGTTAAAAGATAAGGAGTTCAACTATGTGTGGGAGCGAGAAGGAGATAATGTAGTTGATGCAATAGCCTATGCCGTTGGACTGCCTGACGATCTGGCAGCTTCTGATATCCAAACGATACTATCAGAAAGACACTTGGATTTTGACAATGCCGCAATGGGTATCGAGGAAGAATTTGATTCAGAGTCATGTTACGAAAGGAACGAACCAAATGCAGGTCAATGGCATGGAGAATGGTATTATTTCCAGGACTCATTAAAAACTCAAACCCGGTTTTTCAGTCAATCGGCATCAGCATTACTGAAATCTATATTTAATGGCGTAGACGAAATCGAGACAGATAACAATTGTTCGCTAATTGTCGATGCAGGACCCAACACAAAGTTAGAAGAGGTTTTCAGAGCTCGAGGTTTTCAGTCAGACAAAGTTTTGGGAAACGCTCTTATGCAACCAGACAAAGAGCTTGGCCCACCTCCAGCAAATCTTGCCCGAGCGGGAAGAATGAATGCACAAGGGATATCGGTTTTTTATGGTGCTAACACCCCTGAGACTGCACTATCTGAAATCCGACCACCAGTTGGAAGCAAAGTGGTAATTGCACGTTTTGAAATCACTCGAAAATTGCGACTCCTTGATTTAACCGCATTAGATTCTGTTGCATCACAGGGAAGCATATTTGATCCAACCTTCATTGATCGAATCCAAAAAGCTCTTTTTTTAAGAACTTTAGGAAACCTTATGACCATACCTGTAATGCCGGATAATGAAACTCTCGATTATCTTCCAACCCAAGCCGTTGCTGACTTCCTGTCTTCTGAGAATATCCCAAAGCTTGATGGTATCATCTTCCCGTCCGCCCAAACTGCTGGGAATGCTTTAAATGTCGTTCTGTTTCATAAAGCCTCTATCGTAGAAAAAATCGAAACGTTTGGAGGAACGGATTTGGATGTTCATTTAGGTTACGGGGATTCAGATGGCTGGACAATAGATTATACCGTGTACGAAAAAGATCCACCCAAGGCCAAACAGACTAAAAGGAAAAGCCTCCTACCAACGGGCTTTTACTCTTTGGTGGACACCATCGATAATTTTAATAAACCCCAGGTCCCCTCCCTCAAAATTGATATAGAGTCGATTAGAGTTCATCATGTTTCATCTGTTAAATTCACAACACAGGATTACCCTGTAACCAGAGTCAAGCTGGAAAAGAGAGAGCCAGGCTTCTGATTTTCCCTTGATTTTGTTACCCAAAAAGTTTACTCAAATATCGACAATCACTTGGGCACAAAAATGGCCAAATCAGATGGGGTGAGAATGCGGAGTTTGTTTTCCTGCTCGCTACCAAATCATCTTTGCATTGACGCTATCATTACCCATTAAAATCGAAAACTCAGTTAGAGAAGATTTCAAATTCTTTAATACCAAAGCGTTGACTTTGTCTATCATTATTGGGAAAGGCCATTATCTAAAGGATGTTTGATCAGCGACAGTTATAATGCGCTGGGAAAAAATAATTGTCGTTGATCAGATGTTGACTTCTTTTGGTATTCATCTGTGCCCTGGATACTTCAAGCTCCAAAAATTTAAAACCCAAACTAAAGTATGATTATCCACTGCATGAATATTCTGAAGATGAGAAAAGTTTATGATACTAAAGCAATCCGGAACCTGATATTATCAATTTAAGGCGTTGCGGCTCCTTTAAAAACTTATGTTGGTGAAGAACAGAAAATGGTTTTAGTAAAATTATTCGGCAAATTTCGGGTTGGATATCATTCAGAGCGGGGAGATATTCGGATCAGCACTTTAACTTGTTTGGCTTGTATGGGATAAACCATGAAACGA
>Ga0156388_1071_pt1 | contig 13472 bp, 13 predicted proteins | sample RifOxyA3_FD_108032 | JGI IMG/M metagenome (GOLD analysis project Ga0156388, IMG submission 108032) | Desulfobacterales bacterium RIFOXYA12_FULL_46_15
ATGGAGCGGGCAACGAGGTTCGAACTCGCGACATCAAGCTTGGGAAGCTTGCACTCTACCAACTGAGTTATGCCCGCATCAGCCGTGGAATATATCAACCTATATCCGATTTGTCAACAACCCTTTTCCGTTAAGAAAACTGCTATCTCTGTTATCATAGCTCTGGCAAATATGCATCAAACTCATCCAGAAGCATTTTTGATATAGCTTCATGAATTTTCTGAATATTTTTTTCTTTTAACGTTTTTTCCCAGGACCTGTAGACAATTCTGAAAGACAAAGACTTTTTACCATCTGATAAGGGAGTCCCTTCAAATAAATCAAAAAGGAAAACTTTTTCAATTAAAGGGTCTTTACCGGAAAAAGTTTCTATTTGTTCCAAAACCCTACCAACGGTTACAGACCTGTTCACAATAATAGTAATATCCCGTGAAATGGAAGGAAATTTCGAAAGTAGCCGGGCTGTAATTGCCCCTGGTAACAGGCCTTGTATGGCATCAAATCTGAAATCAAAAACAAAAGCATCCTGTTTTAATCCGAAATTTCTTAAAACTCTGGAATCAATTTTCCCGAGTGAGCCGATAAGCACGTTCCCGGATCTGACGATTGCCGCGTATCCCTTTTGGTAATAGGGGAAAGATTGATCCTCAATTCTTTCAAAAACCAATTTCTGAATCATGAGAGTTTCAAAAAAGCCTTCAAGCACTCCCTTGAGATCAAAAAAATCCATATCAGATTTTTTTGCATACCAAGTTTGTTCCGACCTGTTACCGGTTAAAAGACCCGCAACCATTTCAATTTCTTCAGGAAGATCACCCTTCCGGGTAGCATGAAATATCTTGCCGATTTCAAAAATTCTTACACTGGTGGTCTGTTGGGAAATATTCTTTTTCATGGTATCGAGAAGACCGGGGAGCATTGAGGTTCTTAAAACCGACATCTGATCTGAAATGGGGTTTAAAATGGTCTCCACATTTCTCTTTTTGTCATCTTCTGCAAGATTCAACCGGTCACATGAATTTTCATGGATGAAATTATAATTTATAGCTTCAGACAATGAAAAACCTGTCAATATCCGCTTAATCATTTTTCTAAGACTGACTTTGGGTGAAAGCTGCCGGCCTTCTGCTGGCACCAGCGGATAACTGGTTTGAATATTGTCATACCCCCACAGCCTTGCCACCTCTTCAGAAAGATCTTCAGGCCGTGTCACATCCACCCTGAAGGACGGAACCCCCACTATCAATCTCTGATCATTCTTTTTTTGAACTTTAAATTCAACTGATTCCAGAATCTGCTTTATGCTGTTAATATCAAAATCTGTACCAAGCCGGGAGTTCAATGCTTTTGTGCTCAGATCAATATTGACCGGCACATATTTTTCAGGATAGGTATCAATATATCCTTCTGCCATAGTGGCATCACATAATTCCACCATCAGGGAAACCGCTCTTTTGAGTGCATTCAATGTTCCATCCGGATCAACACCACGCTCGAACCTGTGAGAGGCATCTGTTGCAATCCCGGTAATTTTTGCGGTTTTCCGAATGGAAATCGGATTAAAATATGCACTTTCGATCAAAACACGGTTTGTGGTTTCCGTGATTTCGGAATTTTCACCACCCATCACCCCGGCCAGCGCCACCGGCCTTTCTCCGTCGCAAATCATTAGCATATCCGGCTGAAGTGCATGGGTTTTACTGTCAAGCGTTGTAAATTCAGAGTCTGCACCTGCTCTTCGGACAATAATTTTTCCCTTTGCAACCCTATCAAAATCAAAGGCATGCAGCGGCTGACCGGTTTCCATCATCACAAAATTGGTAATGTCCACCACATTATTGATGGAACTAAGCCCCACGGTCTCAAGCCTTTCCTTCAACCAAAAGGGAGAAGGCTTGATTTTTACATCAAACAAAAGGCCTGCACTATATCTGGGACAAAGATCAGTATCCATAATTTCAACTTTGGCATGGGTATGGATTGATTCTTTCCCAACTTTATTTTCAGGAAAAGAGAAGAGAGGAAAGTTTATTTTTTGCCGAGGCTCTGCAAAAGCTCCTATTTCTCTGGCAATACCGATCACACTGAGACAATCCGGCCGATTAGGCGTCAGACTAATTTCAAACACTGCGTCAGATAATTTCAAGGCCTCATCCAGTGATGTTCCGGTCTTATAATCACCTTCAAGGTCCATAATCCCGGACGATTCTGAATTGAGCCTTAATTCAGCCGCGCTGCAAAGCATGCCTTGAGAAATTTCCCCTCTTAGTTTCCCTGCCTTGATTTTCAATTCTCCAGGAAGTATAGCGCCTTCAAGTGCACAAGGGGAAAACATACCTTCTCTTACATTTGGTGCTCCGCATACAATCTGAAGCCCCTGATTTGATCCGACATCAACCCGGCATACGGATAGCTTACCGGCATTCGGATGCGGTTTAACCTCCAGAACCTTTGCAACAACAACTTGCTTGAGGTAATCATACTTTTCTTCAACCGACTCAACCTCAAGACCTGCCATAGTCAATTTTTCTGATATTATAGAGGGTGGAAGGTCAACAGAGATATATGCCTTTAACCAGTTCAGACTGACTTTCATATTAAAACTGCCTTAAGAAACGGATGTCGTTTTCGAAAAATTTTCTTATATCATCAATTCCATACTTCAGCATGGCAAGACGCTCAATTCCCATGCCAAACGCAAACCCTGTGTATTGATTTGTATCATACCCGACATTTTCAAAAACTGCAGGGTGAACCATACCTGAACCCAAGACTTCCAACCATCCTGTTTTTGAACATATCCGGCACCCGGCTCCCCGGCACATGACACAGCAGATATCAACCTCAGCACTTGGTTCGGTAAAAGGAAAGAAACTCGGTCTGAAGCGCAGAGCTGTTTCCTTATCAAAAAATTGATGAACAAAAGTTGTCAAGATCCCTTTCAGATCACCGAAAGAAATGTTTTTATCCACCATCAAACCTTCAACCTGGTGAAACATGGGGGTGTGTGTGATATCCGAATCGCACCGAAAAACTTTGCCAGGGGAAATAATCCTTACCGGCGGTTTGGTTTTTTCCATCACACGGGGTTGAGAAGGAGAAGTGTGCGTTCTAAGAACGATATTTTCCGATACATAAAAGGTATCCTGCATATCTCTTGCAGGATGGTATTTAGGAATATTCAAGGCTTCAAAATTATAATAATCCGTTTCAACCTCAGGACTTTCCGCAATATCAAAACCAAGTCTTAGAAAGATATCACTGATTTCCCCGGCTACCTGGGTAATGGGATGAAGAGAACCTCTCCGTGTAAATCTTCCGGGAAGTGTTACATCAATACCTTGAAAATCCTTATCGCTCTCAGCTTCAATTTCTATCTGCTTCGCCTGTATAGCTTTTTCAAGCTTCATTTTCAGGATATTGGCATTTTTGCCTGCATCAGGACGTTCATCTTCTGGAAGAGAAGAAATATTCCGCAAAAATCCAGTGAGAATTCCCTTCCTACCAAGATATTTTATGGAAACCTGCTCAAGCGTATCTGAATCGCATGCCTTTTCTATGCTTTCAAACGCTTCTATTTCAATTCCGACAATAGTGTTTTGCAAAACACCCTCGCAAATCGATTAATCTAGTTAAATTGGGATCTGGCTGTTAATGCCAACTGGGAAAAAGCAGCCGGATCACAGATTGCAAGATCGGCCAACACTTTTCTGTCCAACTCACTTCCGCATAATTTCAGTCCATTTATGAATTTGCTGTAAGAAATTTCATTCATCCTTGCAGCAGCATTAATCCTGATGATCCAAAGCTTTCTAAAATCTCTTTTCCGTGCCCGTCTATCCCTATATGCATACATCAATGCTTTGTCGACACTGTCGGAAGCTGTGCGGTAAAGCTTGCCTCTTCCGCCCCTGAACCCTTTTGCAAGCTTAAGAACCTTATTTCTGCGCCTTCTTGCTTTAAACCCTCTTTTGACTCTCATGTTGTCAAACTCCTCAATTCTCTAATTTCTTTTAGTCAAACCATAAAAAAAGATTAAGACCTATCCATTGGGTAATAAACGCCGGACTTCCAGCATATTATCCTTATCTATAATCTGACCCTGTCTAAAAGATCTTTTTCTTTTTGTTGTTTTTTTAGTTAAAATATGGCTGGCATGGGGCTTCCTGAATTTATATTTGCCTGAACCTGTTTTCTTAAACCGTTTTGCAGCCGCTCTGCATGTTTTGATCTTCGGCATTTTATTCTTCTCCTGTACAATTTCAAAAAAGAGATGGCGGTATAAAAAACTATACCACCATACATTTATGTATTTTAAAGCAGTCCTGCTATTTCTACAAAGCAGCGCTCCGGGTTATTTCGGCCCCAAAAGCATTGTAATAAAACGGCCTTCAAATTTCGGTGCCTGATCAACAACTGCAAACCCTGACGTCATGGCAGTAATTTTTCCCAGAATTGCATTTGCCTGCTCCTGAAGCGTGAATTCTCTTCCCCTGAAAACCATTGTAACCTTGACCTTATCATTATTACTGATAAATTTTTCAATGTGCTTCACTTTGGTTTCAAGATCATGGTCGCCTGTTTTGGGTCGCACCTTGATTTCTTTTATCTGGGTGGTTTTTTGTTTACGCTTGGCCTCCTGCTTTTTTTTGGTCAACTCGTATTTATATTTTCCAAAATCCATTATCTTGCAGACAGGCGGTTTTGCATCCGGTGAAACCTCAACCAAATCCAAAGATTCCTCAGCAGCAGCCCGCAATGCTTCTTCAATAAGCATGATTCCTATCTGCTCGCCGCCAGAACCAATGACCCGTACCTGGCTGGACCGAATCCCCCTATTCACGTTTACCTGATCCTGCTTCCCTCGCTTAGTAGATATTCCACACCTCCTGCACCTACAAGATTCCAATTTATATTTGATCAAACAAGTATAACCCTGCAATTATAATGATATGCCTTAAAAAAAGCAAGTATTATTTCTCTTGGATTTCCTTTGTTTTTGGATTCAAGGTATAAGTCTCTAAATAACTGTTTTTCCAATACAAATTTCTTTCGTTCTTGAAAAACAGAACAAAAAGATCAAGGCTTTCCCGGCGAAGTATTCCAGGAACAACTTCAATACTGCATTTTTCATATAATGGTGCCAACCCCTTTAAATCACACCGGGTTCCACCTCCCATGGGGTCTTCATAGGCATATACAATTTTTTTAATCCCGGACAGGATAATCGCCCCAAAACACATCAGGCAAGGCTCCAAAGTAACGTATAAGACTGCTTTCCCCGGGTCAAATAGGACTCCTCCGGTTTCAATTAATTTTAAAGCTCTTATCTCAGCATGGTCAATTTCGCTACAGAAAAATTTATCCGGCGTTGTTCCTTCCCTTGCTCCGGCTGCCACTACTTTTCCATCCTGAACAATTACACAGCCGACAGGAAATTCCCCTTTATTAAAAGCCTCTTTTGCCTGTTCTAAAGCCAGGCCCATATAATATTCATCATTCAAGATAAAACTCTCTTATTTCAAAAGGAACCCCTTACCAAATATAATCCGACTCTTTATAAAAAAATCGAAATTCTATTCTCTTGATTTTTTCTACAATACCTGTATTTTATTGAAATTAATTTTTCAATAAAAATGTATGGAAACAAATAAAAAATTATATATTAATGACACCTCACAGGACAGCACACTTTCAATACGGGAAAGATTCCAGATCAGGGAAAAAAATTTTCTTTCTGAATATGGAACCCTTAGCGCCAATACAAAAAGGCACCATAATGAAGACCAAATCTGCAATATCAGAACTCCTTTTCAGCTTGACAGGGACAGGATTGTCTATTCAAATGCCTTTCGGCGGCTGAAGCATAAAACCCAGGTTTTTCTTTCCCCATTAGGGGATCATTATCGAACCCGCCTCACACATACCCTTGAAGTTGCTGAAATTTCCAGAAATATAGCCAGAGCCATGCGGCTTAATGAAGATTTATCCGAAGCCATAGCCCTGGGCCATGATCTTGGACATACCCCGTTTGGACACGGAGGTGAAACTGCCTTAATAGAAGTCTTTTCCCATCACTTTTCCCATTCCGATCAAAGCCTTAGGGTTGTTGACTCTCTTGAAAACATGGGTAAGGGTCTGAACCTGACCCGAGAGGTCAGGGACGGAATCCTGAAGCACTCCAAAGGATTTGGCAACATCATCCCCTCCACTCCCGGTGAAACTGCCGTTACCGTGGAGGGGAGAATTGTCAGAATTGCCGACATCATCGCTTATTTAAACCATGACCTTGATGATGCATTAAGAGGAAAGGTTATTCTTCCAACCGATGTTCCGGATATCTGCATCAAGAAATTGGGTAAAACACATTCCCAAAGAGCCAGTCTTATGATTGAACAACTGGTTTACAACAGCGGTCCGGAAAATGGAAAATTCATTCTTGATATGGGCAAAGATACCTTTCATGCCATGACCATTCTTCGCAAATTTCTATATGACAAAGTATACCGCTCACCAGCGGTTCATGAAGAATTTTTAAAGGCAAAAAACATTATTATCGGGCTTTACAACTATTTCATCAATCATCCGGATGCGTTACAAAGCGAACTCGAAAAAATGGAAATGGCCCCATGGGAGGCCTCTAAAAACCCTTTGAGCCGGTCCGTATGCGACATCATTGCCAGCATGACCGACCGGTACGCCTTAAATCTATATGCAAAAACCTTTTTCCCTAAACCCCTTGTTTGATCCTTGTTATTAAAGGCGCTGGCATGCCTGAAACCCTTTCGAATCTCTATCAGTTGATGGACGATACCTGGAATAGGATTGCAGAGGCGTATCAATTCAAATGTAACGGATGTAAGGACAATTGCTGCCAATCCTTGTTTTTTCATCATACTCACATTGAAAAGGCATATTTACGTTACGGGTTTGAGCAACTTAAGCCGGACACACAAAAAGACATCCTGAACAAGACAAAATATTACTGCCGGGAAACCTTTCCGGTATCAGGCGAGATTAAAAGCCTGAAAATCATGTGCCCTTTGAATGAAAAAGGCCGGTGTATTCTATACCCCTACAGGCCGATGATCTGCCGGCTTCATGGTCTTCCCCATGAAATCAGAAAACCCGGATTCAATCCTTTAATGGGAAAAGGATGTGAAACCGGCCTTTTTGATGAAAAGCCCTATATAGAATTTGACCGGACTCCTTTTTATCAAAATATGGCTCAAATTGAGGCAGAATACCGGAAAAAAATGAAAATAAACCATAAAATAAAAGAGACAGTAGCTCAGATGCTGCTAAGATCTACAGAAAATTTTCCTGCTGCTGAAAACCCGATTTTATAAAATTCCAAATTCAAACTACCTGTCATCTTCCTCAACATTTTTTCAGGTTCTGACAAACCAGTCAACAGGCCTCCTTAAACTCACAGGATCTGGATATTGACTCAGATAGCCGACTCTCAACATGAATTGGGGAATCATGGTATCAGGATGATTTTCTTTAATTTTTTTCTGTCCCTGTCTTTCTTCCAGAGCCTGGGTCATGGGATGAATAGCTATCATTTTTTCCCTTGCTCTCAGAGCAATCCTTTGAAACCGCCTTCCTGTTTCAATCAAATCTTTGACGTTGTTGCCTTCACTTGTGATCACCATCCAGCCGGCTCCTTCTTTTACCTGTTTTTCAATCTTTTCAATTCCTTTTTCCCTGAAAGTCTTGCCCATGACATCTTTTTTACTCATAAAATTTCGAACATAAAATCCTGCCAGCCCTGTAATTTCCATCCCCTCCGGAGTCAGTCCATCTCTATATTTCTTAATTTCCTCATCTTTCAGACGAGTCCAGTTTGCAGCCTCGGACACAGCTTCTTCATTGTTGAACTGAATGATAAAATTATTGACGGCTTCTTTCGCCATATGCTTGCTATGGGTGGTTCCTGACGGAAAATAATGAAGATGGCCCTTTGCTTCTTTTTTAAAATCATTCACATCCGATAATTTCAACTCTCCTTGCAGCATATTGCTTTTTACCGTCCTCCGGGTAATAATTCTCTGCAAGGGGATATCCACTGCCTTTGACTTTGAAATATTGATTAATACAACTTCCGGGTCAAATACATCCTTTCCCGTTACTAAGGTCTCAACGGCATAACCCAGGGCATTGGCAGCCTGAACCAGATTTTCGATAAATGCACCCAAAGATAACATTACTTCTCTGTTTGAACCATCGACTTGAGGAAGCCACCGGTCTTTATCAGAGCCAATGATCCATCTTGTTTTGCCGATCATCCTGACAAACCAGGGCTGGCTGTTATGCCCGCTCGGAGCCAGGGATGCATAATACAGAATCCTATACGCAACCGGGTCCATCTCAATCCGTTTTTGAGGCAATCCTTCCGCACACATCAATTCAGATCTTAAATCCCTTGTACAGGATAACAAACCAGTCCCAATGCCTGACATCAAAACAGTTGCAACTATGCTTTTTTTACAAAACTCTCTTCTGTTCATGGCATAATCTCCAAAAATTTGTCACTTATAGGTGACTTTATTGATTAAAAAAATTTACACTCTACATCAGCCTGAGTGCACTTTTTACAATTTGATCAATACCATCCTGAAGGCGACTCCAGCCCTGTTCCGACCTGATATCGATCCCCCCATACAGCTCAATATTCCTAGAACGCAGGACTAAATAACTGACGGCAGCACCCACCAACATGATAATGGCCTGCAGATCAACCTGCGGTTTATCATTTATAAAAAACATCTGAAAAAATTCCATAATGCTTTCTTCTCTTATTCTCTCCAGTTCATCGGTCAACTCATTGGTCTCAATGATTTCCCAGGCCATGATCGCCTGGGTTATGGGACGTTTCCGCAAAGATCGGATAAAATTACCTGCAAAGGCGGATAATCTTTTCTCCAGGGGCATTTGTGAAAATTTATAAAGATCTCCTCCAGCCAACTCTAATGAAGAGGGCCAGAAATCCCCTTCTTTTCCAAAAGTAGCAACCAGGCCCTGAAGACCGTTAAAATAACGATAAATTAAAACCTTATCCACCCCGGCTTCCCGGGCAACGGCATTTACCCCCACACCTTTAAACCCTTTTTTTGCCAGAATACTGCCCACGGCGCTGATAAGGCGCCGGCTGGTGATTTGCCTATCCCTGATTTTTAATTGCCGTTTTTCAATCATTTTTGTTCGGTTCCGTTTTGAATATGAATCTATATATCACCAACCGGTGACAATTTTCAAGTCTTTTTTACTCTTCCAAATCCGGATTAAAGAATTCCTTCTGGCATGCGGGGCACCCTCTCTCCGCCAAGCACATACCCTCCGTCAAGCCGGATAACACTTCCGGTCATATAGGCGGCGTCTTTAATCAGAAACAGGATGGTCTTGATAAGATCTTCAGATTTGCCGGTACGGCCCAGGAGAATATGATCTATCAAAGCCTTTTTTTCATTCTCAGTCAGAGCTTCCTGCCATCCCCTTGTGTTTTTTGCATGGCGGCCATCAAATAAACCCAGCATGATTTCATTGACCCTGATCGTGGGTGCCCCCATACGGGCCCAGGTTTCCGTCAGGGTAGAAACCCCTTTATTGGCAGCAGCATACCCATCATTAAAAACAAGGGCGGCAGGGCCTGACCTTCCAACAATAGCGGCAATGGAAGAAATATTAATGACAACCGCCTCGTCAGCTTTTTTCAGCAAGGGAAAAACAGATGCGAATACCCATCGTTTGGCCTTGAGTGTTGTCTCAATTTCAAGATCCCACTGATCTTCGTTATATTCACCATGAACCGAGGGCCAGCCACCTCGCTCTATATTATTGATAAAAATATCCACACAGCCGTATTTCTCTTCTATTTCTGCGGTCAGCCGGTGGATGTCCCGATTGTTTCTCAAATCAACCGTAAAGATCGTATGCTCGGTCCCGGTTTTCTTAAAATCTTCTTCCATTTTACAAAAATCATCTGTCCAGTCATATCGGGTTAAAGCAAGCTTTGCCCCTTCAGCAGCCAGCGCAAGCCCGATCTCTTTACCTATTCCTTTTACGGCACCAAGGACGAGAGCAACTTTTCCCTTAATTCGCATGAAAATCAATCCCCAAATGACGGCTGGATACCAAATAACATCCATGTAACCCAGGCAATACCGAAATTGAGAAGGGCTTCATCATCCATTCGGATTTTTTTTAAAATAGCTTTCGGAACACTTACGGTTTCCAATAAATTTCCGTTAAAAACCCGTGACAGGAACTCATCCAGATCATACAAGCCAAGGTAAAATATATCGGCCTGAGCACCTTCAAGCTTTCCAGGCAAAATCCTGTTTTTCAGACTGATCAGGTCCATGAGGGCATCGTTATGTTCATTATGCGTTTGAACATCCTGACCCTTGAGCCACTCTTCAACTGTAAGATCGGTTTTTACGCCAAATCCTTTGCAATGGGGTTCTTCAATCAAGGCAAAAAATTCCGAAACCTTTCCCGTTTCTCTTGATCTTGCAATGGCTCTTGCCAAAGGATATATTCTGCATGAAGCAGGCCGGTCTTTATAAACCGAGCAACCGTCAGCGGTAACAAAAGGACATTCATGGCCCGTTCCCGGATTGGCTTTGAAACAGACCACGGGAAGGCCAGACTCCGGACCGTAGTGAAGCGAAGTATAATGTTTTAAAAATTCCTGTGACGTCATCCCGAGATTCTTTCTAAGCCTTAATATATCATAGGGTGTCAATGTCTGATGCAGATCCCTGCAGCAATCATTGAAACATTCATTTTCAGAACCGCACCTAAATCCCATAAGGGTCCCAGGAGCAACAGGCTTCATATCTTCAGACATGTTATATTTCCTTTTCTCAAGTTTAGCATTAAAGAGATTTTCCAGTATCAAACTAACAGGATTTTACCTAGATTTCCAGCGCCTTTTTACCTTTGAAAATATACCATATTTTGTATTGTCTCATCGTCAATTTTAATATACACAGACCATCAGTAAACCAATGGGTATAAACCGAAACCCGGCCAAATCTTTTTTCAAAAATTCTTGACAAAATTAGTCTGAGAGTGCTATTCCGATAACATTTATGCCAGGCTTGGATCAGTATCTGATATTATTTTCCTGATCCCAAAGTTAGCTTAAGCATTAAAAGGCCGAATAGTAATTGGCTCGGCCTGTTTTATTTAAATAAATTTAGTGGCACAACGGTATTGTGCAATTTGATTAACTTAACTTATGGAGGTATTTTAAATGCCATCTTTTGTAATTGCAGAAAAATGTGACGGCTGCAAAGGTGGGGACAAAACCGCATGCATGTACATCTGCCCCAATGACCTGATGGTTCTTGATCCCAATGAAATGAAAGCATACAATCAGGAACCGGATCAGTGCTGGGAATGCTATTCATGCGTAAAGATCTGTCCTTCTCAGGCAATTGAAGTCAGAGGTTATTCCGACTTTGTTCCCATGGGTGCCTCAGTTCTCCCGATGATGGGGACAGAAGACATTATGTGGACTTGCAAGTTCAGAAACGGCGTTGTAAAACGCTTCAAGTTCCCGATCAGAACAACACCCGAAGGCGAAGCCAATGCATATGCCGACCTTAAAGGTAAGGACCTTAACAGCGGGCTTCTTTCCACACAGGAAGCCGATGGTTATGTTCTCAAAGCTCCGACCGAGCTTGCATAAGCCTGACTGTTAACCATTTAGATTGATACTTTTATAATAATACTGGAGGTATATAATGGCATTACCTAACAAACCTGTTGGAGAGCTTAAAGCTGAAAGAGACCCAAAGGTTGAGAAAAGAGACGTTGATGTTCTGATTATCGGCGGTGGTATGGCTGCCTGCGGAACTGCATTTGAAATTAAAAAATGGGCAAGTGACGACACAAAAATTCTTCTTTGTGACAAAGCTGCTCTTGAAAGATCAGGCGCTGTTGCCCAGGGTCTTTCAGCTATCAACACCTATATCGGCGAAAACAAACCCGAAGATTATGTCAGAATGGTCAGAAACGACCTGATGGGTATTGTTCGCGAAGATCTGATATTCGACCTTGGCCGTCATGTTGATGATTCCGTTCATCTGTTTGAAGAATGGGGACTTCCTGTCTGGAAAAAATCCGATGACGGGAAAACCCTTGACGGTAAAAAAGGCCAGAAACAGGGTACTCTTAAAGGTGGAGCAATACCTGTCCGTACCGGTAAATGGCAGATCATGATCAATGGTGAGTCTTACAAGAGAATTGTTGCCGAAGCCGGTAAAAAAGCACTTGGTTCGGATAATATCCTTGAAAGATGCTTTATTGTAGAAATTTTAAACGACAAAGCTGATCCCAGCAGAGTTGCCGGTGCAGTTGGCTTCTCGTTAAGGGAAAATAAAGTTTACATCATCAATGCAAAAGTTATCGCTGTAGCCTGCGGCGGTGCAGTAAACGTTTACTTGCCCCGTTCAGTTGGTGAAGGTAAAGGTCGCGCCTGGTATCCGGTATGGAATGCAGGATCCACCTATACAATGGCACTCAGAGCAGGTGCTGAACTTTCCATGATGGAAAACCGTTTCACCCCGGCCCGTTTTAAAGATGGTTACGGTCCTGTAGGCGCATGGTTCCTTCTGTTCAAAGCAGCAACCGTTAACGGCCTAGGTGAAAACTATGCCGCTTCTCCGGAATCCAAAGCAGAACTTGAAAAATATGCTCCCTATGGAACAGCTGCCGTTACTCCTACCTGTCTGAGAAACCACCTCATGCTGAATGAATACAAAGCAGGCCGTGGTCCGATTATCATGAAGACTTCTGCCGCGCTTGCAAAACTTGCTGAAACCATGGACAAAAAAGAGCTGAAACACCTTGAATCAGAAGCCTGGGAAGATTTCCTTGACATGTCCGTTGGTCAGGCCGGTCTATGGTGCGCAACCAATACCGAACCTGAGAAAAAAGACTCAGAAGTTATGCCGACTGAACCGTATCTGTTAGGTTCACACTCCGGCTGCTGTGGTATCTGGTGCTCAGGCCCGGAAGAAGCCTGGGTTCCTGCTGAATACAAATGGGGCTATAACAGAATGACCACAGCCAAAGGACTTTTCACGGCTGGTGACGGTGTTGGCTGCTCCGGTCATAAATTCTCCTCTGGTTCCCATGCAGAAGGCCGTATCATTGCCAAATCCATGTTGCAGTATCTGAAAGCAGAAGGCAGCAAGGTAACCGGTTTTGCTGAAACCGATCAAGAACTGGTTGATTTTGTATACAAACCGGTTAGAAATTATCTGGATCACTGCCAATACACAACTGCAACAGATATTAACCCGAACTACTGCAAACCTGCCGGCATGGCCCTGCGCCTCATGAAAATGACCAATGAATACGGCGGAGGTATCGGAACCTACTATATGACTTCCGGCAAGAATCTTGAAATCCTCATGGAAAAATTTGAAATGTTCCGTGAAGACCTTGAAAAAATA
>Ga0156388_1027_pt2 | contig 12807 bp, 9 predicted proteins | sample RifOxyA3_FD_108032 | JGI IMG/M metagenome (GOLD analysis project Ga0156388, IMG submission 108032) | Desulfobacterales bacterium RIFOXYA12_FULL_46_15
GCCGAAGTGGAGGATTTTGTAAAACGGACAAATGTGGATTCTCTTGCCATATCCATCGGTACCTCCCATGGTGCCAATAAATTTACCCCGAAACAATGCAAAAGAAATGAAAAAGGGGTTTTGGTTCCTCCGCCGTTAAGGTTTGATATTCTGAAAGAAATTGAAAACCGCCTGAACGGATTTCCTATTGTCCTTCACGGGTCTTCATCCGTTCCTGAAGAAGAGGTGAGAACCATTAACCAGTATGGCGGGAAACTTGAAAATGCCGTTGGTATCCCGGAAGAACAATTAAGAGAGGCAGCCGCTCTTTCAGTGAGCAAAATCAATATTGATTCCGACGGCAGGCTGGCCATGACCGCTGCGATACGAAAAGTCTTTTTTGAATCCCCAAAGGAATTCGATCCTAGAAAATATCTGGGACCGGCCAGGGATAGCCTGAAAAAGCTTTATATCCATAAAATCAATCATGTCCTGGGTTCCGCAGGCAAAGCATGAACTAAAATTCCGGAGGTTTTATGTTGGATGATCAAACTCATATTCCCAGTGAAAGCAATCAATGTCCAGGTTCTGAAACAGACAGGCTGAAACAGGAAATTTTTTATAATATCCGGTTTAACCTGGGGCTTGATCCGGAAGAAATGAATTGCTATACCTGCTTTATGGGGCTTGCCTTCAGCCTGAAAAACCGGTTGATCAACCACTGGATCAAAACCCAGAAAGCCTGCAGGGACAATCTGTCCAAACGGATTTATTATCTTTCCCTTGAATTTTTACCAGGACGGTTTCTAAAAAATTATATTGTTTCCCTGAACCTGGAGAACGTTACCCGCCAGGTTCTTTCAGAACTTGGGTTTGATCTTGATTCCATTGAAGAAGAGGAATGGGACCCAGGGCTTGGGAACGGCGGTCTCGGGCGTCTTGCCTCCTGTTATATGGATTCCATCGCCCGACTGAGGCTTCCTGGATATGGGTATGGGATTCGCTATGATTTTGGTATTTTTTACCAGGTTCTGAAAGACGGGTATCAGCAGGAAAAAAGTGATAACTGGATGCGCCGGGGAAATCCCTGGGAAATCATACGGTTTGAAAATATTCATAAAGTCGGATTTTATGGCCGTTCAGAGGCTTATACGGATATCATGGGAAATAAGAGGTTTCGTCTTGTCGACACCCAGGATGTGATGGCTCTGGCCTGCGATATGATGGTACCCGGCGTCGGGGATGAATTTGTAACCAATATGCGTCTCTGGACGGCCACCTCCAGCCGGGAGTTTGATCTTGATTTTTTTAACAGGGGCGATTATATCCGGGCGGCTGAAGACAAGGTATTGAGCGAGTCCATTTCCAAGGTTCTTTATCCCAGTGATGAGAGTGAAAAGGGAAAAGAATTAAGGCTTAAACAGCAGTACTTTTTTGTCTCGGCAACTCTCCAGGACATTGTTTCCCAGTACAGGAAAGAATACCAGTCCTTTGACACGTTTTCCGACTGGGCCGCCATCCAGCTGAATGATACCCATCCGACCATTGCCATACCGGAACTTATGCGTCTTTTAATGGATGGCTATGGTCTTTCCTGGTATGAATCCTGGATGATCTGCAAAAAAACCTTTGCCTATACAAATCACACCGTATTGCCCGAAGCACTGGAAACATGGCCGGTATCACTGCTAAGCAGGCTTTTGCCCAGGCATATGGAAATCATCTATGAAATCAACAGCCGGTTCCTGGAAGACCTGAAGGAAAAATATCCGGATGATCCGGATTTGTATACAAGGTTGTCAATAATCCAGGAAGGCCATGAAAAAAAGATACGCATGGCCCATCTGGCCATTATCGGCAGCCATTCGGTCAATGGAGTGGCTGCCCTGCATTCTCATATCCTGAAAACCAGCCTGTTTAAAGAGTTTGACCAGGTTTACCCGGGCAGGATCGGAAACGTGACCAACGGCATTACCCCGAGGCGATGGCTCCACCAGGCAAACCCCGGGCTTTCGGGTCTTATCACGTCGGTTATTGGCCTTGACTGGATATCCGATCTGTCACTTCTGAAGAACCTTATTCCTTATGCCGACGATCCTTTGTTCCAGTCCGAATGGCAGAAAGTGAAATTTGAAAACAAAAAAAGGCTTGGCCGGTATACTTTGAGAAAAACAGGGAAAGGCGTTAACCCGAACACCTTGTTTGATATTCACGCCAAACGGATACATGAATACAAACGCCAGCTTCTAAATATTCTTCATGTGATTCATCTTTATAACAAAATCAGGGAAAACAGCGACAGTGTCGACATCAGCCGCAGTTTTTTCTTTGCAGGCAAGGCAGCCCCGGCCTATTTTCAGGCAAAGCTGATCATCAAGTTTATCAATTCGGTGGCTGAAACCATTAATAAAGATATCCTGGCCAGGGGAAAATTAAGTGTTATTTTCCTGCCCAATTACTGCATTTCCCAGGCGGAAAAACTCATCCCGGCAGCCGATGTTTCCGAACAGATTTCCACGGCCGGCCTGGAAGCCTCGGGAACCGGTAATATGAAATTTGCCTTGAACGGGGCACTGACCCTGGGAACTCTGGATGGCGCCAATGTGGAAATCATGGAAGAGGTGGGAAAGGAGAATATATTTATTTTCGGTCTGAAGGCAGATGAGGTTGTCAAAAAAAAGCAGGAAGGGTATAACCCGAGACAATATTATGAGGGGAATAAAGACATTAAAAAAATTATAGATATGATTGACTCAGGATATTTTTCACCCGGGAATTCCGGGTTGTTTAAACCCATTGTCCATTCCCTTCTGGATAAAGGGGACTATTATCTGGTTCTTGCAGATTTTGAAGATTATGCCCTGACCCAGGAAGCAATTGCAAAGGTGTATAAAGATCAGCATCAATGGACACGGATGTCAATTTTAAATACCGCCAATATGGGAAAATTTTCCAGTGACCGGGCGGTTCAGGAATATGCAAGGGATATCTGGGGAGCCACACCGCTCCCTTGAATAACCTTCGACCTTAGCGGAGGATGAATGAACACTGAAATGGGTGACAGCCGGCAGAGCACGGTGACATTTGCAAGACTCCCCATATTTGATATTAAAAAAAATCTTTGGGGATATGAATTGATCTACATGTCTGCCGGTGAAGATAAATCCATCTGCCCGGAAACAGGAGACGGGCTGACGGCCGGTCTCCTGTCTGGGACTTCCCTTGCCCTGGACCAGATCATGGACAGGGAAAAAAAGATTATGATCGGCTTTTCCAGGAAAAATATCATGAAAAATCTTCCCTATGCCCTTCCGCCGGGGCGTACGGTTGTCAAACTGTCTGACCCTGAAGGATTTTCGGATGCATTTATTGCAATGCTTTTAAAATTAAAAAAAGACGGTTATCAGATCACAATTCCCTGGGTAAAAAATCATAATTCCTGCAAGGCGGTTTATGATCTTGCCGATATTATCTGCATTGATATTTTTGACCTGGTATTGCCGGATCTCACGGATATCTGCCTTAAGGCCTCACCTTACAAAGCAGCTATTCTCGCCGACCAGGTAAATAATCAGACCGGTTTTGACGTCTGCTGCAAGGCCGGATTTACCTTGTTCAAGGGGTCGTTTTTTAAAAAACAGGAAGATATATCAGTAAAAAAAGTATTATCAGGTACTGTTTCCAGGTTTGAACTGATGAAGGCCATTGAAAAGACCGATCCTGATTTTTCAGAACTTGCAGCCACCATCCAGGCTGACGTTACCATCAGCTTCAGGCTGCTTGCCTATCTGAACTCGGCTTCCTTCGGGTTCAGAAGGAAAATTGATTCCATCAAGGATGCTGTCACCATACTGGGCTGGAATAATTTGAAAAACTGGCTCAGGGTTGTCCTGTTGTCTGAGGTATCTGAAAACAGGAATGCTCCAGAACTGGTTTTTCTTTCTGCCCAAAGGGGAAAATTCCTCGAACAGGTTTGCCTCTCGCATGATTTCTGGGGGTTTGAACCAGACTCGCTTTTTCTCCTAGGGATGTTCTCTCTTCTGGATGCCCTGCTGAACCAGCCCATGACCGAGATCTTAAAATACCTTCCCCTGGCCGACAAACTAAAGGGTGCGCTTTTGATGCAGGAAAATAATGAATATGTCCCGCTTCTGAAACTTGCACGGTATTTTGAGGAAGCTGCATTTGAACAGACGGAAACCATGATCGGCCAGCTTGGCCTGGACACGGCAAAGGTGAAAGAAGCCTATTGCCATGCCCTTGAATGGGCCAATAAACTGAGTGAAATGCAGATGAAAAGATAATGTTAAAATTTGATTGCAGATGTAAAAAACCTTTCTGGAACGGATAAATGACTATAGAACAATTGACCCCTGATAAAATAATAAACGGATGGTTTTCCGAGACCTCAGACATGTGGCCCGGTATTGCTGTTTCCATTGAAATCGAAAAAACTCTTTTTTCCCGGAAAAGCATTTTTCAGCAGATTGATCTTTTTGAAACAAAGCATCATGGCAGGATGCTGGTTCTGGACGGGATTATCCAGCTTACGGATTTTGATGAGTTCGCTTACCAGGAAATGCTAGCCCATATCCCCATGTTTGCCCATCCTTTGCCTGAAAAAGTTCTTGTGGTCGGGGGAGGGGACGGTGGTATCATCAGGGAAGTTGCAAAACATGACACGGTTCTGTCCATCGATATCTGTGAAATCGATGAAAGGGTAATCCAGGTTTCAAAGGAATTTCTGCCTGGCATGAGTACCGGATTTAATGATCCACGGGTCACTGTCCATATTGCAGACGGCAGTGAATTTGTGCAACACCACCCGGCCACCTATGATGTTATTATTGTCGACTCTTCAGACCCGGTGGGTCCGGGGGAAATCCTGTTTGAAAAAATATTTTACAGTTACGGCAAAAGGGCGCTCAGGGACAACGGGCTTTTAGCCGTTCAGGCAGAATCTTTTTTTCTTCACCCGGACAAGGTTGAAAAAATTGTCAAAAACATGAAAGACTTGTTCGTTCATCACGGGTATGCCTATTCTCTTATCCCGACCTTTACGGGCGGCCATGTCGGCATCTGCCTCGGTTCTGACGGATATGATCCCTCACGGCCGTCCAGAGCCGTTTCAAAACAATTCCAGGCAGGCCTTAGATATTATAACCCGGAAATTCATAAAGCCTCTTTTGTATTGCCAAGGTTTGCGGAAAAACTGATAAGGGAAGCATAGGCCTTTTTCGCGATAATAAAATGCCAAAATTATTACCTGAAAAGCAGGTTTTTCAAATCAAGCAATTAAGAAATATTTTAATTGTTTTTCTTTCTATGGCAACGGCACTCTCAATGTATAATGTATTTTTTATTTATCCCTCGCTTACCGAGCTGATTATTGATAACACTAAAAACGATGCGGTCCGTGTGGCAAAGCATCTGGCTTCAACCTTTATGCCGGCAACAAGTGAGATACAGCCTTTCTCTGCTAATCCGGAAATCAGGTATGAAATCAAAAAAATAACCGATACATTTGAGCTGAACAAAATAAAGGTTTTCTCAAACACAGGTGAAATTATTTTTTCCTCTAACCCGGATGACATCGGAAAATTCAACAAGGAAAAATACTTTCATGAAATCGTGGCCCAGGGTAATGTTTATGCAAAAGTGCAAAAAAAAGATACTAAGTCCCTGGAAGGCCAGAAATTGACAGCCGATGTGGTGGAGACATATGTGCCGCAGATGAATGGGGATGTCTTCTTGGGGGCTTTTGAAATTTACTATGATATCACAGGCCGTAAAGAAAAATTTGATAAGCTTCTATCACTTTCTTCCGCAGTCTTATCCATTGTCGTGTTTGGGCTTTTAATTGCAATTGGGCTTGTTTGGCTAAAGGAAAATAAGACCCGGACTGCGCGAAGGATGGTTGAGAAAGCGCTGCTCAAGAGCGAGGAAAAACTGGCAGGGATTCTGAAGTCGTTTACCGATTTTGTCATCGTTGTGGACAGGGATTTAAATATTCTTTGGTCCAACAATATTACGGCTGATTTTTTCGGTACTGATCCTTCAGGTAAGAGATGTTACGATGTCTTTCATTCCCGAAATACACCCTGCACGACATGCCGTATTGAAAAATGTTTCCGGGATGGTCGCCGCGTTGAGGATGAAATTCAATGTATTGGGGCAAACGGCTCCCAAATAGACCTGTGGTATACGGCCAGTGTAGCCACCCGCTCTGAAGAGGATTTCCCGACATCAGTCATTGTCGTGTATCGGGATATTACCGAAAAAAAGCAATTGAGGGCAGAAGCTGTAAGGAGTGGCCAGTTAGCTGCTATTGGCGAGCTTGCAGCCGGTGTTGCACATGAAATCAATAACCCCATCAACGGAATTATTAACTGCGCCCAACTGCTTATCGATGAATGTGAAGAAGGCTGCGAACAGGCAGACATCTCCAAGCGAATCATCAAAGCCGGCAGCAGGATTGCCATGATCGTCCGTAATCTTTTATCTTTTGCGAGGAATACGGAAGATGACCCACAACCGGTCAGGGTTAAACGATTGCTGTCTGATTGCCTGGATTTGACCGAAACACAGATACGAAAGGATAATATAGACCTTAAAGTGAATATTCCGGATGAAATTCCGGAAATAAGGGTGAGAAGTCATCAAATTCAGCAGGTATTTTTAAACATCCTCAGCAATGCCAGATATGCACTTAATAAATGTACCGCTATTGCCCCTAAGAATAAAACAATTGAAATTAAAGGGGAATTGGTAGATAAGCATATCCATAAATATGTCCGTTTGATTTTTTTTGATAACGGCACGGGTATACCGGCTGATATAATGAATAAAATCTGTGACCCCTTTTTTTCAAGCAAGCCGGCAGGTGAGGGAACGGGTTTAGGGTTAAGTATCAGCCATTCCATTATTAAAGATCATGGCGGCACACTGAATTTTGACAGCATCGAAGGGGCCTATACCAAAGTAATAATAGACCTGCCGGTTCCGGATGAGGATGATTTTGAAGAGAAAAAATAAAATTCTGATTATTGAAGATGAAGAAATTTTAAGGTTTACTTTTAAATCATTTCTTTTAAAAGAAGGGCATGAAGTTATCACAGCCATTGATTATTCTTCTGCTGTAAAGCTCATTTCTGAATCTGAGCCAGATTTAATTATCGCAGACATTATCCTGGGAGGCAATACAGGTATTGATCTTCTCAGGAAAGTGAAGGAAATCGGTATACAATGCCCGGTCATCATGATTACCGGGCAGCCAACTGTTGCAACAGCGTCTGAATCCGTTCGCCTGGGTGCTTATGATTACCTGTCCAAACCGGTTGAAAAATACGAACTTATCAAAATAACCACCCGTGCCCTGCAATATCGTTCAATGATGGAAGCAAAAGATCAAATGGAGAAGGAAAAGGAAAAATACCGGTCTGAACTGGATACTATTTTCAGGAGTGTTCAGGAAGGTATTGTCACAGTTGATGCACAAATGAATGTGACAAAGATGAACACTGCATTTGAGCGGATCTGCGGAATGGCCGGTAAAAATATCATCGGCAGGCGATTGTCTGATATTGCAGGTCCATGCCATCAGGCATGCCGCCATGTTCTGGAAGAAGTTTTGCAGAGTCAAAAAAAAATCAAAACCAGCCGGGTTGAATGCAAACATCTTGACAAAAAAAACCAGATTGTTGTCCTGACAGGCTCACCCTTGCGTGACCGGGAAAACAATTTTTCAGGTGCTGCCCTGGTCGTCCGGGATATGACCCGGGAAACTGATCTTGAAAACCAGTTGAAACCCAGGCATAAATTCATGGGTATCATTGGCAGAAGTAAAAAAATGCAGGAATTATATTCCCTTTTGGAAGATCTGGCTGATTCACCTGTAACCGTCCTTATCACAGGTGAAAGCGGCACAGGCAAGGAACTGGTAGCCGAAGCACTTCACTATGGTGGCAGCCGGGCGCAAAAACCCTTTGTAAAGGTCAATTGTTCCGCTCTTGCAGATTCTTTGCTTGAAAGTGAATTATTCGGCCATATCAAAGGGGCTTTTACAGGTGCGGTAAAAAATCAGTTGGGACGATTTGAGATGGCTGACAACGGCAGTATCCTGCTGGATGAAATCGGTGATATCTCGCCAGGATTACAATTAAAACTGCTCCGCGTTATCCAGGAAAAAGAATTTGAACGCGTAGGAGAATCAATCCCGGTTAAGGTGGATGTACGAATTATTTCCAGCACGAATCAATCGCTGAAAGAGCTGGTTCAAAAAAAGAAATTCAGGGCAGATCTTTATTACAGGCTTAAGGTTGTAGAGATAAACCTGCCCCCTTTGCGTGAGCGGATCGGTGATATCCCTTTGCTTACCGGGCATTTTTGTAAACTATTCAATAAGCGGTTTAACAAAGATATTGACGGTGTATCCGATGATGTCATCCAAATCTTATCCAATTACCCCTGGCCTGGGAATGTCAGGGAAATGGAACATGTTTTGGAGCACGCTTTCATGTTGTGTCACATGAATTTTATAACAGTTGACCATCTTCCTTTGGAAATAAGCGCCTATCAAAACAAGTTCTTTCCCTCTTCTTCTAATAAGAATCCGGCCCTGGATATCAAGGATATTCTCCATGCGCTTGAAAAGACCGATGGCAATAAGGCCAAGGCTGCAAGACTGCTGGGGATTAATCGAAAAACCATCTATCGCAGGCTGATTCTTCACGGCATTGAAGATTAAATGAAATAGGCATTCAAAACAAGGATATGGGACGTCCCACTAGTGGGTCATACCACTGTTGGGACATGTCACAGGTTTATCCAGTCTCTTTACCCTCTCTCTTCGGTTTTTATTCTATAACTATTTGAAAAAAATGAATTATTATCGTAATAAAATTTTTCTTTTTAAGTGGCATGTCTCTTGCTCTATGTTCGCATAGCCAATAACCGCTGTAAGTGTCGGCATGGTGATTAACAATGATGGAAGATGAAATTAGAAAATCTACAGGCAGGGGTAAAAAAATATGAACCGCCGAAACTTTTTAAAAACTGCAGCCCTTGCAGGATGCGCTGCTATGATCACCGGAGTCCCGCTGGCGACATATGCCATCTTTCCGGCTTTGAAAGATAATCCGGGAAGCTGGATCGATTTCGGATCTGTTGAAAACTTGGAACTGGACAATTTTAATATGCTTTCCTACGAATTCATGGTGAAAGACGGTTGGATCATACTTCCCCAAAGAGGATTTGTTTGGGCACGGGCTGATGCAGAAAAACAGATTAAAATATTTTCGTCAACCTGTACTCATCTGGCCTGCAACGTTATCTGGCAGGAAGAAACCCAGGAATTTATATGCCCTTGCCATTCGGGACGGTTCAATGCACAGGGCATGCCCGTTGCAGGTCCGCCATCCCGTCCCTTATCTGTTTTAGAACATAAAGTGACGGATGGGAATTTACTGGTATTTATGAAAGTGTAATATTAACCCGCTATTATTTAGGAGAAGACAAATGATGCATGTGAAATTTACTATCGGTTTGAGTCTGTGCCTTGCACTGTTCATCGGTGCCCTGCATTTTTCAGCCTCAGAAGCCATGGGGGCTTCCAAACAGGAACTCATTGCCGCCAAGGTGAAGTCGGAGCCTGCAGGATTGGATGATGCCGCCTGGGAAACATCCAAGGGAATAGTTGTTCCCTTTGAGGGTAAAGAAGCATTTGCCGGTAAACATACCAGTGTTACCGTCAAAACAGTTTACACGGATGACGGCATCTTTTTTCTTTATCAATGGAAAGATGCAAACCAAAGCGTTACCAAAGAGGCCTGGCAGTATGAAAAAGGAAACTGGATTCATCAGAAAGGTAATGAGGATCGGATTTCCATGTTGTTCGAGATCGACCGGATCAATAATTTCGCCACCAAAGGATGTGCAGTTGTCTGTCATGTTCCCGACGGGGCAACCAATGCCAGAGAAGGCAAATTCGGGACATCAACAGATGCAGAAAAGGGTGATCTGTGGCATTGGAAGGCCGCTCGTTCTGATCCGGCAGGCTTTGCTGACGATGGATGGTTGACAATCATCAGTGAGAAAAAAGGAGGCCGCAAGAGCGATAAAGGTGAAGGGGGTGACAAGAAAAACATAACCGATGACAAATCCAAACCCAAATATATGATAGCCCAAGGTAAGTCTTTGGATAAAAATGGAATTTTGCTTGCTTCCCACGCTGTGGAGATCACCGATTATTCTGTTTTCAAAGATGGGGATACCATTACGTATTGCATGCCTAAAAATTTCACCGACTCTTTTGGCGATATAAAAGCTAAGAGTCGTTATGCCAATGGTGAGTGGACGGTCATGCTGTCCAGAAAACTTGATACTGCTAACCCGGATGATACTGCTTTTAATATAAAAAGAAAATACAATTTTGCCATGGCACTGTTTGATAATTCCGGGGATGAAGACTCTTACGATTCTGAAGTGATCACCCTTAAATTTAAATAACGAGTTTTTTCAAGGTGGAACCGGTGAATGATATGCGCGTGGAAACCCGATCTCAAAAGATAATTGAATTGTTATCCCTGGGAGAGAGCAGAGACAGACTGCTCGCTTTTGAAGTTCCAAAGGATGCCCTGACATGGACCCGTTTTTGCGGCTCCCTGCTCCTTGTTTTGCTCATTTTACTATTTTTTTCGGGAATCTTCATGGCATTTTATTATTCACCAGTTCCTGGAACAGCTTATGACAGTGTTGATTTTGCCTTGTTCAAGATTCCCTTTGGCAGTGTTGTGAAGGGTATTCACCATTATTCCTGGAATCTTTTGCTCATGGTCATGGGAATTCATCTTGGCCGTTCCCTGATCCTTGGCAGTTACAAGGCGCCCAGACAGATGGTCTGGGTTACGGGTGTCATAATTTTGTTTTTTGTGCCGCTGTTTATCATTACCGGAGATCTTTTACCCTGGGACCAGACAGGTTATTGGTCAACCCAGGTCCGGTTGAGTATCATCTCTTCGGTTCCTTTTATCGGTAAAAGTGCCGCACGATTCCTTCTGGGCGGATCATTGACTGGTGTTGTGGCTTTAACCCGGTTTTATATTTTCCACATCCTGCTGCTTCCCGGTTTTTTGGTTTTATTTTTAGCAATGCATTTTCATTTTATCCGTCATAGAGGGCTATCAGAACCGCTTGGTACAGATCCTGTATTCCGGCCCAGGATTCCATTTTACCCAAACCTGGTAAACCGGTGGCTGTTTTTGTTTATTATTGTTTCTGTCGTTCTGGCTATTATCAGCCGGCACTGGACACCCCCTTTGGGTGATCCTGCCGATCCCACGGATTCATCCTATATCCCCAAACCAGAGTGGTGGGTTCTGTTTTTGAACCAGCTGGTATCAGTATTTAAAGGAGGTCTGGCAGTGTTGGGATCAACGTTGATCCCTGCAGGACTGGCAGGTCTGCTGATAGGGTTACCGTTCATGGATCGATCCCCCTATCGGCACCCGGCCGGCCGGTGGAAGATTCTGTTATCTGCTGCAATACTCTCTGGCTTTATTATAGGACTTTCAATAATGGGGTACCTGGAACACTTTGTCCTGGTTAAGCATTAACCCTTAAATCAGGGCGCGAAAAATAAAAAAAACATGAAAGACCTGTTCGTTCATCACGGGTATGCCTATTCTCTTATCCCTTGACGCGATGTTCAGGGCTGCTGCTGGGTAATGCAGTGGATATTGCCGCCGCCAAGGAGAATCTCCCTTGCTTTGACAGGGATGATTTTCCTTTTGGGAAAAATCGATCGGACAAGGGCAAGGGCGTCCTCATCATGGGGATCATCAAAAACAGGCATGACTACACCGCTGTTGGCAATATAGAAATTGACATAGGAGGCGGCAAGACGCGCTCCTTTTTCCCTGATCATGCCCGGGTTGGTTTTTTCAATGCTTTTGCTTTCTTCTTCAGACATAAAAAGGGGACCCGGCTGGTGAAGTTTATGGACAGTGATCGCTCTTCCCTTTGCATCCCGTGCTTTTGACAGCCGTTTCAAGGCATCCTCCGAAATTTCATATTGAGGGTCTGACGGATCATCGGTCCAGTGAAGCAGAACTTCTCCAGGTTTTGAAAAACAGCAGATATTGTCCACATGACCGTCGGTTTCATCCATTACCACTCCCTGGCTGAGCCAGATAATGGTGTTGATCCCAAGGTAATTTTTCAGGATGAATTCTATTTGATCCTTTGACAGGGACGGATTCCGGTTCGGGTTTAATAAGCATTGCTCCGTTGTCAGAAGGGTTCCTTCCCCATCTGTGTGGATGGATCCGCCTTCAAGAATGATGGGGGCTTTATAGCCGTTGACATTAGTTTTCTCCATAACGGACCGGGCGATTTTTTCATCCTTGTCCCATGGGAAATACAAACCGCCGTTTAGCCCACCCCAGGCATTAAATCCCCAGTCAATTCCCCGGACCTCTCCCTGACGGTTCTTCAAAAATGTGGGGCCCACATCTCTCATCCAGGCATCATCGGATTCCATTTCAACCAGGATGATATTTGAATGTGATGATAAAAGGTGTTTTGCAGTTTGAAGCCCCTGTTTAGAGACTCCCATAAAAACAGGCTCAAAAAGGGCAATGGCCTTTGCAACTGCGCTAAAGGCTTTTTTTGCAGGCCCTGCATCAAGCCGCCAGTTGTCTTTGCGCTCCGGCCAGAGCATCCAGCAGCAGGAATGGGGCGCAAATTCACCAGGCATAAAAAAGCCGTCTTCGTAGGGGAGGGTGTCAAATATCCGGATCATGCCTGGTTTCATTTTTTTTGATTCTTAGC
>Ga0156388_1138_pt1 | contig 12801 bp, 8 predicted proteins | sample RifOxyA3_FD_108032 | JGI IMG/M metagenome (GOLD analysis project Ga0156388, IMG submission 108032) | Desulfobacterales bacterium RIFOXYA12_FULL_46_15
AGATGGATGCCGTCCTGTCCGACATCGGCACGGATGCGGTCAAGATCGGGATGCTTCATTCGCCGGAAGTGATTGAAATGGTGGCCCAAAAGCTTATCCAATGGAAATGCCCCAACATCGTTCTCGACCCGGTCATGATTTCCAAGAGCGGGGACAAGCTCTTAAGAGATGATGCCGTGATGGCTCTTAAAACCATCCTGATTCCGAACGCCTTCATTATCACCCCCAACCTGCCCGAAGCCTCGGTCCTGCTGGACCGGGAAGTAACAACCCCGGAAGATATGATCCGGGCGGCCAGGGATCTGGCAGATCTGGGCTGTGGCAATGTGCTGCTCAAAGGGGGTCACCTCACCGGCAAAGACAGCTCAGACCTGTTATTTCAAAAAGACACGGATACCCTGACCCAACTGCCCGGCATCCGCATTGATACCCCCAACTCCCACGGCACGGGCTGTTCTTTGTCTTCAGCCATCTGTGCAGGTCTTGCCAGGGGACTGGGGATAGAGGCGGCTGTCAAAAACGCCAAAGCATTTATCACCGGCGCCCTTAAAGCCGGGGCAGCCTACACCACAGGCAAAGGCCATGGCCCTGTCCATCATTTTTATGCTCTCTGGCATGATCCGGGTTGATTCCCGATTTGTTTGAAAATTTATTTGAGTATCAAAACCTGAATGGTTCTCATAATGTTTAACTTTTCTGTGTTTTTCGTTGCTTCCAAATGGACACCATTGGAATGATAAACAGCAATGCCGGGAAATACGCCCGGCGTGGTTTGTGTCCGCCTTGATCCCCTGTTAGCCGATAAGATTGAAAACCGCAATTTATGTAGCAACAATGAACGCTTGTTCCGACGCACTTCTCGACCTTGTCTTAAATAACCAACCAGAGTGAATCATTAGTATCATGAATAGGACCATACCGTATGTTGCAACCGGATCGAGGATGAAAAGCACCCATAGCCAAAGGATACTATATAACATGGCAAGCAATCCGGCTCTTCGCCGCGTGCTGGCAATTAACAGCCCTATAATACTGATCAGTGACAAACAAATGCCAACGAACCACATGACATCTGCAGTTGAAGAGAACGGTATGCCTGGTCCGGCTTCAGATCGAGCTTTGATGCCTATTAACATTCGTCTTTCCATGATGTAGTGCAGGGACATCATGAAAGAATACTCCAAATGATCCGCCCAATTTAACAAAGCCCGTCCGTGGGTTCGGACAATCAATCGGGTTTTTTGGGGATTGATCTCGTTGAGCAAAAAACATCCCCAGCCTTTCAACACAAAGGATCTTCCCGGGTCAACCTCGACAACCGGAAAGCCGTAATGGATCACGCTCTTGGACTGATCGAGCGATGCCTTGATAATGCGGCCGACTTTCATCTCTTTGAATTCCGGCTCGATCCGATCTTGTACCCGATATTTGTATCCCAACGGTTTTTCGATGAACCAGTAACTGTAGAAACCACCTCGATCCGCTCCCAATTGAATCAGCCAATCCCAAACCTGCGAAATCGGAGCATTGATTGTAATACTGCGTGTTGAACTGATAAATGGAGCCAGGTGGTCGCCGGGCATCGGCATTGTGACTTCCTGATCAGTGGAGCCCCATGTAAAGATCAATGGCTTTATTACCGTGATGCCGATTATAAGTTGGATGCAAATGATACATAGGACGGCTAACACAAATCTAATGGCTTTGTTCACGCGTCCTCCTCATCTTAAGTATATGGTGCCTTTTATAAAAATAAATCCGACAAATAATGACCCTATTGAAAAACAAATGAATCTTTTAGCGACAGGAATGGAACTCTCGATAACCTTAAAAACAACAAGAAGTTCAGGGACTAGCAGAAGGCCCCTCAAAAGAAAAATCACACCAATCACTAAAAGTATTTGTTTTAGCCACGGTAGCCTGACAATCTTGCCTGCACCTGAAATCGCATATAATCCGAACAAAGCGAGGATTGCACCAATCATTATACTGGCGATAATTAAACCGGGGGCATTTTTAACCAGAGATTCAGGTGCTCCAAAATACAAACTTAAGGAAGGGAAGAATCCTATGGTAATCTGAAAGATTGAAAGAATGAAGCATAATATACCTGCAAACATGAGTATGTTTTTTGAATTTTTCATAACGTTCTTCTTGAATTAGAATTATTTTTTTCCATGGATAGTCTCCGTTTTGGTTTCTGTTCATTTGGGGCTTGCATAAACTCTGCTTAAAAAGTAATTGCTATTGATAAAACAGTAATTTTTATAATTTAATATATATTAAATTCATTTTAAGTCAAGCTTTTTTACCTGTCTTTCTATTTTCAGTTATTACCATGGGTCCGGGCTAATTTTCTGAACATGTTGGATAGACCGGTGGACAATGTATAAATATTTTCTATCGGCAGGTTCTTATCCGCAGTCTTGTCAAAAAACAGGTTTAAATCCGATTCCATGCCGTCTTCCGGATGATTGTAACAGATCAGCATGGGCAAGAGCGGCAAAGGACGGATGATCAGGGCAATATCGGCTTCATAATGATTTTCAACCTGTTTACCGTTAAACAGCTCAATGATATCCCGGAAAAACGAAGGGGTTGTATCTGCAACCTGTTTAAATGCATTCACGCATTGATGCTCAAAAAACCGTGCCCAGTCCTTTGATGCCTCAAGCTCTCTGAACGGCACCCATAACCCTGTCAGCGGCACTCCGCCGCTGCTCAATATATAATTCAGAACAGGCGGTGCAATCCATTGATTTACATGGATATCGGTAAATATTGAACCATTTTGATCTATCCCGAAATCTTTGCCGAAAATTTTTAAGACAAGCCTTCCGTTTGAGTATCTTCCGCCTATCTTTTGTGCCCTGGATTCAAGATCAACCCGGCTGATCAGATCTTTTAACCCGGTCATCACCTTTTTATATTCCTGTTCAAAGGTGGGTTCATGCACCGGTTTTTTAAAGCCGGACTGATCGAGAATATCCCGGTCAATAAACGGGCATTCCCTGAGGGCGATCTGCCCCTGGAATACCGCAGCTGCAAATGCAAGACAGGTAGGCATATTGCATTTCCGGCAATTAGTTTTTTTCAAAAGTTTGAAAACGTCCATGGTATTTTTAAATTCATTCATTATTTTAATCTCCTTTGTTTTTATTGTTTATTTTATGCCTGATGATAATTAAATACATCCCCCGTTCGGGTGATTTGCAGGATATTTAAAAAATTTAAACAAGGCACGGATCATGTTGACATCTTTTTCAATGTTCCCTATGGTTGAACAAAATTAACCGGACAGGCAACCATGACGAAACACCACCCAATTATCGGATTCCATAGTTTACGAGTATGCGCCATGGGCCGTGGACCTGCCACCCGGCCTGCAGACACGCTTACGGCATGCATGATGGCGGGTTTTGATCTATCCATGAATATTGAGTCTTTATTCCCTTATATCAATGCAGTTACCAAAAAAGCGGAAATGTTTGAAAATCCGCCCTATATCCGGTTCGAATTTGATCATACCCTTTGTGTGCTCCACCCGGACAAAGGTTTTGCCTCTCCTTTTGATGACAATGTGGATGCAAGGGATTTTATGATGCGTCTCATGGCATTTTTAAATGATATTTATTATGGAAAGGAGCGGATTACACCAAAATACAAATTATTCAGCCAGGCAGATATCACCCTGATATTAAAGCTGTTGCCCCGGACCAACTGTAACGACTGCGGCTTTACCACATGTATGGCGTTTGCCGCAATGCTTGGCAGGCAGCAGACGATCCCGGCACGCTGCCCTCACATCAGCAGGCCGGTTCAGGAAAAAGCCGTTTTTCCCATTATGGATAAAGATGGAAAATTATTGTCCACCCTTACACTTAATGTCGATAATACAAAGAATATCAATGATCTTGATTCGGCAAGACAATATATTGAGACCCTGCAAAATAAAATCGAGCAATTATCCGGCATGAAAAAAGATCTGAGGGATGAAGCCAACCGCCAATTACAAACACCCCTGAGCCAAAGGGAAATAGATGTCCTTCAAATGCTTGCCTTAGGTTCGACAAATGCTGAAATCGGTCTTTTGCTCTATATCAGCCCGCATACGGTGAAAAGCCATATTAACCATATTTTTAATAAGCTGGGGGTAAACAGCCGGACTCAGGCATCGGTCTGGGCCACCCAGCACCATTTTGTCTGACCGTCAGGTTCAGGAAAACCGGATTTGATAAATCCGGTTTTTTTTACTGGTTATTCAAGTATGCAGACATCCGAATCGCAGGGACAGGACCCGTCTATCTCGCAGGCAAATGCTATCCTGGATGCCTGGTCAAAAATCACCGGTCCGACGGGATCAAATGAAAACGAAATTACGGCTCTCCTGACCGCTTCAAGATCCGGAAGATGGTCAAGACCTGTTGCCGTCACCTTGCCGGAATCGCCGGCCATGATCTCCGCATCTTCTCCATTGGTGATCACGGCAAAAGGAATCTGATAGGGCCGGATTACCCTTGACAGGGCCAGGGTTGAAAGCCTCCGGGTGACCAGGGACCCGGGCGCATATTTCACCAGCATGACGGAACGGCCTTCATGGTGAACCAGGAAGTCCACCTTCATCCTGGCCTTCCTGGTCCCGGCCGTTATCTCGAGATTAATCCCGGCCTCTATGTTTTTTTTGTCAAAGCCTTTTTCCATAACCAGTATCCGTGCTATTTTCTGACGGTACCGTTCGTCGTGGGTATCTGTAAGAATCCGGCCGCTCAGAAAATCTTCAAGTTCTCCAAGGACAAGATGATGAGGATTTGCAGATGTGGTCATGGCTTACCCGTTCCGGTAATCTTTTTCACAGCCTTTTCAAGGGCCGGGTTGAATTCATTGGGCCGGTTCATCATGAGAAAATGATCCGCCCCCTTGATCGTGATGACCTCATGGGACAGCATATGGCGGCGGTTAGCTTCCGGGTTTCCGGGCCAGAGATCGGCATTGACGCAGACCACCGGCAGGCGGACCGCATCAAACAGACGGGCTGCATCCCCTGAAATATACAGAGCCATCATTTCATTCATGGCGCTCAGGGCCGTGTCGGGCCTGGCCGCCGACATATCCGCAACAATCCATTCCGACAGCCTGGGGTCTTTTGACGGCAGCATCATGCTCTGGACAAAGGCCCTGCACCCGGCCTGAAAATCCTGCTTCAGAGGAGCCATCATCTTTTCCAGCTCTTCCCGGGTCAGGGGGTATTCAATGTTCTGAAGCGTGTCCACGCCGATAAGCCCCAGGACCCGGTCCGGCATGAGGCGGGCCGCCTCGGCGATCACGATCCCGCCCATGGAATGACCCACCAGGATAACCTTGTGTGCATCCGTCGCCTTCACCACCGCAGCCACGTCCTCACCAAATGCTTTCATGGTGTACCGGCTCCGGCCTGAACCAGAATGCCCGTGGCCGGCCAGATCCACGGTCACCACCTTGTATTTTTTTTCAAAATACGGCACCTGGGCCCGCCAGTACCGGGCATCGCAGCTCCAGCCGTGGATAAACACCAGGGCCGGGTCCCCTTTGCCGTATACCTCATAGGAAATAGAGGTTCCGTCATCCGAAACCGCCGTGAACGGCCATAAAGCATACGCCGGAACCGTACAAAGACACAAAAGCAGTACAGCCGTGACAATAAAATATTTACGGCCGCATATCCTTTTTTCCATCATGATTTTTTCTCCATTAAAACAGTCAGGTATTGATAAGAAGGGAATATACTGTTTTTTTCCAGGAAGATAAAGCAGATATCGGCATCCCTGGCCGGCAGCACCATTTATTGTTTTTTTTTAACCATGAAGCACAGAAAGACATGAAGGATCGGGAAGAAAAACTTCATGATCCTTCATGCACTTGTATGGTTAAATCTCACCGGAGAGGAAAAACGCCCTTTTAATAATCATTTGGCTATGCTATATCATGGTGCGATTTCTTAAAACCTGCTGTTTTATATGAAGATATTCTCAAAGGCGGATCATGATGCGACTCGAAGACCTGAAACCCAATACCGCTGTAAAGGGACTCCTGCCGGACGGCCTGGTCACAGTCGTCAATATCCAGTGGTATGGTTCCGAGGCCCTGGAGCTGACCTACAAAACACCCAACGGCCGGGTTGCCAATGAACTGGTCTACCGCAGCGATGAACAAAGGCTTGACTTGGTCGAGCAGGGGCGGCCCTGGAGCTTTGATGGCGACGGGGCCACGTTCCGCCTTGTTTCCGAAGCCCACCGCATCCGGCTGGCCCATCTCTTTGACCCGGCATTGGCCGTTCACACATCCCTGGTAGACCCGCTGCCGCATCAGATCACGGCCGTCTATGGGGAAATGCTGCCGCGACAGCCGCTCCGGTTCCTTCTGGCCGATGACCCGGGAGCCGGGAAAACCATCATGGCAGGTCTTTTGATCAAAGAACTGATTGCCCGCGGGGATCTTTTGCGCTGCCTCATTGTCTGCCCCGGCAGTCTTGCAGAACAGTGGCAGGATGAACTTTACCGCCGGTTCTCCCTGCCGTTTGAGATTCTCACCAATGATAAACTGGAAGCCGCCCGCACCGGCAACTGGTTTGCCGAAACCAATCTCATCATTGCCCGCCTGGATAAACTGTCGCGCAATGAAGATGTGCAGCTAAAACTTCAGGCTCCGGATTGTCAGTGGGATCTCATTGTTTGTGATGAAGCCCATAAAATGTCGGCCACCGTGTTCGGGACCGAGGCAAAATTTACCAAACGTTACCGGCTCGGGCAGCTTTTAGCCACCCTGACCCGGCATTTCCTGCTCATGACCGCCACCCCGCACAACGGCAAGGAAGCGGATTTCCAGTTGTTCATGGCCCTCTTGGACGGGGACCGGTTTGAGGGCCGCTTCCGGGATGGGGTCCATTCTGTTGACGTCTCCGATCTCATGCGCCGCATGGTCAAGGAAAACCTGCTCAAATTTGACGGAACCCCACTGTTTCCTGAACGGATTGCCTATACGGTTCCCTATAAACTCTCCCTTGAAGAAGCAGGGTTGTACAAAGCCGTCACCGACTATGTCCGCGAAGAGTTCAACCGGGCCGAAGCCCTTGAAAATGGTAAACGGGCCGGGACCGTCGGGTTTGCCCTGACCATTCTCCAAAGGCGTCTGGCTTCTTCCCCTGAAGCCATCCATCAGTCGCTCCGGCGGCGGAGGGAAAGACTGGAAAGCCGCCTGCGGGAGCTGGAAGTACTCCAGCGCGCCGGCCGGACCGAGGCCATTTTTTCATCCCATCTGCCGTTTCTGGACGCAGAAGATGTGGAAGATCTCGAAGATGCGCCGGATAATGAGGTTGAAACCGCAGAGGGTGAAATCCTGGATCAAGCCACAGCAGCCCGCTCTCTTCAGGAGCTGAAAGCTGAAATCGAAACTCTGAAAAAACTCGAATCCCTGGCCCTGAAAGTCAGGAACAGCGGCACAGATACCAAATGGCGACAGCTCGCAAGCCTTTTAAATGAAATCTTTACCCCTTCTTTCACCGACAATGCCGTGGATGAAGAAGTCAAACCCTATGTGTCCGGACCCATCCCGCCCCACAAGGCCTCGGTCCATCAGAAACTGGTTATTTTTACCGAACACCGGGACACCCTCAATTATCTGGAAACCAGGATTACCACCCTTTTGGGACGGAAATCCTCCGTGGTCGTGATTCATGGGGCTGTTGGACGCGAAGATCGCCTGAAAATCCAGGAAGCCTTCCGCCATGATCCCGAGGTTCAGGTCCTCTTGGCCACCGATGCCGCCGGTGAAGGGATTAATTTGCAGCGCGCCCATCTCATGGTCAATTATGACCTGCCCTGGAACCCCAACCGGATTGAACAGCGATTCGGACGGATTCATCGTATCGGTCAGACCGAAGTCTGCCATTTGTGGAATTTGGTGGCTGAAGAAACCCGGGAAGGCGATGTCTATAGAAAACTCCTGGACAAACTGGAACAGGCCCGCCAGTCCCTCGGCGGCCAGGTCTTTGATGTCCTGGGCAAACTCCAGTTTGAGGGAAAACCTCTGCGCGATCTTCTCATCCAGGCTATCCGGTATGGAGAACAGCCCGAGGTCATGGCCTATTTGACCACGGTTCTGGATCATGCCCTGGACCGGGAACAATTGCAGGACCTGCTGGAAGAACGGGCCCTGGCCCATGACGCCATGGATGCAGGCAAAGTCCGCCGAATCCGGGAAGACATGGAGCGGGCCGATGCCAAGCGTCTTCAGCCCCATTATATTGAATCCTTTTTCCGTGAAGCTTTTCAGAAACTGGGCGGAACCGACCGGAAACGGGAACCCCGGCGCTATGAAATCACCCATGTGCCTGCCGCCATCCGAAACCGGGACCGCCTCATAGGCGTGGGGGAACCGGTCCTGGACCGGTATGAGCGGATCACCTTTGAGAAAGAGCTGATTCATCCCCAGGGCCAGGCCCTTGCCTCTTTTGTCTGCCCGGGCCATCCCCTGCTGGACGCCGTCATTGATCTCACCCTGGAGCGACACCGGGATCTGCTCAAGCGGGGGTCTGTTCTGGTGGATGAAACCGATGGCGGTCTGACCCCCAGGGTGCTCTTTTATCTTGAACATGCCCTCCAGGACGCAGGCATTACCCGGTCCGGCGACCGCCGCATCGTTTCCCGGCAGATGCTGTATGTGGAACTGGATGCCGACGGCAACAGCCGCCACATGCATTATGCCCCCTATCTTGACTTCCGGCCCCTGAAAGAAGGTGAGCCTTCCGTTGCAGACATCCTGGCCAGACCTGAGTGCGACCGGATCGGCCGGGAACTGGAACATAAGGCCCAGGGCTATGCCGTTGCCCATGTGGTGCCCGAGCACCTGAAGGAAGTCCGGGATGCCCGCCTGTCCCTGATCGCCAAAACCGAAGCCGCGGTCAAGGAACGGCTCACCAAAGAAATCACCTATTGGGATCACCGTTCCGAACAGCTCAAACTTGCGGAACAGGCCGGAAAAATAAATGCCCGCCTCAATTCCGGTGAAGCCCGCAAACGGGCGGACAGCCTCCAGGCCCGGTTGCAGAAGCGGCTGGAAGAACTGAAGCTCGAAGCCCAGATCTCACCCCTGCCGCCGGTGGTCATTGGCGGTCTTTTGATTGTGCCTCTGGGGCTTCTCATTGCCATGACCGGACCCAAAACCGGAACCCTGGCCGGGGCAGAAAAAATTTCACGGACCGTTGACACCCAGGCTGCCGCAGCCAAAGCAAGATCCATCATCATGGAGATTGAAAAGAGCCTCGGCTATGACCCCATTGACCGGGAATTGGAAAAACTCGGCTATGACATTGAAAGCCGTATCCCCAATATTGGAAAATTGCGGTTTATCGAGGTAAAGGGCCGAATCACCGGCGCCCGAACCCTCACCGTCACCCGCAATGAAATCCTCTATTCTCTCAACAAACCCGATGATTTCATCCTGGCCATTGTGGAATTCATGGGGGACAACGGCCACAGGGTCCACTACCTGCGCCGTCCCTTCCGGCAGGAGCCGGATTTCGGCGTGACCAGCGTCAATTATGATTTTACCGAACTGATCAGACAGGGAGAGCCACCCAGATGAAATCATCCGATTTTTTTGTTCAAGCCTGCGGAAAAACGGGAAATGGTCAGGATATGAAAAAGCAGATGACAATATCCATTTTAAGTGCCATGATAGATGTCAAATTCACATTGAACAACACCCGCCACGCCTCTCCGGATTTCAGTTCCGAATGCGCACCCCGGCGGGTTACTTTTTTAAATGGGGTTACGCATGTCACCTATAATGAAAAAAAAATAGTGACAAATAAAAAATCAAGTGTTACTGTAGTTTCAAAAATGACTCTGAATAATACCCGCCCCGCCTCTGATTCAAGCGCACCCCGGCGGGTTACTTATTTTGGGAGAGCTTGATGAAATACAAAAAGCCTCCCATTTCCATTGAAGATCAGATCAATCTGCTCGTTTCCCGCGGAATGGACATATCCGACCGGGACCGGGCTTCCCGCTATCTTTCCCATATCAGCTATTTCCGGCTCCGGGGATACTGGATTCCCTTTGAAACTCCGGGTGATGGGAAAGATCACCATTTCAAGGACGGCACAGACTTTGACAGTGTCCTTGAGCTTTATCTCTTTGACCGGAAATTCAGGCTTCTCATTCTCGAAGCCATTGAACGGGTGGAAGTATCATTCCGGGCCCATTTTGCCAATGAACTGGGAATTCTCTACGGAAGCCATTTTTATCTTGATACAAAATACATTTCAAACCATAACATCCATAAAAAGCTCATGGACTCCCTGAAAACGGAAATCGAAAGAAGCGATGAGGTTTTTATCGAACATTATCTCAAAACCTATGATGATCCCTTTTTTCCACCGGTCTGGGCGGCAGCTGAAATCATGAGTCTGGGCCAGCTTTCCAAATGGTTCAGAAATATTAAATCCCGTACCGACCGAAACCGGGTGGCCCGGTCTTTCGGCATAGATCAGAGCATCCTTGAATCCTTCATGCACCATCTCACCGTTGTCCGGAATGTCACGGCCCACCATGGACGGCTCTGGAACCGGCGGCTGCCCGTTACCATGAAGCTCCCGGAAAACCCCTCTGAACTTGCTTCAATGCTCAACCCAAAAACCGGCCGGTATATCGGCAACACCGTCATCATGCTGGGGTATTTTCTGAAACAGATCAGCCCCGGCACAACCTGGCCCCTGAGAATGCGGCAGTTAATAGACGATTCCCCCGGCATCCGGCCCGCTGCCATGGGGTTTCATGAAAACTGGAAAGACCTGTCCTGGTAAAAGGAAAAATAATTGACTCTGTCTTTGGTTAAGCTTATACCCCAATATATAAATTTTTAACATGTGAGGCGATCATGAAAGTGACCGCAACAGATTTGAGATTTCACTCAAAAGAACTCATAGATTTAGTAAACAGGGGGGAATGAAATGACAGATAACCGGAACTTCCCTGGAAGCAAATGGTGGAAGTTTGATTTCCACACACATACGCCCAAGTCGGATGATTACGGCCGGGGTGATGAATCCTTCAAGAGCATCGAACCGGAGGAATGGCTCCAAAAATCCATGGAATCCGGCCTCGACTGTGTGGTGGTAACCGACCACAACTCGGGTGGCTGGATTGATGAATTGAAGGCTAAGAACACCGAACTTCGAGAGCACGACACGAAACCCGGCTGGTACAGGGAACTGACCATTTTCCCGGGGGTTGAGATTACGGTTGCCGACAGCAGCAGCCGGGTCCATCTGCTGGGTGTTTTTGACCCGGGTTGTGATAGCTGGAAGGTGGCCGGTGTTCTGGGTTCATGCGGGATCACAGCCGGGTATGGTGACGACCGGAACACATCCACGACTACGGGTTTTGTTGAGACGGTCCGAAAGATCACCGAAGCAAAAGGGATTGCCATTCCTGCCCATATCGACGGTTCCATCAGTTGGCTCAAGATGAGCCGCCCGTCTGTCGAGGGGTTGCGACTGGCATTGCTGGATCACGAATTCTGCGTGAAGAACCAGTCTGAAGATCCTAATCACCTGCCTGATATTTTCTTGTCCAAGCTGACTATCCAGGCCATGCGCCACTGCGGCCGCATCAGTGGCCAACCATTCGTCACCCGGTTGCATCCGCATTTCAATTCAGTTATCGGCGGAAGGGGTACTGGAAAATCCTCAGTTCTTGAATCTATGCGCATCGTACTCCGCAGGGATAACGAAGTTGAACCTTTTGAAAAAATTGACAAAGAACTTAAACGGTTTTTGAAGAATCAAAGCGGCCCGAAAAAAGAAAGGGGCGTTATGCAGGATGATACTGTGATCCTGCTGGAGCTTCACCGGCGCGGCAGAAATTATCAATTGCGCTGGAGATTTGACGGGCAGGGTGCGGTACTGGAGGAGGAAATCAACGGCGTTTGGCAGGAAACAGAGGCCGGTGACCTTAAAGAGCGGTTTCCGGTAAGCATTTTCAGCCAGAAGCAGATCAACGAACTTGCATCCAATCCGCGAGGGCTTTTAGAGGTTGTTGACCGGTCACCCGAGGTGGATCGGGCGGAATGGAAATCCCGCTGGGAGAGTGCTAAAAGCCAATTCCTTCAATTGAGGGAGCGAAAAAGATCGCTATTACGGCAACTGGCCGGCGAGCAGCAGATTCGGGCGAAGCTGGGAGACGTTGAAAACGACCTGAAGCAATATGAAGAAAAAGGTCATGGTGAGGTGCTCAAACAGTATCAGAAGCGCAGCCAGCAAAAGAATAGCCTTCCCGATGACCGGATTTTTGATGACCTTGCCTCTGGTATCAGGGAGCTTGCATCCAACACCGGGCTGTCCGATTTTCCTGCACATTTATTTGACGAGCAGGATGAAACCACCGCCGAAATCAGGGTGATTCACGAACAGACAGCCCAGGAGCTGAAAATGGTTGGGGAAACCCTTGGTAAACTTGCCGACAGCGTTGACGGGCTAAAGGCCCAAAGGGCAAAGAACATTTCTTCAGGCAAATGGCACCAGGCGGTACAGGCAAGCATCGCCGCTTATGATGGGCTGGTCAGGGAGTATGAGGAAAAAAAGAGCCAGATAAGTATTTCCCTTTATGGTGAATGGGTGGAGCAGCGGAATCAGTTGCAGCAGCAATTAAAAAAACTGGATTCCGTCCGCAGGGAAACTGAGTCGGCGGAAAAGCAGATCGGGGAGTCCCTGGCAAAGCTTCAGGAATTGCGTGCGGAACTGCTTGAAAAGAGAAGAAATTTTCT
>Ga0156388_1074_pt1 | contig 12699 bp, 7 predicted proteins | sample RifOxyA3_FD_108032 | JGI IMG/M metagenome (GOLD analysis project Ga0156388, IMG submission 108032) | Desulfobacterales bacterium RIFOXYA12_FULL_46_15
AACAAGGTGGGTATCATTGATCTCACCCGGTTTGCAAAAACAAAAATTTCCGGTCCCGGAGCAAAAGCCTGGCTCAACACCATGACCTGCCAGAAGGTGCCGGAAAAAGACGGGGTCATTGCCTTAAGCCCCATGCTGGATCACAATGGAAATTTTAAATCCGATATGACCATTACAAGGGTCAATGAAACCGAATTTTTCTGTGTAACGGCCAGTGTGGGTAAAAAGCACGATCAGCACTGGATGATGACCCATCTTCCGTCTGACGGGTCTGTCCTGATGGAAGATCTGACCTATAAGATGGGGTGCCTGGTCCTTGTCGGCCCGGACAGCCGGAAGGTACTTGAAAAAATCGTTTACGGGGATGTGACCAAAGAAAGCTTTAAATTCTCCACAAGCCGGGAAATTTATGTGGGCCGGACAAAATGCCGGATCAACCGCATGAATTATGTCGGTGAATTGGGATTTGAAATTTTCCACCCCATTGAGCAGCAGATTGCTGTTTATAAAAAACTGGCGGAAGCCGGCAAGGCCTTTGATATCAGATTCATCGGCATGCATGCCATGGATTCCATGCGTCTTGAAAAAGGGTACCTGGCATGGAAGAGCGAGATGAATGTACACCATACCCCCCTTGAAACCAATGTGGCCTGGACAGTCAAGTTAGACAAGGACTTTATCGGGAAACAAGGCTTATTAAAACAAAAAGGGATTCCGTTAAAGCTGGCCTGCCTTGTTGTAGATGTTCAAGATACTGATGCCTGGGGATACAACCCGATTTTTAAAGATGGAAAGCGCATTGGCATGACGTCTTCCGGAGGTTACGGCCACAGGGTGGAAAAGAGCATTGCCATGGGGTATGTGACACCTGAATTTGCTGCTGCCGGGACAAAAATGGATGTGGAAATCCTGGGACGTTCACGCAAAGCCGAAGTGGTTGCCATGCCGCTGTATGATCCAAAGAACGAGAAAATAAAGGGTTAGAAGGAAGAGAACAATATGAAAATCTGTGTATGCGTAAAACCAGTGCCTGACACTGCCGTATCCATAAAACTGTCGGGGGTTGCCGGGTTTGAAGATTCAGAGATGAAACTGGTGCCCAATCCCTATGATGAATACGGCCTTGAAGAAGCCGTCAGCCTGGTTGAAAAACAAGGTGGAGAAGTAGTGGCCGTCACCGTTGGAAAAGCTTCGGCCGAAGCAACCCTGCGGGGTGTCCTGGCCATGGGTGCAGCCAGGGCTATCCTGGTAAAGACCGACGCTCAGTTTCTGGACAGTGAATTAACGGCAAAAGCCTTAAAAGCTGTTATGGAGCAGGACGGACTGCCGGATATGATATTTACGGGCAAAGGTTCCGTGGATACTGAAAGTTTCCAGACCCAGTACAGGCTTGCCAAATCCCTGGGACTGCCCATTGTCAATGAAGTCTCAAAACTCACCCTGGACAATGGAAAAGCCGTGGCTGAAAGGGAAACCGGCGGGGGGGAAAAACAGGTGATTGAGATGGGCCTCCCCTGTGTCATTGGCGCCACAAAAGGTCTGAATGAACCCAGATACCCGAAATTCCCGGACATCATGAAAGCCAAGAAAAAAGAGATCAGGCAAATGGACCTTTCGATATTCGGTATTGATCCGTCAAAAGGAAGGGTCAGGGTTGAAAAACTTGAAATTGTACCGGAACGGTCTGGTGCAAAAATGCTTTCAGGGTCTGTGGATGAACAGGTGACTGAACTTGTCAGAGTCCTTAAAGAGGATGAAAAGGTTTTATAAGATAAGGAGAAAAGGATATGGCCGGGACAGGCATTTTAATAGAAATTGAAAACAATATGGTAAAGGAAGCCAGTCTGGGTGTGATGACGGCTGCAAAAGGGCAGGAGAAATATGCCCTGGTGCTGGGGCAGGAGGCATCTTCTGTTAAAGAAAAACTTGGGGAATACGGTGCAGCCCATATCCTGCATATAACGGCGCCGGGGAACCTGTCCGCGAATCCGGACCTGCAGGCTCTGGCAGTAGCTGACGCAGTAAAGGAGTATCAGCTTGACACCCTTCTGGGAACAGCCAGTGCAATGGGAAAAGATATGTTTGCAAGAATTGCAGCCATCCTGGAGGAGCCTCTGGTCTCTGATTGTGTAGCCGTCAATATAAAAGACAGGACAGTAAAAAAGTCGCATTTTTCAGGCAAAACGTTTGCCACACTTAAAATAAACTGCTCCTGCCTGTTGTGCACCCTGCGGCCCAATTCCACTGAGCCTGAGCCTTCACCCACAGCCTGCGACATCATCGAGTTCGAAGCCCGGGTTGCTGATCCGGGACTGATTAAAATTGTGGAAACCAGAAAAGCAGGTGGTGCCAGGCTCGATCTGACCGAAGCCCCGATCGTCATCACGGGCGGACGGGCTATTAAATCGGCTGAGAACTATAAAATGCTGGAAGCCTGTGCCCAAAAAATAGGTGCAGCCGTGGGTGCGTCCAGGGCTGCTGTGGATGCGGGATACGCCCCCCATTCCATGCAGGTGGGCCAGACCGGCAAAACCGTAAGCCCCAAACTGTATATTGCCTGCGGGGTCTCCGGAGCGGTCCAGCATTTTGCGGGAATGAAAACATCCAAGGTGATCGTGGCCATCAACGAAGATAAGGATGCCCCTATTTTTTCAAAATGCGATTACGGCATCATTGGTGATATCTTTAAAATCATCCCTGCATTAACCGAAAAGCTATAACTTGATTCGTCCGCTGTTACCGCTGCCGTTTTTTTGATTACCGGCAGCGGTAACGTCTCTGGAGGCATTTTAAATGGATAACTATATCATTCTTAAATCCCTGGTCATGTCCATTGCCCTTATCGCTGCTTTCGGGTATTTTTTCAAGAAAGTGAAGAGGCTCCATAGCGTCATGATGTCGGTGGACGGCAGCTCAAACCTTGCCCCTGACCGGTTGGGCGAAAGAATCAAGGTCCTTTTTATTGATGTGCTGGGGCAATCCAATGTCAGACGAAAACCTGCAGCCGGTCTTGCCCATACATTGATATTTTTTGGTTTTCTCGCCATCCAGCCCCATTCTCTGGAATTGATGATCAAAGGGGTGATTCCCTTTTTTGAGGCCGGTAATTTTTTACCTGGCCTGTATGCGGTTTATCTTTATGCAGCAGATATTTCAGGGTTTTTCGTTCTCATCGGATTTGCCTATGCCCTTTACCGCAGACTCGTGATCCGGCCTTCCTATCTGACCCTGGGACGGGATGCAAACCTGATTATCCTGTTTACATCCGTTATTGTCCTTTCTTTTCATTTTATCAATGCATTTCAAATGGCAATGCCGGCGCAAACGGGTCATTTCAATTACATCAGTGTTTTTCCCGTATCTGGTGTTTTTGCCCGTGTTTTTGGAATCGATACCCTTTCCAGCACAAACCTGATGATCGGCTATGAAATTTTTTATTATATTCACATCGGCACCATCCTTGGTTTTTTAATCTATATTCCCGGTTCCAAACACCTTCATCTTCTGGCAGCTGCTCCCAATGTGTTCTTCAAACGGCTGGATATTGAAAAGGCCATCATGAAGACCGATATTGAAGATGAATCAAAAGAAACTTTTGGCCTTGGAAAAATCAGTGATTTTAGCCGCCGCAATGTGCTGAATCTTTATGCATGCACGGAATGCGGCCGTTGTGAGGAACTCTGTCCGGCATCGGGTACGGGCAAACCCCTGTCACCCAAAAAAATCATCCATGATTTCAAGCAGGATCTCCTGGATCAGTCCGGCATGCTGCTGGACAATCATAAAAATGAAATCCTTCCCCTTATGAGAGAGGAATCAAAATTGACGGATGATGTCCTTTGGGCCTGCACCACCTGCCGTTCCTGTGAAAATGTCTGTCCTGTGAGCAATGAACACCTTGATTTTATTTTTGAAATGCGAAAACATCAGGTCCTGATGGAAGCAAAATTTCCTCCTGAAATGCAGGAAACCTTTAATAATATGGAAAATCAGGCCAATCCGTGGGGTTTTGCGTCCGATACCCGGGCCGACTGGTGCAAAGGCATGGATGTTCCCCTTATGGCGGAAAAGCTACAAACCGATGTCCTCTGGTTTGTCGGGTGCGCCGGATCATTTGATGACCGGGGCAAAAAGATCAGCCAGGCCACGGCCCGGATTCTTAAAAAAGCCGGGGTTGATTTTGCCATCCTGGGGCCTGAAGAAAACTGTAACGGCGACATGGCAAGACGTGCAGGAAACGAGTATCTTGCCCAGATGATGATCCGGCAGAATGTGGAGACATTCGCACAATATAAATTTAAAACCATTCTGACAGGATGTCCCCATTGCTATAATGTCATTAAAAATGAATATCCGGATTTTGGTGCAGCATATGATGTGGTTCACACTGCTGATTATTTTGACAGGCTCATCAAAGAGGGACGCTTAACTGTTAATGCCTTGAATTCAGGAATCATGACCTTTCATGATTCCTGCTATCTTGGCCGGTGGAACAATATTTACGATGCACCGAGACGGCTTTTGAAAAAATCGGTTTCCGGGCAAATGGTTGAAATGGACAGAAGCGGATCAAAAGGATTCTGTTGCGGCGCAGGTGGTGCAAGGATGTTCATGGAAGAAACCCTGGGAAAGAGAATGAACAATGAAAGAGCAATTCAGGTGGTCGAATCCGGGGCTCAAACCGTGGTATCGGCCTGTCCTTTTTGCGCCGTCATGCTTCATGACGGTATCATGGAAACCGGAAAAGAGATCAGGGTAAAGGATATTGCAGAGATTATGGATGAAGCTACAAACTGAAAGGTAAATAATGGAGGTCAACTCATGAATGATCAGGCAAAGGATTTTTTAACATCAGCCAAAAAAAATGAAGCTGATTATAATTTTATATCTGCTAAGGAATCCTATTTAAACATCATTACGTATTTTAAGGATTCACAGGAAGCCTCTATTGCCCGGAAAAGACTTCAGGTCATGGATGAGCTGATTAAAGAGAAAGCAATATATGAACGAATTGATGAAAATGCAAAAAAAGTATTAACCGATATCGGGGTGAATATTGCGGCAAGCCCCCGCCTGATGGATATTCTAATGGAGGCGGATGCTGTAAATTTTGAAAGTGATACAGCGGTTTCCCTGCCTTTGAAAAGAGATTATCTGGAAGCCTGTCTTGAAAAGGTAGAACGAAGCATGCCGGGAGACCCCGGCAGGAACGCATTCGGCACAGGTGCCACCCCGCCTTTTTTAAAACGGCCGGGCCAGGATGATTTACGGGCCGCGACCCGTGAAGAATTTCAGAGAATTGCTGCTACAGTGAGTGAAAACTCGGATGTGGTAAAAATATTTTCACTGCCGGTTGCTGTTGATAAAAGCCTGACCGGTTATGAAGCGGCACAGTGTATGGATGTGATGTTTAAAGGCCTGAAAATGACGGCGGCAAAGAGTTTTAGCGATGATGAAATGTCTTTTTTAAAAGGCAAAGACAACTGGCTGGACGGCACCAGCCTCATCACCTCCCTTTCACCCATGGACTCCATGGTGGAACCGTTTATCAGAAGCGTAAAGGCAGGGGTTAACCTTTTGCTTTTAGATCTGACCATCGCCGGAGCTTCAGGGCCGGCAAGCCCGGAAGCCCTGTTAACACAGATCCATGCCCAGGTCATGTTCATGATGGTGATGGCACAGACCCTGAATCCCGGGGTTCCCTGCATCCACGGCGGTATTCCGGGAGTGGCGGACACTGGGGGAGATCTTTCCTACAGCTCAAAAAGCCAGCCCCTTATCAATGCCGCCATGGCCCGGCTGAACCAATGGGTGACAAAATTTCCATCGGCCCAGTCCGGGGGCAGCACCAGCATCACTGAGGTTGGTGATGAGGCTGTTCTAGAATCAGCCCAAAGCCGCGATACGTTGAGAAAATATAGTGTTCATATTCTTCGCCATGCCATGGGTGCTCTTGGAAGCTTAAATTTTTTCAGTGAGGAAAAATTTGTCAATGACTGTATCGTGGAAAGAAAAAGCATTAACGCTTTTGCCGATGACCAGGAAAATTTCCGGACCCGGCCGCTTTATTTCCCCGAAGACAGATACGCCATGGCTGGTATCCGCGAGATTGCCGAAAAAGGTAATCCAAAATATGCCGATCATACATTAAAAAATGTTGAGGCTTTTATGAAATGGGAAAAATCCATATGGGGTAAAGAATTATCATAAAACCAAGAGGGAAAAATGAACAAAAAACTGCAATATAAATTACTCCTGGGCGCTTTGATGATTGTCTTTGCTGTATGCGCCGCCATCACTGTGGTCGCTTCAATTATCATCAGCAGGCAAAACAGGGATCTGGTTCATATGGGTATGGATAAATCCATGTCTGTTATCCGGGATTCTTTGGTTGAAAAGCAGACGGTTTTGTTCAATGTCATTGACCATATGGTGACTGCCAATAAACTTGGGGATGATGTCAAATTTTTGAATGAATTCAAGGATAGCGGGTTGAACCTGGTTCGGCAAAGCTATGAAAAACTAGGTAATATCATGGCTAACACTTCAATTCAGGAAAATTTATATCGCCTTCAAATATACAGCAAAGAAGGAAGGCTTTTAAACTATATTGTACAAAAAGATCCTGAAAATTTGGCCATGGGGTTCTATCACGATTCATTATTCCATCACAGGGATTTCAGAAAAGAGGAAGCATATACAAGGATACCGTTTAAAGAGGTTTCGGAAATCGAAGAAATCAAGCTTCCAAAAACCTATGGTTTCGAAATACCGCAAGAAAACCGGATTCTATTTGACCGGTCAGAAAATTTTTTAAGTCTGAAAATCATTATCCCTGTTCATGCAAATTTTTATAATAAAGAAACTGAGAAATCAGAACCGGCCCTATGCGGATTCGTCGTTGCAGAGGAACGCCTTTCTGATGATTATATCACCCGTATGGAAAGAATCACGGGTATGGATATGAATCTGTTTGTGGATAACCATTTCAGTGCAGGCAAGATGGCACAATATAAGCAAGTGGATATTTCAAAAATCCCGGAAAATACTGATGAAAAATGGAAAATAAATAATCAGCCGGTTTTTTTTAATGATATAAAGATTGCAGACCAGAGATATTTTGAGGCGATTCTTCCGTTGTATAACCAGGAAAAATTTCTTGGCGGTCTTTTGATTCTCCAGTCGGATGCTGTTGTGAAAGCCAATACCCGGCAGATGATTTTTATGATTGGTATCGTTGCCTTTGTCTGCATGATCTTTGTAATTCCTCTGGCTTCTGTCGCTGCTGGAAAAATTGTCCGGCCTTTGATAGAAATTGTTGAAAAATTGAAAGATATTGCAGAAGGAGAGGGGGATTTAACCAACCGGCTGAAGGTTCAGTCAAAGGATGAAATCGGTCAGGTTGCCCAGTGGTTTAATACATTTATTGATAAAATTCATGGTTTGATTACAGAGGTGGCCAAGAATTCAGGTGAACTCAATCAGTCTTCATCAACACTGTCGCATATCTCCAGGAACATGATGCAGGGAGCGGAGCAGACCTCGTCAAGGGCGAATTCCGTATCGGCTGCCAGTGAAGAAATGAGCAGCAGCATGGCTTCTGTTGCCTCGGCCATGGAGCAGGCATCCGGAAACATGGGAATGGTGGCTTCTGCCACAGAAGAAATGTCTCAAACAATCAATGAGATTTCAAAAAATACTGCAACTGCTAAACAAATTACCAATGATGTTGTACAAAAAACAAATGATGCGTCAAATCAGATTAAAGAACTTGGAACTGCTGCCGAAAGTATCGGCCATGTGGTTGAAGCGATAGCGGATATATCGGCTCAGGTGAATCTTCTTGCCTTAAATGCTACGATTGAAGCGGCAAGGGCAGGAGAATCCGGAAAAGGGTTTGCTGTAGTGGCCGGTGAGATAAAAACCCTTGCCGCCCAGACTGCTAATGCCACCCGGGAAATAAAGGAAAAAGTTGAAAATATCCGATCTTCGACAGTGAAAACAGTTGCGCAGATTAATATGATCTCAACGGTTGTCCATCAGGTTAATGAGATTGTTGTTAATGTTGCTGCATCAGTCGAAAATCAATCGGCTGCTACCCGGGATATATCCGGGAATATTATTCAGGTTACCCAGGGTATTGAAATGATAAGCAGTAATATCACTCAGAGTTCAGATGTTTCCATGGAAATTGCAAAAGATATTACAGCCGTTACGGTAACGGCAAATGAAATGACAAACTGCAGCATCGAGGTGGAGGGTGGGTCAAAAAATCTATCCGGGCTGTCTGAAAAATTGATGCAGCTTGTCAATAAGTTTAAAATTTGAAAATTACGGATTTTTCTGGCAGCTTAGGCTTTTGCTGTGTTAATAAAGGAAAATGAAAAAGAAAGAAAACTCACTTTTGCAGCTGATAAAACAGCTGCTTCAAATCAACAGCTCCTTTTCAGGAGCTGCCTTTATTGTTGCGGCGGCCGCTGCATGGGGGATGTCCGGTATCTTTGTGACAATCATCTTAAAAAATTCCAACGGCTCATCTGTTTCCCTGGCTTTCTGGCGGGATACGGCAGCATCTGCAATTTTGTTTTTGTTTACTTTTTTAACCCGCCCACAAGTCCTGAAAATCGAAAAAGAAGACATCCCCTGGATTGTGGCCATGGGATTTTTTCTGGGCGGATTTCACATCCTGTTCAATCAAAGCGTTATACTGAACGGCGCTGCAGTTACCACAGTGCTGCAGGCTGCCATGCCGGCTTTGGTGGCAGTGGCTGCTTTTTATCTCTGGAAAGAAGACCTGACTCGTGAAAAATGGCTGTCCATGCTGATTATTTTTATCGGTACGGCCATGGCTTCGGGTATCAATGTGTTTTCCAGGGAAGAGACAAATATGGCAGGGTATATGTCAGGGTTTGCGGTGCCGTTTTTTTATGCGGGCTGGAGCCTGTGCGGCAAGAGTCTGGTGTCAAAATACGGTCCGACAGCCTGTCTTGCCGTTGCATTCGGCATTGCATCCGTTATGCTTTTGCCTCTTCAGCCCTTCACAAGCCAGCCGTTTCCATTAAATTTAACCATTATACTTGCCTTTTGCGGCCTGGTTTTTGTTTCCACATTCGGCGCTTTCAGCCTGTATCTTCTAGGAATGAAATATGTTGAGGCAGGGGTTGCCGGTATCCTGGTGATGTCGGAGATTCTTTTTGCCGGAGTCTATGCCTGGTCCCTGTTGGGAGAGCGGCTCACCCCTGTTCAGATGTGTGGAACCCTTCTGGTGATCGCAGGTGTTGTTTTCCTTTCATACCGGCAGAATAAAAAATCCGGAATCAGACCATAGCATTTTTTCAATTCGTTTTTCGACAATCATTTTCCATGTGCAGTTTTAAATTTTCCCACCAGGGTGGTTAATTTTTCCGCCAGTTGAAACAGGGCTTTTGCGTTCAGATTCACCTGGATACTATTCTGGGACATTTCTCCCGATGCCAGGGTGACCTGGGAAATATCTCTGGCAATATCATTTGAGCGTTCGGTGGCTTGGGATATGGTTTTGTTAACATCCAGAATTCCCATTGTAGCCTGGTTGACATTGTTTGAAATTTCACCGGTGGTAATGGATTGCTCTTCAATGGCAACGGCAATGGTGGAAACAATCTCATTGATTTCATTGACCACTTTTGAAATATGGGTGATTTGTGTAATCGTTCCTGTAGTATCGACTTGAATCCCTGTGACCTGGTCTGTGATTTTTTTTGCAGCTTCAGCGGTCTGGCCTGCAAGGCCTTTTATTTCATTTGCAACAACTGCAAAGCCTTTGCCGGCTTCCCCGGCCCTTGCAGCCTCAATAGTGGCATTTAAAGCCAGGAGGTTGACCTGATCGGAGATGTCGCGGATGGACTCCACCACCTCTCCGATCTTTCCGGCTGACTCTCCCAGGCGATCGACCTGATTCAGGGCATTTTTGGTCTGGGTCACGGCATCATCCGTAATGCTTTTGGCAGTTGCCGTATTCCGGGTGATTTCATTGATGGTGGCAGACATCTCTTCAGAGGCGGAAGCCACCATGCTCAGGTTTGTTGATGCCTGTTCCATGGCGGCTGCAATGGAATTCATGCCTGAATTCATTTCCTGGCCGGCCCTCCCGGCTCGGCCGGCTTTCCCTGATGTCTGTTCCGCTCCCTGGGCCATTTTTTCAGAGATCTGTGTCAATTGTTCGGAAGACAGGTTCAGTTCGGCAGCATTTTTTGAAACATCGGAAATAATAATCTCAATGGCTTCGATAAATGCATTAAACCATCGGGCAAGCTCTCCGATTTCATCTTTGCTGTTCACAGGAATTCTTTTTGTCAGATCTCCCTCGCCCTCTACCACGTCTTTGAAGCCGTCCACCACATGGTTGACGGGCCCTGTGATCACCCGTGTAATCCAGTAGAGAATAATACCGGCAATCAGGGAGATGATGAGTGTATAGACCAGGTTGGTCTGTCCCAGGACGGTAACCGGTCTGAATATTTCATCCTTGATGGCAGTGACATTGATAATGCATTGGGGCTCGTTTATCTTTTGAAATGCAGTCACATTGTCGGTGCCGTTCAGGTGATATTCAACAATCCCTTTCGGGGCGGATTCAATCTGAGCCCAGAATTTATTTTTAGACATATCCAGATTAAATATCCTGGATTTATCCGGATATGTGACTGCAAGTCCTTTATCGTTTGCAACATAAGCAAATCCGGTTTTTCCGATTTTTACAGGGTCAATAAAATCTTTTGTAAAAATAGTAAAATCAGTATAAGCGAAAATAATGCCGTATATCTGATCTGCCATGAAGATGGGGGCTGATATAACAAAAACAGGCTTCCCGGATAAAGGGCTTTTGATTATGCCGGATACATGGAAATCTCCTTTAAGGGCCTGGGTAAAAAAGGCTGATTCCTTGATATTCATCTTATCGATCAGATCCGGATTTGAAGAAGAGACCACATTCCCGTTCCTGTCTGAAAGACAGATGTCTTCATACATGGTATAAGCCTTTTTCAGGTCTGAAAGCCGGGTACTTGCCTTTTTCCGGGTGTAGGCATCCACCCAGGACACGTCCACGGCACTGGGAAAGCTTTTCTCCCGGGTCCAGCTCTCAACGTTCAGTTTTCTTTCACTCACCCATGAAGATAGCATGGATACTGTGGAAGCGGCCTGGCCTTCAACCTGGGCAAAAATACTGTTTTTCAGGGCTGCTTTTGATTGAAGAAAGGAAACAACGGATAAAATGCCCATACCCAGAATAATCAGAACTATTGTAGGAATGATGAATTTTAGCTTTATGCTTATTTTCATATTTTTTTCCTTTCTCAGTCTTGATGTTTGTAAAATCCTGCTTTTGATGGCGGCTCAGGGGTATTGCCCAGGATGAGATCACACGCTTTTTCCGCGATCATCATGGTGGGCGCATAGATATTGCCGTTGGTCACATAGGGCATGACAGAAGCATCTACAACACGCAGGTTTTCCATGCCGTGGACTTTCATGGTAGCCGGATCCGTCACAGCCATGTCGTCTTTTCCCATTTTGCAGGTACAGGACGGATGAAGAGCGGTTTCTGCATCCTTAGCCACCCAGTCCAGAACATCCTTGTCTGTCCGGATATGGGAGCCCGGGGAGATTTCACCGCCGTTGAATTCGTCAAACGCCGGCTGGTTCATGATTTTTCTGGCGCATTGTATGGCTTCCACCCATTCCCTGCGGTCCTGGTCCGTGGACAGATAGTTGAAGCGAAGGGCAGGATATTGCCTTGGATCGGCAGACTTGATTTTAACAGATCCGACTGAATTGGAATACATGGGGCCTACATGGACCTGGTAACCGTGTTCGCTGCTGGGTTGGGTTCCGTCATAGCGGATGGCCAGCGGCAGGAAATGAAACTGGATATTGGGGTATGCCACATCCTCATTGCTCCGGATAAAACCGCCGGCTTCAAAATGGTTTGTGGCAGCTACCCCGGATCTGTGAAAGAGCCACTGATAACCGATAAACGGTTTTTTCCACCATTTGAGGGAAGGGTTCATGGATACGGGTTTTTTGCTTTTATACTGAACATAGACTTCCAGGTGGTCCTGCAGGTTCTCTCCAACACCCGGGAGATCGTGGACAACAGGGATGCCGAGTCTTTTGAGCTCCCCGGCATTCCCGACACCGGACAGCTGGAGGATCTGGGGGGAGTTGACGGCACCGCCGCAGCAAATCACCTCTCCTGAATGGATAATTTGGGGAGTATTGTTTTTGCCTTTAACAAATTCAACACCAATGGCTTTTTTGCCTTCAAACAGGATTTTTGTGGTTAATGCCCGGCAGATGACCTCCAGGTTGGGGCGTTGTTTCAGGACCGGATGGAGATAGGCCCTGGCTGCACTGAGACGCCGCCCTTGGTGGATATTCCGGTCAAAAGCACCAAAGCCTTCCTGTTGGTATCCGTTTACATCATCAGTCAAGGGATATCCGGCTTGTTGGGCGGATTTTAAAAACGCGCTGAACAGGGGATTTTTACAGGGTCCGGTTTCAAGAATAAGAGGGCCTTTGGTATCGTGATAGTCATCCGGGCCTTTGAGCCTGTTTTCCGCCCGCTTGAAATAGGGAAGATTGTGGGCATAATCCCATTTTTCCATGCCCTTGCCTTCTTTGGCCCATTTTTCATAATCCATGGCATTGCCGCGGATG
>Ga0156388_1078_pt1 | contig 12620 bp, 7 predicted proteins | sample RifOxyA3_FD_108032 | JGI IMG/M metagenome (GOLD analysis project Ga0156388, IMG submission 108032) | Desulfobacterales bacterium RIFOXYA12_FULL_46_15
ATCATGGATAAGAAAAAATATGGTGTATATATATGCACAGGCTGTGGAATCGGTGATACCCTCGACATGGAAGCGCTGGTGGCTATTCCGGATGATGAAGGGGTAAATTGCACAACTCATCCTTTTTTTTGCAGCAAAGAGGGCGTTGACCTTATCAAGAAAGATATTGAGGCTGGAAAAGTGAACTGCATGGTTATCGGTGCTTGTTCCAGACGCGTCAATTTCGATATTTTCCGGTTTGACGACTGCATTGTTGAAAGAGTAAATTTGAGGGAAGGTGTGGCATGGCCCCATTCAAGAGAGACCTATCCCATGCTCACCGAAGATCAGAAAGATGATGAAGAACATTTCGATCCGGTTCAGATGAAGGCTGAAGATTATATCCGTATGGGTATGATCCGGCTGGAAAAGGTTAAATTGCCGGAACCCTACAAGACAGCATCCTTTTCAAAAAAGATTCTTGTGCTGGGGGGTGGCGTAACCGGTATGGCTGCTGCGCTTGACGCTGCCAAAGCCGGCTATGAAGTTACTATAGTTGAAAAAACCGGTACACTTGGGGGATATGCCGCCACTATGCGTAGCCAGATGCCGGTTGCAGAACCATTTGAATCCCTAAGGGCACCTGTTGCAAAAGATCTTATTTCTGAAGTGGGAAGCTTTTCAAAGATCACTGTCAAAACTTCAACTGAGGTTGCCCGTATTGCAGGACAACCCGGTGAATTTACAGTGACCTTTAAAAAACCGGGAGAAAAAATCCCCTTTGATGTTCCCTTCCCTCTGCCCGAAGAAATGAAATTTGATGAAAAAGGCAAAGAGCTTGATGCTGCTTCACAGCATGCTAAATATCTGGAATATAATGAAGGCAGAGTTGATATCCTCACTCTTGACCCGGATGGAGAACTTTATGGCGCAGTTGTACTGGCTGCCGGATGGCGACCTGACAAGATCGAAGGAGAAGCTTTTGCCCATCTCGGAATTGATCTTGCCGATGTCATAACCAATGATGAATTTGAAAAAATAGCAGCCAAGGGAAAAATCGTCAGGCCCTCTGACGGCAAAGAAGCTAAAAATGTTGTTTTTATTCAGTCGCCAGGCAAGGATGAAGACGATGCCGACTTCGAGTATGCAGGCTCCGTAACCAGCCAGGTTGCCCTGAAACAGGCAAAGTACGTCAGGGAAGACTATGCGGACGGCAAAGCATATATCATTTATCAGCATATGAGGACTCCGGGGCTCCAGGAATATTTCTATAAAAGCATGCAGCAGGACGACGGCATTTTTATGACAAAGGGGGCCGTTACTTCAGTTGTTCAACAGGGGAACGGACTTGCCGTCAACGCAGTGAACACACTCCTGGGTGAAAATCTTGCAATCAAAGCGGATCTTGTTGTTCTTGCCTGTGGCATGGTACCCGTGACCAAAGATAATCCTGTCATCAATCTTGCCTATCGGCAGGGTCCGGCTTTCAGAGACAATGGCATTTTCGGCCAGTATGCCGACTCCAATTATATCTGTTTCCCTTATGAAACCCAGAGAACAGGTGTATATGCAGCTGGTGCTATCCGGAGGGCCATGACCATTGAAGAGTCCATGGAAGATGCGACCGGTGCAGCTCTCAAAGCTATCCAGTGTATTGAAAGTGCCAACAGGGGTATGGCGGTTCATCCCAGGTCAGGTGATATGACATATCCGGATTTCTTTTTCCAGAGATGTACCCAGTGCAAACGCTGTACGGTTGAATGCCCCTTTGGTGCCCTTGACGATGATGAAAAAGGTACACCCAAAGCCAACCCGACCCGTTGCAGAAGATGCGGTACCTGCATGGGTGCTTGTCCGGAGAGAATCATTTCTTTTGCAGACTATACGATTGACTCCATCGGTTCCCAGGTCAAGGCCGTTAAAGTCCCGTCAGAAGATGATTACAGCGAGCCTCCTTTCAGATTTCTGGCTCTTATCTGTGAAAATGACGCCTTCCCAGCCCTTGACATGGCAGGTCTGAATAAAATGGATTATTCACCCAATGTCCGGTTTATACCCGTTCGATGCCTTGGATCCGTCAACACTATCTGGATCAAGGATGCTTTGGCACAAGGGATGGATGGCGTTATTCTAATCGGTTGCAAGCACGGTGACGATTATCAGTGCCATTTTGTAAAGGGATCCGAACTTGCCGAAGTCCGTGTGAAGAAAATCGGTGACGCACTTGCAAGTCTTTCTCTTGAAGAAGAACGTGTGGCCTTTGCAGAAGTTGCCATTGATGAATATGACAAACTTCCTGGAATAATAAATGCCTTTGTAAAAAAAGTTGAAGACCTTGGTCCAAACCCGTTCAAAGGCTTCTAATAATGACTATTTCTCAAAATAGTTAGGAGGTATCATAATATGACTGAAAAATATCTTGCTCAACCTGATCTGGGTTTTATTGCCCAGGTAAGAGGTCTTGGCGGAGAAACACTGAAAAAATGCTATCAGTGCGCCACTTGCTCGGTTGCATGTCCTATTGCCCCGGAAAACAGTCCTTTCCCAAGAAAAGAAATGATTGCCGCTTCCTGGGGTCTTAAAGACAAACTCATCAAAAATGCGGACATATGGTTATGCCATCAATGTGGTGATTGTACGGATCTGTGCCCGCGTGGGGCTGCTCCAGGGGACGTTCTATCAGCAGTCAGATCGGCGGCCATAACGGAATATGCCAGACCGAAAGCCCTTGCCATGGCAGTAAATGATCCTAAGAAACTGCCGTTTCTCATTGGAATTCCAGCTCTCTGGTTTGCAATACTGGCCTTTATTACAGTAAACGCTAAAGAACCCATGACAAAAATATTTAATATTTTTGGTATTGGATGGTCCCATGCCCATGAAGGGGCAGAACATATTATTGCCCAGGCTGATTTTTTCTCAACCTGGTTTGTTGACTTGACCTTTGTACCGACTGCAACTGCTGCCGCCATAATTTTTATTCTCAGCCTTAAAAGTTTTTTAACGGATATTCATGAGAATGCAGTCCTGGAAGGAAAAACCGATAAGACATCATTGGATTACAAAGCTCTTTTTCAGGCACTCATCAAAATCATTCCGATTGTTCTTAAACATGATAAATTTAATGAATGCGAATCTAACAAAGATAGAGCAACACCTCATATGATGGTTCTTTATTCATTTATCGGTCTATTTATTGTCACCAGTATCGGATTTATCCTTCTGTATATTGCCCAGATGCCAGGGCCCTATTCACAGCTAAGCCCAATGAAATGGCTGGCTAATATTTCAGGCGTGGCCCTTGTTATCGGCTCAGGTTTAATGATCAAAAACAGATTGGATAAAAAAGAAGAGCAAAAAACATATTACAAAGACTGGTTCATTCTAGGTGTTGTTTTTTCTCTTGGCTTGACCGGTATGCTCACTGAAATGGCCCGGCTTGCTCATATGACCTATGTTTCATATTTCTTTTACTATTTACATCTGATTGCCATTTTCAACCTGTTTGCATTTCTGCCATTCTCAAAAATGGCTCATCTTGTTTACAGGCTAACTGCCATGGCTTATGCTGAATATGGCAACAGGAAATAATTTTAAATTATAATATAACCTTACCAATGGGGGGTGTGATTTTTTTGTCACACCCCCCATTTTTTTCCTTGCATTTTTTAAAATGAAGTAATAATCCTCTATGACAAAGACCCAATGTTGGATGGGGTTGCTCTGTTTGAAAGTGTTTTCCAGGGCAAATTTTTCATAAGTATGTTGTATCAATACTAAGTAAGGAGGGAAAATTTTGGTGCAAGGAAAAATTAAATGGTTTAATTCAAAAAAAGGCTTTGGTTTTATTGAGCAAGAAACTGGAGAAGATGTGTTTGTACATTATTCGGCTATTGAAATGTCTGGTTTCAAAACACTTTCAGAAGGAGAACAAGTAGAATTTGAAATAGAAGAAAACGTCAAAGGGCTTTCAGCTAAAAAAGTCATAAAAGTTTAAAACCCCCCGGCCAGGGCAGTCTCTTTCCTGCCCTGGCCCTCTTAAAACTCCCTTCAGTATGAATTCAATTCTCAAAATGATAGTGTGGGGCTCTGCCTTCATCTTTTTATTCAGGTATCAACTTTGGATCTATTTTGAATAGATATAATCCAGTATTTATAAATAGGATTTATAAAAACTTAATTTTTTATTGATAATTTTTAAATTTAATATAATATGGTTTTTTATTAACTTACCATTATTACAAGGAGATAGACTAATTTGAACAGGATTGCCGTATTAGCGGGAGATGGAATCGGACCTGAAGTCATGAAAGAGGCGATTAAAGTTTTAAAAAAATCAGCAACACTTTTTGATTTCAATTTTAAATATGAAATTGCAGACGTCGGTGGAGCTGCCATTGATAGTCAGGGAACAGCTTTACCGGATTCTACCCTGGCTCTTTGCGAACAAAGTGATGCTATTTTATTTGGTTCGGTAGGAGGTCCCAAATGGGAACACCTTCCCCCTGAAAAACAACCGGAAAGAGGCGCTTTACTGCCATTGAGAAAGCATTTTGACCTTTACTGCAATTTAAGGCCTGCAAAAGTTTTCCCAACACTTGTATCAGCGTCACCCTTGAAACCTGAAATAGTAAAACAGGGTTTCGATATCCTTTGTATCAGGGAATTGACTGGCGGAATCTATTTTGGCCAACCCAAAGGCAGAGAAGGAACCGGACCCACAGAAAAGGCTTATGACACCATGGTGTATTCACGGTATGAAATCGAAAGAATTGCCAGAATGGCATTTGAAGCAGCCCGAAAGAGAAGACGCCTTGTCACATCTGTGGATAAAGCCAATGTCCTTTTTTCCATGGTTTTGTGGAGGGAGACCGTCATGGAAATTGCGAAAGAATTTCCGGACGTCACCTTAAACCATATATATGTGGATAATGCCACCATGCAGCTTGTTAGAAATCCACACCAGTTTGATGTTCTTCTTTGTGAGAATATGTTCGGAGATATTATCTCAGATGAATGCGCCATGATTACCGGCTCAATGGGCCTTCTGGCATCTGCAAGCCTGAATGAAAAAAAATTCGGCCTTTACGAACCCGCCGGGGGGTCTGCCCCGGATATTGCAGGAAAAGGAATTGCAAACCCCATTGCCCAGATTCTATCCGGTGCCATGATGCTGAAATATACTTTTAACCTGCCAAAAGCAGCCGATGCTATTGAAAAAGCCATTTCAAATGTACTTGAAAAAGGAATTTTCACAGCCGACCTGACAGATGATATAGCCCTTGCAGTCAATACAGAAACCATGGGGGATGCCATTGTATCAGAGCTTGAAAAAACACTGAATTAAAGATGTTTTGTTTTAAATACAGAAAGGGTGACCAGTAGCACACTGATCACCCTTTCTTTTATTGTGGCGGGAGTGACGAGACTCGAACTCGCGACCTCTTGCGTGACAGGCAAGCGTTCTAACCAACTGAACTACACCCCCGTAATCCGCTTTTTCTGGTGGGCGATGCAGGGCTCGAACCTGCGACTTCAACCTTGTAAGGGTTGCACTCTACCAACTGAGTTAATCGCCCCAAAAACAGATGGACTTATAGCAATTCTAAAAATTAGTGTCAAGCAAAAACAACCATTAAAATTCGGTATCCTTAAGTATTTGCCTGAATGAAAAAAATTTTCCGTAATCCCTATCGCTTGCTTGCAAGCATATGGAATAAATGCTATCTTTATATTAACAATTTTGCAGCAATTCAATTTTTCACCTTAAAAACTTGAATCTGTGTATTACCTGAAGTTTCCCGAATTTTGATATGGGAAGCAGTCGACAAATCGTTCGTTCATTTTGTGAATATCTGCATTTCTTCAAAGAGGAGCCGAACATGGAACCTGTAAAAGGACATCTTGAAATCATGGACAAGGGGTTTGGATTTCTAAGAAATATTGAAGAGAACTTTCTTCCCAGACCTGAAAACCCGTATGTACCCAACAGTCTGATACGCAGGCTTGATTTAAGAGAAGGCAGCTTCATTGAAGGCTTTGGGGAACAGAAGGACCCTAATAATCCGAATCTTGCCTTAATCAGGGTGGAAACAATCAACTCCCTGCCCTTTGATGAATTTAATAAGATTCCCTTATTGCAGGATCAGACCAGCATCAACCCTTTTGAGCGTTATGTTCTGACTCAGAATGAAGCAGATATGACAGGTTTGGCCCTTGATATGATAGTACCCATTGGGATGGGACAACGGGGTCTTATTATTTCACCTCCAAAATCAGGTAAAACAACCATCCTGAAACATATGGCCAACTCCATCGTATTAAATCATCCGGATTCAAAAGTTTTTATTCTCTTAGTTGATGAAAGACCTGAAGAGGTAACCGATTTTCAGCGGGGGGTTATCAATGCCCATATCCTTTATTCTTCGGCTGATCAACTGACCGGTCAGCATATGCGGATGACCCGGCTTGCCATGCATACAGCCATCCGTTGCGCTGAAATAGGTCAGGACGCTGTTGTGTTTATAGATTCACTGACCCGCATGACAAGAGCTTTTAATGCAAATACTGAAAGCTATGGGAAAACCATGAGCGGAGGTCTTGGCAGCAATGCCATGGAATTTCCGAGAAAAATCTTCGGTGCGGCGAGAAAGCTTGAAAATGGCGGGTCACTGACCATTATTGCCACAATTCTAGTCGAGACCGGCAGCCGTATGGACGATATAATCTTTCAGGAGTTCAAAGGGACAGGAAATATGGATCTGTTTCTTTCCCGGGAGTGTGCGGAACATAGAATCTGGCCTGCTATTAACATTAATAAATCCGGTACACGAAAAGAAGACCTTCTGATGAGCAAAGAAGAACTTGAAAAGATTATTGAACTTCGAAGAGCCCTTGCCACAAAAAATGAAAAAGATGCAATGGTAGAATTCATTTCCAGCATTCAGTAAAAATCATCATAACAAGGCAAATTTCAAAACCTCGGACATGTCCTCTGCATAAAGGATTTCCATCTGCTTTTGAATTGATTTGGGAATCTCCCTGATATCCTTTTTATTCTCGTTAGAAACAATGACCTTATGAATGCCATTGGCATGGGCGGCCAGCAATTTTTCCTTTAATCCGCCTACGGGCAGGACCCTGCCGCGCAAGGTAATCTCACCTGTCATTGCAATTTTTCTTGAAACCGGCTTCCCGGTCAAAACCGATACCACTGCGGCACACATGGAAATACCTGCAGATGGTCCGTCTTTAGGGATTGCCCCTTCAGGCACATGGACATGGATATCCAGGGTTTTATAGAAATTTTCCTTTATATTCAGTTCTTTACTACGAGATCTCACGTAACTTACGGCAGCCTGGCAAGATTCTTTCATGACATCACCGAGCTTTCCGGTAACAAGAACATTTCCCTTGCCCGGCATGGTGACGGCTTCAATGGTTAGAAGCTCTCCCCCGGCCTGGGTCCAGGCAAGGCCGGTAACAATCCCTACCCTGTCTTCTTTTTCCCTTGCACTGTCTCTGAACTTGGGCTGGCCCAAATATTTAGCAACCGAGCCTGCTGAAATATTATGTTTTTTCCTTAAATCCGTCTGAACAATTTCTTTTGCAATCTTCCTTAAAATGGACGAGATCTCCCTTTCCAGATTTCTGACGCCTGCTTCTTTTGTATAATTTTTGATAACAGTATGAACCGCGTTTTTTGTAAATACAACATCATTTTCCGAAAGACCGTTTTCCCTTAATTGTTTGGGTATCAGATACCCTTCTGCAATCTTTTCCTTTTCGTACTCTGTATAACCGGGAATATGGATCACTTCCATCCTGTCTCTCAAAGGTGCGGGGATATCATACAGGGTATTGGCCGTAGTGATGAAAAGGATCTCTGATAAATCATAATCCACTTCAAGATAGTGATCATTAAAATTTTTATTCTGTTCCGGATCAAGAGCTTCGAGCAGGGCCGAGGAAGGGTCCCCCCTGAAATCAGCCGTCATCTTATCGATTTCATCCAGACAAAAGACCGGATTGTTGTATCCCGTTTTTTTCAGCGTTTGAATGATCTTTCCAGGCAAGGCGCCTACATAGGTTCGCCTGTGTCCTCTGATTTCAGCCTCATCTCTCACACCGCCCAGCGAAACCCTGGCAAAGGATCTCCCTGTAGCAGTCGCCACTGATTTTGCAAGAGATGTTTTCCCTACGCCCGGAGGCCCAACCAGACACAGAATGGGTCCTTTTATTTTTTTTACAAGGATCTGGACGGCCAGATACTCTAATATTCTCTCTTTTGGTTTTTCAAGTCCATAATGATCTCTATCCAGAATCTGCTGTGCATTTTTCAAATCAGTCTTTGATCGGCTTTTTCTAAACCATGGCAGGGAGATCAAACAATCGATATAATTTCTGACAACAGTAGCTTCAGAAGACATAGGAGACATCATCTTGAGTTTCTCAAGTTCCCTTCTCACAACAGATGCCGCCTCTTTGGACATTCTTTTTTTCTTTATACGGTTTTCTATATCCTGAAATTCGCCGGATTCGGAATCTTCCCCCATTTCTTTTTTAATGGCGCGCATCTGCTCATTGAGATAATGCTTTTTCTGAAGTTTATCCATCTGCTCTTTGACCCGCCCCTTTATTTTCTGGGACATGGCAAAAACTTCTGTTTCCTTTTGAATAAGCTTCAGCAGGAGCAGAAATCGATCTTCAATATTGCCGCATTCAAGCAATTGCTGCTTGTCCGTCAATTTAAACGGCATCTGGGAGGCAATTGTATCCGCGTACCTGGATTCATTGACAGCAAGCATATCAAGGTTCTTGAAAAAACTTTTTGATACGGTTCCGGACAACTGGGCGTAATGTACAAATGCCTCTGTTACAGTTCGAATGGCAGCCTCTCTTGCCTTTTCAGGCATGAGTTCTTCAAGAACCTGAATATACTCTACAGTGAGATACCCTTCCTCGTCCACAAGTTTTACAATTTTACCCCTTTGCTGCCCTTCAACCAGAGCCTTGACGGTTCCATCCGGCAATCTCAAAAGCTGGGTAATCCTGGCTTCCGTACCCACTTGAAAAATATCGGTGATATTAGGTTTTACAGTTTCAGGATCTTTCTGAGTCGTTAAAAAAATTTTTTTCTCTGCTGCCATTGCCTCGGATAAAGCTTTTATGGATTTATCCCGGCCAACAAATACAGATGTTGTTATAAAGGGAAACAACACCATATCCCTCAAGGGAACCAGGGGTAGCTGTTTTTTTATGCTGTCTGTATCATCCGTATGAAAAAACTTAGATATATTGATCATTAATTATTAATACTCGCTAAATTTCAGGCTTGTTTCTTCGGCTGTTCATAAAGCAGAATCGGATCTTCTTTTCTGAGTACGACTTCTTCGCCCACAACGCATTCCCTGACATTCTCTTTTGAAGGGATTTCATACATGATATCCAGCATGGTGTCTTCCATGATCGCACGAAGCCCTCTTGCGCCGGATTTTCTTTTTACGGCTTCTTTGGCCATGGCCACAAGAGCTTCGTCTGTAAACTGGAGATCCACACCTTCAATCTTGAATAATTCCTGATATTGTTTGACAAGGGCATTCTTTGGTTCTGTCAGAATTTTCACCAGGGATTTTTCGGTAAGCTCGCCAATGGATGTAATAATGGGAAGACGCCCCAAAAATTCAGGAATAAGACCGAATTTGATTAAGTCTTCAGGTTTTAGCTGTTCAAAAAGCTGACCGATATTCTTTTCTTCCCTACCCGTCACTTTTGCCCCAAATCCCATTATTTTCTTTGATATTCTTCTTTCAATCAGCTTTTCAAGCCCTGTAAATGTTCCTCCACAGATGAAAAGAATATTGGAAGTATCCACTTTGACATAATCCTGCTGAGGATGCTTTCTGCCGCCTTTAGGGGGAATGCTCGCAACAGTACCCTCAATAATTTTTAAAAGTGCCTGTTGAACTCCTTCTCCGGAGACATCGCGTGTAATGGAGGGATTATCACCCTTTTTCGAAATTTTATCTATTTCATCAATATAAATAATTCCCTTCTGGGCCTTCTCAATATCATAATCCGCATTCTGAACAAGCGAAAGAACTATATTTTCAACATCTTCTCCGACATAGCCGGCTTCGGTCAAAGCCGTGGCATCAGCAATGGCAAAGGGAACATCCAGAAATCTTGCCAATGTCTGGGCAAGTAATGTCTTTCCACAGCCGGTCGGACCTATGATAAGGATATTGCTTTTCTGTATTTCAACTCCGTCATTTTTCTTTTCAACAGCGGAGCTCAAGCGTTTATAATGATTATAGACAGCAACGGAAAGCACTTTTTTAGCCTGATCCTGCTCAATGACATAGGAATCCAGCAACTCCTTGATCTGCTTGGGAGTCAATATATCCTTGATGCCATGACCGTTAACTTTCTTTTCTTTTTCCTCATCTTCTATAATTTCGCCGCATAATTTTATGCATTCATTACAGATATATACGCTTGGACCGGCGATCAGTTTTTTTACCTCTTTTTGATTCTTACCGCAAAAAGAACAAAAAAAGTGATCATTGCCTTCATTCTTACGAGCCATAATTAAGCTACTCCTTTGAAGAATCCTCTGTTTCGCTTTCAAGATCGCTTCTATCAGCCACTACTTTATCCACAATTCCGTATTCCACCGATTCTTTGGCTGACATGAAAAAATCTCTTTCCGTATCTTCAGATATCTTTTTAATATCCCGGCCTGTGTGATGGGATAAAATCTCATTCAGGGTATCTCTTGTTCTCAAAATCTCATTGGCCTGGATCTTAATATCACTTGCCTGCCCCTGAGCACCTCCCAGAGGTTGATGAATCATGATACGTGAATTGGGAAGTGCGATCCTTTTGCCTTTTGTTCCGGCTGCCAGTAAAAGTGCACCCATGCTGGCGGCCTGTCCGATACAGACGGTTGCCACATCAGGCTTGATATATTGCATGGTGTCATAGATGGCAAGCCCTGCCGTAACCACTCCACCCGGAGAATTTATATAAAAACTGATATCCTTTTCAGGGTCTTCGGATTCCAGGAATAAAAGCTGGGCAACAATAAGATTTGCTATTTCGCTATCAATGGCAGATCCGACAAAAACGATCCTATCCTTTAATAGACGTGAATAAATATCATAAGCACGCTCCCCCCTGTTGCTCTGTTCAACAACCATTGGAATTAGAGGCACAATTCAACTCCTTTTTTTATGTTCCTATTCTGATTTATTAGAACAAATATTTGTTCTATTTTTCTGATGTTTCATCGGTTTCAGCTTTTATATCAACAGCACCCGGTTCAACATCAGTCAAACTTCCTTTTTCAATTATAATATCAACAACCTTTTTTTCAAGCTGAGTATGTTTATAATATCCCAGTTGTGTCTGATCCCTGTTGAAATAATTTTTTACAGCTTCAACAGGCGCATTCATTCCAACGGCCATTTCCTGAAAACTTTTTTCAAGCTCTTCATCCGTCAATTCAAGCTTAGCCTGGGTAATGATCTTGTCCAGGATAATATGTCTTCTTGCCTGTTTTTCCGCCACATCCCGGTACTGGGTCCTGATAATATCGCTGCTCAAACCGGCTTCTTCCAGGCTGGTATTATTGGCAGCATAAGCCTGCTCCGCTTCCATGATAATACCATTGAGTTCTCCTTCGATCATTGCATCAGGGACTTCGAACTGAGTCTTTTCCAGCAGGTTTTGGAATATCTGTTCAGAAAGTTCATGCTTAACCCTCTGCGCATATCCTTTTTCAAGGTTCTGCCGGATAGATGCCCTAACCTCGTCAAGGGTTTCAAATTTCCCCAGCCCTTTAATCAAATCATCATTAAATTCCGGCAGTATTTCTTCCTGAATTTCTTTTAATTTAACTTTATAAGTGATGGTTTTGCCTTTCAGATCTTCCATATAATAATCTTCTGCGTAAGGCACCTCGATTTCAAAATCCTGAACCGGAATTGAACCTGTCAGCTTATCTGAAAACTCTTTGGGCATAATACCCCGGCCAATCCCCATGAGATAATTTTCAATCTTGGGTGTTTTATCAAAAGGCACACCATTTAAAAATCCTTCATAATCAATCAAAACAAAGTCAGTGTCTTTTACCGGGCGGGGTTCTTTAACCGTTTCCTTTTTTGCCATAGTCTTCTGGATCATGAAAATCTGGCTTTCTATCTCAGCGTCGGAGATTTCATATTTGTTTTTTTTCAGAGAAAGCCCTTCGAAATCAATGTCATCCAGTTCAGGTTTTATCTCAACCGTAATATCAAAGGCATATGCTTTTTCAGGATCTAATTCAGGGGGATCCAATTGAGGACCGCCGACGATATCCAGATTGTGCTCTTTTACAGCATCAAGAAATGCTTCCTGAATCAACCGGGGCGCCACATCTGCATGAACATCTTTTGAGAATCTGTTCTCAAGAACTTTCCTCGGAATTTTCCCTTTTCTGAATCCTTTTACATCTGCTTTTTTCTTCAACTCGTTATATGCTTTGTCAAGTTCTTTTGTAACGGCCTCTTTGGGGATTTCAAAAGAAAGCACTTTTTTCACACTGCTTTTGTCTTCAATTTTTATCTGCATGTCACCGTCCTGTAATAAATCCTTTTCAA
>Ga0156388_1110_pt1 | contig 12540 bp, 14 predicted proteins | sample RifOxyA3_FD_108032 | JGI IMG/M metagenome (GOLD analysis project Ga0156388, IMG submission 108032) | Desulfobacterales bacterium RIFOXYA12_FULL_46_15
TCCCTTGACTGGTAATGCTTTCTGGTTTTTGTAAACCTACCACTGTCGAACACAGGTTAAGGTGCCTCAAAGCATCCCATAGACGAGAATACCTTGCCGCAATTGGCCGGGGAGCATTTTCCAAACTGACGGTCCTTTGCCTGGAAATACTCTGTTTATCCCTTGACTGTCCCTGTCAATACGGTTAAAATTTCTGCATGAATAACGAAAATCCGATCAGCGATGTGACCAATCCCCATGACAAACTCTTTCGGGAGACATGGAGCAATCTGGAAAATGCCAGGAGTTTTCTGCAGCACTACCTGCCGGGCCATGTATTGCGGCTGATAGACCTTGAAAGTCTTGAAATCAGCAAGGACAGCTTTGTGGAAAAGGATCTGTCGGATTATTATTCCGACATGCTTTACAAGGTGATGCTGTCGGGCACGCCTGGGTTTGTGTATGTTCTGTTTGAGCACAAGAGCTATTATGATAAATATGTCCATCTCCAGATCCTGGAATATATGGTGAAGATATGGCGGTTGCATATCAAACAGCAGAAGAGGAAAAAAAAGGAAGCACTGCCTATTGTGATCCCGCTGCTGATCTGCCATGGGAGGGAGCCCTGGCCGGAGGATGGGGTGAGGTTGTCTTCTCTTCTGTCCGGTCCTGTAAAGGAACTGACCGGTTATATCCCGGATTTTGGCTTTGATTTGTATGACCTGACCCGTTTCGCGGACGATGACATTGATGGAAAAGGAGACGGGGCTGCAATATCTTGAAACCGTGCTGCGGTATCTGTTTAATACCATGGATGACATATCTACTGAAGAAATCAGGGAAGTTGCCGAACAGGCGCTTTCCGGAAAAGAAGGAGAATATATAATGACACTTGCCGAAAGACTTCGTAATGAAGGAAGAATCGAAGGGGAAATCAAAGGGGAAATCAGAGGGGAAATCAGAGGATTGAATGATGCCATCGAGCTGGGCATGACCCTTAAATTTCCGGATCAGGTTGATCCTGTTATGGCAGAGGTAAGGAAAATCAATGACCTTGATACGCTGATAAAAATCAAGGACGCCATTAAAACGGCAAAAGATGTTTCGGAAATCCTGTTGCTCGTAACGCTTAAATAACGAAATCCACTGATCATGCGCATCCTGTTTATCCATCAGAATTTCCCCGGGCAGTTCAAGCACCTGGCCCCGGCTCTGGTTGGAAAGGGCCATAGCGTCACGGTCATGACCATGAAAAAGGAAAATGCCGGTTGGCAGGGCATTCGCTTTGTGCCCTATTCAGCGGAACGACGCAGCACGCCGGGCATGCACCCTTGGGTTATTGAATTTGAGACCAAGGTGATCCGGGGAGAGGCTTTATTCAGGGCCGCGCTGTTGCTCAGACAGGAGGGGTTTTATCCGGATGGGGTGCTGTCCTGCCGGTCCGGGAATTGATGAAACGGTTTGCCGATGATACCTATGGTTCCACCCTGGATAAGGTTAATACTACAGCCCTCGGTTCCGTGGAAAAAGCATTTGCCGTGAAATCCGGTTTTTTTAACAGCAATACGGCTGCGGAATCTCAGTTCAATCGAAGTAAAACAATAGACAGGCATTATCTGGCCCACGAATATTTCAACCGGGACTGGCAGCCCTTTTATTTTTCAGATATCATGAATTTTCCAATGCAAAGGTTTCTTTTATCGGGTCTGCTGAATTATTTGACAACTATCTGGGCCTTTACACCAATGAAACCGGCCGGTAGATGATCATCAGCGCAAAGGACGGGATTATGAAGGAAACCCTGAAGGATTATTTTTTGAACCGGATGTTCAGAAAAGACCTGTTCATGCGGGGCACCAGCTGGCTGTCGCCCCGGCCGCTTCTGGCCAAAGAGCCTGTTGAAAATATTATCCAGGCCTTGACCATGCTGGCGGCATCAGGCCAGGTGTGCCCTTCGGCAAGCAAGGCTGTCAACAAAAAATCTGCAGCCCGGATGAATCAGGCTATCCTGGAACGGTCCCCCTATGCGAACGAGATTGGGTTCATGGTGTCGCCCCTGCTCAGAACAGGCGTCTTAGTGCCCTGGTTCATCCAGTTGCTGTTGAATGCCATCCGGCAAAACCTGAAAGCCGATGACTATGTATGGGGTGTTTTAGAGGGCCAGGGCCAGAGAATGCAAAAAGAGGGAAAGACCATTCAAGACCCTGAAGGTTTTGCTTGGCACGTTGAAAGCAAACGGATTCCAGGCGGTTGCCGGCATGAGAAAACCGGCAGCGTTTGATCTGTGGGTGGTGGCAACAAAGGGAGCGATGGCGGATGCAGAATTGAGAACTCTGGCAGGAAAAGTTTTGCCGGTTCAGGTCGTTATCTGATTTCACAATTTTCAAAAATATTTATAATATTCATATCTAAATTTTTGAAATCATCGGTATTTCGAGTGACAAGCGTTAAATTATTTACTTGGGCTGTGGATGCAATAAGGTTATCCGGAATTTTACTCTTTCGTTTCTTTCTGTTTTTCAGGCATTGAATGGCGATGGCTTTATTTGTGTCAAAAATATCTAAACATTCTAAAAATGCCTTAACCTCAGCACGTTCATCTTCATTCTCGAAGTCAAAAGACAACACTTCAACACAGGTAATCTGTGATATGGCGCAACTGTTTATATTTTTTCCGGATAAACTCAGTGGCAGTCTTATCTCCATTCAAATGGTAAATGATGATGTTTGAGTCAAGTAGATATTTCATTTCCTGTTATCCCACTCGCTCCTGATTTCTCTTTGCCAGATTATTGGATCAACTTTTCTTCCGGATAAAATACCAGATGTTTTCCTTATCAGATGATCACTTTGATCTGAGTGTGGCTTTGTAGAACCTATCGGAAAAATAAGTATTTCAACCTCCATGTTTAAATATTCTTTGGGAATCTCTATGGTGTGGCTTTGGGTTTGCGGTTTGATAATTTCTCTAATCATGCCTCTTCTCCTTCTTATAGCCCGACTCTGTTACCGGGTCTGTCATAGGCATCCCAAAAAAGCTTAGTTTGGCCTTTGTTTCCATGCCTGTATTTTAATTATATTTCCACTATAATGCAAGATAAATGGGGGACAGATTTATTCCCTGGAATTGCTTGATCATTATCGGCCTTCCGGAACTGTCAGCCAAGGAGGCCGAAGATTATATTAGGATCGCATCAGAACTGGCCCATGACCGAGAAAAGCTGACAGGTTTTTGAAAAAGAAGCTGGAGAAGTGACAGAGGGCTGTGTTTGTCTTTGCCTGGGACAGCCATTATGATTCATCAGCTGTTGTTCAACAATAGTTCTTCCATCGTAAGTTCAGTATCTCGAAGTATTTTTTTCAGAAGCCCTTTGCCGATATCCTGACCGGCACTCTGCCGTCATTGTGCCGCATGTGAACATGGCTTCCCTTTTGACTCTTGTGCTCCAGCAGGAAATAAACAAAAACAGGTTCTTTTTGTCAATCGTCCTTTACGCATCGGTTATCTTCCTGCTGATTTCTGCCGGCACACAGTGGGTCTGTTTGTAAAAGACGTTTTGTCAGCTTATGATACAGGCTGGATCAGTGTGTATGCTCCACCGGGTATGGAAGCGCAATTTGTCGAACCTATCATCCGTCTGCTGAATGGCCGCTTCTGTTACCAGCCTGTGCCGCGGGCGCAGGCAGATGTTGCCCCTCTTTCTCTATCGTGATATTGAACAACGCTAAAATAAAGCAAAGATCCTTTTGAATGTCGGCACCATGCTGGACATGCCGGCAGTTCACCGGAAGGGATAACCCGTTTATAATTTTTTTATCCCTTGACGGTCCCTGGTAATATGGCTAAAATCCGGTCATGGATGATGAAAAAAACGCTCAGTGATGTGCCACCCCCATGACAAACTCCGTAAAGAAAGAGAGATCAGAGGCAAGCTTGAAGGCTGTCCTGATCAAACAGCGGCAAATGGCAGGGTATGAGAAAAAAAAAATTACTGTTTTCATTTCGATTATTGCCATTTGTATTTTTTTTGCTACAAGTGTTTCCATCGATAACCCTGAAACGATAAAAGTCTTTCTCCTTGGAGGTCAATCGAATATGGTCGGTCTTGGCCAAATTGCAGATTTGGAACAACGCTATCTCAAACCTTTGGATAAGATCAAAATATGGAACATGGAAACCGGAAAATGGGAGGTGCTCTATCCCGGATGCTTAACTGAAAGCAAAAGTACCTTTGGCCCTGAGATTTCATTTGGATATACGATTGCCGGGATATTGCCTGCTGGTGATATCCGTTTAGTCAAATATGCGGTTAATGGAACGGCTTTGTATAATGACTGGGCACCTGCTGTGGGTCCGCAATACCTTGGTTTTATGAAAACAGCCAAAACCGCACTGGCTGATATTATTGCTTCGGGAACGGATTACGAGATAGCCGGGATGCTTTGGTTGCAGGGGGAAAGTGATGCAGATGAGAATCAGGCGGACACCTATGAGAAGAACCTTGCAGCATTCATTGCCCATATCCGTAATGAGTTCAAAACGCCTGAGATGAAGTTCGTGATTGCAAGGGTGCTTGCCCATTATGGGGGGAACACAGGCCAGGCAGCTATTGTCAGGGATGCCCAAGCCACATTGGCTGAGTCAATGGACCATGTTACATGGTTTGATACGGATGACTGTCCGCGTTTGAACGCAGGCCATTATAACAGCAAAGGCCTTATCGAAATCGGTAAAAGGTTTGCTGAAAGCTTCTCTGCCGACAGAGCGGCAGAGCCTTTGTAGACGAGATTGATAATTTTCCTGAAGAAACCGCCCATGTCATTAAGGTACTGGCCGAGGCAAAAACGGCCAACACGACGTAACCAGCAGAGATTGCCAGTCTCAATAGATGATTGCCTTCAAAGCTGTTCATGCTGATAAACAATACCGGATTCCGGAAAGGACTATGAAGACAAAACCAACTGCCATAAAACTTGACGATATCGGCCATATTCTAGTTGATCATTTCAAACACAGGGAAAACATCAACTGCTACATCGGCTCAAATGCCGCAACCCCCACAGCAAGCATCGAAGCCCTGACAGACGCCATAAAGGAGGAAAGTGCCAAGCTGCCGTTTATGAAAATGTTTCATATCCTGTTGCACGGCAATATCCCCTATCTTGAAGAAGGGCTTCAGGACAGGGTCAAAGCCTATTCCATCTTTTCCGGGGAAGCGGTCCGCAAGGCTGCCAATGAAGGGCGCGCCTACTATCTTCCCTGCACTCTCGGCACCATGGACCGTCTTATCGGAAAAGGATGTGCCTATGAGATGGACGTGGTCATCATGAAAGTCAGGCAAAATGAAATGACAGGAGAATACAGCCTCGGCCTTTCCGTGGATGCCATCCACTCGGCCCTTGAGACGGCTGGCGTTGTCATTGCCGAGCTGGACCCCACCATGCCCTTTACCCAGGGGCAGAGCGTCATTGCCGGGGAAGACATCGACTATATCATTGAAGCCGGTGTTCAACCGGTTTATACTTTTAATCCCCCGGATTTTGAAAATCTATCTCCTGAAGAAAAAAGAATCGGCGAGTTGATCGCCGGGCATTTTCTGAAAGACGGCATGACCTTGCAGGTGGGCATTGGTAAAATTCCCGATGCCGTTGTCGGTGTCATCGGTTCTGCCGGATTCAAAGATCTGGGGGTCCAGACCGAATTGTACAGCGACGGCCTGATGTTTCTCCAGGAAAAGGGCATCATCACCAACAAGATGAAAAAAATCAATACAGGATACAGCACCACCAGCCTCATCATGGGCTCGAAAAAGCTCTATGACTATGTCCACATGCGGTCCCAGGTCCAGATGAGGCCTTCTGTGTATACCAATTCAGCCGAAAAAGTGAGGGATTGCGCACCCTTTCTTTCCGTCAACACAGCCATCGGTGTTGATCTGTCCGGTAATGTCTGGGCGGATTTTGTCAATCCCACAACCTATTACAGCGGTGTGGGCGGCCAGCCGGATTTTGTGAGGGCCCTGAGTCATAAAAAATACGGCACCCCGATAATTGCCATGAAAAGCCTTGCAGGAAACGGAAAATCGAAAATTGTCCCGGCTCATCCATCCGGCATTACCCTGACGGCTTCCGCCTATGACGGGGTTGTCGTTGTCACTGAATACGGCATTGCGGATTTAAGGGATCTGCCTACCGGGTTCAAGGGGCTTGCGCTGGCTGGCATTTCACACCCCAGATACAGGGAGGCTTTGATGAAAACGATTTACAATGACCCGATGATGACAAAGCCCAAGGGGTTTTCGCTGGATAAGATACCGCCCGGTGTGATTCTCTATGACGGGAAGACAGCAATATAAATTATCCAAATTGCCTGATCTGAATCCTGGGTCCGGGTTCCGGGCAGGCCGGGTTATCTCTTAAGATCAATGATGTACATGTACACCATAGGCGATTGGTCCTGGCGGAATTTTAAGTCAGCCGGGCTTTCATGCCTGAACCCCAGGTCAAGGTACATCCAGCTCAATTTCTGGTTGTTGGTGAGAGAAATCACCCGGGAATACCCATCGGCCTTCATTTGGTTCAGAAAGGACCGGATGAGCAGAAGACCGATCTGCTGATTTCGGAACCGGCTTGAAATGGCAAGGGCGCCGAGTTCTGCAGTTTCAGGATTAAGCCGGATCTTTTCCGCACACCCCACCACAATGCCGTCAATCCTGACAATGTAAAAATTATTCCGCCGGCTTTGGATGTATTCCCGGGATCTTGTTTTTAAATACCCTTGTTTCTTATAAATCTTGAGGATTCCGTCAATGATCTCAACATCATCGTCCGAAGAAACGCAACTGAATGTCTCAAAAAAATTATTGGCAATAAGGGTGCCTGACCCTTCGATGGTAAAAAGTTCATTCTTGATAGCCTGTTTTGCGGCTGACAGGATATGAACACGCCCGATTTTTCCCTGTTCGATTTTTTTGCAGATCTGATCCAGGTTCCGTTTAAAATTGATATTGGCGGTCAGGGTTTCAAATGTGATGTCCTTTTCCCTAGCCTTTACCGTTGAGATGGCATTGATCCGGTTTCCATTGGCATCCACCAGGAATTTTCTTTCCAGGAAAAGTATCTTTTCAATCCCTGTTTCATGATTCAGGACATCATCGTAAAAATCATGGTCACTGGGAATCCGGACAATTTCAGAGCCTGGCAGTTTCAAAGCCAGCTCTTTGAAATGCCTGTGATTGGCAAACCTATTAGACATATTATGGAACAGGACCGGCCGGACGCCCTGCTTCTCAAGGAATTTGAGATCTGCCACAATCTCTTCAAAATGATCCCGCAGAAGACCTTCCCGGCAGGCCACAAAGATCCTTTTCCCGGAAAGCTGCTTTCTGTATTCTTCAAGGTAAAGTTTCGGCATAGGGATTACGCTTTTATCCTGTGTTTGATGGGTCTTATAAAACAGGAGCAGCTTTTTTGTCAACTGCAAAGAATTCGTTTGGCGGTAGGGACGGCCTTGCGCATCAGTATGAGTGTCGAACAAAAAAAGGAAACACCGGATCGTTTTGTTTTTTTTTAAACATGAAGAAGCACATGAAGGACATGAAGGTTTAGGTTCCAATCCCTTCATGATTTTCATGTGCCTCATTAATCGGCTATAATGCGCTGATAGCAATTTCGTTCAAGAGGGTATAGCCCTGTGAAAGAGAAAGCCCTTTCTCAGAGGAGAAGTCTTTTGGTGTATATTCGTTAGAAGGGGTGTTTTCCGGCAATAACCCCATCCGTTGATAGGCCTCTGCAACAAGCTCGCTGCAAAATAACGAACTCAAATCTTCTCTGTTGGCACCAAAAATTCCATCATAAGCCGCCTTCAGTAGTTCGATCTTGTCCTTCTCATATGGACGTCCGCTTACCACATGACGGAAATCATTAAGTGTTCGAATCATATCGTCTGTGAGGTTCTTGGATAGAGATCGGACGCTAATCTCATAGCCACTTGCAAAACACCGTTCGAGGCGCTCAGACAATTCCACACGCTGAACACCCTGAGTAAGCTTTCCTGTATCAGCGTCTTCAAGATTACTGAGTGTTGTCGACTCCCAACAGAATATGGAGCCCTTAGGATCACGTGAATCGTCGAATCGATAAATCATCCCGACATGTGACCACTTGCTGAGGGTAAAAAATTTGATTCCTTCCGAAATTCTTCCTTTTCCTGAAAACAAAAGAATGTCACCGGTTTTCAATTGACTACGGATATTTTCGTACTTCATGGTCCCCTCCTTTTTATTGTTAAACAGTCTTCCTTGCAACAGCGTAACCGGTACGCTGGAAAGAGACTTAAAATGCCCTTATCAGGGAAGTCCATAGTAAAATTTTGATTGTTCCGGAGATTTGATTTTTTTATCCCATAGTATTTTTTTTTCTGGAAGTCAATAAGGAAAAACAGGTGATTATCGCGGCCCTGGAGGAAGACCGGTGATCAGCGTCGTTGATTAGGCTCAGGGATACCTGATAGGCAAGCCGCAACCATCGCTATTGGATTAAATGTGAAACTTCAGATGCAGGCTGTTAAGAATGGTTTTTGGTTCACCCGTTCTTCAGGTTGTCGGCCACAATTTCGGCAATATGCCTGACCTTGATCCGGATGTTTCTTTTATCCATTCCCCCGCGAAGCTGGAGCACGCAGCCCGGGCAGTCGGTGACCAGGACATCGGCCCCTGTGGCTTCAACATGATCCAGTTTCTGGCGCAGGATTTCGGATGAGATTTCGGGAAATTCCAGCGAATAAGACCCTCCGAAACCGCAACAGACATCTTCGTCCTTAGCGGGCGCATACTTGAGCCCTGCCGTTTTCAAAAGCTCGCGGGGCTCTTGGGTCACATTGAGACCCCGGCATAAATGGCAGGGGGAATGATAGGCAACCTTTGTTTGATTCTGAATAAAATCTTTTGGACTTACCTTCAGCACATTGACCATGAATGAACTGAAATCCATTAATTTATCATAAAGCATACGCAGTTTTTCAGCCTGCCCCGGCTTTTTGGCCAGGAGACGGGCATATCCTTCCTTCATATGGGACCCGCAGGAGGCGCACAGCACTAGGATATAATCATAGCGCCAGGGTTCCAGGGCTTCCAGGTTTTGAACGGCAGTTTCCGTTGCGGTTTCCTCTTCAGCCATCATCATGGCTGGAAGGCCGCAGCAACTCTGGCCCATGGGATATTCCATCCGAACCTTGTGGCCGGCAAGAAGCCGGGCCAGGGAAACCGCCTGTTCCGGAGAAACAAAATCCACGACGCATCCCCCGAAAAGCGCCACCCGGTATCTGGGGTTTTGGATACTGGGCCTGATTTCCGGCCAAAGATCCCGGAACGGCTTTTTGGCAAGGGCCGGAAGGGTTCGAAAATCATGGGCCTTTCCAAAAATAAAGGGCAAATGCCTCAGAACCCCTGCATCTTTTTTCACCAGGGGTTTTTGAAGGGCCGCGGCCATCCTGAGCATGGCATGGAACAGTTTGCGGTTTTTCATGGCCATGGATAAGATGGTATTTTTGGCAGGTTTGGGACCTTCGTCCTTAAGGATATTGCCGTATACCTTTTTGATGAGAAAGGGCAGGTCGATGTTGACCGGGCAAACGGATTTGCAGGCCTGGCAGTTCAGGCAGTTCCGGACAATGGCCCTTGCATTGTCCTTTCCATGGTAAAAATAGGTCAGGATCAGGCCGATGGCCCCGATATAGACATGCCCCAGGGTATGGCCGCCGACCTTGCCGTACACCGGGCAGACATTGGAGCAGGCGCCGCAGCGGATGCAGCGCAGGGCCTCGGAAAAGACCGGGTCCCGGGCCAGCGTGAGACGGCCGTTATCCAGGAACACGATGTGATGGATTTTTTTCCCCGTGGGGGAGGCAGCACATTCCACGGCCCCGGTGATCCAGGTGACATAGGAGGTCAGGGCCTGGCCTGTGGCATTCTTGGGCAGAACCTTGATGATGCGGAGTGCAGCGGAAAGATCGGGAACCAGTTTTTCCAGACCTACCAGGGCCACGTGGACCCTTGGAAGCGTGGTGGTCAGCCTGGCGTTTCCTTCATTGCTGATGAGCCCTAAGGTGCCGGTTTCGGCAATGGCCAGATTGGCGCCGCTGATGCCCATGTCTGCGGACAGGAATGCCGGGCGGAGCTCTTTTCTGGCCACCTTGACCATGCGGTCGATGTCTTCCAGGTCAACAGGCGTTTTTGTGACATCGCCAAAAAGGGTTCCCACCTGCTGCCGGGACAGGTGAATGGCTGGCATGACCATGTGGGAAGGTCCTTCATGCCGCAGTTGGATGATCCATTCCCCAAGATCGGTTTCCGTGACTTTGAATCCTTCAGCTTCCAGGTGGTCGTTTAAATGGGTTTCTTCCGCAGTCATGGATTTGGATTTGACAATGGTTTTGACCCCATTGTCCTTGCCGATTTTTGCGATGATCTCGTTGGCCTCCTGAGCGGTTGCAGCCAGATGAACAATGGCGCCCGCAGCCTCTGCTCCTGCCCTGAACCGGTCAAAAAGGGTTAAAAGCTGCGCCAGTGCCTGGTCCTTGCCTTGAACGATCTGATCTTTCAGGGCATTTAGATCGATTCCCTCAAAGGCTTTGGCCCGGGATACCTTGTAGGCTGAGGCAAAATTGTCCAGGGCTTTTCTCAGGAACCGGTTTTTCAGAGCGGCCTTGACCCTTTTTTTATACGTCTTCATATCCCTGGCAGTCTTAATCATGTTTCCTCCATAATCAGAATGTGAAGTTCCTGGGGGCCGTGAACCCCGATGGCCAGCACCCGCTCGATATCAGCGGTCCGGCTGGGGCCGGTGATAAAGGACAGATAACCTGGAGGGGATTTCATTTTTTCGACCAGGCAGTTGGAAAGGGCAGCGGCATCAGGAACAATCCGGGAAGCCGGAATCCAGGCGATATGGGTTTCGCTGAGCATGGTGGCAATCCTTAAGTCTTCGGAACCGGAATCCAGGACCAGGGTGCCGGTTTCAGCAATGGCCCAATCCGAACCGGTAAGGGCTGTATGGATGCCGGATAAATGAGATCTGAACGGGGGGTGCAGAACGGTCAGTCCGGAAACACTGCATAAGTCTTCAAGCTTTTGCAGGTTCTCCGGGTCCAGACCGGGAGCGGCAATGGTTTTGCCGTTCTGCCGCAGGGTGATATCGATGGAATAACGCAGAACCTCTTCCATGCCGGTGACGGTTGAAACCACAGCCTGAACCAGCCCGGCTTTTTCTTTCATGCGGTCAATCAACTCATTTTGTTCCATAGGATCTCCATTCCGGTTTTTTATGACACCCGCCTTCCCAATATCAACCTTCCGGATATCAATTTTCCTGGGAGAGGCTTTGTTTGATAAACGCAATGCTGCGCTGTTCGGCAAAATTCAGATGCAGCATCATGGCATCCCTGGCTGCCTCTGCATCCCTGGCCTCAATGGCCTCAAAGACGTTCCGGTGGTGCGAGTAGAGTATGTGGTGGTCATCGCCGGTGATATAAACCGCCCGCCAGACCGATTGCTGGAATTCCTTCATGGCATCAAAAATATTCTGCATCAGGTGGAGCCAGACAATATTGTGGGTGGCACGGGCCACAAGGATGTGGAAATTGGCATCCAGGTCTTCGGATGGCGAAAGGCCTTCCAGGTTCTGCTCCATACCGGCAATAACCGTTCCCATGCGGCGGATATCTTCCGGCAGCGCCCGCTGGGCCGCATAAAAAGCGGTCCACGACTCCATGCATTTCCTGACCTCGATCACATCCAGGGCCCGGTCCTGCTGCATGCGGATAAGCCCGCTGAGCGGATTGTCGGAAGTGGTTTCCACCAGCGACAGGACAGTTGTGCCTCCCCCCTGGTTGGTCATGATCAGCCCGGAAGATGCCAGCGCATTCAATGCCTCGCGCACAGAGGGGCGCGACACGCCGAAGGATTCTGCCAGTTCACGCTCAGGAGGCAGTTTGTCACCAGGGGAAAAGTCTCCGCTCAAGATCGAGGCGCGGATTTGGTCTGCAATCTGGGTTGATACTTTTTTGGGTTTTATGGGTTGAAATTTCATAGCACAGCGTCCGTCATAAAAAGGGTTATTATCAAACCCATCCTTTTATATTGTTTTTTGCTGTGAAGCAACGTAAAACCGGTGTTCAGGCATCCATGCTCTTTGCCAGCAATTCGGTCAAATGCATGATTTTAACCTGGGGCAAATGGTCCATCAGACCTTTTTTCAACTGAAGCATGCAGCCAGGGTTGCCGGTAACCACTGCATCCGCTCCTGTGGCCCGGATGGTATCGAGTTTGCGATGCAGAATCAGGTCGGCCATTTGAGGTTTTCCAATATTATAAATTCCGCCGCTGCCGCAGCAGGCATCGGCATTTTCCAGTTCGATATATGCAAGGCCCGGCACAAGTTTGAGCAGGTCGCGCGGTTCACTTCTGATGCCCTGGCTGTGGGCAATGTGACAGGAATCATGAAAGGTCGCTTTCAGCCGGAGAGGTTTGAGAAGCGGTTTCAGTTCATCGCGATGCATGGCCA
>Ga0156388_1100_pt1 | contig 12435 bp, 11 predicted proteins | sample RifOxyA3_FD_108032 | JGI IMG/M metagenome (GOLD analysis project Ga0156388, IMG submission 108032) | Desulfobacterales bacterium RIFOXYA12_FULL_46_15
ATCTATACCCCCACGGTAGGTCTTGCCTGCCAGCAGTACTCTAAAAATTTCCGGGGAGCCAACGGAATCCATTTTTATCCCGGCAATATAGACTATGCCGAATATATTCTCAGGAATTATACAGACCAGGCGATCCGCATCGCCGTGGTCACGGACAACCAGGGTATTCTCGGGATCGGGGACCAGGGCGCAGGCGGTATCCCCATCTGTCTCGGGAAACTCATGCTCTATACCCAGGGCGCCGGGATTGCGCCCTGGCATTGCCTGCCCATCTCCCTTGATGTGGGAACGGATAATGAGGACCTGCTCAATGACCGCGACTATATCGGCTGGCGCCACAGACGTCTCAAGGGTGAAGAATACAACACATTTATTGAAAAATTCGTAGCCGCATTTAATCGGAATTTTCCCCAGGCCTTACTCCAGTGGGAGGATTTTTCAAAACAAACAGCATTCACGGTCCGGGATAAATATGTGAGGCAAGCCATTTCCTTTAACGATGATATCCAGGGCACCGGGGCCATTGCTTTGGCCGGAATACTTGCCGCCATGAAGGTCAAAAAGGAAAAAATGTCAGGCCAGGTTTACCTGATCAATGGTGCCGGTGCCGGCGGTATCGGTATTGCCGAACAGATCCTGACAGAACTTATGGAACAGGGAATGGGTCAAACAGAAGCTGTTTCAAAAATTTTTGCCCTTGATTCAAAAGGGGTGGTAACAAGTGACAGGGCCATTGAACCTTACAAGATTAAATTTGCAAAAGATCCGAAAGCTCTCACCTGGCTGAAAACCCCTGAAGACAATACCCTTCTGAATGTGGTCAAAAATGAAAACATAACCGTTCTCATCGGCACCTCAGGCCAATCCGGGTGTTTTACAAAAGAAGTCGTTGAGGCCATGTGCGAAAACGCAGAACGGCCAATCATTTTCCCCTTGAGCAATCCGAATAAAAAAACAGAAGCCCAGCCCGAGGACCTGTTCGCCTGGACCGACGGAAAAGCGCTTGTTGCCAGTGGTTCACCCTTCCCGCCGGTCCGGCATAAAGGGAAGGAGTATCGCATCGGCCAGGTCAACAACGCCTTTGTATTCCCGGGCGTGGGGCTCGGCATTATCGCATCCGGGGCCACAGAAGTCCTGCCGTCCTTTTTTTCCGCAGCCGCCCATGCTGTTGCGGAATTTGTCAGTGAAGAGGATTTGATGAACGGCATTCTCTGCCCGCCCCTGGATCAGCTCAAAAATGTTTCGTTCGAGGTTGCCAAATGTGTCGGTGCTGAAGCCATAAAAGCAGGAGTCATCAAAAAAGGCTGTGCCTTTTCAAGATACAAACACAACAATGACCCGGACCGGCTGAACCTTCTGATAGAAAAAATGCGCTGGGAACCCAAATATTTTGATCAGATTTAATTTATAAACATGAATTTCAGCCGGTTCAGCTTCAGTTTTGAACCGGCTGATTTTTTTTTAACCCTCTTTTCTAACCTTCTCCTGCAAGAAAAGCCAAAACCGCATCAGCCGTGACATCACCGTCAATGGCCGAAGACACAATGCCTCCGGCATAGCCGGCACCTTCTCCTGCAGGGAACAGCCCCCGGATCTGCGGGTGCATCCGTGTATCAGCCATCCTGGGGATTCTTACGGGTGAGCTGGTCCGGCTTTCCACAGCCAGGAGTTTGGCTTCCTTTGTCACATACCCTTTCATTTTTTGTCCGAAAATCTGAAAGGCCTGTTTCAGGGCATCCGTGATATAAGGTCCCAGAATTTCTTTCAAAGGATAGCTGACCATTCCCGGAATATAGGATGCGGCAGGCAGAATCCGGCTTACCCTGTCCTCCAGAAAATCCGTAAGGATCTGGGCAGGAGCGGCCTGGGTCCGGCCCCCTGCAAGAAACGCCTTTTGTTCCATCTGTTTTTGAAATTCAAGACCTGAAAAATGCCTGAATGCTTCTTCCAGATGTCCATACTGGTGTGAATCAATGGTGACCACCATCCCGGCATTGGCATAAGGCAGATTACGAAGGGAATTGGACATCCCGTTCAGTACCAGCTCACCAGGCGCTGTGGATGCCGGGATCAGCATGCCGCCGGGGCACATGCAAAATGAATAGACCCCGGCCTGTCCCACCTGGCAGGCCAGTGAATAGGCGGCTGCGGGTAAAAACGGGCTGTCTTTGGATTTCCCGTACTGTATGGTATTGATCAAGTCCTGGGGATGCTCCACGCGGACGCCCATGGCATAGGGTTTGGCTTCCAGAAGGATCTGATTTTTATCGAGCAGTTCATATACATCCCGGGCAGAATGGCCGGTCGCAAGAATGACTGCATCAGATATAAATTCACTGTTTTTTGTTCTCACTCCCAGTATCTGCCCGTTTTTTAAAATTAAGCCTGTCACCCTTGAATTGAAATGAATCTCACCGCGGCATTTCAAAATGGTATTCCGGACAGCCCGAATGATCCCCGGCAATCTGTTGGAACCGATATGGGGATGGGCATTGACCAGGATATCCCGGATTGCCCCATGAAGAACCAGGATGGAAAGAATTTTTTTCACATCCCCCCGTTTGGTGGACCGGGTATACAGTTTTCCGTCGCTGTAAGTTCCTGCCCCGCCTTCACCAAAACAATAATTGGAATCCGGGTTTACATTTCCTTCAGTCTGTAGGGTTTTTAGATCAAACCGTCTTTCCCTTACGTCTTTTCCCCGCTCCAGGATAATAGGGAGAATGCCGTTCTCGATCAATCTCAGCGCAGCAAATAATCCTGCCGGGCCGCTGCCGACAATGATGGCCTTTTTGCCTGGTCTGACCGGTTTATATGTTACCGGCTGCAAAAGGTCTTCCATGGGCTCACCTGAATAAACCCTTGCCTGGATCTGAAATACCGGAGACCGCCCCCTGGCGTCAACGGACCGCTTTATGGCCTGTACGGCGCCAACGTCCGGAATATCCATTTTCAGTGCTTTGGCAGCATATTCCTTGATATATTCGAGATCATGAATTTTATCCGGCCGGATACGAAGTGTTATGTCTTTGATCATTCCAAGTCCCCTTTTTATGGAGAAAACCATTCTATATCATAAACCCTTGTTGATCTCAAAATTTTTTTCTTGACAGAGCTTTCTCAATTTAGTTTAATTAGCCCTGTATACAGAATCATGTTCTATATACAGAACTTTTTGGAGCAATACTTATGAAATCACCTGTTCAGGAAAAAGAAAAACCAGCATCCAGCCCAACCGCCCCTGCCGTGGAGCAGGCCGCCCAACTGCTTTTCTGCCTTCAGAAAAACAAAGGCAATGATATGGGATTGACCGCCATCTGCAAAGGAATCGGCATCCATAAGAGCAAAGGGTATTCCATTTTAAACGCACTGGCCAAATACGACCTCGTAACCCGGGATAATGCATCCAAAACCTATTCCCTGGGACCGGCCCTCATGCCCCTGGCCCAGAAAGCCAAGGAAAAATTCGATATCACCGCCATTGCCAGAGATCACCTCCAGGAACTATCCGAAGCCACCAAAACCAGCGTGCTGCTGGGGATCATCTGTAATGACCAGGTGTTTATTACCGGGAAATATGACGGCAACGACAAGGTATCGGTCACAGTCAATCTCTATCAGTCCCTGCCCATTACCCACGGGTCCCACGGAAAAGCCGTTTTCGGATATCTCACCCCGGAAGAACAGGAAAGGCTCCTTTTTTCCGGGCAGATCTTTTTTCATGGAAACCCTGAAGACTTTGATGCAGATCAACTCAAAAGCGAACTGATCTTCTGCCGGGAAAAAGGATATGCCATGGATCAGGGTAAAATGTCGCCCGGCATCAATGCCGTCAGCAGTCCCATTTTTGACCACAATGGTGAAGCGGCTGCCTGCATTATTATCCTGGGCACTTTCCAGGAAGACCGGTTTGAGGTTTTCGGGAAAATGATCGCTGAAACCGGCCGGATGATTTCCCGGCAGTTAGGTGCAAGAATATAAAGGAGACACGATGAAAAAAGATGGGGTAAAAATTATCAAGACAACGACATGGTCCCCCGGTCCCGGATGCCACGGCGGCTGCGGAATACTGGTCCATGTCAAGGACAACAAAGTGATCAAGGTGGAAGGCGACCCGGACCATCCCTGGAACCAGGGAAGGCTCTGCTCGCGGTGTCTTTCCATGACTCAGTACATGTACCATAAGGACCGTCTCAGAAAACCCCTGAAACGGGTCGGCGAACGGGGGGAAGGCAAGTTCGAGGAAATTTCCTGGGAGGAAGCCTTTGACCTGATTGAAGAAAAAATGAAAAAAATCCGGGACGACTACGGCCCCGAATCCGTGATCTTCCACCAGGGAACCGGCCGGGACATCGGCGGCTGGATATCCATGCTGGCCTATGCCTTTGGCAGCCCCAACTGGATGTTCGGGCTTTCCGGGATTTCCTGTTATACGCCCAGGCTCATGATGATGTCCATCACCCAGGGGGATTTTGCCGTGGTGGATGCCTCCCAGTGGCTTGAAAAACGATATGACGACCCTGAATACAAGATTCCCGAAACCGTCATCATCTGGGGCCAGAACCTGCCCGCCACCTGCCCGGACGGATTTTTCGGCCACTGGTATGTGGATCTCATGAAACGGGGGACCGAACTCATCGTCATTGACCCGAGATGCACCTGGATCGCCTCCCGGGCTAAAATCTGGCTCCAGCTCCGGCCCGGTACCGATGCGGCCCTGGCCCTGGGGTTCATCCATGTCATGATCAAAGAAAACCTCATCAACATGGATTTTATTGAAAAATGGACCAATTCCCCGCACCTGGTGAGAACCGATGGGAAAATCCCGGTTTTCCTGAAAGAAAAAGATATCAGAGAAGACGGTTCCGATCTGAATTTTGTCGCCCATGATGCAATTTCCGGGGATTTCATGATATGGGACACAACAGCCCAGGCCTATGACAAAACAGGCGTCAAAGCCTCCATGGACGGGGCTTTTAATATCACCTTAGCCAATGGTTCAAAGGCCTCTGTCAAGACTGTCTGGACCCTTTACAAAGAGAATGCCGAACAGTATACCCCAAAAAAGGTTGAGGACATCACCTGGGTCCCGGCCGAGAAAATCCGCCAGGCCGCCCGCATGTATGCCAAAGCCAAGCCCGGAGCCCTTCACTGGGGGCTTCCAATTGACACCATCCCGTCCACCGTGCCGACCTCACAGGCCCTTAACCATCTCTGGTGCCTCACCGGCAACCTGGACATCCCCGGCGGAAATGCCATTGCCCGGTATGCATTTGATGTCGTGACCTATCCATATCATTCAGGCGGCGCCATCTTAAGCCTGCCGCCCGAGGTCATGAACAAACGCATCGGCATCCATGACTACGGCTGTATCAAGGATTTCAGGGCCTGGGCCCAGCCCGACAAGGTCCTGGAACAGATTTTTTCCGGCAGCCCCTATCCGATCAAGGGCATGTGGATACAGACGGCCAACCCCATTGCCTGCACCGGCATGGAACCCCAAAAATGGCACAAAGCCATCAAAAAACTGGATTTCACGGTCTGCGTGGATCTGTTCATGACCCCCACGGCCATGCTCTGCGATGTGATTCTTCCGGCAGCCACCTTTCTTGAAAAAGATTCGCTCAAGGCCTGGTGGGTCCCCTTAAATGCCATCAAAAAAGTCGTGGATGTGGAAGAATGCAAATCCGACATTGAAATCAACCTGGAACTCTGTAAAAGGTTCATGAAGGATTTCCCCTTCCCCAACACCCGGGTGCTTTTTGATTCCCTTTTAAAATCCGCCGGTATCACTTACCAGGAACTGTGTGACAACACCTGGATGCTTCCTCCCGAGGGACATCCCAGCAAACCCTATTTAAGGTATGAAAGGGGCTTGCTCAGACCTGATAAAAAACAAGGTTTTAGGACCCCGTCCGGGAAAATCGAGCTTTTTTCCTCCTGGCTGGAAAAATGGGGTCTTGACCCAATGCCTTACCACGAAGAGCCTCCTTACAGCCATATCAGCACCCCTGACCTGTTCAAAGACTATCCGCTGATTCTTGCCACAGGCCGGAGAATGGGACCCTTTTTCCATTCCGAACACCGGCAGATTCCCTGGCTCAGAGAGCAGCAGAAAGAACCGGTCCTGGAAATCCACCCGGATACAGCCAGAAAATACGGGATCGAACATGGTGAAAAAGTCTGTGTTGAAAACTGGCTGGGAAAAATCACGGTCAAAGCCCTTGTGACCCCGGTCATCCATCCCAATGTGGTCATGGCTGAACACGGATGGTGGTTCCCGGAAAAAGAAGGCAGGGAACCCAGCCTGTTCGGCGTATGGGACGTCAATGTCAATCAGCTCATCCCCATGGGGCATGAAGGGAAAGCCGGACTGGGTGCCCCCATTAAGAGCATGCTCTGCAAAGTATACAAGGCGAAAGGATAAAAACCATGACCGAATACGGAATGCTTATCGATTATGAATATTGTACCGGCTGCAAGACCTGTGAAATAGCCTGCAAACAGGAATATGAAAGGCCTGCCGGAAAAGTCGGAGGGGTGGAAGTCACGGAATTCGTCCACACCCTTCCCAATGACAAACTCTTTATCACCAATATCCCGCACTTTACCCGGGCCTGCGTGTTCTGCGCCGGCCGGGTCAAGCAGGGCCTCACGCCTGCCTGTGTCAAGCACTGCATGGCAAGGGTCCTGACCTTTGGAAAGATTGAAGACCTGGTCAAACTCATCCCTGAAAAGAGAAAAGCCATCCTCTGGACCAAGGGCTGACCATAAAAACACTCAGCAGAGGCTGCCGCGATGCAGCCTCTGCTGAATCAATCCCCAAGAATTTTCAACACCGGATCATTAGTTTTCAAAATATTACAGGTTTCAGATTCCGAGTCAAAAACGATAACAGCTTTTCCGGATTTTAATTGATTCAACACCTGGTTTATTTTTGTTTCCAAAGAAATTTCGATTTCCCCATAGTCAGTGCCATCCCTGGTGACAAATTCTTCAATAACACCATTAAGCGCTTCAGGAGATAATTGGTCATATGGTATTCTTACTCCGGCCATTTATGAAAAATTCCAGTTTTCTAATGCAGGTATTTTCTTATCCGCAGATAATTTTTTGATCCGGTATTCCAATTTATATGCTGCACTTTTTGAAAGATTCTTATGGACAGCCGCCAATTCAACCGGAAGTCTTGCCCTGGTATATTTTGAAGCTGTTCCCTGATTATGTTTTAAAATACGGGATTCAATATCCTTGGTGACACCGCAGTACAGAGAATTATCCGAGCATTTTAATAAATAAACGGACCAGGATTTCAATCCTTCTCCTTTGATGCAGTATAAAATATCATGGTTTCATTTAATGATGGTTATTTTGGTAATGGTCACTTTGGGTGGTGACTCCTGTATTTTTTGTTATCTGGTTGTATTATCAGGCTGATATCTATGATTTTATGCGGGATGTTGTCAATAGGACCCGGCATCTTTGTTTTCATCTCTTTTTTACGTATCTTATTGACATCAAGCAACCCAATGTCCTAATGGATAACAAAGACCCTTAACTGTCTCGTTTGACATTTTTCAAAAGGTCGAGAGAAAAACAGGTGGCCTTCAGGAAAAAGTTATTATGGTTTATGGATTAAAAATTCAATTTTGACGTAGCCCTGTTTTTTTCTTGCCTTAACTTGCTTAGACCTGATACAGGTTCAACATATTGTACCTGTATCTGGAGAACACCATATATGCTGACATCCTATCATATCACCATTCTGTTTCTTTCTCTGGGGGTTCTGCTGTTTGTGGCCAGAGGGCTGGGTGAGCTGGCCCAGCGGTTCCATCAGCCGGCTGTGCTGGGGGAGCTGATTGCCGGTGTTCTGCTGGGTCCCACGGTCCTGGGTACCCTGGCACCGGACCTGAGCCTCTTCCTCTTTCCCCTGAACGGCTTGAACGCCATTGCCCTGGATACCATCGGAACCTTAGCCATTGCCCTATTTCTTCTGGTGGCGGGTATGGAGGTGGATCTGTCCATCATCTGGAAACAGGGAAAAGTCGGTACCAAGGTGGGGATAGCCGGTATGGTCATCCCGTTTTTCATTGCATTGACGGCGGCCCTGGTCATCCCCGGTGCCCTGGGCCGGCATTCAGGGGTTGATCCGACATTATTCGCCTTATTTTTCGCCATCGCCATATCCATATCCGCCCTGCCCGTCATTGCCAGAATCCTCATGGACATGGGCCTCTACCGCACCGATCTGGGCATGGTGGTCATCAGTGCAGCCATTCTCAACGACATCACCGGATGGATTGTTTTTGCCATTGTCTTAAGCCTTTTGGGAAACCCGGCCGGAAACGCCCACCCCATTGTCCTGACCATCACGCTGACCCTGGCGTTTACAGGGCTCATGCTGACCCTGGGCCGCCGGCTGATTCACAATGTCATGCCCTTTGTGCAGGCCTATACCCGGTGGCCCGGCGGTGAGTTGAGTTTTGCCCTCTGCCTTGGGTTCCTCGGGGCGGCTTTTACCGAATGGATCGGTATTCATGCCATTTTCGGCGCCTTTATCGTGGGCGTGGCCGTCGGAGATTCCTCACACCTTCGGGAACGAACCCGGGTCATCATCGGTGATTTTGTTTCCTTTATTTTTGCCCCGGTATTTTTTGCCGGCATCGGTCTTAAAGTCAACTTCCTATCCCATTTCGACCTTCCCCTGGTTTTGACGGTACTGGGGATTGCTTTTTCCTGCAAAATCATGGGTGGCTTCATAGGTGCCCGGTGGGGCGGGATGTCTTCACAAGAATCCTGGACCGTGGGCTCTGCCATGATATCTGTAGGGACCATGGGAATCATTGTGGGAATGATCGCCCTTCAAGCCGGAATCATCCGGGAGCCCCTCTTTGTGGCCCTGATCGTGATGGCCATTGTCACATCAATGGCCAGCGGCCCCCTGATGCGCCTCATCCTTAAAACCGAAAAAAAGCAAAGGCTTCGGGATCTCCTGTCCTCAAAATATTGTATATGGGAATTGAAAGGCCTTTCCCGCAGGGAGGTCATCCAAGAGATGACGGCCCTGGTTTCCGGCCCGGAGGGTCTGGATACACACAGCCTGGTAACAGCGATCTGGGCTCGCGAGCAACTCCTCAGCACCGGCATCGGCAATGGTGTGGCCCTTCCCCATGCCCGCGTCGAAAACCTCCGGGCTCCCCTGGTCGTGGCGGGCATCTCCAAAACAGGCATTGATTTTGATGCACCGGACGGCAGACCGGCAACGGTTATTTTCCTGGTTCTTACGCCTGGAAACGAACCCGGCGCCCAATTGGAGATTGCCGCTGAAATCGCAAAACTTTTCAGAGATCCGCACATCCTGGATCAGATTCTCCGCATGAAGACCTTCACGGAATTTCTGGCATTGATCCGGGCAAGGGTGAATTAAGGCCCGGACCGACGTTATCGTTTGCGCCTCCTTTTGGGCCAGGGTTAGGCAGCGAAAAGTAAAAAGTTGCGCCATGGTCGACTTCGCCTTCAGTCCAGGTTTCTCCATCATGCCGGCTGATAATCCGGCCCGCATTGGCCTGGCCAATGCCGGTGCCTTTGGATGTCCCGGCCCTCGGTTTCGGACCTGCCTTCCTGGATGACATCCTGAACCACTTCATTCAGGTCAACCTGCGATTCGGACATTTCATTGCGGCCCATGCGTGAAAAGGAGAGCAGATCGTCAATAAGCATCCCCATTTATTTGCTCGATTCAGAGATGTTTGCCATATAATGCAGGCTCTTCTTATCCAAAGTAGCCAGGATTTTCTTAAAGATTTTCTATCCAGGTTTTCAAGTCCATCTGTTCGAGTATCTCTTCGGCCTTTGGATCTGTCTCCATTATCGGGCCTGCCGGAAGGTCGTCGTGAATCCCCAGTAGGGACAGGTGGTGATACAGTCGTTCGTTTATCAGGTATGACATCAGTTCCTCTGCCGCCGTCTCCGTTTTTTTCGGTGACAACATCCCGTCCGGATACAGGTCAGCTTCTTCCAGCCCCCTTTCCAGCATCCATACCGCTTCCTGCGGGTCTTCCGCCTTGTCGATCATTGCCTGAACCTGGTCTATCATCAGGGCTCTGTGGTAGCTTGGCGTCAATAGATCCCCCTTCTGGAGCCATACCGCCGATATCCACTGTGCCGAGCTTTCTTCCGGAATCGTCCAGGCTATCAAATCTTGTTGTTTTTTCATTGAGTTTTCCTTTCAATTCTTCGAGCGTTTTTAAATATGGCGGAGGGATTGCCCCTGGGAGTGCAATCTTGGACTTCCCTTCACCGTCAATCACGGTTCATCCCCACAGGCGTGGGGAACATAATTCCTCTAACATGTTGTTTTTAGAAGTATTTTTGAATGCTAATTTTTTTACCGATTTTTTTCATGTCTTGAGTCATGGGTCATTACATAAATCACTAATTGTCAAAGTTTATTATCTTCCGGTAAAGTAAAACGGACAACGGCATCGCTTTTTTCCGAGCATAGGATAATACCAATGGGCGGATTCTCATCAGCGTTCGTCATCTCCCTCTGGTAATAATTCACATACATCTGCATCTGGCCGATATCCCTGGTGTGTCAGTTCTCCAACCTGTAAATCGATCAGAACAAAGCTCCGGGTGAGCCGGTTATAAAAAACAAGATTAATGTAAAAATGTTTCCCATCCAGCGATATTCTCTGTTGCCGGGCCATGAAAGCAAATCCTTTGCTCAGTTCCAGCAAAAAATCTTTCAGCCTGTTGATCAGCGCCTGTTCAAGCTCTTTTTCAAGGAAACGGTCCTCCTGCCTCAAACCGACAAATTCAAGGACATAAGGATCTTTAACCAAATCCGACGGCTGCCTGATTTCCTGCCCTTTCCGGGCCAGCTCCAGAACACCCTGTTTATCCCTGGAAAGGGCAAGCCTCTCAAACAAAAGTGAAGCAATTTGTCTTTCAAGCTCCCGAGTGGACCATTTTGCATTCACAGCCTCATTCTCATAAAACGCCCGAGCATCATCCTTTTCCACACGCAAGAGAATGCGGTAATGGGTCCAGCTTAATTCTCGACGCACTGCGTCGAGAATTGGATAGGCCATATAAAACGCCCTCATATTCCATAGGTTTGAAGCATCAAAGCCTTTACCGAATTCCTGTGTCAGTCTTCCAGAAAGATCCGGAATTATCTTTCTTCCATATAATGTGGGAAATGTGTTTCAATCCACGCTCCCGCGGGGGGAGCGACAAATGACTGCCCCTCCGGACGGATCAGGCAGCAAGTTTCAATCCACGCTCCCGCGGGGGGAGCGACGTGGCAAAAATACCACCTACAATGGGTATAGCGGTTTCAATCCACGCTCCCGCGGGGGGAGCGACCCCATCAATATTCAACCCTCCAACACCATACTTCAGTTTCAATCCACGCTCCCGCGGGGGGAGCGACATGGGAGCTAATGAAGGACAACACCGTAAGGAGTGTTTCAATCCACGCTCCCGCGGGGGGAGCGACGAGGGCCAGATTGCACCGGACTTTTGAAATATCTGTTTCAATCCACGCTCCCGCGGGGGGAGCGACGGGTCAGGCTGTCGTATTCACCGGCAACGAGTTTTTGTTTCAATCCACGCTCCCGCGGGGGGAGCGACTTGATTGAGCTTTCGATATATTCTGCTTTATCATAAGTTTCAATCCACGCTCCCGCGGGGGGAGCGACGTTTTTTCTTTTAGCAAGTCCTTGACAACGCATTGTTTCAATCCACGCTCCCGCGGGGGGAGCGACGATTACCCCTTCAGGGGCTCTCCCGTTGAGCTTGTTTCAATCCACGCTCCCGCGGGGGGAGCGACGTACCCTGCAAAAAAAGACGGTGGGCCTACGTGGGTTTCAATCCACGCTCCCGCGGGGGGAGCGACCACTGTGGCGGGCTAAATGACCGCCACCTGGGAAGTTTCAATCCACGCTCCCGCGGGGGGAGCGACACTCGGTGGACTGACGCACAAATGCTGATCTTTTTGTTTCAATCCACGCTCCCGCGGGGGGAGCGACACGATTTTACCGGATTACCGCCCTGGTCATGCCAAGTTTCAATCCACGCTCCCGCGGGGGGAGCGACGCCCAAATTTGTCTCAATAGTTTTCTCAATAGCCTGTTTCAATCCACGCTCCCGCGGGGGGAGCGACCTTACCGATGGGTGGGCAAAACTCGCGATGTGTGTGTTTCAATCCACGCTCCCGCGGGGGGAGCGACAAGCGGCCAGTGCAGAAAAACCAACAAAAAAGGAGTTTCAATCCACGCTCCCGCGGGGGGAGCGACTATTGCCATTATTTTTTCCCTTCTTCTATTATGTGTTTCAATCCACGCTCCCGCGGGGGGAGCGACGCAGTGGTGTTTTTATCAAAATATTTGGTATATGTTTCAATCCACGCTCCCGCGGGGGGAGCGA
>Ga0156388_1081_pt1 | contig 12418 bp, 8 predicted proteins | sample RifOxyA3_FD_108032 | JGI IMG/M metagenome (GOLD analysis project Ga0156388, IMG submission 108032) | Desulfobacterales bacterium RIFOXYA12_FULL_46_15
CCTATCCCGATATAACTCCTTCATGTCCGGAGAAAGAAGGATGGATTCAATTTTTGTTCCGCCAAGATCAACACCGATTCTGTATTTATTCATGGATGGCAACTTTATTTTTCTTGTTATGGGACGACCATCATAAATTTTACCCCAAATTTCAATATTTCTGAAAGACTCCTATCTATAGCATCAAAAACGGATCAATAAAAGGCTGACTTGCACTCATGAATTGACAAAATTTATTCCATTTTATATTGTTCGTATACAAAGGAGTTAAATATGACCCGAAAATTACCTGATGATGTTCCGGATTGCTTGATATTTCTTCTGGCAAAAGTATATCAAAAAGCCCATGCATCCTTTAAAAAACAATTAACCCCTTACGGGCTTACAAATATGCAGCACCTCTTGCTGGAAAGCCTCTGGTATAAACAGGGGATGACTGCCTCACAGATGGGCAAATTTCTGATCCTTGACAAAGCTACTCTCTCCGATGTCCTTGACAGAATGATAAAAGGTGGATGGATTGAAAAAAAGCCGAATGAAAAGGACAGGCGATTGTTTTCCATTTATACCTCAAAAAAAGCCGATGATTTGAAACAGGATTTGATCATGGAACGCAGGAAAGCTAACGAGGAGATTATGCAAGGATTTTCCTTTGAGGAAAAAATATTATTCAGAAGATTATTGATTGATATTATCAACAAGGATTAAAAGGTTAGTATGCTAACTGAATTAACAATTTAATATCCTAAAAATATAAGGAGGCCGTCATGTATTTATTAAATCCTAAAACACAATCCTTTAACCACCTGGATGATGAATCAAAAGCCATTATGGAAAAAACCATTGCCTATTTTGAAAACAGGGGAAAGAAAAAACTAAAATCAGATTATCACAAAAGAATCTGGTACGCGGATTTTATTCAATTTCTGAAAGAAAATAAAATTTTTTCAACCCTCCTGACACCGGCAAAATATGCAGACGGCGATCCGGATGTACGCTGGGATACAAGAAGAATTTGCGATTTCAATGAGATCTTGAGTTTTTACAATCTGTCTCACTGGTATACCTGGCAGGTCTCCATTCTGGGACTTGGCCCCATCTGGATGAGTAATAATGAAACAATTAAGAAAAAAACCGCTCGATTATTAAAGGGCGGGCACATTTTTGCCTTTGGGTTATCGGAAAAAAGCCATGGGGCAGACCTATATTCTTCTGATATGTCCCTGACCCCTCTTGGAGAGGGCCGATATGTGGCTGATGGGGGGAAATACTATATCGGGAATGCAAACAAGGCCGGGATTGTTTCCACATTCGGAAAGAATTCCGAGACCGGCGATTATGTTTTCTTTGCAGTAAACCCTGAACATGAGAATTATGACCTGGTTCAAAATGTGGTTGAATGGGAAAGCTATGTGGCGGAATATGCCTTGACCGGGTACCAGGTCAGTGATGAGGATATCCTTTCAACAGGCCGGGACGCATGGGATTCGGCATTGAACACCATCAATATAGGGAAATTCAATCTTGGCTGGGCATCCATCGGCATTTGTACCCATGCATTTTATGAAGCCCTTAACCATGCCGCCAACAGGAATCTATACGGTAAATGGGTGACGGATTTTCCGCACATCCGGCAGATGTTTGTGGATGCCTACACAAGGCTTACAGCCATGAAACTTTTTTCCCTGCGGGCTGCGGATTATTTCAGAAGCGCCTCTAAAGATGACCGGCGATACCTCTTATACAATCCCATGGTGAAGATGAAGGTGCCCAGCCAGGGAGAAACCGTCATCAACCTCCTATGGGATGTCATTGCAGCAAAGGGATTTGAAAAGGATGGGTATTTTGAAATGGCGGCTACAGATATCAGGGCACTTCCCAAGCTTGAGGGAACCGTTCATGTGAATATGGCCCTGATTATCAAATTCATGGCGAATTATTTTTTCAATCCGGGCCGATTCCCTGAAATTGAAAAAAGGGACGATTCAAACTGTGATGAATTCCTGTTTGACCAGGGAGAAACAAAAGGGCTTGGGAAAATCCGGTTTCATGATTTTAATATCGCTTATAACAGTTTGGATCTTCCGAATATTAATATATTTAAAGAGCAGATCGCCCTTTTAATGGAAATGCTCATAAAAGCCGCACCAGATGAAAACCAGTCTAAAAATATGGATTTCCTATTATATCTTGGTGAAATGTTTACACTTGTAGCCTATGGGCAACTGATCATCGAAAAAATGAATATGGAACAATTTAAAGAAGATCTGCTGGAACAGATTTTTGATTTTATGATCCGGGATTTTTCCGAATTTGCCTTGAAACTATATTCAAAACCGGATACTTCTGACAGTCAGATGGAATATTGCAAAAAAATGATTAAAAAGCCTGTTGTTGATAGAGAAAGGTTTCATAGGATCTGGCAGACCCATGTCATGGCATTAAAGGATACCTATGTCATGAATGACTGATATATATTGCCCCCCGTGTTGCGTAAAGAGTTGCATAATATTGATTTTTATGGTTTATCACTGTCATGAAAAAAAAATATTATGCCTCAAAAAAGGCAAATACCCAAAAAGCAGATAAAATCAATGCCAGCCTGATGCAACCCGGTTCTGATAAATCCTTGAAGCGCGTGTTTGAAAAAATAGGGGTTCCTGTCCGGATGCAGTTTAAACCGGATTTGTTTCAAATACAGGCGCTTCAGGCAACAAAAGATTCCGACTGTCTTGTGACTGCGCCGACAGGTGCGGGTAAGACCTGGATCGCCGAACAAGTCGCCCATGATGTGATAAAAAGAAACGGCAAAGTCTGGTATGCAACACCGCTAAAAGCGTTGACCAATTCAATCCATACACGGTTTTCAAAACTGTTCGGCAGGGAGAATGTCGGAATCCTCACAGGAGACATCAAAGAAAATCCGGATGCAGCCATTGTCATTGGAACCACGGAAATCTTAAGAAACCAGCTTTATGATGCCATGCATGTGGGTGAAAATTTATCCTCAGATCTCATCATTCTGGATGAGGCCCATTTTTTAGGAGATGAGCAGCGGGGGGTAGTCTGGGAAGAAATCATCATTTATCTTCCTGTCCGAATCCCTTTGCTTCTCTTATCCGCTACCATTGGGAACCCTTTATCCATTGCAGAATGGCTTGAATCCATCCGGGGGAAAAAATGCCGGGTGATTAAGGTCCATGAGCGGCCTGTTCCCCTGTTCCCGCTTTTTTTACATTCGTCCGGCACGCTTTTCCCTCTGACAGAGGAACAGGAATCCGATCAAAAAAAAATCCTCTATAAAAAAATATCAAAACTTGCCGATATGAAAAACAGGCCGGCGATGTCGCATAATGAAAAACTTCCGCCGTTTGGTGATATTCTTCATATTCTTCACACCTATGATCTTCTTCCTGCCATTTTTTTCTTAAAATCAAGGGCTGACTGTGATCAGGCCATAAAACTCTGTAATTCAAAACTATTGCTAAAAAGCCCGGAAAGAAAAAAAGCCCTGATGGATAAAATAGATGATCTGGTCTCCAATCACCCCCACCTGAAAAGCCACAACCAGAGGCCCTATCTTGAAAGAACAGCAACGGCATCCCATCACAGCGGCCATCTCCCGGCCTGGAAAGCTGTAGTGGAAACCCTGATGGCAGGGGGTTTTTTAGATGCCATGTTTGCAACCTCCACTGTGGCGGCTGGAGTGAATTTTCCTGCGCGCTCCGTTGTCATCCTGAATTCCGACAGGTTCAACGGGGTTGAATTCATGCCCTTGAACCCCAGCGAACTTCAGCAGATGTCGGGCAGGGCCGGAAGAAGAGGAATGGATAATATCGGTTTTTGTATCGTTATGCCCGGTAAATTCATGGACTTGAACCACATCGTAAAATTGATGAATTCTCCGCCTTCCGATATTGAGAGTCAGATCACTATCAATTTCTCCATGGTCCTAAACCTTCTTTTATCCCATGGACCCGACCAGATCAAACTGCTCCTTGAAAAGTCCTTTGCCTCCCATCAGATCCGGTCCGGAAAAAAAAGGGGAAAAACAGCCAGGAAAAGATTTGGAACGGATCTTGAACTGCTCTGGATTGATTTTATGGAACATATGGATTTTCTTCTCTCTGAAAAATTTGTTACAGATGAGGGAAAGCTGACCGAAGACGGTCTATGGGCATCCAAGCTCCGGATTGACTCCCCGATTCTGGTGGCCCAGAGTATTAGGAACAATTTTCTGCCTCAAACAGACCCTGCCCTTTTGGCTGCCATTATCAGTTCTTTTGTCAATGAAAGGGAATTTAATGATGAGCCCTTGCACAACCAGGCCCTTCCCAAGGCATTGAAAGATGTTTTCCTTGATATCAGAAAAGGGTTGAAACCCTTTGCAGTTAACATGCTGAAAAAAGGGTTCAGTGCTCCCAACCTCTTTATTCAGCCAAGCCTTTTGCTCTATTTCTGGGCACATCATGAACCCTGGGAAAATATCTGTACGCTTTATGATTTTGCAGAGGGTGATCTCGCCCGGTTAATCATGAGAACAGGTGAAAACTTAAGACAGATCTCCAAACTCGAAGAAACTTTTCCTGAACTTGCAAAAACAGCAAGACAAGCCATTGATCTTATATTAAAAGAACCTGTAGTAACATATTAGAATCAAATTAAACCAAAAGTTTAAAGGAGAATATCATGAAACAGATTATTGCAAAAAAAGCACCTGCTGCCATAGGCCCATACTGCCACGCGGTTGTCCATGGCGATCTTATGTTTTGTTCCGGTCAGATCCCCCTTGATCCCGAAACCATGACCATTGTGGGAGAAACCATTGAAGAACAGACCCGCCAGGTAATGAAAAATATTGAGGCTGTACTTTCGGAAATTGGAACAACTCTAAATAAAATTATTAAGACCACCATCTTCCTGAAATCCATGGATGATTTTTTACAAATGAATCAAATTTATGAAGCCTGCCTCAAAGGTCATAAACCGGCCCGGTCTACCGTTGAAGTGGCAAGGCTGCCAAAGGATGTCCGGATTGAAATAGAATGTATTGCCGCTATTGAATAAGGAGCAAAAAAAATGACCGAAGATACTAAAAAAATAATCTATTCCATGATGAATGTGGGTAAATTTCATGGACAGAAACAAGTCCTTAAAAATATTTCCCTTTCCTATTTTTATGGAGCGAAGATAGGAGTGCTGGGCCTGAACGGTTCAGGGAAGAGTTCACTCCTCAGAATCATGGCCGGGGTTGACAAGGAATTCGCCGGAGAGACTATTCTTTCAAAAGGATTTACCATTGGCTATCTTGAGCAGGAACCCCTTGTGGACAGTAAAAAAACAGTCAGGGAGGTTGTTGAGGAAGGGGTTAAGGAAACAGTGGATTTATTAAATGAATATGAAACCATTTCTGCAGAATTTGCCAATCCCATGTCTGATGATGAAATGGACAAACTTCTGGAAAAGCAGGGTAAACTGCAGGAGAAACTGGATCGGATCAATGCCTGGGACCTTGATTCCAGGTTGAAAATGGCCATGGATGCTTTGCGGTGCCCGGACAAAAATACTCCGGTCGATGTGATTTCAGGTGGAGAAAAAAGGCGGGTAGCCCTCTGCCGTCTTTTGCTTCAGAAACCCGATATCCTCTTACTGGATGAGCCCACCAACCACCTGGACGCTGAATCCGTTTCCTGGCTCGAAGAACATCTGAACCGCTACGAAGGCACGGTGATTGCCGTCACCCATGACCGGTATTTCCTCGATAATGTGGCCGGATGGATTCTTGAGCTTGACCGGGGAGAAGGAATACCGTGGAAAGGCAATTATTCGTCCTGGCTGGATCAGAAACAAAAACGCCTGGCACAGGAGCAGAAATCCGAATCCAAACGTCAGCAGACCCTGCAAAGAGAGCTTGAATGGATCAATATGTCGCCAAAGGGCAGAAGAGCAAAACCCAAAGCCAGGATAACGGCCTATGAAGACCTTTTGAAAAAAGACAGCAAACAGCAGGAAAACGTTCTTGAAATATTTATTCCGCCCGGCCCCCGCCTTGGGGATAAAGTCGTTGTAGCGGATGAAGTATCCAAAGGCTATGATAACAAGCTCCTGGTCGAAAAGATGAGTTTCGTTATTCCGCCGGGCGGGATTATCGGGGTTATCGGACCCAATGGTGCCGGCAAAACAACTCTTTTCAACATGATTACCAGGCGGGAAAAACCGGATTCAGGAACCATTGAAACCGGGCAGACCGTAAAGTTTGCCTATGTGGACCAGGAAAGGGATACGCTTGATCCTGAAAAAACCATATTTGAAACCATCACCGGCGGCACTGAAAAAATGCTCATCGGCGGAAGAGAGATCAATTCCAGGGCTTATGTGGCTAAATTCAATTTTTCAGGCCAGGACCAGCAAAAAAAAGTAAAGGAAATCTCAGGCGGTGAAAGAAACCGTGTCCATCTTGCCACCCTGCTCAAAAAAGAAGCCAATGTGCTGCTTCTGGATGAGCCCACCAATGATCTCGACGTCAATACGCTGAGAGCCCTGGAAGAAGCCCTTGAAAATTTTGCAGGGTGTGCTGTGATCATCAGTCATGACCGGTGGTTCCTGGACAGGATTGCAACCCATATCCTGGCCTTTGAGGGTGACAGCCAGACCCTGTTTTTTGAAGGGTCTTATTCCGAATATGAAAAAGACAGGAAAAAAAGGCTTGGCATTAAGGCAGATCAGCCGGCTCGTATCAAATACCGGCAACTCACACGATAGGGATATTTTGAAACCGTCAATATTCACCAAAGGGGCCTTGCAGATCCATATTGCTGTTTTTCTTTTCGGATTTGCAGGGCTTTTTGGGAAATTTCTGTCCTGCAGCCCCTTGTATATTGTACTGGGGCGAACTTTTTTTGCATTTATAACTCTTTATCTCTATGCCCGCCTTGTGTCCAAAACCATCCTTCTGTCTTTTGGAAAAAAAGAATTTTTCTTTTTTATTCTGCAGGGCATCCTTCTTGCCGCCCACTGGTGGTCTTTCTTTTTTTCCATACAGATATCCAGCGTTGCCGTAGGTCTCGTCACTTTCTCAACCTTTCCCCTATTTGTGACCTTTCTTGAACCCTTGTGTTTCAAAGAAAAATTAAAACCCGTGGATATTGTAATTGCAGGTGCTGTTTTTATCGGGATTCTTCTTGTCATTCCGGAATTTGATTTTTCAAACAATATCACCAGGGGAGGATTTTACGGGATCATTTCAGGGTTAACTTTTGCTGTCCTGGCCCTTGTAAACAGGAGGAATGCAAGAATATCCGATCCCATTGCCGTTGCTTTTTACCAGAATCTGTTTGCCGCCCTTTTCTTAGTCTTCCCAGTGCTTTTTCTGAAAATACCCATGCCGCTTTTTTCCGATCTTCCCGATCTCATCTTTCTAGGTGTGGTCTGCACCGCTCTTTCACATACCCTTTTCATCAAATCCCTCAGTTACATAAGGGCACAGACGGCTTCGGTCATTGCAGGCTTAGAACCGGTTTACGGGATTATCCTTGCCTTTTTCATTTTAAATGAAACCCCGGGAATCCGGACGCTGATCGGCGGGATGGTCATCATTGGAACAACCTTAGTTGCAGGACATATAAGCAGGCAGGAAAAAATAAAACCATCATAGAAACAGACATCTTTTATCTATTTTCGCATGGCCAAGATCCGGCTCCCGTCAATAGCCGGTTTATTGCTTCAATATATTCCAGGGTCCGGCAGGGTTTTGGAAGATAGGAAAGTCTTTTGTCGCTGAGCTTTAAATACTGTATGGATTCTATAAACTCAATATTCCCGGAAATCAGCAGAACCGGGATGGTTTTGCTCTGTTTTCTGATATGGTGATATACGTCCATGCCGTTGTATTTACCCGGCAGCATATAATCCAGGCTGATAAGATCATAATTTCCCCTGCTGAAAAAATCCATGGCCATCTGACCGTTATATGCAATATCCACTCTGTGTTCATAAGGTTTAGCAGACAGGATGCCGTACTGAACATTGGAAATGACCTGCTCATCTTCCACAACAAGAATCTGTTTTTCCTTTACCACCTCCATTTTTTCATCATCTTTTTTTTCACCGGCAGCCAGTTTATCCTGAAGAACCGGAAATGACAGGAGAAATTTTGTCCCTTTGAAGGAATGGGAATCAAATGAAACAGTTCCCTTGTGTTTATCCATGATTCTTTTCACATTGGAAAGACCGTATCCGGTGCCCTTGATCCAGGGTTGATAGGAGCAGGTCATATCTTTCCCTCCTTTCAGGCTGAAGGCAGGGTCATAGATTCTTTCCTTGAACTCATAGGGAATTCCGCATCCGTTATCTTTAACTTCGATAATGAGATTCTTCCCTTCTAAAAACACCTTAACCTCTATTTCAGGATTCCCGGATTTACTTACAGCATGGATTGCATTCAACATCAGACTTACAACAGCAGTCTCAAACATATCCGGGTCTGCAGCCAGTTCAAAAATCTCCTCGCTGATCTTAAGGCTGACTGAAACCCCCTGAAGATCCTTTTGCATGATGCACATCACTCTGTCGAGTTTTTCCCTTAGATTAAAAAGGGAATAAAAAGGCTCTTTGTTTTTTGCAAATGTGGTCAGGTTTTGTGTCAGGGCCTTGCCCCGTTCGATCTGTGAAAGGATATCCTTAAGATATTGCCGGGTATCCTCTTGCCGGCAGTCCATCATGGCAAGCTCGGAAAGCCCCATGACAGCCCCTAGGATATTGTTGAAATCATGGGCCATTTTTCCGGCCACCTGGCCGATCAATGCATTTTTTTCATTTTCGGAAATGCATTTTTGTGCCTGTTCACAAGCTGCTTCGTTTTTTTTTGCCTCTGTGACATCCCTTGCGTATCCCACTGTTGCAATCATTTTTCCTGTTTCATCAAACAAAGGAGCTTTAAATACATCCAGCAAAAGATAAGTCCCCCTGACCAGCCCTTCTTCGAAGAATCGTTCCGGTTTTCCTGACTGTTTGACAACATGGTCGGAATTGACACCAATATCCCCAAACGTATGATGGTAACCTTTTTCTTTTTCTTTTGCTGCGAAATACAGATCGGTTTTTCCCAGGGCTCCGTTAATATTGTCACATTTGAGAAGCCTGCCGCACATGGCTTTATTGACAAAAAGATATCTGTCTTCCATGTCTTTTGCCCAGAAAAAATCAGGAAGTGTATCCAGAAGGAGGGGGAGGAATTTTGAGAAAGACTCGAATATGGCTATAGGATCGCCTTGGCATGATCCGGAGGGACCGGTTCCGGTTCTCCGGAGTTGATCTTTTGGTTCATTCCAACCCGGCTCTTTATTCATTCAAATCCTTGAATTTGGATCGTCAGCATCTGGTATAAAGTAAAAAGCAGAAAAACAGACCATAATCATTGCAATGTATTCATCTAAGCTATTTTTTAGACCTATGTAAATAATTAAAAAAGAAGGTAGAAAATAGGTATATTCCCTACCAATTTTTAAGTGTATCCTCAGATTTGATATATGCGGCAAGGTTGAGCCCGCTGGCTGTCAGCTTTAATTTTTTTCTCATATTTTTCCTGTGTGTATTCACGGTCTGAATTGAAAGACAAAGCATTTCAGCAATATCTTTCGAGTTGCAGCCCTGGAGAATCAGGTTACAGATTTCAAGCTCCCTTGAAGAAAGGATGGACATTTTTTTTGCAGTTTCACTGGACAGTGGAGAAATAATTTCCTGTAAATTATGTAACACCGCCTGTAAATAGCGTTTGTCAGCTTCAGTGCCGTTGGTCTGTATCCTACCGATCAATGGAAGAATCAAACTCTGAACTTTTTTATATATCTCATCCCTTATTTCCTGTTTTTCTTTTTCCCGCTGATCAAGCAACTGCTTCAGCGTAATATTTTTTTCAGCAAGGAGAATGTTTTTCTTTGAAATTTCTTTTTCAATATATTTACGTTCCCTGATTTCCCGATCCCCTTTTACTGAATATTCATCGGTTAACTGTATTATTTTTTCTTTGCAGGAAATGAGTTCTTTTCGGGTTGCCTCAAGTTCCTTTATGGAAAGTGCAGCCATGTCGAGATAATTTTTCTGCCCTGGTTCAAGGGTGCTTCCTGAGAAAAAAAAAGGGGTGTCCCCATCACTATCCGGTTGACCGGTAATATTTCTGAAATACCCTAAAAATGCAGGCTTACTGTTCCAGAATCCTTTAATCATGACTGTTTCAACAGGAATCATTACACCTGTTACAGCCACAATCGGACTATTATAAAAAATAAAATTTTGATTCCTCAAGACCTTAAGCTGCTCGTGGATATTCTTTTGATGTGTATCAGGATAAAGCGAAATCAAAGATTTCCCGATCAATTCGTCTTTGGGATATCCAAGAGTTTCAACCAGATAAGGATTTACATCTAGAATTTCGCCCTGATGATTGAGTATCCATAGGAAACAGGATGTGGAGTCAAAAGAAACACAACGACTCCTGCCTGTTTCCTCCGGGGTGCTCATGCTGCACCCCCCCAAATTCTGTATATAAACACGTCTCTCCCTTACATATGTCGTTAAGGCCCTGATGCTTCCTTTCGGCACCCTTCGGCTCAAATCATTTCGTCATTCAGCCGCGATGTCCGATTGAAATATAATATGCCTTATTGGTTTTACTGCTTGGGTTTAATATGATCGGTTCCTAAATTTTTGTAAATGCGCAAAAAACAAGGTATTTATTAGGTATATAGAATACCCAGTAAATTTATAACCAAACTTGTTTTCGTAATCAACGCTTAATAATCAAAGATATAAATTTAGATGGTTAAGACCTCATTATCAAGCAATGTGGCAAATTAAATTCCCATAAATACCATAAAATGTCAATTTTTTATTTCAATGACGGAAGTCCTTAAAAAAAAGCAGGGCCAGACGCCTTTAGCAGAGATGGGTTTTATCATCCCGGATTCCGGGATGATATTACAACATGGAATCCGGGATGATATGATAAAAAGAATTTAATACCGGCCGAGAATCCTTAAATTTTCAGATTTTTCCTTTAACCTGTCCATGACCGGTCCAAACTCAGGATCTTCCATATCAGCTTCAAGATCGGCATAGAACATATATTCCCAGGGTTTTCCCAGCATGGGCCGGGACTCAAGCTTAACCAGGTTGATTTCATATTCTGAAAATACCTTCATGACTTCGAACAAGGCTCCGGGTTTATTTCCTGTGGAAAAGATAATGGAAGTTTTCGTCACTTTTTTATGCCCTGTTTTTTCCTTGGCAATTATGGCAAACCTTGTATAATTTCTTGGATTATCTTCGATTGACTCTTCCAGGATATTCATATTAAAAATCTCTGCTGCCATGGCTGACCCGATTGCCGCAGCCTGCCTGTCCCCGGAATCCTTGACCTGCCGGACGGCACTGGATGTGGCAGTTACCGGGACCAGTTCAATATCAGGGTATTGATCCAGATAATTTCTGCATTGGGAAAAAGCCGGCGGCGGTGCCAGGATTCTTTTTATTTCACTCTTTAAAACATTTTCATGGGCAATCAGCGTATGTTTTACGCGTATGGTAATTTCACCGATAATTTTCAGATTATATTCCTGTAACAGATCATAATTTTCATGAATAGACCCTGAAAGCGAATTCTCCAGCGGGATCACACCATACTGACAATTACCTTTCCGGACTGAATTAAAAATATCCCGAAAAGTTTTCATAGGCACAGGCTTTATTTCGTCACCGAAATATCCAAGACTTGCCTTATGACTGTAAGCACCATATTCGCCGATGAAAGCCGCGGTTTTTGAGTCTTTTGAATCAAGGTTATTGATCATCTCGGATTTTTTCAGATAATCAAAATCCAGTTGTTTACCGACCACAGGGGCAATCACATAAATATCCCGGGCCAATTGTCCGAACTGCTCCGGGTATAAACTCTGGGCCCCGTCAGAAAGTGCTTTATCCGGATTATTATGGACTTCGATCATCAGCGCGTCTGCTCCTGCAGCCACGGCTGCCCTGGCCATGGGGCTGACTTTTTCACGTATCCCGGTTGCATGGCTTGGATCAATGATGATGGGCAGATGGGTTAATTTTCTCAAAACCGGTATGGCAGATAAATCAAGCGTATTGCGGGTATAGGGTTCAAAGGTCCGAATGCCCCGTTCGCAAAGAATAATATGATTGTTTCCTTCGGCCATGATGTATTCGGCAGACATGAGCCATTCCTGGATTGTGGAGGCAAGCCCCCGCTTTAGAACAACCGGCATACCCATCCGCCCGACACATTTCAAAAGCTCAAAATTCTGCATATTGCGGGCACCGATCTGAACCGCATCTACATATTTCATCATCAGGTCTGCCTGGGATACGGATGTAATTTCCGTAACCACCCCAAGACCGGTTT
>Ga0156388_1080_pt1 | contig 12326 bp, 12 predicted proteins | sample RifOxyA3_FD_108032 | JGI IMG/M metagenome (GOLD analysis project Ga0156388, IMG submission 108032) | Desulfobacterales bacterium RIFOXYA12_FULL_46_15
TCAATGTGCAAAGAGCTTGCGAATTTTTGTATCCCGGACCGGTAACAATATGAAAACAAGTATTTTTAAAAGCCAGGGAAACAAGTTGCTCTGTCACCTTGAAGGTCAGGTTTGTCGGATCTGAACCCCCAAAACTGATGACAATATTTTTTAAATTCTTATCAAAGATTATTTTATCTCCCAGGAGATTGTCATCAAATATGAAATACCCGGGGCCTAAAAAAAGGGTTTGATTATCTGACGGCCGGCCTTTTTTAAATTTTACAGGGGCCAGGATACTGCTGTTGAAAACAATATCAGCGCCCGGGTTTTTAAACCTGAAATCGTCAATACAGATTGATCGGATGCTTCTTTTTTTGATCTGATCAAAGATTCGGGTATCAAGGCGGGTATTGGGTAAATCCATGATAAACAGATCCGGCGTAATTTGATCTGCCAAATCGAATAATGCTTTCATCTCCTGTTCCGGGCCTGCCTGTTCAGGGAAAAAGGCAACATGGCAACCCTTTCGGCGGGCGTGTAAAACGCCCTCTGAAATGTCTTTCATGAGAAAAATGGATTCAGTGCAAAAAAGATCTTTAAGGATTTTGGACAGGATCATACAACGCGACAGGTGACCAAAGGAAAGCCCTTTTCTGTTCCCTGCATCCACCCTGAAAAGGCAGGTTTGAGGCGGGGATGCACAAAAGAGCCGGGCTACCCATGTTTTTGTGTTAACCATGGACCGGGGGTCAGGTCGCATAATCTGCAATATGCTGTTTTGTCTTATCCATTACCCTGCCGGATTGGGTTTTGGGAGACAGGTCTGCCTGGCAGTGTTTGCAGACATCCATCAGTTGTCTTTTTCCGGAAAAATGCATCTGCCTGAACCGGGTTAATTTCTCTGATTTCCAGATGTCTTCAAGGGATTTATCATAGATATTGCCCAATTGGAATTTATTGTTGTAATCACTGCAGCAGACCGTCACATCGCCGTTCCAGAATACGGCCAGGCGGTGCATCAGATACGAGCAGGGGCCCATATCATAGGATGTATGAAGATCATCAAACACGTCATGGTCGTATCTGAAATCGTATAACCGGCTGACAACATGGATATCGGCCAGGGGGAATTTCTTTTTGATATAGTTTTTGGCGGTCTCAAATGATGTTTTATCCATTGACGGGATTGAGGATTGAATTCTCACCCATGGTTTTTTGAGAGAAGATTCTTTGCGCCGGGACAAAAGTTCGTTAATGGCAGCTTCCACCCTGGAGGTCTTATTTTCCAATTTGTAATTATCCGTATGATGGGTATCGGCTGAAAAAATAATGCCGTCAAGGCCTGAATCCAGAACTTTTTGGATGGTTTCGGAATTCAAAAGGGTGCCGTTGGTTGTGATCTGGGTATCCAGTACACCCATTTTTTTTGAAAATTTAATGCAGTCAAAAAGCCCGGGGTGAAGAAAAGATTCCCCCCGGATCTGAAGTTTTATGGCACACAGCCCTTTTTGTGTGCCTTCGGTGATGATGCGTTCAAACAACCTGGTATCCATCAGGCCTAAAGGGACATCAAGTAGTTCATTTTGAAAACAGTTTTTGCATTTTAAATTGCAGACCCCTGAAAGTTCAATGTCAAGATGAAGGGGAAAGCTGGTAAACACCTTGTAATCGCCTGCTTTTTTCCACAGGTTTCTATACCGTTCAAATTTCATGTCAGGGTTTGCACCTGAAAAATATGAATTAAGATCTATATATTCCGGTTCCATTTTAAGTATCCTTATCATGGTTGAAATTCTATTTTTTTATGACAATAAAAATATATTTTTCAGGGCCTTCAAACCCTTCCCATCGATTCAGAGTGGATGTTACCCGATTCACATGCTGATTGAAACTATCAGTAAAATCCTTGTAAGTCCTGAAATCCACGATCTTCAAACCCAGGTTTGAATATAATGCTTTATAGTCATGGGATACAATATTGGTTTTAAAGGCCCTTTTTTCCCTTAATTCTTTTTTTGTATGGGTGTCATCATATTCCAGGTGAATGATATATTTTTTTGAGACTCTGGCAACCTCCCTGATCGCAGACCCGATTTTGTCCGGGTGGATATTCATAAAGACTCCCAGTGAGAACCCGATGTCAAAAGCGTCATCTTTATAAGGGAGTCTGCAGTTATCACCATTGGCAATCTGGCGGATATTCGTGTTTTCCAGGTATGTTTTAGAATTCAGCAGCTGGGTGATGCTGAAATCCACGCCACCGACCCGGGTGCCTGGGAATTCTTCTTTCACCCGTTTAATATTCCAGCCAAACCCGCAACCTGCCTCAAAAAAACTGTCAAATTCAATTGTTTTAAGAAAATCGATAAGCATGTTCTGGAAAAAAACTTCTCTTTCAAGATATCCTGAACTCAATATCTCGTCCATGTAGACCTGCCCCCTGTCTTTCCAGTAGTTTTTCTGGGAGGCCAGTTTCGGAAAGGTGAAACCCGTCAGATCATAGACAAGCTTTTTAAACTGATAGTTCAGCTTGAACAGTTCGATGCCGAAAATTTTTTTCCAGTAATGATCAGTTTGATTTCCCATTTTTATTTAACCCGTGTCCTTTGAATTCATGTTCCCTTTGATAGGTGAAATTATTCTGTTTTATCTTGCCCAGGTCAACTGTTTTGCTTTGTTTGGCAGAGCCGTGGTGGCATTTGTTGCAGACAACACTTTCTTTTTTAAAACCTGTTAAATGAAGTTCCCTCTGCCGTTGCTGTAAAATATCCCAGGCTTCCTTGACCGAATAATCAGCCACATTTCCAAGAATTTCTTCCATGGTAAAATCCGAAGGGCATTTTAAATAATTGCCCCTGCTTGTAATACAGATCCTCTGCCAGAGGCGGGGACAGACAAAATGATCATCCGGCACCAAGGTGATTTCCTCAAAATTCATGTCCGGGTTATATGCCACCCGGTCCACAATGGTTTTCATCAATGAAATATATTCATCCGGGTTATCTTTGATAGCCGACCAGATTGCCTGCACATTCAGGAGGGTATCGGCATTGAGTTCATCACGGACTCTTCTGAGCGTTTTGAGTTTGTTTAAGGACTCTTCATATTTCAAGGGAACTCTTATGGACTCGTACATTTTGCCGAGTCCGTCAAAACTCATGGTGATCCAGTCCACACCAGCCATGATCAACCCCCTGGCCAGTTTTTCATTCAGCGGCCCGCCATTTGTATTGATCCACACTTCCCTGATTCCCTGATCTTTAGCAAACTGAACCATTTCCACAATATCGGGATGCAGCAGAGGCTCTCCCCGCATACTGAATTTCAGGGTAAATAATTTGTATTTGCCGCATTCTGCAACAATTTTCTTATACATATCAAGGGGCATAAAATCATTTTCCCTGATATCCATATATTGCCTGAAACAATGGTCGCATTTGATCTGGCATTTGCTTGATACTTCAATATCCACATTGAGCGGAAACAATGGTACTTTTTTTCTGGGGTAATATTTCCACTGGATTCTGTTTTTTATATATGAGAACCTTTTCTTTCTGCTCCTTCGCAATTCGTTTTTAAAAAATTCTAAATTTGTTTCACATCTGAATTGCACTAAAGTTTCCGATTTTTTCATTTTATTTCACCACATCCTTTATCACTTTTTTTGCCGGAACCCCTACCATGGTAGAGTTATCGGGGATATCACGGATAACAACAGACCCTGCTCCAATGACTGATCCCGGACCCACGCAACAGTTTTCTTTAATAATTGCACCAGCTCCGATATAAACCCTTTCCCCGATATTCACCCTTCCCAGCACCATCGCACCCGGGGCAAGAATTGAAAAGTCTCCGATATCGGATTCGTGATGAACAGTTGAGTTAATATTTAATAAACATCCTTTGCCGATTTTTGCCATAGGCATGATGGTCACATGATGCTGTATGACCGTTCCGATTTCTATGGTTGCTTTTCTTGCAATATAACAGGATGCTGATTTTATAATGCCGATGTTTTCAGACCGGTATCGAAGAAACAGGTCTTTTCTTATTTGAGGGGAGTTCATACCAAAAGCAAAGGTAAGGTCTTTGTCCGGGCGGTTTTTCATCCAAGTCTCATCATTCCCCAGGTAATTGATATCATTGCAGCCGAATTGCTTTGAAACATCCTTAAAATCAATATAACCATGCAATTTGTAGTGCGGCGAGGATTCTATCAAATCTATGATTTCCAGGTCAAACCCAACCAGAACTATATTTATTTTATTATCAGTCATCTATGGTTAACACTCTTTTTTTATTTAAACTTGCTTTGTTCTATTTCACACAATGATTGTGTAATGGCTGATTAAGCTGAAACCTGTTTTTTCGGAACAAACGAAGCGTCATTTATAAGGGACAGGGATACATTTATCAGCAGGTTGACCTTTCTTTTCCCCTTTTCAATCAAGGATGCTACCGTATCACCTTGCTCGACTTCAATATCCACCTGGGAGATGATGTCACCTGTGTCGATTCCCTTATCGATATAATGGCAAGTCAGACCGGTTTTAATTTCTTTGTTTTTTAAAACCCATTTGCTGGGTGATGCTCCCCTGTATTTCGGGAGAAGAGATGCATGAATATTTATACTTCCTTTTGGCGGTGCGCTAAAAATAAATTCAGGCAGGATTTTCATGAATGCATGCGACACCAAAAGATCAATATGGTCATTGTGAATAATTTCCAATAGGTCTCTAAAAGAAATCATATCTTCAACTATGGTTTTATATCCCAAACGTAATGAATCGGAATAAAGGATATTTTCCCATGGATCATTGCCGGCCGGCTTATATTTAGTGACAACAATAATTTTGTCAATATCCGGGTGATGGTGCAATGCTTTGAAGATTTCAAAGCCCATTCCCCAGTTTGCCATTAAAAGGACATTCATGGTTTAAAAATGCCTTTCCAGGATCTGTTCAATACCGATATCAGGATCTCCCTTGGAGCCATGTCTGCACTCTGCGCAGGAGTTCAGAGACATCCTCACGCCCCGGGCATGGATTTCTCTTATGGAGTTCATCCGGCTGCTGTGCCACATCTCATGAATGGTTTTATTTTGAATATTGCCGAGGATAATATCATCCGCATTCCACCCGGTGCAGCACTGGGTATCCCCGTTGTAGCCTATGACAATACGTTCCCAGGGATATTGGCAGATAAAATCCGGTTTGATTTCCATGGGCCCCTTAAAATTAATATAAGGGTTGCATACGATATAATCCGAAACCGGTTTCATCGTATCGTAGTACTCTTCAGGATTGTTTTTTATGGCCGGCCAGATGGTGCAGAGCCTTACCTGGGGAAGCAGAGCCCCTTTTTGATCCTTTTTTTGTTTCAGCAATAAAAGCCGCTGGAAATTCTCTTTGAATACGGCAGGGTGTCTGATTTTTTCGTATATGTCTTTGATGCCGTCAAATGAAACCGCAATATAACTGACACCTGAAGAAATAAATGCATCGATCATGTCTTCGTCAAGATAGAAGGCATTGGTCAAAAAAGAGACATTTTTTATTTTTGAGCAGGCATAGGCAATCATTTCTTTTATTCTTGGGTGGGTCAGTGTCTCTCCCCGCCATGAAAGCCGGATTGAAAAAACATGGTAGCGGGCGCATTCATCCACTGCTTTTTTAAAGAGTTCAAAATCCATCTGGCCGGTATGGCTTAATTGATTTCTGTAACACATGGGGCAGTTCATATTGCAGGTACTGGCAGATTCAAGATCCACGTGCAGGGGAAAATCAGTGACATATTCATTGCTGGGGCCGAGAAACCAGTTTAAACGGTTAAAGAAATAAGAGGCAAAATGGCCCTGGTTCAGGATGAAATTCCAATATCTTTCAGGAGTATCAAAGGGGTTCTGATGAAAATTGATATCCAGCCCTTGTTTTTGATCTGTCGGCTGACAAGGCAGCAATTTTTCGAATAATTTCTTTTGGGAAGCTGCTTCATCCGGCTTGAGCAGGTCGTCAATCAAGGGGTTGATAAAGCTCAGGGGCAGTCTCAAACCGGATAGCGCGTGCTCTTTTGTATAGTCGGGCAAGCTTTTGTCCATATGCTTCACTGCCTTTAGCAGATGTTGCAATTCACTGTGCCCCATGCATTCCACAGGAACAGGCATGTCGAATTTGATGTTGAGTATTTGAAATTTATCAAGCGCACATTTCAGCATATACGGGATCTCCTGTGCAAAGGTATTGCAGTTTTCTTTGAGGAAGCATCATTAATGCATCCAATATGGACAGATCAGGGATGAAATCACCGTGCAACTGGGAATAATAAGGCGTTGAAAACTCATTCCAGAGAACACGGATGGTCTGATTTGAAAATTTTTCTTCATCAAGATAGGTTCTGGAACCTATGCCGGTCAGATAATCGGTACCGCCGGCAAGGCTGACAAGCTCAATCAATCGCTCAGATCCTTTCTTTTCAAGGCTGAATTCCGAAGAAAACCGGAACGGGGTGCTGATGTTAAGATAACCGGCAATAAAATGCAGGAAATTCAGGTTCAGGTCCACCAGTTTGAAATTCTGTTTGAGATAGATGTCCTCGATTTTTGGGAAAACACTTTTAAATTCAGGAGCGTTTTTATAAGAGGCATGGATAAGGTTTAAATGGTCTTTTTGCCAGTCTTCCAGGGAAAGTATATCAACCTGATTGATGGGTTGAAAATAGTTTCCTTTTTTTTTTACCGGAACCGTCAGCCATTTTGCCCCGTCAGGGGTTTTGATCTTATCCCGGTGATGCCATCCTCTTCGGATGAATTGGACGTCATCCAGCATGATAAACAAATCAGATACGGCCCATCTATAAAAAAAGCCCATCCAGGGGAGAAAATCGGGTTGATGAATAAAAATAATTTTTTTTGCCATATTGTTCATTTTTAACAGGCGCACACTTCTTTTTGAAACAGTTCTGCATAAACCTGGTCAGCCTTTTCATACTCACTTACCTGACCGATATCAAGCCAGTATTCCCTTACCGGGAAGACGGAAGGCTTATCCCCTTTTTCAAGAAGCAATGAAAACAGATCCGGCATATCAAAAAAATCATTCTGGGGGATATATTTCAGTGTATCCGGGTTTATGACATAGATGCCGGCATTGACAAACAGTTTGTTTACAGGTTTTTCCTTAAGGCCTGTCAGTCTGTAGTTATCAATCTCGGCAACGCCAAAGGGAAGCTGAAATTCATGTTCCCGGACACAAATGGTTGCAGATGCCTTGCTCTTTTGATGATAGTCGATGAGCTGATGGAAATTTACTTTTGTAAGCAGATCTCCATTCATGATGATAATGGGATGTTCGGGAGTGGCATCCAGAAGGCTCAGGGAGCCTGCCGTACCGAGCCGTTTTTTTTCTTTGACATAATTTATGGAGACACCGAAATTGGAACCGTCTCCAAAATAATCTTCAATCATTTCCCCTTTGTAGTTGATGGAGAAATAGAAATTTGAAAATCCGTTTTCAATAAAATTATTTAAAATAATCTCAAGGATGGGTTTGTCCCCCACAGGAAGCATGGGCTTGGGACAGTTGTTTGTGAGCGGTCTTAACCTGGTCCCGAGTCCCCCTGCCATGATAAAGACAGGGTTTGGCATGATTTTTTTTAATTGAGTGTTGCCTTGCTTGATTGCCACAAGCCTGGAATTTTCATCTAATATTGGGAATACATTGCATTTTTTATTTTTCCTCAATACTAAACTGATGTGTTTAGGTGTATCCAGGATGGATAAAGTGATCGGCCTTGTATGCATCACCAGGCTGACAGGTGCATCCATTGGGATTTTTTTTAAGATACCCCTCCGGATATCGCCATCCGTCACTGTTCCTAAAAGCCGGCGGTCCTCGTCAATAACCAATGCAGTCAGAAGGGGGTTACTGTTGTCAATCACCTTGATGGCATCAATCACCGGTGTATTCGGGGAAATTAGTATTGAGTCCCAGGTTTTCATATCCGCTCCTTTTATAAAACTTTTTGATTATGTTCTAAACAATCGGCTTTTTGTATCAAGCTCTTTAATTATGTTTAAACATAAATCATGCCAGGGGCCGGATATTTTATCCTGCAATGATGGAAGACCTCAAGATCGGGTGATTGGCCAAAATATCCTTTGCCAGGATCTTTCCAATTAAAAATTGAATATCATCAGGGGTAAATTCATTGGGCGGCCGTGTACAAAACAGGTCATTTTCAGATATCACAGCTCCTTTCTTAAGGCCCTTAAGCGCATAAACACCCCGTCTGAAATCGTTTTTGCAGGGCCTGTCAGGCCTGTCATAGATTGCATATATCGAGCCGCTCATGGTGTTAAACAATTCAACCCGCTGTCTGAGGGTTTTTAGGTCTTCAGGGGTTGCAGAATGAAAATGATCTCCGCTTAGTATGGTTTTATCCAATGTGAAATGGGTTTCGATCACTTGAGCGCCTTTGATCACTGCTGCAAAACACGCATCTATGCCGGGATAATGGTCTGAATACCCGACCGGCAGATTAAAAAGGTTTTTTAAAAAGGGAATAATATCAAGGTTTAGATCATGGGCCTTGGCAGGGTAGTGAGAGATGCAATGAAGCAAAAATAACTGTTTGCAGCCGGCATTCTTTATACATTCCACAGAGGCTGCAATTTCATGCAGATCAGCCATGCCGGTGGACAGGTAGATGGATTTCCCGGTACAGGCAATGTATTCGAGAAATGGTTTGTTGGTGCAATCCATTGACGCGATCTTAAATGCTGAAACGCCGATTTTATCTAAAAGATCTACACTTTCCCTGCTAAAGGGCGTGGATAAAAATTCAATACCTGCTTTTTGTGAAGTTTCAAATAAGATTTCATGATCTTTCAGATGAAGCTCACCCTGTTGAATCATTTTGTAATGTTCGGAAGACGGAAGGGCAATATCGCTTGCTTTAAATGTCTGAAATTTCACGGCATTGGCCCCGGATTCTGATGCTGCATGGATCATGTCTTTTGCCAGCTCAATATCCCCGTTATGGTTAAATCCGATTTCGGCAATCAGGTACATAGCTCATCCTCCAATATTCAGGTTAAAAAAATCTTTTATGGTTTGGGTTATCATTTGCAGATTTTCTAAAGAAAGGTCCGGATATAACGGCAGGGTTACCATTCTTTCGGAGACTGCATTGGATATTGCAAGCGGATGCGTAAGAATATCCTTGTAATATGAAAACCTGTTCATGTCCGGATAATGAATGCTTGTCTGGATTCCTTTTTGTTTTAAATAATCTATAAAATGGATCCGGTTTGTCCCTTGCGGCAACAAAACAGGAAAAATATGCCCGGAAGTTTTTTTATGGCTGGGAAAATGTTTCCATGGGATTTCTATTTCTTTGATATGTTTTAAATTGTCTATATAGTGCTTTATCAGGAAAATTCTTTTTCCGTTTGCCTGGTCAAGTTTTTTTAGCTGTACAAGACCAAGGGCGGATTTGATTTCATCAATCCGGTAATTTAATCCGGGCATGACTACATCATAGGATATGGTCCTGCCCTCATGGCGGTCTATGGTCATGCTGGTCATCCCGTGGGACCTGAGCAGCATGGCTTTTGAGATATGATCTTCATTTTTTGCAGTGATCATTCCGCCTTCACCGGTAGAAAGATTTTTATTTGAAAAAAAACTGAAACAGCCTATATCTCCCATGGTACCGCATTTTCTGCCGTTATAGGATGCACCGGGAGCATGGGCCGCGTCCTCTATCAAGAACAGGTTGTTTTTTTTGCAAAGGGATGACAGTTCTTCCATATCGCAGGGCCATCCTGCATAATGCATGGCCATGACGGCTTTTGTTGCAGGAGTGATTCTGGATTCAACGGATAAGGGATCGATATTCCAGTCGTCAAAAGATTTTATGTCAGCAAGGACAGGGGTGGCACCAGTGAAGATAACCGTGTTCAAATCAGCCACAAATGTAAGCCCGGGTATGATGACCTCGTCGCCCGGGCCTACCCCGGCACAGAGCAAGGCAATATGAAGGGCTGCTGTCCCGTTTGAAACAGCGCAGCAATGAATATTCTCACCCAGGTATTTGCCGAATTCGGATTCAAAGGCCTTGGTTTTTGGGCCGGCAGTGAGCCATTTGCTGTTTAAAACATCAATGACCGCATCCTGTTCCTCCTGACCGTAGTTCAGATCAAAAAGGGGTATTTTCCACATGTTGACGGTTTCCTGTTTTGTTTAAACTATCCATATTGTTTATTGCCTGGTTCAATGTCATGGTCCAGGGTTCCTGGTTTTTTTGGGAATTGATGATTCCTGATACTCTCTTAAAATCATCTTGAGTATCCACCGACATATTCAAATCCGGTCTAAAAAGCTTTCCTTTGGCATGGATCGATTCAAGGTGAAATTTTTCCGGATTTTTCAAAATATAATTATTGATATGTTCGCGATCCAAAGGATCTGTTGTAATGGTGCCAAGAAAATTGAGCACATGGTTTGAGAAAACATCAACCCCTGCACCATAAGGGAAGGATTCTGTGTGGACATAATCAAGTCCTTTTTTCCTGAAAAGGGAGACCGACGCCTTTATGATTTCAGGGCAGGTGAGCGGGTTGTCTGCCGTTACCCTGACATTGGTATCGGCAGGGTATGTGGCCACGGTCAAAAGATATCTTGAAAGGACATCATTAAGACTGCCGCGGATAACATGAACATTTTCATATCCCGCCCATGCAGCCACAGTATTGTCTTCTTGGTTTTCGGTGGTAGCAACAACAATGCGGTATGCATCATGGGGCAGGCTTGTTTTGAGCCTGCGGATCAAAAAAGCAAGCAAGGGGATTCCGCGCAAGGGATACATGGCTTTGCCGGGCAGGCGGGTTGAAGAAAACCTGCACTGTATGATGACGTTTGTAACCGGGTTCAGCATGAAAGCTCCGGCAATAAATATCTGACAGGTATAAAAGCCTCAGCAAACGCAACATTGGTTTTCATGCCGTCAATTCTATGTTTGTTTTTTAAATAATCAATCCATACGGTGTTGGTTCTTTTGATCTCAGACTGGTGGGCTCTGACAGCCTCAAGCTTTTGTTCGATGACGTCAGAGATATCGGAATAAAGCGTGGCATGAAACGCCTGGTCGGAATCATACCAATTGCTCTGGTACATCAGGAACCGGGGTATGTGCCGGGCTGCCATCAGAACACTTTTTGCCGTATTCTGGTGGTCCCGGTGGATATCCTTTGTCCAGTGGGAATAGATAGTGTCAATACGGTTTGTTTCAATGATTCGGGTGAGATCCGATGTCAGTTTTTCATCAAACGGGATATAAAAGGTTTTGTAGCTGAGCCCGATTAACCGGGCGCCAATCATTTTTGCGACTTTTTCCCCTTCTTTTTTTGCAGTTTCACTATTTCGTATGATCCTGCCGTCAGGGTCGCTATATCCTGAATCAGAGACGACCACCATCCATACCGTGTCACCGTTTTTAACATGATTGATCAAGCTTCCGCTGCACCCCAGTTCAATGTCGTCATAATGGGCGCCTACTGCAAGTATATTCATGGGTTGAATTCCTATGTTAAGGATATCAAAGATTATAGATATCGGTTTTAAACAGTGAAAGGTTTTCCGGGTTGAGATACCATTCAATACATTTTTTCAGTCCCTTTTCAAATCCTTCAAGTCCTGCATATTCCGGTTGCCAGCCGGTCATTGCCTTTATCTTGCTGTTGTCTGCCCACAAGCGGTTGACCTCGCTTTTTTCAGGCCTTAACCGCTGTTCATCTGATATGATTTCAATTTTTGCGTTCATCAGCCGGGCAATGGTGTTTGCCGTATCGTTTATGGAAATTTCAAAATTGCTGCCAGCATTCAGGGTCTCTCCAACGGTTTGGTCTGATTCCGCCGTTTTAATAAATGCTTCTGTGATGTCATCCACAAAATTAAAATCCCTGGTCGGGGTGATGGCACCCAATTTTATGGTTTGATTGCCGGTGGATATCTGGGTAATAAGGGTTGGAATAACTGCGCGAAGCGATTGCCGGGGGCCATAGGTGTTAAATGGACGGAGGGTCGCAACCGGCAGGTTAAAGGATGTAAAAAACGACCAGGCAATCTGGTCTGCTCCGATCTTTGAGGCCGAATAGGGGGATTGCCCCTGCAGCGGATGATCTTCAGTTATGGGAACAAACCTGGCTGTGCCGTAAACCTCACTGGTTGAGGTATGAATGATTTTTTCAATTCCATGGGTCCTTGCCGCCTGCATGACGTTTAAAGTCCCTTTGATATTGGTGTCAATATAGGTGGCAGGAGAATGGTAGGAATAGGGAATGGCAA
>Ga0156388_1083_pt1 | contig 12315 bp, 9 predicted proteins | sample RifOxyA3_FD_108032 | JGI IMG/M metagenome (GOLD analysis project Ga0156388, IMG submission 108032) | Desulfobacterales bacterium RIFOXYA12_FULL_46_15
TCCTTTTGGGCCGTCAGATCAAGATGCCAGTTAGGGAAAATAAAATAATTGCTGTTGTGTTTTGAAATCCAGGTTATTTCCCCCTTGGGGCTCATAAAAGCCTTGCCCGGTTCAAGATCCGGTGAAATAATCCGGGAAATGCCAAGGGGCCAGTTTCCGTAAATAACAACACCCAGGGGCAGCTCGCTTTGCTGAGGAAGAAGCATAAAAGTCTCCTGATCCAGTTCAGGACTGACAATGGCGCCGGAAAATCCCTGATGTTTTAATAAATTAACAGTCATGCTGTTGGCAATATTGCAGAAAGGCCCGGCCCAGATATTCAAATGCCTGGAGCCGGCAAAAAGAGAAATCTGCCAGGGGGAATTCAGAACAAAATCTTTTATTCCTTTTTTTATAGCCCCGGCAATATAATCGGCGCATTTTTTTTCTTCACCTGGAAACAAAACCGGATCCAGCCAGAGCCAGGCTCCGGCCGTGGGCCGGGTCGAATAGTCCTGTTGTGAGATCCACACCCCTTTATCCGTATTCCGGTGTTGAATCCTTTGCCGTCCTCTGACAAGCATGATATCCTTGGTTTCGGCTGGTTTTTTCAAGGGTCTGAGGCAAGGAAAGGGCACTTTTGCCTGATCAATGGGCCGGACCGGTATTTTTTCCACCAGGATAAGCTCTTTATCCAGGGCTTTGATCTCAGCCTCAAGTTCCGGGCCTCTCCGGTCAATGATATAAACCGGGGTTCCGGTTTTTATTTTGAACCTTGACTTTTTGCTTAGATAAAATTTTCCTTTTTTCGGTACGGCCCGGGTCACTTTTTGAATATCGTGGAAGGCATCGTCTTCAGACCCGATTCTCAGGAGGTCAAAAGGAAGAAGTGATTCCCTTGTGGAAAAAAAGGGTGCGGCAGGATCCTGGACCCTTCCTGCAAAAAGTCCTGAACCGGTTTCCGATTCATGGACCAGGGGGTTTATCATCCTCTGGGTCAAAAGCTGATAATGACTGAATTCTCTTCCAAGGGCATATTCAAGATAGGCAAGGGCTTCTTTTTTCTTTTCAGGATTATCTCTTAAGAGTTTATAGGCCTTGACCGTATAATAGACATAATGGGGGCTTTTTTTCCTGCCTTCGATTTTAAAAGCCGTGATATTGGGAATTTGTTTTAACACTTTTAAAAGAACGTCTGCAGAAAAATCCATGCATGAAAAATGCCTTCTGGAAATGCCTTTTTGTTCATATATTCTTCTGCAGGGCTGAACACACCGGCCCCGGAGGGCACTTTTCCCTCCAAACCATGAACTCCAGTAGCACCGTCCGGATACAGAATAACATAAAGCGCCGTGGATAAAGACTTCAAGCCCTGTATCGGCCGGGGCGCGAGAAATTGTTTCCTTAATTTCATCAATGGTGAATTCCCTTGGCAGGACAATTCTTTTAAATCCCATTTGACCTGCTGTTTTCAATCCTGAAGGAAAGGTCAGATTGCTTAAGGTGGACAGGTGGAATTCTTTTTTAAATCCTGCTTTTTTTGCAAGGGGTATCATGGAAGGGTCCTGAATGATCAGCGCGTCAGGATCAACATATTCAACCAGTTTGAAAAGAATCCGAAGAGCTTTTTCAAGCTCGGTTTCCTTGATAAGGGAATTAAAAGCTACATAGACCTTGACGTTTCGTTTTCTGGCAAGTTTTGTCAGCCCTGCCAGGTCTTCAATACTGAAATTTTCAGCCTCCATGCGGGCGGAAAATATTTTCAGACCACAATAAACGGCGTCTGCTCCTGCTGCAAGAGCTGCCAGAAATGAATTTTTATCACCTGCCGGAGCAAGAATTTCAGGAAGTCTCAAATTGATTTTAACCTTTTATTGAGTTTGAACATTTTCGAAAGGAGCAGCAATTCATTGATAGCCCCGGCATAATCTTTATTGGTTGCAGGTTTGGAAAGATGGCTGATTTTTTTGTCATTAATCTTTAATTCCTTTATGGATTCAATAAATTCAAGGTTTCCGGAGATAAAAAGCACAGGCAGGGTTTTATCTTCCTGCCGGATATAATGGTATACATCCATTCCGGTTAACTCTCCGGGCAAAACATAATCCAGACTGACAAGATCATATTTTGTTTTTTTCAGGAATTCAATTGCCGTGGATCCGTTTACTGCAATATCCACATGATGCTCAAAAGGTCTTTCCATCAAAACTCTTGCCTGGATTTCAGAAATAGTGGTTTCATCTTCAACAATCAGGATTCGTTTTCCGGTCTGGAGATCATTTTTGGTCACTTCCATGATTTCTTTATCTGTAAGTTTAGTCTTCTGGACGGGCAGCTCAATCCGGAACCGGGTTCCCTTGTTTTCTTCAGAAGTGAAAGATATGGTTCCATGGTGTTTTTCAATATACATCCTGACATTGGACATGCCATATCCCGTACCTTTTATATTTTTCCGATAGGAATTGCTAAGATCATTGCTGCCTTTTAAAGTAAAACCCGGTGTGTAAATACTATCCCGATGCTGTTGCGGGATTCCGCATCCATTGTCTTCAATTTCAAAAAAGATTTTGGGGTTCAAATGATAGGTCCTGATGGTGATGACGGGAGATTCAATTTTGCTTGTGGCATGAATGGAATTTTGAATGAGATTCATCAAAGCGTGTTCAATCATGCCCGGGTCTGCCAGCAAAAGGGGAATGTCGGATTGAAAACAGGTTTTAACCGTAATATGTTCAAGATCCTTTTTCAGAAGATTCAATGCCAGGCTGATTTTATCATTGATATTAAAAAATTCCTGTCTGGGTTCCTGGTCCTTTGCAAAGGCTACCAGGTTTTTGGTCAGATTCCTGCCGCGAAGGGTTTGTTCCAGGATAATTTCAAAGGTCTTGATTATGGATTCATCCCGGCAGTCCATTAAGGATATTTCCGCATTACCCATGATAGCCCCCAGGATATTATTGAAATCATGGGCCATTTTTCCGGCAATCTGTCCCACTAACGCATGTTTTTCCTGGTCTGCAGCATGTTTCTGTGCAATAATTTTTTCCCTGTGGGCCAGTTTTTGGTCAGTAATGTCGATTAAAACCACAATACATTTGGTGACTTCATTTTTCTCGTCCCTTACAGGGGTACAGTTCAGGATCACATCCAATACCAGACCGTCCTTTGTAATAAACTGGGTTTCATACCTTCCGGGAATGCCTTTGAGCCTTTCCGTCCTTGTTTTTTCAGTCATAAGGGCAAAAGTTTCAGTGCTGGTAAATTCTTTCAGGTTTTTACCAATTATTTTATATTCATTATCATATCCCATCATCTGGGCAAAAACCTTGTTGGAATAAATGATGGTTTCATTGAGATCTGTTTCATTGATTCCCACCGATGCCGTTTCCACAAGGGTTCTGAACATTTTTTCGCTTTTTTCAAGATCCTTCTGGGCCTGATTGTATTGAATGGCCGAACCAATGGTTTCCGACGCTATTTTAAGGATATTGAAATCTGCTTCAGTATAGGCAACAGGGTCGTTGTAGTCTTGAACTACAATGGCACCAAGCCGGGTATCTTTTCTTCCTTTTAACTGGACACCCATCCAGGAAGAAGATTTCACGCCAATTTGGGTGGTATCGATTTGAATATCTATTTCCCCGGATAGGATTTCTTGGACAATAGTCTTATTCAGGAGAAGAGATTCGTTTTTTGTCACCCAGTCTGTAAATGATCCGGGAAGCTCAATGGTCATACCCCGGGCAAGGCCGTCTTGATCCATTAGATCTCGATAATACGGGAAATGGTAGAGGCTGGTTTCATAATCTTCAAGAAGGGCAATATAAAAATTTTGAGCCGGCATCAGTTTTTTTATCTGCTCATGGATGGTTTCGAACAAAATCTTGAGATCGGATTCCCTGGACGCTTCCGATATCCTGAGCATGGCTTTCCGGAGACGGTTTTGTTTTTCAAGTTCGTTCTCGGTTACTCTGCGTAAGCTGATATCCCGGATGGTACTGATCCGTGCCGGGTTGCCCATATACATGAAAGGCTTTGTCACTGTCTCAACCGTTATATGCTTGCCTGATTTTGTGATATGGGTATAAGTATGCGGAGATGGATCTTCCCGATTGTTGATGTTATTGATAACCCGTTCCAAATCTCTTTTTTGATGGAGATCTTCCAGCTTCATCCGGAGCAGTTCTTTTTTTGTATAACTGTATTTTTCAATCGTGGCAGGGTTACAATCTAAGAAAAAATGAGTTTTTTCATCAAAGATCACGATAGCATCCGCTATGTTTTCAAAGAAATTTCTATATTTGCTTTTCGTCATAAAAAGGCCCCTGATTCACGAAAGATGATGAATTCAATCCTAAATCGAAAACCACATATTTTCAATCAAAACATTTTTTAAAAGAGCAAGTCTTTTGACCGGTGAATCTAAATTGAGGATTGTTTATTTGATTGATTGTTCCTTACGGTTATATTAAAAGAAAAAACAATTGCAATTCAATAAAGCATGTATCAGGACATGATGAATAAAATCAATTTTTTAAAACCAGGGAGTACATTGGGTGTCTGTGCGCCTTCCGGAAGGTTTGATGCTGAAAAACTGGATATGGGGATTCAGGTTTTAATCAATTCAGGCTTTCAGGTAAGGGTGCAGGAAGAAATTTTTCAAAAAAAAAGATATCTTGCAGGTGATGATGTTTCAAGGGCCAAAATCGTAAACAAGCTTTTTTCCGATCCCGGGATTGGGGGTATTATTTGTGCAAGGGGGGGATTTGGCGCCCTGCGGATTCTTAACCACCTTGACTGGGATATGATCCGTCAAAATCCGAAACCTTTTATCGGGTTTTCCGATATCACAGCCATCCTGATATCCATCCTCCATGAAACAGGGATGCCGGTAATCCATGGGCCCAATGTGGTGTCTCTTGCAACGGCGGATCAAAAAACCATAGATTCCCTTGTCGATACCCTGTCAGGCATGAAAAAACCGATTGAAATACCGGATGCCCGGGTCATCCGGGAAGGTATTTGTTCGGGTATATTAAAGGGGGGAAACCTTGCAACCCTTTGCCATCTTATCGGAACCCGGTTCCAACCTGAATTTTCAGGTGCAGTACTTTTTTTTGAAGATATTGGTGAACCGGCTTATAAAATCGACAGGATGCTGACCCAGATGAAAATGGCCGGAGTATTCGATGAAATCCGCGGGGTCATTACCGGGTCTTTTGAAAATTGCAGCAATGAAGAATATATTGAAGAAATTATCAATGAATGCTTTGATGAATACCAGATACCCGTAATTTCAGGGCTTGATGCGGGCCATGGAAACACCAACCTGTCTCTTCTCTTTGGGGAAATCCTTCAGATGGATACCAGGACTCTTAAAATACAGTGGATCTGAATTCCTTGCATAAAGAAAAGATCGGAAAAGAATTTGAGATTGCAATCTCCGAGGGAATCTTTCCCGGAGCCGTACTCCTGTGTGCATTCAATCATCAGATCATTTTTCATGAAGCATACGGCATGGCTGATCTTTTTGAAAACAGGAAAATGCAGAAAGATTGTATTTTCGATCTTGCTTCACTCACAAAACCCCTTGCAACCACACTGGCTCTGGCTAAACTCATCGAAAAGGGAAACCTTTCCTTAGATTCTAGAATCCATGATGTTCTGGCTGAATTTATAAATACCGACAAAGCTGATATTACCATTGACATGCTGCTCCGGCATACATCAGGACTTCCTGCACACCGTAATTATTATATAGAGACCGTTCATTCCGGTGAAATGCCGAGGCAATGGTTACGGCAGCTCCTGATTAAGGAAAATCTTGAGAATAAGATTGGTGAAAAAGAGGTGTACAGTGATCTTGGATTTATGATTCTCTCTTGGATTGTTGAACGGGTCAGCGGCCAGAGGCTGGATCAGTATGTTGCAGAGGAGATTTATGTACCCCTTGGGATTAACCGCCTGTTTTTTATGGAGCAAAATCCATGCAATAAAAAACAGATGATTTACAAGGGACAATTTGTATCCACCCAGCAGTGTCCCTGGAGAAAAAAAGTACTGACCGGTGAAGTCGATGATGACAATGCCTATGCTGTCGGTGGAATAGAGGGGCATGCCGGTCTCTTCGGAGATGCCTTATCCGTATACGGCCTTTGTTCTGAAATACTGAAAGCCCTGCTGGATAAGTCTTCAAAGGTTTTGAAACCTGGTATCATTAAAACTTTTGTAAAAAAGGACACAAGGTTTGAAAGGGTTGCCGGATTTGATACGCCGTCAAAAGAAGGCTCTTCTTCAGGCCGGTTTTTTTCAGAGTCTTCCATAGGTCACCTTGGATTTACCGGGACATCCTTCTGGATAGATCCAAAAAACGGATTGATTATTGTTCTTTTAACCAACAGGGTTCATCCATCGAGATCCAATGAAGGAATTAAAAAATTCCGTCCAAAGATTCATGACCTGATCCGGATTGAATTGATGGAAAATATTATTAATTAATAGTTTTTGGACTTGTAAAAAAACCGTAACTTTGTTAGCAGATACTGTCTGATAATTTTGTTATTGTTAAACTCGGTAATCCGATATTATTCTTGAAAGAGGAGATATGAATTTTATAATGGACTCCATGCTTGGGGCGTTTTCCAATGATCTGGCCATTGATCTTGGAACAGCCAACACACTTGTTTATGTGAAGGGAAAAGGTATTGTTCTGAGCGAACCCTCAGTTGTAGCCGTAAGGACGGACAAAGGAGCTAAAAGCAAAGTCCTTGCAGTTGGTGTGGAGGCAAAACGAATGCTTGGACGCACACCCGGCAATATTGTTGCCATAAGACCCATGCGGGATGGGGTGATTGCCGATTTTGAAGTTACAGAAGCAATGCTGAAACATTTTATCAGAAAAGTTCATAACAATCGGAAAACACTTGTCCGGCCTAGGATTATTATCGCCGTACCCTCAGGCATCACCCAGGTTGAAATGAGAGCTGTCAGGGAGTCGGCTGAATCAGCCGGCGCAAGAGAGGTCTTTCTCATCGAGGAACCCATGGCCGCTGCTATCGGAGCGGGTCTTCCCATCACTGAGCCCACCTGTAATATGGTGGTTGATATCGGCGGCGGAACAACTGAAGTAGCCGTTATTTCTCTTGCCGGTATTGTTTACACCAGATCTTTGAGAGTGGCCGGAGATAAGATGGATTCAGCCATCAGCCAGCATATCAAACGGAAATACAATCTTCTGATTGGTGAAAGAACTGCTGAAATCATTAAGACAACCATTGGTAATGCTTATCCTGATCCCCAGAATATTGAGACAATAGAGGTCAAAGGAAGAGACCTTGTTTCCGGTATTCCGAAAATTCTTGCCATTGATTCGGAGGAAGTTCGACTTGCCATTTCCGAACAGGTCGAGGCCATTGTTGAAACCGTCCGGATTGCACTTGAACAGACACCTCCTGAACTCGCCTCAGATATTGTGGATTCAGGAATTGTACTGACAGGAGGGGGCGCCCTGCTCAAAAATCTGGACAAGCTTCTCAAGGAAAAGACCGGTCTGCCCATTGTTGTGACTGAAGATCCTTTGTCAACGGTTGCTTTAGGCTGTGGGAAAGTTCTCGACAATATCGATATTTTGAGAGAAGTAGTCATTCACTGATTTAATGTTTTCACGAAGACTGTTTATTTTTGTTGGAGTTGCTCTTTTTATTGCGATTACCTTTACCGTAATTACCATGAGCAGCAGGGATAAATTGCCGGTCAACGGCATTAAGCGGGTTACCATTTCCATAACCTCTCCCTTTTTTGGAGCCGTCACCAAAACCATTCATCTCACACAGAACATCTGGAACACTTATTTTATGGCTGTCCGGGCTGTTAAGGAAAATATTGACCTCAAAAAACAGCTGGGTCAGGCCCTGGAGATAACAAACCGCTATGAAGAGCTGGAACTTGAGAATATACGGCTAAAGAAATTTGTTAATTTTACAAGCTCGGTTCCTGATACCTATATTGCAGCCAGGATTATTGCAAGGGACCCATCTCCATGGTTTCAAACCGTTATGATCGATAAAGGGCTTGAAGACGGCCTTCTGAAATGTGCTCCGGCAATGGTTTCCGAGGGAATTGTCGGACAGGTCATTGAAGTTTCAAAAAATTTCTCAAAAATTCTTTTGATCACGGACAGAAATTCAGCTGTTGATGCTCTAATTCAGAACTCACGGGTTCGTGGTATTGTGAAGGGAAATAATGAAGATCATTGTTCTTTTGTATATACCTTGAGAAAAGATGAGGTAAAAGAGGGTGAAATCATTGTTACTTCAGGTCTGGATCAGGTTTTCCCAAAAGGGCTCATGATCGGCCGGGTGCTGATGGTGACAAAAGACCAGTCCCATCTTTTCCAGGATATCACCATAGAAACCAGTGTCGATTTTGAAAAAATCGAAGAAGTCCTTGTTTTAAAAAAATAATTCAAGGGGTGCAGATAAGACGGTTCAAGCATGAATGCAATCTTTTCAATCCTTGTGTTTTTTTTTCTGGCCGTCATGCAAGCGGTCATACTTCCCTCTTTTTCTTTTTTTCCAAGCTGTTTTGACCTCCTGATCATTGCCGTTCTTTTTTTAAGCCTGATTTCAACCCACCATTCCATGATTATTGCCCTTATTGTTATCGGGTGTGTGATGGACAGCATTTCAGGGGTTCCTTTCTTTTTTCATATTTTATCATATATATCCATCTATCTGATTGTACATTTGGTCAAGAGGATGATTTTCAAGCAAAGCATCATTTTTCTTATTATCATCAGTTTGATAGCAGTATTGATTCAGCATGCGCTGCTCCTTTTTTCCATATTTGTCCGACAGGAACCCGGTACAACCTTCAGGTTTGATTATTTCCTTCTGGCAAAGCAGGCATTCTGGGGTCTTGTTTTGATTCCCCCTTGTATTTCAATGCTTCATACATACCGGCAAAACTGGATGGCTATTATAAAAAAGATGAAAAAACAGATGGCTGATACATAGAGGGGATAAATCACTTTGACCGAATTTGGCAAGAATCCGGACCGGGAATGGCTGAAACAGCGAATTATCGGTGTAAGCATATGTATAATTTTTGCTTTTTCAGTTTTATTTCTAAGGTTTACATATCTTCAGATCATCAAAGGCGAGGAATTTAGACTTCTATCTGAGAAAAATGCTGTCCGCCTGACCAGCATTAAAGCACCCCGCGGCCTTATTTTGGATAGGGACAGAAAACTTCTGGTCGATAACCGCCCCTCTTTTAATCTTAAAATCATGCTTGAAGATGCCGGAAATGTAAAAGAGACTGTTCATAAAATTTCTCAGATGATTGATATTCCTTTTGAAGAGCTGATGAAAAAAATTTCAGATGCCGGGCAGGGGGCATTTTACAAACCCGTTACATTACAGGATGATATCTCAAGAGATCATCTGGCCATTGTTGAAGCGCACAAATTTGATCTCCCTGGGGTTTTTATCGATATTGAACCCACGCGGCACTATATTTATAAAAAAATTGCTTCACATCTTCTGGGATATCTGGGTGAGGTTAATAATGATGAACTTTTGAGCGGAAAATATCCTAATGTTAAAAGCGGTGACTCCATTGGCCGGTACGGTGTTGAGAAAAGTTTTGAACCCTATCTGCAGGGTAAAAGGGGAGGGCGGCAAATAGAAGTCGATGCTAACGGCAGGACCATAAAGGTTTTAAAGACGGTTGAACCCATTACCGGTCTTGACTTGAAATTGACCATTGATCTTGACCTTCAGCAGACGGCTGAAAAAATGCTTGAAGATAAGCATGGCGCAGTTGTGGCCCTTGATCCGAATACGGGTGATGTCCTGGTGATGGCCAGTGCCCCTGGTTTTGATCAAAATGATTTTGTCGGCGGCATCAACAGTAAAAAATGGAAAGCCTTGATGAGTGACCGGGGAAAACCCATGACTAATAAAGCAATTCAAGGGGAATATCCTCCGGCTTCAACTTATAAAATTATTACATCCATTGCCGCTCTTGAAGAAAAAGAAATTGATATTCATACCACTGCCTTTTGCCCAGGGTTTTTTAGATATGGAAACAGGGTTTATCGTTGCTGGAACAAAAACGGGCATGGCAATGTGAGCGTGATTGAGGCAGTCACTCAGTCCTGCGACGTTTTTTATTATCAGGCAGGTGATAAGGTCGGTGTGGACACCTTGGCAAAATATGCCATGGGATGCGGTCTTAATAAAAAAACAGGGGTCTTGCTGGAAGATGAGAGAAAAGGCCTTATTCCCACATCTTTATGGAAAAAGAAAAGATTTAATGAAGCCTGGCACCGGGGGGAAACCCTCTCAATTGCCATTGGTCAGGGATACGATCTTGTTACCCCCATGCAGATGGCTGTTTTTATCGCTGCGGTAGGAAATGGCGGGACATTATACAAACCTAGAATTGTGAGCGGGATTGAAGGTAGTCAGGGAAATCTCATCAAGGAGATTCCGGTTGAAGTGACAGGGAAACTCCCTGCCGGGAAAAAAACATTGGAGATTATCCAGAAAGGACTTCTGGGAGTGGTTGAAAATGACCGGGGCACGGCAAAAAGAATCAGGTTAAAGCATGTTAAAATTGCCGGCAAAACAGGAACTGCACAGGTATTCAGCGTTAAAAGCGGTGAGAAGCTTAAAACGGAGCACCTGGATTTCTATCTTCGGGATCACGCATGGTTCATATGTTATGCACCCGCTGAAAACCCGGTCATTGCCGTTTCGGTCCTTATCGAACATGGTGCCCATGGGTCTACCGCAGCAGCCCCTATTGCCGGTGCATTAATCGGGCAATACATTAATGACCCTTCTGCCGAAGGATTGGAGAAAAATTCATCAGAAGATGAAACACAGGAGTAGAGCATGTTTGACAGGCGTCTGATAGAGAATTTTGACTGGGGTTTTTTGATTGTGATTTTTTCTATCTGCTGCATAGGTCTTGTGGTTTTATTCAGTGCCTTGACAGCAGGCCAGGAGGCTGGTGCCGTCAGCAGCCTTTTTAAAAAACAGATGGTTTGGATGGGTTCCGGATTTATTATTATGATAGTCTTGACGATGGTGGATTACAGGGAGCTTGATAAACTGCAACTGTTTATTTATGCTTTTTGTGCCGGGCTTCTTGTCATTGTCCTGATTTTCGGACAGATCAGCGGCGGGTCCAGAAGATGGCTTGCTATTGGATTCTTACGGATACAACCCTCGGAACTAATGAAAATTGCATTGATTATAAGCCTTGCATCTGCCTATTCGACCAGTGTGACCCAGACAGGAATCAATTTCAGAAAATTGATCAAACCTGCTGTTTTATCCCTGATCCCTTTTGCTTTGATTGTTGATCAGCCGGATTTAGGGACTGCCATGCTTCTGATTTTAATTGCAGGGTCCATCACCCTGTTTGTAAAGGTTGAACGAAAGGTGTTTTTTTCCCTTTTTATCACCGGGTTATCCGCCATTCCCCTGCTTTGGTTCATGTTGAAAGATTACCAGAAAGACAGAATTCTGACGTTTTTAAATCCTGACCGGGATCCCCTTGGCTCAGGATATCATATCATCCAGTCAAAAATTGCCATTGGATCAGGCATGCTGAGCGGAAAGGGATTTTTAAAGGGAACCCAGAATGCGCTTTCTTTTTTACCGGAACAGCATACGGATTTTATTGTTTCAGTACTTGCTGAAGAATGGGGGCTCATGGGTATCAGCGTTCTGCTGATTCTTTATTTTATCTTGCTTTTATGGGGATTAAATATTGCTTATAACTGCCGTAATATGTTCGGATCCATTCTGGCCTTCGGTATTATCGCCATGATTTTCTGGCAGATATTTATCAATACCGGTATGGTCATGGGGCTTATGCCCGTTGTCGGAGTACCATTGCCCCTTGTTTCCTATGGCGGGTCATCTGTTACTACAAATATGGTAGGTTTTGGAATATTATTAAATATCAGTATGCGTAAATTTTCATCCCATTGATTCGGGAAATCATAAGAAATGCAGTGTTTAAATATAGCCTTGCAACCTTAAATATTTTGCTAATCAATGTTGACAAATGCTTGTCCGGATGGTACTCAAATCACGATTCAATTAGAGATTGGACTGTTTTTTGCAAAAACAGTCAACGCGATATAAGGTGTTAGTTTTTTATAATTATTAACTGGCGGAGGGGATTATATGATAACTGTGATTCCTGATATATCCCTGGTATATCAGATTATCAATTTCCTTGTTCTGCTTTTTGTGCTCAACCTGGTTCTGTACAAACCAATCCGTAATGTTCTTCTTGAAAGAAAGGCAAAAATCG
>Ga0156388_1076_pt2 | contig 12310 bp, 12 predicted proteins | sample RifOxyA3_FD_108032 | JGI IMG/M metagenome (GOLD analysis project Ga0156388, IMG submission 108032) | Desulfobacterales bacterium RIFOXYA12_FULL_46_15
GCTTTGATCGAAAAGGCATTTACCGGTAAATTGTTTGACAGCCTTGAAACCGGGCGGGTGACCAAAGCGGGCAAAGTTCTGAAGGTCTGGGTGATGGTCCTGGCGCTGAGGGATGAACGGGATATGATCAACGGCATCGTCACCATTGAAAGGATCATCAAGGATGCAGAATGAATAGGGTGCAAAATAAAACGGCTGAAGAAAAATTTAATGAATTGCGCCGGCAGGCTGAAGCATTGATGTCAAAACCGGATTTTTCAAAACCATTGGTTGGGGTTGAAGACCCCCTCCGGTTAATTCATGAACTCCAGACCTTTCAGATTGAGCTGGAACTGCAGAATGATGAACTTCGCCGCTCCCAGCAGGAACTCATGGAATTTAAAATCCATTATACCCAGCTTTTTGATTTTACGCCTGTGGGATACGTTACCCTGGATTCAAAGGGAAAGATCCTCAATGCCAACCTGACCCTGGCCCGGATGCTGGCAACGGAAAGAAGCGCCCTCCTCAACCAACCGCTTTCCGACCATATCCTTTTTGCGGATCAGGATATTTATTATCTGCATCTGCAAACGCTTTTTGAGTCCAAAACAAGACAGATCTGTGACCTTAAAATGAACAGAAAGGATGGCGGCCCTTTTTATGTACAACTGGAAAGCACGGTTATTCCGGAGGCCTTCAGAGAGGATGCCTTGTATCGCACCGTGATCATTGATGTCTCCGAGCGGAAAAGGACCGAACTCTTGCTCAAATACGGCAAACATCAATTGGAATCCGTTTTGAATAAGATTGATTCCCCCATCTACGTGGCCGACATGACCTCCCATGAGATCCTTTTTATGAACACTTACATGAAAAAATTATATCACACAGACCTTACCGGTCAGGTCTGCTGGGCATCCTTACATGAAAACCAGGACGGGCCCTGTGAGTTCTGCACCAACGACAGACTGACAGATAAGGCCGGCAACCCTAAGGAGCCTCATATCTGGGAATTTTACAACAAAGGGTCTGATCAATGGTATGAAGTGAATAATCTTGCGATCCCGTGGACCGATGGCCGGCTGGTGCGTCTGGAAATTGCCAAGAACATTACCCGGCGGAAACGCGTTGAAAAAAAACAACAGGCAAGAACCCTGACCCTTGAACAGAAAGTAAAGGAAAGAACCGCTGAATTGGAAGATATGAATGCCACCCTGAGAACATTGCTGAAAAAAAGAGAAGAGGATAAAAATGAAATCGGAGAAAAGATCTTTGCCAATCATAAACTGATCCTGGCCCCTATTATCCAGAATCTGAAAAAAAACCTTACCCTGGAAAGCCAGAAAGAGATGATGGGCATCCTGGAATCCGAGTTGAAAAATATCATTTCTCCCTTTTCAAAACAACTATCCGATAAAATGGTGAATTTAACTCCCATGGAAATACATGTCGCAGATCTGATTAAATTTGGAAAATCAAACAAAGAAATATCTGAAATTCTGAACAGCTCCATACACACCATCTCCCGCCATCGTGAGAATATCCGGAAAAAGACAGGCTTGAAAAATAAAAAAGTAAATCTTCGATCCTTTCTTTCGACCCTGGAATAGTGCCTATTTCAAATAGGTGATCAATTGGTTTTTTTCTGCCTTTCTATTTTGTTGACTCAAGAGGCTATTCGCTTTAAAGTTAAGGATGAAATAAAAGCCGGAACATCTTTATCTGATATCCCTTCAACAAACTACCGGCCAAAAAACCACGTTTAAGGTTTTTATACCGTATTGGGAAAAAGAAAAACAAGGTCACACATGAGCAGAAAAGACACGATCCAGGAAAAATTTAATGAATTGCGCCGGCAGGCTGAAGAAGTGATGATAAGAAAAGACTTTGCAAGCCCGTCGGCTGTTGTTGAGGACCCGCTTGAATTAATTCATGAACTCCAGACCTTTCAGGTCGAACTGGAACTACAGAATGAGGAATTGCACCGCTCCCAGCAGGAATTGATGGAATTCAAAATGCGCTATACGGAACTCTATGATTTTACTCCCGTGGGCTACGTCTGCCTGGATACAAAAGGAGTCATCCTCAACGCCAATCTGACCCTGGGCGATATGCTGTCAGAGGAAAGAAGTTCTCTGATCAACCAGCCCTTGTCCGGGTATGTTCTTTTTGAAGACGAGGACATCTATTACCGGCATCTTAGGGATCTTGCCGAGTTAAAAATGCGGCAGATATGTGAACTGCGCTTGCGAAAAATGGATGGAACCCCATTGAATGTGCAATTGGAAAGCATTGTGTTTTCGTATCAAAGCTGGAGACCGGAACAATACAGGACCGTGATCATTGATATCAGTGCGCGTAAACAAATGGAAAAGGAACGGGAAGAGTTACGGATACTGCTTAATCAGTATCATAAGATGGAGTCCATCCGTACCATTGCCGGCGGCATTGCCCATGATTTCAACAATATCCTGTTCATTATTATGGGGAATGTTGATCTGGCATTGGAAGAGACCCGGGACTGGCATCCGGCCTATCCCAAACTCGAAACGATCCGGGCCGCTGCCCTGAGAGCGGCGAATATTGTAAAGCTGCTCCTCAGCTTCAGTCAGACCTCCGGTGAGGAAAAGATCCCCATAGATGCGGTTTCCGTGATCAAGGACGTGCTTATCTTACTGAGGGCATCCATCCCAACCACCATCAGTATCCATACGGATTTTCCGGATGGGAAGGTGATGATTCTTTCGGATAAGATCCGGATCGGCCAAATCTTGATGAACTTATGCACCAATGCCACCCAGGCGATGGAGGAGACCGGCGGTCTCCTTGAGATCAGGGTGGGAACAAGGGTTTTAGCGGAGGGGTCTGCCGGGGCGTGTCCGGCAGGGGATTATGCAGAGATTACGGTGGGTGACAATGGACCTGGAATTGATCCTGACATCCTGGGCCGGATTTTTGATCCTTATTTTACCACACAGGAGGTTGGAAATGGATCAGGTTTGGGTCTGGCGGTTGTTTACAGCCTTGTTAAAAACCACAAAGGGATCATTACCGTTCAAAACCGTCCGGAAAGGGGGGCCCTGTTCACCATGCTTTTCCCCATGGTGGAGCAAAAACCGGTGATAAAGATCGAACCCATGGCTGAATCTTTTCACGGCACTGAGAGAATCCTTTTTGTGGATGATGAGGAGAACATTACGGAGATAGCCCTGGAATCATTGAAATTGTTTGATTACAGGGTCGAGGTGATGTCTGACCCGGAAGATGCTCTGGCGGTATTTAAATTAAACCCCGGCTATTTTGATGTGGTCATCACCGATATGACCATGCCCAAGATGACCGGTGCTAAACTGGCTGAAAAATTAATCCGGATCCGGCCCGATATTCCTATCATCCTCTGCACAGGGCACAGTTCCCTGATCGATGAGGAAAGGGCCCGGCAACTGGGAATCGCAGCCTATATGATGAAGCCGGTACCCATGTCGAAAATTGCAAAAACCATACGAAAACTAATGGATAGGGAGTAAGCAATGGTATTAATGAACGTAATAAAAATCGGAGGATACATCATGATGTTTAATGAATTGGCAAAACAGGTGAAAAGACTTGGAAATTCACGGACAAGGGAATTGAGGAAAAGCAGAACCAAAAATCTGATTATAGGGGCCGGCATCGGATCTGCAGTAGGCGTTGCAGCCGGAATCCTCTTTGCCCCGAAATCAGGTAAAGAAACCCGGCACATTATTGCCGATCGAACCGGTGAAACCGTGAAAAACCTGAAAGAAAATGTGACGGCAACCAAAGACAAAATATTTGCATCAGCCGAGGAAAAAAAGAAAGAAACCACTAAATAGAGTTTCATGGAAAGGACACCCTTATGCAAGGTTCCACGGATACGGTATTGACGATCACTGAGACGGCTGATTCCCTGGCACAATATGCCCTGGTAATCGGGGAGATTGTCAAGGCTGTGGTCCATATGTTTTCATCAAATGAGAAAGGTGTGAAATGATAATTGATCAGACACACTCTTTATTCGAAGATATAGTAGAGACAATACGTGAACCCCTTCTGGTACTGGATTCATATCTAAAGGTTATCTCTGCCAGCCGTTCCTTCTATGGGGTCTTTAAGGTAAAACCTGAAGAGACTGTGGGGCAGCTTATCTATGACCTGGGCAATAAACAATGGAATATCCCCAAGCTTCGGGAACTTTTGGAAACCATCCTTCCCCAAAAGACCAGCTTTGACAATTATGAGGTTGAACACGATTTCGCCACCATCGGCAAGCGCACAATGTTGTTGAATGCCCGTCAGATTAAACGAGCGCTGGGCAAGGAACGGATCATCCTGCTGGCCATCGAGGACATTACCGAGCGTAAGGAGATAGAAGCCGGCCTGGGAAAAGCCCATGAAGAGTTAAGGGCGTTGACGACCGAGTTAAAGCGTGCCGCTCAAGTAAAATCTGAATTCCTGGCCAATATGTCGCATGAGCTCAGGACACCGCTTAACTCTATTAACGGTTTCTCTGAGGTATTATACGATGAAACGTTCGGGCCGCTTAATGAGAAGCAGAGGCAATACGTCAATAATGTTTTAACCAGCGGAAAGCACCTTCTCTTACTGATAAATCAGATTCTTGATATGGCAAAAGTTGAAGCCGGAAAGATGAAGCTGGCTTTATCCAGTTTATCCATGAAAAGCCTGTTAAATGAAATTACATTACTGGTAGAGGATATGGTCGGCAAAAAAAAGATTAAAATGTTGCTTGAAATAGCTGAAAATCTTCCGAATATTGAGGCAGATGACCTCAAGGTAAAAGAGATACTTTACAATTTGCTTTCAAACGCAGTTAAATTTACCCCCGAGGGCGGTAAAATCGGTATGCGGGTGAAGAAAGCCGATTCCGAGATAGAAATAGTGATCTGGGACACGGGAGTAGGTATCGCATCTGAAAACATGGATAAAATATTTGAAGGGTTTTTCCGTGTCGATACCCCATATTCCCGGCTGACTGAGGGGACCGGGCTCGGTTTGCCTCTCTCTAAAAAACTGGTTGAGCTGCACGGCGGGCATCTTTCTGTAGAATCAGAGGGGCTGAATAGAGGCACCTCGGTCCGGTTTACTTTACCTATTTTATCAAGGATGGTGGTGTGACATGAAGAAGAAAGCATTGGTTGTCGATGATAATGCAAATAATCTGATGCTGGAAAAAGATCTATTGGATGTCGCCGGCTTTGAAGTATTTGTAGCTGAAGATGCTACCAGCGCAATTGTAATTGCCAGGAAAGAAAAGCCGCATATTATCATTTTGGATGTGCGGCTGCCGGATATGCGCGGTTCCGAAGTGGCCAGGATATTACGCCAAGACAAAGAGACAAGAGATATTCCCATAATTTTCGTGACTGCCTCTGTAATGGCCGAAAACAGAAAAGAGTTAACAGGCATAACTAATTCCGGATTTATAGGCAAGCCGATAAATACGCGCACCTTTGCGAAAGAAATAAGCCAATTTATTAATTGAGTTTTTAATCTGTTGAAAGGATAAATTCAAAAGAGGCAGACGATGAAAGACAAATCAGTAATCCTAGTAGTCGATGACCAGCCGGTAAACACTGAACTTCTCGAAGCACATCTTGTTCCGCAGGGCTATGAAGTTGTCAAAGCGGCAAGCGGTGAAGAAGCGCTGAAAATACTCTCCGGTACTAAAATTGATCTGGTTCTGCTGGACATAATGATGCCCAGGATGTCCGGCTTCGAAGTGCTGGGAAAAATACGCGCCGATAAAAAAAAAGGCCTATTCCGATAGTTATGGTCACGGTGCTGAAAGAGACCGAAGACAGGGTAAAAGCCCTTGAGGCAGGATGCGATGATTTTATCTCCAAGCCTTTTGACAGGCATGAGCTTTTAGTCAGGGTAAAGTCGCTTCTAAGAATAAAGTCTCTGCATGACGAAGTAGAAGAAGCCCGCGGATTCGTTGAGAGCGTTATCAACACCGTGCGGGAACCCTTAATTGTTCTGGATCAAAACTTAAGGGTGGTCACTGTCAGCCGTTCCTTTTATGATTTCTTTAAGGTAAATCCTGAAGAGACTGTGGGGCAGCTTATCTATGACTTGGGCAACGGGCAATGGGATATCCCCCAGCTCAGAAAATTACTTGAAGATATTTTGCCTCAGAATTCCGTATTCCATGATTTTGAGGTGGAACATGTGTTTGAAGGTATCGGGCCAAAGATCATGCATCTGAATGCCAGGAGAATCTACCAGGAAGTTAACCATTCACAACTGATTCTTTTTGCCATTGAGGATGTAACCGAGCGTGAATTTTATAAACGAAATCTTGAGGTTATTGTTGAAGCGCGTACTACTGAGCTTGTTGCGGCACGCCAGGAGGCTGAAAAAGGAAAACAGGCCGCAGAAGCCGCCCTTTGTCAAATAAAAATATTGAAAAAGCAGTTGGAAGAAGAAAAAGCCTATCTGAAAGAAGAAATCAAACTGGAACATAACCATGAAAATATTATCGGGAAAAGTGATGCACTGAAATATGTGCTCTATAAAGTTGAACAGATTGCCGTCACCAATACCACGGTATTGGTTCTGGGTGAAACCGGAACCGGGAAGGAACTCGTGGCAAGGGCCATTCACCATGGGAGCTCTCGCAAAAACCGGGCCCTTGTCAAAATAAATTGTGCGGCGTTGCCTGCAACCCTGATTGAAAGCGAATTGTTCGGTCATGAAAAAGGGGCATTTACCGGTTCAAGTTCCAAACAGCTCGGACGGTTTGAGATTGCGGATGGTGCAACGCTTTTCCTGGATGAAATCGGAGAGCTGCCCCTGGAGCTTCAGGCAAAACTGCTTCGCGTGATCCAGGACGGTGAGTTTGAACGGTTGGGAAGCTCCCATACCATCAAGGTGGACGCCAGGATCATTGCTGCAACCAATCGAAATCTTGAAGAAGAAGTGAAAAAAGGCCTCTTCCGGGAAGATCTCTGGTACCGGTTGAATGTTTTTCCCATTACCATGCCACCCCTCAGGGGCCGCTTGGAAGATGTTCCGCTCCTGGTGGAGTATTATGTCAGAAAAATTGCCAAACGATTGGGTAAAAACACCGGGGTCGTTTCAAAAATGATGATGGGAACCCTGCAAAACTATCACTGGCCGGGAAATGTCCGGGAGCTGGAAAATGTTCTTGAGCGGGCCGTGATCAATTCATCAGGCCCAAAACTGCGTCTGGTGGATGATTTTGATAAGCCTCTGATCAATTTATATAAACCGCAGAAAACACTGGAAGCGAAAACACTGGAAGAAGTGGAGCGCGGTTATATTGTCCGTGTGCTGGAGCAGAACCAGTGGAAAGTCAGCGGGGAAAACAGCGCCACCCAGATTCTCGGTCTCAACCGCAGTACCCTGCGCGCCCGGATGCGAAAGCTTAACATTCAAAAGCCCTGAAAGGTCACATATGACCATAGGTTATATGTGACCTTTCTTCCCGAATTTTCACCGTATTCTTTTTCTTTTTTCAAAGATGGATTCTTACGTTAAATCAAGACGATGGATCGTATGTCAAAACAAAATCAAGCCATGGCATGATGATTGCTCTTTATCCATCATTATTGATTGTTGCACCCGGGATAGAACTCCCGGATTCATTCAAACCAACAGGCACAAATTAGAAAAGGTGATCACCATGATTGTTGTCAGAATTACACTGAATGCACTTGCAGATAAATATCTGGAGGTCACGCAGACCCTGCTCTCGATGATCGAACCCGTGGGCATGGAAAAAGGGTGTAAAAATTACAGTATTTTCTGTGATATCCATGACAAAAACAATTTCTGCCTGCTTGAGGAATGGGAAACCCGGGAAAATCTGGATCATCATATCAGGTCCCGCCGGTTCGGGGCTCTTCTGGGAATAAAACCCCTTTTACGGGAACCCTTGAATATCCGGATTTACACACTTTCCCATCCCCAGGGAATGGAAGTCATTGAAGCCATCAGGGCCAAAGGAGTCCTTAATGATGAATATATTGCTAATTTATCCTGAATTCCCGGAGACCTTCTGGTCGTTCACCTATGCCTTAAGCTTTATCGGGAAAAAAGCAGCTTTCCCGCCCCTGGGACTGATCACGGTGGCGGCCCTCCTGCCTGAAAATTGGGCCAAACGCTTGGTGGATACCAATGTGGAGCGCCTGAAAGACAAGGATATCTTATGGGCGGACCTGGTGTTTATCGGCGGGATGACGGTTCAGCGCACATCGGCCCGGCAGATCATTGACCGCTGCAATGCATTGAAGGCAACCGTGGTTGCCGGCGGGCCGCTGTTTACCTCTGAACCCGATGAATTCAAAACCGTGGATCACCTGTTGCTGGACGAAGCAGAGCTGACCTTGCCCCGCTTTTTGTCGGACCTTGGCAAAGGCCGGGCCGAAAAAATATACCGGGCTTCCGGGTTCTGTAATACCGGTGACACACCCATTCCGCTATGGAATCTTTTAAATATGAAGCGATATGCGTCCATGAGCCTTCAGTTTTCCAGGGGATGCCCGTTTAACTGTGATTTCTGCAATGTGACGGCCTTGTTCGGCCATAAGCCAAGGTTAAAAACTCCGGTACAGGTCATGCTGGAACTGGATCGGATATATGCGGCAGGCTGGCGCGGCAGCATCTTTTTTGTGGATGATAATTTTATCGGCAATAAGGGGTTTTTAAAGGAACACCTTCTCCCCTCCTTGATTGAATGGCGCAAAGATAAAAAGGGCTGCGTGTTCTTCACGGAATCCTCCATCAATCTGGCCGATGACCCTGAGCTTCTTGACATGATGGTAGCGGCAGGGTTTGATTCCGTGTTTATCGGGATTGAGTCCCCGGATGAAAAAAGCCTCACCGAATGTCATAAAACCCAGAATAAAAACCGGGACCTTCTTGAAAGCGTGGGTATCATCCATCGTTCCGGGCTTCAGGTGATGGGCGGGTTTATTGTCGGGTTTGACAACGACGGGCCTTCCATTTTTCAGCGGCAGATTGATTTTATCCAGAAAAGCGGCATTGTCACGGCCATGGTCGGTATGCTCCAGGCCATTCCGGGAACCCGGCTGTTTGACCGGCTTCAGCGGGAGAGCCGGGTTGCCGAATCCTTTACCGGGGACAATGTGGACGGTACCACCAATATTATCCCCCAAATGGGCATGGACAATCTGTTTGAAGGGTATCAAACCATCATGAAACAGATTTATCAGCCTAAATATTATTACCAACGGGTCAGGACCTTATTTCGGGAACTCAAAGCCCCAGAAATCATTGCACCCATGGATATTCAGCGGTTTCTTTCATTTTTCAGGGCTGCCTTGCGGCTTGGAGTTTTTGGAAAAGAGCGGTTCCAGTACTGGTATCTGATTCTCTGGACCCTGGTGCGAAAACCAAAGCTTATATCGACCGCCATCACCCTTTCTATTTACGGCTATCATTACCGTAAAATCTGCGAGCGATATATTTATTGATTTTTAAAGCCGGCCTTAACGGCCGGTATCTCTAAAAAAAAGGAAGAATCATGAGCACTAATCTGATGGACGACATATGGAGTTACCTGGGCAGATTGATAGATCAGCTCTCACTTGTTTTAAAAAATTTTAAACCCGGCAGGGGATTTAACATCCTGGTCCCGTTGGCAGTGCTGGGGTATATCTGTTATAACCTGTTTTTTGTTTATGTACAGCCTTATGAATACGGGATCAAGGTGGCCAGGGTCGGCATGAATCGCGGTGTCCAAAAAGACGATTTCGGTGCCGGTCTGGCCTTTGTCCTGCCTTTCGGACTTCAGCAGATCTATCTTCTGCCCAGAGGAATCCAGGTGCTGGAGCTGACCAATTTTCCTGAGACCGCAGCCGGAGGGGCCAGAAAAGACAGGGCCGCCCACATTCAGACCTCGGACGGTTTTTTTGTGGATGTGGATGTGTCCATGCTCTACCACATCAAAGATCCGTACCTCGTATTTACCACCATCGGTCCCGGCCTCCTGTACGAAGATAACGGCATTATCCCCAAAGCCGAGCCTGCCTTGAAAGAAACCCTGGGAAAACTGACCACGGAAGAATTTTACAACAGCCCCCTAAGGGTTCAAAAGGCTGAAGAGGCCAGGGATCAATTGAACAGAGAACTAAACCCCAAAGGGATTGTAGTGGATGAGGTATTGGTGCGCTATTTCAAATACAGCCCTGAAATCCAGAAGAATATTGAAGAAAAAAAGCTCCAGGACCAGATGGTTTTTACCAACCAGGCAGCAGCCAGGGCAGCCAGAGAAGAGGCTGAGCTCAAAAAGATCGTCCAGGAAGGCATGGTCATCGCAGCCGTTGAAATGGAAAAAGGCAAGGCCTATGTCACACGGAAGATTGCAGAAAAAGACCTTTATGTCAGAAAGATAAAGGCTGAGTCCGACCTCCTGGTAAGGCTTTCCGAGGCAGAGCGGGTGCGCCTGAAAAACGATGCCTTGAAAGGAATCGGTTCCGACCGCATGGTGGCCTTGAAAATGGCCGATGCCTATAAGGGTCTCGATCTGATCATCCTGCCCAGCGACGGGCAGCACGGGGTTAATCCGCTGAATCTGGCCGACACCCTGCAATTGTTTGACGTTCGCAGAGGAGGTGACAAATGAAGCGGTTTATCATTCTTTTCATATTGATGTTCATTGCATTTGCAACAGCAGGATGCGTTCCCCATACCACAGGAGAAACCGAGGTCGGTGTCAGGACCCGCAAACTTTCTTTTTTCGGCCCAAAGGGGGTTGAAGACCGGATCTATGTCCAGGGCGCCACTTATTTTTTTCTCCCCTTTATCAATGACTGGCATGTATTTGATACCAAACTTCAGAATCTTGAGATGACATACTCCAGCATGCGGGGGGACCGGAAAAACCAGGATGATCTCGTGTTTAAAACCACGGACGGCAATGATATCAGCCTTGATGTGATCATTGCCTATCGCATTGATGCGGCAAAGGCGCCGTATATCCTTCAATATGTGGCAAAAGATGACCGGTCCCTGCGCGATACCATTGTCAGGACCGTTGCCAGGAGTAAACCCAGGGATATTTTCGGGGAACTCAAAACTGAAGCCTTCTATGTGGCAGAGGCAAGGGAAACCCAGTCCGACAAGGTAAAAAATGTGCTTCAGGAAATTCTCGGTCCCATGGGGATTATCGTGGAAAAAGTATTGACCAATGACTACCGGTTTAATGCGGAATATACCAAGGCCATTGAAGACAAGAAAGTGGCGGATCAGCAGGTGGAGAAGAATAAGTCGGCCCAGCATGCCGCCCTTGAAGAATACAAGCGGAAGCTCGAAGAAGCAAAAGGCGAGGTCAACAAAATGGTGGCCGATGCCGACGGCCAGTATCTTAAAGACAAGATCGAAGCAGATGTGTACCAGGAACAGCAGCAACTTCTGGCCAAGGCCATTGAGGCCGAAGGGATTGCCGATGCAAAAGGCGTCCGGGAAATGAACAATGCCCTGGCCGGTTCCGGCGGCGAGACCATTGTAAAATTGAAAATTGCCGAAGCACTTCAAGGCAAACGAATCATATTGCTGCCGGTGTCCGAGGGCGGGATGAATCTGAAAACCACGGATATCAACCGGTTGATCGAAACATTGGGGGTTAAATCGCTTTCCGGTAAGCCATAGGCCCGGAGGAAAATAAAATGGAAGACAAGACCATATGGGAAATTATTGATCTATGCATCGCCATTAATCAAAAGGCCTTCCAGATATATATCAAACTGTCCGAAGCCGAAGAGATTAAAGAACTGAAGGTGTTCTGGAATCAGATGGCCGAGGAGGAAAAAATTCATGCAGGATTCTGGGACGCGGCTAAAAAAACAGCCGGTGAATACCGGCTTCCCCAGATTTTTGACGATCCTGCGGCCACCAAAAATGAACTGGAATCGTTACTCCGGAAAATCAAGGTTCTGCTGAAACGCTGGGAAGCGACCCAGAGCATGAAAAACGCCCTCATCCTGGCGTACCGGCTGGAGTATTATATGCTTCATCCGACTTTTGAACTGCTGTATCATGCATTAAAACCACTGGCCGGAGCAGTTGATCCGGCTGGTACCTATGACCGGCATATCAAACGATTTATCGACATGTTCATCCAGTATGGAGATGTCACCCCGGAGCTGGAGCTTTTGGGTGAAACATTGCAGAGCTTATGGCAGAGAAACAAGGAATTGGTTGAAATTGCCATGATTGACGGGTTGACAGGGTTATTAAACCGCAGGGGCTTTCTTATCCTTGCCAATGAATTGTCCTATCTGTCCCAAAGGAAAAAAGAGAA
>Ga0156388_1073_pt1 | contig 12243 bp, 13 predicted proteins | sample RifOxyA3_FD_108032 | JGI IMG/M metagenome (GOLD analysis project Ga0156388, IMG submission 108032) | Desulfobacterales bacterium RIFOXYA12_FULL_46_15
ATGATCTGTCGGTTCAGGTCAGGAGCACTCTTTTTTCAAGAAGGGGGCCGGATCCAAATAAATTACTTCCATGTAAGTCATCCAATTGTTTGGCTCCAAGCTGAAAATTTATGAGGCCATCGCGGCTACTGCATACCGAAATCATCCCCTGGATAAAGATCTGGCCGAACCAATGGCTAAAAAAGATGATTTTGGTGTACTCAAAGCATTTGCAGCCCATGTTTTGGTGAATACCCAAAAACGGGAGGATCGGGAAAATCTCAAGATCCTCATGTCAGCCCGGTTGAAAGAAGATCAGTTCCATAAAACGCATTTCCATGTCCAGGACACCCTGATGATCAGCCATCTTGAAGATTATTTTACTCAGCGGGCAAAAGAGGGAGCCTTCAAGGATATCAACACCCGCACCATTATTTATGCCTTCCAGGCAATGGTAACAAATCTGGGCATCTATAAAAATGTAATGAAAAAATGGAGTCTGTAAGCATTGAGACGCTAAGCCAGGATTGTGCGCGGATCTTTATGGCCGGTATTGCAGCGGATGCCGGCAATCATAAAAGCTGACAAATCGATCCTGTGAGCCTGAACCGCTTGCACTGCATCTATCAGCAAGAGCCTGACATACAATAAGCAGATAATGGATTAAATTTTTTCCAATAAGACAGCGTTGGCATCTCCAAAGCCTCCGCAGAGTGTAACAAGGCCATATTTCTCTTCAGGATAGTCGCACTTCAGCCGGTTGAGCAGCGTAACCACCAAACGGGCGCCTGACTGGCCCAAAGGATGGCCAAGCGCCATCGCGCCACCCCATGTATTGACTTTTGTGAAGGGGGCATTGTCATTGTCCAGTTTTAATACCCGGATAACAGCCAGAGATTGTGATGCAAATGCTTCGTTCAATTCAATCGCACCGATATCACCTGCAGAAAGTCCTGTCTTTTGAAATAGTTTTTTTACCGCATCAATAGGACCGATCCCCATCAGAGTGGGATCATTGCCCGCTTGAGTGCCATAGGCATACTTGTACCTGTAGGAAAGGCCGAGAGCATCTGCCTTTTTCCGGTTCATCATCAATATCAAAGCTGCTCCGGCAGTAAGAGGTGAGGCTGTGGCAGCAGAAACAAGACCGTTTTCTTTAAATGGTGTCGGCATTAATTTCATTTTTTCCGCTTCCGGGTCATTTCGAACCTACTGGTCCTTTGTAAAATGAATATGATTCAATATTCATAATATTTTGATAACCCACTAAAATAATGACAGAATAATGAAATATTAAAATTACAGCTATTTATAAAAACAGGGTGCGAAATGTCAGGTTCAGGATTTTTTCCTTACCCCCACGGCCAAGGAAGCCGATTATGTTCTGCCCGCATCCACCTGGCTCGAACATGATTATATCGGCGACATGTGGAAACGCCACGGCCGGGTTGTCCTTCGCCAGAAATGTGTCCAGGTGGGGGAAGCCCGGTCCGATTACGACATCCTTAACGACCTTGGCAAGCGTTGCACTGACCCCAGCCAATGGTGGCCGACAATGAAGGATTCCCTCAACGAAATCCTGGCGCCCACCGGATTCTCATGGGAAGATTTTGTCAAGAGAGGGTATATTGAAAGCGAGCGGCGATTCAAAAAATACCAGTTTGAAGGCTTCAGGACCCAGACCCGGAAATTTGAATTCTTCTCGACCGTGATGGGTGATCTCGGCTACGACCCCCTGCCCGGATATGTTGATCCGCCGGAAACCCCGTGGAGTAATCCCGAATTGGCCAAACAATATCCCTTCCAATTGATTACAGGAGCACGGATCAAATCCTTTTTTCATTCTGAAAACCGTCAACCCGGGCCATTGCGAAACCACCACCCTGATCCTCTGGTGGAAATCCATCCTGTAAAAGCTAAAGAAAAAGGCATTGTGAGTGGAGACTGGGTAAAAATCAGCAGCCTGAGGGGCAGTGTCAAAATGCGGGCGGATGTCACGGACCGGGTCCCTGAAAACGTGGTCTCTGCCAATCATGGATGGTGGTTCCCCGAGAATAAAAAAGACCTGGGATGGGATCAATCCAATATAAACATTTTGACCGACAACGATCCGGATACCTGTGACCAGGCTTTTGGCGCCACCAACCTTAGGACCATGTTATGCAATATCGAAAAGGCGGTTGAAGAAAATAAGGGATAGTCCCGCTTTTTTATACGGGTAAAATGACCGGCGTGGGTAAGATACGGATGATCTTATTCCACGCCTTTTTTTATTTTTCAATCCCGGCTCTGGCTTTCACGCCTTTTTGCAAATAATGTTTTACAGCTTTCATTTCCAATACCACATCGGCTCTGTCAATCACCAAAGGGCTTGCGTCCCTGCCTGTAACAACTATTTCCACATGATCAGGTTTTTTTTCAAAAAGATCCAGCAGGTTTTGCTCAGAAAAAATATTATATTTTACGGCAAGATTTCCTTCATCCAGAATGACCAGATCATGGCCGCCCTTTTCAATCACCTTTTTTACCCGTCTATAGCCTTTCATTCCGGCTTCAATATCATCTGTTGTGGGATGGCCTTTGACAAACCGCCCAAGACCATATTGTTCGACCGTAATCTGAGTTCCCATTTTTTTAAAGGCATTTATTTCAGAATAGTCCCCGGATTTTAAAAACTGGCCAATAAAAACCTTCCCCCCGGCACCCACAGTCAGGACAGCAAGTCCGATAGCTGAAGTTGTTTTGCCCTTGCCGTCTCCGGTAATAATCTGAATATATCCTTTCATACCCTCACATACCTTTTAAAATTTGGTTAATATTATAATAGATAGCAGAACCAGGCGGGTAAATAGTCTGTTGGACCAATTTCAAGCGCCAAAAGGACTATTTTGTTCTCCTGCCTTGTATCCGGCCCATAGCACAATGGATTCCCTTTGACATTTTATCTGATTGCTGATTAGAATAATTCATAATCGGGAAAGAGTGATCTTAAGGATTGATCTTAAAAATGGATTTGCACAATAAAAGCGTTGCCGCTATCTTAAACAACCTGTCTGATGCATTCATGATAATGGATGCCAATGGCAAGATAAATTATTTCAATACCGTGGCCGCCCGAATCACAGGCCATACTATTTCCGAGGCCAGGGGTATGAAATGCCGGGAAATCCTTAAAACCCCATATTGCGAAACCGACTGCCCGTTTAGCATTAATAAATTTACCCAGAAAACCAATTACAAACGCGAACTTGAAATCACTCGCAAGGACGGCATAAAAATTCCTGTTGAATGCACCCGCAATATTCTGATTGATTCTGACGGGCTTATTTTCGGCGCCGTTGAAACCTTTAAGGATATTTCCCAGATCAAATGCCTTGAAAACAGTTTAAAATATTCTGAATTCAAATACCGCCGCCTTTTTGAAAGCACCAAAGATATGGTTTTCATCATTTCGCTGGAAGGGCTTTTTCTTGATATTAACCAGGCTATGGTTGATCTTCTGGATTATGAGGAAAAAGATGATCTCTATGGATTGAGGAATATTGAACAGATTTTTATTGACCCGATCCACTGGCATGTCTGTAAAAAGCAGATTGATCTTAACGGATTTATTCAGGATTTTGAGGTGGGTTTCAAAAAAAAAGACGGCACACGGCTTCATGGTTGCCTAAGTGCCAATGTCTTTCTGGATGACAACAAGAAAATCATTGGTTACGAAGGCATTGCCAAAGACATTACAGCCCGGATGGATTCTTTCCGGAATCTGTATAAACACCATCAGGAACTTCTTTTGCTGAATACGGTAGCCTTAACCCTGAACAGTTCTCAAAATCTTGACGATGTGTTGCATACTGCCTTGAACTCGGTTATGAAATTACTGAATTTCAGCATAGGCACCATATTTCTGATCAACCATGACAAGGCACTTTTTGAACTTCATAGCCATAAAGGCCTTCCTGAGCAGGCCGGTATAGATTTGACCAGACCTATTTTTCATGACACCCAGCTCATGAATTTTTTTCTCGGAAGGGATAACCGTCTGACACCAAAGTCTATTTTTCCATCTTTTAAAATTACTCTTCCAATTCCAGGGAAATATCGATCCATCACCCTGTCCTGTTTTTTGATTACAGAAAAAGAATGGCCTTCAGGATTTATGGCCTTCCCTGATAATGAAACCAATGATCTTTCCCTGGAAGACTTTCATCTGTTGGGGTCTTTGGGAAATTTTGTTGGCGGGGCCATAGCCAATATCAAGCTCATGCAGACCGTTCAAAAGCACCGGGAAGAACTCAAACATCTTACAGCCCGGCTTTTTCAATCCCAGGAAATCGAATGCAAACGGATTTCCCGTGAACTCCATGATGAAACCGGATCATCACTGATCGGGATCAATTTCAACCTGGAAACCGTTGAAAAATTAATGCCGGCCGATGACCCGGTTATAAAAAACATTATCAAGAACATTAAACGCCAAATCAATCATACCTATCTTGAAATGCGACGGATTTCCCATCTGCTGCACCCGGCGTTGCTGACGGACCTGGGTCTTGAGCCTGCACTGGATGCTTACCTGAGCCAAATCTCCAAACAATGCACCCTGGAAATTGATTTTAAGATGATCGGCTTTACCGGCCGGATTAACCCGGACATAGAGACCGTTCTCTATCGATTTTCACAGGAAGCCCTGACCAACACCATAAAATATGCCAAAGCCGGTTTTTTTAAATTGTCCATAATCAGGGGCTACCCTGCCATTATTTTTATTGCAGAAGATGACGGCATAGGGTTCAATCCGGATGAAAACAACCGGAAAAGGCCATCCCTGGGGTTATTGTCCATGAGGGAAAGAACGGCTATTCTAGGCGGGAAGTTTTCCCTTCGGTCTGAAAAGGGGATGGGAACCCGTATCAGGATAGAAATCCCCCTGAATAATAAAGGTGTGTCCATTTTAACGGATAGTACAAATTTTTTACAGGAGATTTGTGAAACATCCACAGATTGAAATTGTCATTGCCGATGACCATACCATTGTCCGGCAGGGGTTGAGAAAACTCCTGGAGGAAGAAGAATGTCTGAAAATAACCGGTGAGGCTATGGATGGCCGGGAAGCCATACAAATTGTCCAGAAATTAAAGCCGGATATTGTCATCATGGATATTGCCATGCCGATACTGAACGGCATTGAAGCAGCCCGGCAGATCAAGCAGTCCGAACTGAAAACCAAGGTAATCATCCTTTCCATGCATGACCATACACGATACATCAGAGAACTCTTAAGCATCGGCGTTTCCGGCTATCTGCTGAAAAATGCAGCCAGTGGTGATATCATCAAAGCCATCCATGCAGTTATCAAAGGGGAAAGCTATCTGAGCCCAACCATTTCCAACCGGGTGATTGAAGACTATGTAGGCATGAATAAAAAAACATCCCAGGATGAATTGTACAATACCCTGACCAACCGGGAAAGAGAAGTCTTCCAAATGATGGTTGAAGGGTATCCCACAAAAGAAATAGCCGAAACGCTATGTTTGAGCCCCAGCACGGTAAAATCCCACAGATCCAATATCATGGAAAAGCTGAAAATGGACAATATTTCAAAATTAATCCAGTATGCTATTCAATTGGGTATAATTGACATTCAAATATAACGGATACAAAAAACTCCTGCTGACAGTTGAGCTGTTTGAACAAAAATGGATGAGAAATACTGTATAATCTGTAAACGATGTGGTCTGAAAACCATTAATGATGTCAACCAGAATTACTGTACCCGGTGTAAAAAAAAGGGACTGTTGTTTTCTGCTTATTCAAAACCGCTGAAAATAGATAATACTTCACCCAACCTTTATCGTTACAGGGACTGGCTGCCCATTTACTCTGAATTTCCCGGGTTATCTTCACTGCCGGGTTGCTATAAAAGCCAAAATCTGGCTCATGCTTTAGGTCTGGAAAATCTATGGATCCTGTTCAGCGGTTATTGGCCTGAAAAAGGTGCTTTTCTTGAATCCGGAAGTTTTAAGGAATTTGAGGCCATCGGAGTATTATCACGACTCAGGGAAAGAACAGACAAGGTCATGCTTTTAAGCTCTGCCGGAAACATGGGCCTGTCAACCCTTTTTATCTCTCAAAAACTGGGGATTCCAGCGATAGTGGTTGCACCTGAATCTGCCTGCTCAAATTTTTTGACCCCATTGGAAGAGAATGATGCTCCCGTTTTCCTCATCAGTTTAAAACAGTCTGTATACAAGGATTGCATGGCCTTTGTTTCAAAACTGGATCAGAAACTACCCCAAATTATTTGTGAAGGCGGGGTGTATAATATCGCCCGCCGGGATTTTCTTGGAATCCCGGTTCTCCATGCGGTCAGCACCATGAAAGACATCCCGGATCATTATTTTCAGGCCGTGGGCAGCGGGACCGGGGCTATTGCCGCGTGGGAAGCGGCCTGCCGCCTGTCCGGCCTCAACGGATTCTCCTGTAAATCCATGCGCCTGCACCTGGCCCAGAACAAACCCTTTACACCCATTGTCTGTTTATGGGAAGACCTGCCGCAGAATGATGAATTTAAGGCAGAACAGGTCCTGTCCGGAGTGCTGACCAATCCGGACCCGCCCTACCGGGTCACAGGAGGCGTGTTTGATGCCTTGACAGCCACCCGGGGGCATACCTATGGCGTGGATAACAATGAAATCATTACCGCAAAATTTGAATTTGAAACCCTTGAAGGGATCGATATTCAATACCCTTCGGCAGCCTGTGTGGCCGCGCTGAAACAAGCCATAAAAAAAAACCGGATCGCTGCCAGCGATTCCATCCTCCTGCACATCACCGGCGGCGGGCTGACACATTTAAAAAAACAAAAAAAATTATATCCATACAAACCGGCATTAACAATTCAAAAAACTGAAATTGAGATTGCTGCCAGGGGAATTTCAGGTTTTCTGGCAGATATTAAGCATCAGAGGATATCAAAGGAAAAAAATGATTCACGCAGAACATCTGGTTATCCGGATTATGAAACAAAACAAAATTGATCTTGCAGCCACCCTGCCCTGTGACCGGATCAAAAACCTTTTGCCGCTTATCCAAAACGCCTTTAACACCATGGAATTAACACGGGAGGAGGACGGTCTCGGCATCTGCGCCGGGGCCTGGCTTGCCGGGGCCCGGCCCATGATGATTATCCAGAGTACCGGTCTTGGCAACATGATCGGGGCACTCTTCTCTCTGAATATAGCCTCTGCCGTTCCCATCCCGATCTTTGCAAGTTTCAGAGGCTTTTACAGGGAAGGCATCGAATCCCAGATCCCTTTTGGGCAACATCTGCCCGCCATCCTGGAAGCTTGCGGTATACAATATACATTGATAGACGAAGCAGAAAAACTCGGGCTCCTTTCCGACGTCATTCAGGATGCCTATAACCATTGCCGGCCCCATGTGGCCCTTGTGTCCCCAAAAATCTGGGAAGCTTCATCTCCCAGCTTCCGGCAGGAAAATCAACTCCCGGTCATCCAATCCAGACCTGCGGGAAGCAATTGGCCGCTCATTCCCATAGGCCGGCCGGAAATGACCCGCTACGAAGCGATTAAACAACTGGGAACCCTCCTTGACAACCAGGTTGTTGTTGCCAACCTCGGGGTGCCGTCAAAGGAATTGTTTGCGGTCAGCGACCGGCCCTTGAATTATTATATGCTTGGATCCATGGGACTTGTATCCTCAATCGGGTTCGGGATCTCCAGGTTTACCGACAGAAAAGTTATGGTCCTTGAGGGAGACGGCAGTATCCTGATGAACCCCAATGCCTTGATCACCATTGGTCACTACCAGCCCCGCAACCTGATGATCCTTGCCCTGGACAATGCCTGCTACGGATCGACAGGCTCGCAAAAAACCTATACCTGCGAAAGAATGGATATTGAATGTTTTGCCAAAAGCTGCGGTTTTGAAAATACTGCAAGGATTCATGAAGCCTTAGAACTCAAAGACAGGGTTCATGACTTTGAAAAACTGGAAGGTTTGTCATTAATTCATGTGGTGTTAAAACCGGGGAATTCATCAAGTTTCAACATCCCCTTGAGCCCAAAGGAAATCACAAAGCGGTTTAAAGCGAGTCTGGAAAAATGATCTTCCCCACAGGTGCCGTTATTTTAAACTGTCCTTTTTGAATCCGGTTTTTTAAGTCTGCGGCTGCTTTCAGAGCTGCCACACGGTCTGACTGACGCAGGGTGACCGGCACCTCATGATCCACACCTTCAAGTTTAATACTGCCCAGATTGGCCTTAAAAGATCCTCCTTTGCACCGGGAAACACAAAGACCGCAGTTAAAGCACCTGGTCCGGTCAAAGTTCAGACTTGTTTCAGGATCTTTTTGAACCGCATTGACAGGACAGATCTCCTCTACACAGCAGACATCACATTTCAGGCAGGTTTCCTGTCTGAACTCAACCCTGTGATCCGTATGTTGCCAGACATCGCCATATGTAATCTCCCCTATGGGTGTGCGGGTCCTGACATCCACCACTTTCAATGGAATCCGGTCATCGGTTTTTAGGATATGGGCAAGCATCTCCCTGTCCAGCACTGGAATGGCCACGGCCCAGGTGGTGATGATATCCGGACCATGACCGGTATTAAAACCGCCTAAAAACTCCGGGTTCATCTGATGCATATCGGCGATCCCGGAAAGGTTGGGTTTATCAACAGTGCTTCGGGTACCAGGGCCTGTGACAAACCCTTCAGCCCCATTGATCAGAACTTTTGTGCCGATACCAATGGTTTTCAGCTCAGGGTCATTCTCCAGGGGATTTAATTCGCCACAGCCGCAAAAGGTCATTTCTTCATAATTGCCCTTCATCATTTCCGAATGGAAAATAGTAGATATGGATGTTTTTCCGGGATTAACAAAGGCCAGATAATTTTTAAAGGCATTTCTTGATGCATGGAGCATGGCATGGGGAATCTGTTTTAAAGTGGTAAAGGACGTAAAAATCCGTCCGCAATCCGTTTCAATTTCCACCTTTACCTTTTGGCCCAGGACAAGATCCCTGAACAAATCCCCTGCACCATACCCGGGGTCTGCAATACCGGCCTGCGTTCCCATGACGATCAGATCAAGAATACCGATTCTTTCATTGGGACAGGGTCCCACATGGGCCGGAACCGAATTGATCCAAACGTTTTTTGCCTTTGTAAAAGAGTCAGGGTCTGCCACCTTAAATGAAAGAACGGCGTAAGTGCCGCTCATCAGGGCACTGGTAGCCGTGGTCACTACATCAATATCACACAGGTCAAAATTTTCCCCGCTTCTGACCCGATCACAAATTTCCTTTGCAGTCAATATGACAACGTCTCCGCTGTCTATTTTTTTCTGGATTTCCGAAATTGTTCTTGAAAGGGTTGATGATTGTGCCATTCTTTTTTAAGGCTCATTTTTAATGGTTTTATGCCTGGACCAAGCAGGTATTTAATTTTTTCAATACCCGCTCCTCTATCACATCCCACCCTACAAAAGCAAGACAGGTAGATGCCGTATCCGGCCATTTCTGCCACTGTTTTTTCCCCCCTGCAAAATTAAGCATCCGTGTTTTACCGGCAAACCGCACAGGCCCCTTAATCCTGAACAATTCCAGGGGTGTGGTGTCAAGAAAGTGCATGAACAATGCCTCATCCATTTCCCTTGTAGTTTCAAACGAGAATGTGATAAATCCGGCTTCTTTTGCTGCCGTTGACCGGTTTTTGCTATCAAGGGAATATATGTCCCTTCCAGGGTCATAAGGGTTAAATACAGGTGGAGTTCCCCTTCCCGTCTTCTCTTGCGGGTCTGATCCGGACCAGAAAATGTCCGGATCTATATTGCAGTGAAGTGTCGGAATGATGCGGGCGTTTTCAGCCTCCAGGCAAATCTCTTTTAAAATCTCAGGAATCCTTGGCGCATGAAGTGTATCTATCTTGTTTAACAAAATTATGTCTGCCCGGGTCACCTGGCTTTTGAACACCTCCCCGAAAGCCTCCCTTGCCTCCCAGAAATCAGCGTCCACAACCGTTACGGTTTTATTGAGGCAGAAATACGGCCGGAGCATCCGGTCGCCCAGGGCTTCGATTACGGCCAGAGGATCTGCCACACCGGTTGCTTCAATTATAATCCGCTCGGGCGCATACTTCTGCCGCAGGATCTGCAGGGTCTCAATCATATCTGCTCTCAAAGAGCAACAGATACAGCCGCTTTTGAGTTCAACAATATCCATGGCAGCCGTTTCTTTTATCAAAGTCATGTCTATCCCGACCTTGCCGAACTCATTGACCAGGACAATGGTCTTGGACAGGCTGGCGGAAAAACTTAAGATCCTTTTGACAAGGGTTGTTTTACCGGCGCCAAGAAACCCTGTGACAATATAAACCTGTATTTTCATTCCACAGGCTCTTTCTTTGCTTCCGGTTCCCTCTTTGCTTCAGATTCTTTTTTAGCCTTGGCTGCTTCCTTTTCCCGTTTTTTATCTTCCGCCTCTTTTTCCGCCCGTTCAAACACGTCATATCCCAGGAGAGATTCAGCAATATGAGCAGACAGATCTTTCATTACAATGCTGGAGCCTGACACGCCGATCCCCACCTGGAGGCCCTGGTAACAGAACGGGCAGCAGGATACCAGCTCTTTTGCCCCGGTATCCTCTGCTTCTTTAATCCGCCGCTGGGCCATGCGCCCCTGGATATCAGGAAACCCTGCCTTTAAACCGCCCCCTGCCCCGCAGCACCTTGAATATTCCCGGTTCCGGGGCATCTCAACCAGGTTCAAACCTGGGATCGCATCAATGATCATTCTAGGCGCATCAAACCCGCCTGTTGCCCTGCCCAGATGGCAGGGGTCATGAAAAGTAATGTCCCTGTTGACCGGATGGGAAAAGGTCAGCTCTCCTGTTTTCAGCAGCCTGGCCAGGTATTCGACCGTGTGCAGAACTTCAAAATTCAGTTTTCCGATTTTGGGATAATCCTGCATAATGGTTTTAAAACACCCGGAACAAGAGCTGATCAAAGTCTCAATCCCAAGACTGTTGAATTGATCAATATTTTCCTGAAACAGGCGCTTGTACTCCGGGTCCCCCATCCTTAAAAGAACACTGCCGCAGCATTTTTCATCCTTGCCCAGCACACCGTAATCAATGTTCAGGGTTTCAAGGATGTTAATGGTATTTATGGCCACCTGCTTGACATTGGCATCATAGGAAGCGGTACAGCCGAAAAACAAAAGGACCTTTCCCTTTGTCTTCTGAATTTCCCTGGGTTCTTCAAGAATCAAATTGTCCTTTTTTGCCCGGCGGGACCACTTGGTCCTGCCGGCCCTGGGCTGCTGCCATGGGTTATCATAGGTCATGACACTTTTTCTTAAGGCCTTCTGGGGTTCCAGCGGCCCATAACCCGCCCGGACAATCAGCCTTCTCAGTTCTTCCCAGAGGTTGACCGTATCAATGTGAGCCGGACAGACCACTTCGCACTGGCCGCAGGTGGAACATTCATAGAGGTTGAAGACAAATTCATCGACCTGCTCCTTTGTCGGTTCCCTGTAGCCGCAGATTCTGCCGATGATTTTTTTCAAGGAATCATTGATCCTGTCACTTTTCATGATCCAGGAAAGAAATCCGTTCTGTGATCTGGCAAGCCTTAAAAAATCCATTATTTTTCTGCGGGGAATCAGGTTTTCCCGGGAGTCCTGGTCATAGACCGGGCACCAGGAAAGGCATTCCCCGCACCTGGTGCAGGCATCCAGTTCGATCAGACGCTTCATATCCAGTTTATGTATGGGGATCTGCCTGACAGCCTCTTTTGCTTTTGGTTCCGGATTCAGGGGGGCAGTATTTTCTTTGTCTTCTGCAATTTCATTGATCAGGATGTCAGAACCCTGTTTTTCTTCTATGGTCATTTTCAACACCTTTTCGCTATGATCCGGGTTAAACCCGTTTCCTGTTTTTGACGCCGCCCACTGCTTCAATAAAATAAGTCAGGGGGGTGTTAAAGACATGCCGCATCTTTCCAAAGGGCAGATAGGCAATAAACACGGCCGCCGTTATGCCGTGTGCATACCAGATCACCGGATATATGGATGCCCAGTCAAAGGGGAAGATCAAAAGCGCCTTTGAGACCAGGAATCCTGCAAAGGAATAGACAGCCATATCAGACGGAATGCCGGTAACAAGAATTCTGGCCCCTTCAAGGAAAAACCCGAGCACAACCATGCCGCCGACAATGGCAAGCGCAATATTGTCCTGGTAT
>Ga0156388_1086_pt1 | contig 12116 bp, 10 predicted proteins | sample RifOxyA3_FD_108032 | JGI IMG/M metagenome (GOLD analysis project Ga0156388, IMG submission 108032) | Desulfobacterales bacterium RIFOXYA12_FULL_46_15
TGAATTGATTTCCTTTTGAAGCCATTGAAGAATTTTTTCCGCTTCATCCTCATCTTTCAAAGCATTGACGGCTATTTTCCGGGGATGAACCGTAATCAGTTTTCCTTGATTCTTAAAGGTCACACTCAAGGGTTCTTTTGTAAAGGAAGTGCCGCCAAGAACGGCATTCAGATAGGGGATAACCGGGCCCACATCTTCATTCAGGTGGGCGTAACAATGAAGCGAGGCTGCTCCAGGCATGCATTTTGATCGAAAAATATCTTTGGTATAACCTGTCAATAACATATTCATATCCTGGCTCTGTACAAGCGCATTTTCACAGTCTCAAGGCTGAGTTGAAGGATATTTGCTATCTCTTCACTTTTAAAATGTTCCAGCTCTTTCAGGATCAATACGGTTTTATAGGGTTCGCCCAGTGTTTCAACCACATCCAGCACACAGGCACTCATCTCTTTTCTGATCACCCGGTTGTCAAGGGGTTCCTGATATTGGTCACACAGGTTTTCAAAACCCGGTCCAGGGCCTTTCGGATCAGCCGGAATATCAGGGAGACTCCGCTTTTTTGCTGCCATCCGCCTGAGCCGGTCATAGGCAGTATGGGTGGCGATTTTATAAATCCAGGTCTTTATGCTGCTTTTGTCCCTGAATGTATCAAGCTCCCAGCTGATTTTTTCAAACACGTCCTGGACCAGGTCCTCTGTATCAAGATCAGGGGCCAGGCGGGCAAGATATCGTCTCAATCCCTGCGAAAAGGCCTTATATATATCATCAAATATCTGTTCTTTGTTCTTCACAGGGCCTTCCTTATATTTGGGTAATTTTTTTTCTTGGCCTTACCTTAGTCAGGAGGACATCCATATAATAATAAACCACCGGCGTGATATATAGAGTCAAAAGCTGAGAGGATAAAAGCCCGCCGACAACGGCGAGCCCCAGGGGCTGCCGGGATTCCCCCCCGGCTCCGAGACCTAGGGCGATGGGGAGGGTTCCCATGAGGGCTGACATGGTCGTCATCATGATGGGCCGGAACCGAACGACGGCACCCTCAAAGATGGCGTCAATGGGTGCTTTCCCCTCTTTTCTTTCTGCTTCAAGCGCGAAATCGATCATCATGATGGCATTCTTTTTAACGATACCGATGAGCATGATAATACCGACAAACCCATAGAGGTTGAGATCGCTGTGAAAAATCATGAGGGTGATCAGGGCTCCGAAACCGGCAGCCGGAAGCCCGGAGAGGATGGTGATGGGATGGATATAGCTTTCATACAGCACACCGAGGACAATATAGATAACAAAAACGGCCAGGGCCAGCAGTATCCTGGATCCGGCAAAAGAGGACTGGAAGGCCTGGGCCGTGCCCTGGAAACTAGTGCTCACCGTCTGAGGCAGCAGTTTTTCAGACAAAGTCCGGATCAGGGCCATGGCATCCCCGAGGGCAATACCAGGCTGCAGGTTAAACGAAATCGTCACAGCCGGGAGTTGTCCCAGGTGGTTCACTGACAAGGGACCAATGGTTTTGGAAAGGCTTGCAATGGTGTCCAGCGGGATCAGCTGACCGGATTTCCCACGGATGTGGAGCATCCCCAGGGTTGCAGGATCTCCCTGATATTTTGGGTCCAGTTCAAGAATCACCTGGTATTGATTGGTCGGGGCATAGATATACGATACCTGGCGGGAACTGTAGGCATAGGAAAGGGCATTTTCCACCTGCATAACGGAAAGTCCGAGCGCTGCCGCTTTATCCCGGTTGATGTCAACCTGGACCTGGGGATTTCTGATCTGAAGATCACTGGTGACATCCTGAAGTTCGGGAAGTTCCCCGAGTTTTTTCTCAAGATCTTCCGCAGCACTGTATAACTCATCCATGTCCTGACCCTGCAGGGTAAACTGATACAGGCTTTTGGAATACATCCCGCCGATCTGGATCGAAGGGATATTTCTTAAAAAAGTCTGAATCCCCGGAATCTTGGAAAACTTGACTCGAAGATTCTGCAGAATTTCTTCTGAAGAAAGCGTCCGCTCATCCTGGGGTTTAAGTCTTAAAAACAGGCGTCCCTTGCCGCCCCCGATGGAGGACATGAACCCGTCAATATTCGGGTCTGATACAATGATTGCAGACAAAGATTCCTGATGCCGTTTCATTTCTTCAAAAGAAGTACCCTGAGCCACTTCGGTGGTGCCGTTGAGCCGGCCCGTATCCTCTGTGGGTAAAAACCCTATGGGAATCAGGGTAAAGAGCCGGCCGGTGACAAGCGTAATCAGGACGACAGCCGCAAGCGTGGTCTTTCGATAATGCAGAACCTGTCTCAAGGATATCTCATAAAGTCTGCGCATGCCGTCAAAGAATCTTTCAAAGACAAGGTATAACCATCCATGCTGCGCAGCAGTCTTAGGCGGTTTTAAAAACCTTGAACATAGCATGGGTGTGAGCGTCAGGGAAACCAGGCAGGAGACCAGGATGGCTGCGCTGATGGTGACGGCAAACTCATGGAGGAGCCGGCCAAGAATCCCGCCCATAAAGAGCACCGGTATAAAAACCGCCACCAGGGAAATGGTCATGGAGATAATGGTAAAACCGATTTCCCTTGATCCCCTGAAAGATGCCGCCATGGCGGTTTCACCGTTTTCCATATGGCGGACAATATTCTCCAGCATGACGATGGCATCATCCACAACAAAACCGACCGCCAGGGTAAGTGCCATCATGGAGATATTATTCAGGGAAAACCCCATCATCTTCATGACAAAAAAGGTTCCGACAATGGAAATCGGCACTGCCAGGGAAGGGATGAGGGTAGCGGAGAAATTGCGCAGAAAAAGGAAAATCACCAGGATGACAAGGCCAATGGTCAAAATCAGGGTGAATTTAACATCGTGCATGGATTCACGGATAAGCTGGGACCGGTCATACAGGACATCCAGCTCTATGGATGCCGGGATCTGATCACGGAATGCGGGTAGAAGTTTTTTGACGCCGTCGACCACTTCAATGGTATTGGTTCCGGGCTGACGCTGAATGGCAAGAACAATGCCCCGGATATTGTTGTACCAGCCGGCCGACCGGTTATTCTCAACACTGTCTATCACACTGCCCAGCTCTTCCAGGCGGACCGGTGAACCGTCCCGGTAGGCCACGACAATAGACCTGTAGTCGGCGGCTTTAAAAAGCTGGCCGTTGGATTCAATGGTAAAGGACTGCTTTGTTCCGTGGATGACTCCGGTGGGGAGGTTGACATTGGCATTGCCGATGGCTGTCGCCACCTCATCAATTCCGATCTGCCGGGATGCCATGGCTTTGGGGTCCAATTGAACCCGGACGGCAAATTTCTGTGATCCGTATACATTGACCTGGGCTACCCCGCTAATGGTTGAAATCCGCCTTGCAATAATGGTCTGGGCATATTCGTCCACTGTGGAAAGGGGCAGTGTCGGCGAACTGAGGGCCAGAAAAAGTATGGGCTGGTCCGCAGAATTGACTTTCCTGAAAGACGGGGGTGTGGTCATATCCTTTGGCAACTGGCGGGTGGCAAGGGATATGGCGGCCTGAACATCCTGGGCGGCAGCATCAATGTCACGATCCAGTGCAAACTGAAGCGTGATGCTGGTGGAGCCGATACCGCTGCTGGACGTCATGGAATCCACACCGGCAATGGTGGACAACTGGTTTTCCAGAGGGATTGCAACGGCAGAGGCCATGGTATCGGGGTTAGCACCCGACAGGGAGGCATTCACCTGGATGGTGGGAAAATCAACATTGGGCAGATCATTCACTGGAAGCTGCCGGTAGGAAGCAATACCGAAAATAAAGATGGCCATCATAACCAAAGAGGTCATGATGGGCCGGCGGATAAAATTTTCCGCAATATTCATAGTGTTTTTTCCCCTGGGCCAGGAATATTTTTTGCTTCTATGGCAGCACCGGGTGTAAGCCGCAACTGACCGTCAACCACAATGGTTTCACCGGATACAAGACCTTTTTCAATCACGCTTTCCTCCCCCACAGCCGGACCCACGGTGACCGGCCGGACCTCAACGGTCTTCTCCTGATTTACAGTATATACAAACTGGCCTTCCTGACTTGTCTGGATAGCGCTGGTGGGAACAACCACTGCGTTTTTCAGCAATGAAAGCGTCATGATCACATCAATAAACCGGCCAGGCCAAAGCTTTTTGGAGGCGTTTTCAAACACTCCCTTGATTTTGATCGTGCCGGTCTCCGGGTTCACGGCATTATCCATAAAACTTAAGGTCCCGGTTTCAATATTCCCCGGCTCATCCGGAACCAGGGCTTCAATCTTCAATTCTGCACCAGCCATGGCTTTTTTTACATCCCCTATTTTCTTTTCCGGAATGGAAAAGACCACATTGATCGGGCAAATCTGATTAATGGTCACAATGGGGATATCATTTGCCTTGACCAAATTTCCAGTGTGCAGGGCAAGGGTGCCGGTCCGCCCGGATATGGGGGAGCGGATGGTACAATAACCCAGTTGTATTTTTGCACTCTTTATGGCTGCAAGGTCTGAATTCACCGCAGCGGCGAGGGATTCGGCATTGGTCCGGAGAAGATCATACTGGTCCTGGGCAACAATCCCTTCTTTCAATAATCCTTTGTAACGGGCAGCCTGGTCCCTGGCAAATTTTTCCTGGGCCCGGTTCCTGGCCAGGGCTGCCTCATATTGACCGAGAGTGGCGAGAAACGGAGCCGGATCAATTGTGATGAGAAGGTCTCCTTTTTCCACGTGACTGCCCTCTTCAAAATGGATCCGGGCGATCTGGCCGTTTACCTGTGATTTAACGGCAACCGTGGCAAAGGCTTCAACCGTGCCGATGGCCTTTAACTGAACCGGCACTTCTTTTTCCGCGGAAAGGGCCACTGTGACCGGCACTGACGGTTTTACCCGGGGTTTATCCTTTTCCGGTTTACAGGCATTTAAGACCAATATCGCCATTACCAGGCATCCGGTGATAAACAGTTTATTTACCGGCATCATCTTATATCTCATACTGATCTCTTTCCTTTATTCCATCTCCTTATAGAGATGGTCTGCTTCAGTTTCATCCACATGAATCCCTTGACGCTCCAGCAATTCACCCGTCACCTGCCAGAGGCGCGTGAGGGCATCCCCATAGGCAACAAGCGCTGCTACCCGGTTATTTTTCGCAGTGGCCAGATCAGTCTCAACATCCAGCACCTCTTTGGTGGTCGCAAGCCCGACCTCATTTTTACGAATAAAGGAATACAGGCGCCGGTCGGCAAATTCAACCCCGCGATCCATGACTTCGATCTGCTTAAACCCTGAATGTATCCCCCGCAAAGCCGCCCTAACCTCATTGGCAATATTTTCTTCAAGACTTTTGATCTTCAGCCGGGTCTGTTCGCTTTTAAGACGGCTTTTCACATATTCATTCTCAGCCGCCTTGTTCCCCAAGGGATAGGAAAAAACAAGACCGATGCTCCAGCCGAAATTATCAGGAAACCCTGTTGCCGGGGAATAATGGTCCTGGCTGCGGTCTATGGCGTTCAGCCCGGCTGAAGTGGTCAGCAAAAGATCGGGCTGAAGTTTATTTTGATATATACGGGTCTGGAATTCGGCCAGTTCAAGGTTTTTCTTCTGTTCAAGGATATCCGGACGGGTGAGGGCACGGCTGATGGCATCTTCTTCCGATATGTCCCGGGCGTCGCGGGAAGGGGTATCCGTTGTGGTAATATCGATACCGGTGTCCAGTTGCAGGAGCAGCCGCAGCACATCCAGTTGATCACCCACTGCCTTTTCTGCATCAATGAGTTCTTTTTCCCGTCCGACCACACCGAATTCTGCATTCAACACCTCAAGCGCGGGCATGACACCCGAGTCCACCCGGGTCCTGGTTTCAGAAAGAATGGTGTTTGCCAGTTCCAGGGAAACTTTCCTGACCGCCAGCTCTTCCCTCAGCCGGTAAAGTTTATAATAATCATTTCTCACCTGGGTAATGGTTTCAAGCAGCTTTGTTTTGAACCGCTCCAGGGATGCATATTTTGAAATCCGTGAAATACGGATATTTTCTTCAGTTACTTCCCTGCCCCTGTTTTTGAATAAGGGCTGGCTGATGGAAAACACAAGACCGGTCTGGCCGTAATGATCCAGGAGGGTCGGATTATTTGTGTCATTATCGGAATTGTTGTAACTGAGCGCTGCCGTAGCCCCGGTGGAAAAGAGACGGTTTAATGATATACCCGTGCTGAATGTGCGGGTATCGATGACACTTTCATTGATGGACGCTTTTTCTTCGGCAGTATCATCGTATATTGTCTCAAGGGTAACCTTTGGGTCATATATAGCGCCATGGCGGTTTATATCGGCTTCAAACAGGGCCGGGTTATAGAGTTCGGCCCGCACATCCAGATTTTTTGCAACAGCCATGCGAATCGCCTCATTCAAGGTCAACGGCAGAGGGGATTGTGCGGCAAGCGGCAGGCATTGGGCAAATCCGATCCCAAGGCATATAAAAAACATTAAAGACAATTTCACAAAAAGATGACTCCTCTCAATCATTTTTTAACACCCCCCGGGTGAGGATTCAATTTTATCCATACCTTTAATCATTCCTGGGCGGGAAATCAATTGGTAAAAATCCCGAACCCTGGAAAAAGATGAGTTTTTTTGAAATGGAAGGTTTTTTATCTCCCCTTGACATTTTGGATTCAGAACAAAGTTTATGGATAATATTTTAAACCCCATGGTATGATTTATTTCAAGGAGGCCTTATGCCGGGTGTATATGAAATTTATGTCAAGGATCATTTTGCAGCCGCCCATGCGCTGAAAGGGTATGATGGAAACTGTTCCAACCTGCACGGCCATAACTGGATCATTGAGGCCTATATCCAATGCAAAAAGCTGAACAAACTAGGCATCGGGATTGATTTCCGGGATGTAAAAACAGTCCTGAAAGACGTCCTGGGCAAACTGGATCATACCAATCTGAACGACATTGCAGAATTCGGTGCAATTAACCCGACATCTGAAAATCTTTCCAAATTCTTATATTCCGAACTCTCTTTGCGGCTGAATACAGACTATATTAAAGTAAAAAAAATAATGGTATTTGAAAGCCCCGGGTGCGGGTCTGCGTATTGGGAGGAATAAATGCTGCTGAATATCTGCGAAATTTTTTACAGCCTTCAGGGAGAATCGACTTTTTCAGGCCTGCCCTGCATTTTTATAAGGCTTTCAGGCTGCAATCTCAACTGTTCATGGTGTGACACACCCTATGCAGGTGAAGAATCCTCCCCCATGGCCCTTGATCAGATCCTCGGCAAAATAAGGGTTTACAATTGCAATCTGGTTGAAATTACCGGGGGGGAACCCCTGCTCCAGGAAGCGACCCCTGCCCTGATTGCCATGCTCCTTGAACGGCATTACCAGGTTCTTCTTGAAACCAATGGCAGCCTCGGCATTCAGCATATTCCAAAGGCCTGCATAAAGATCATGGATGTAAAATGCCCTTCGAGCAATGAGTCCCATCAATTTCTAAAAGAAAACATCAATTATATAGGCAAAGAGGATGAGATTAAATTTGTGATCGGGTCCATGGAAGATTATGAATTTGCAAAAGAGATGATTGAGAATGAATTAGCCGGTATATCACAGAAAAAAATCCATCTTTCCCCGGTCTTTGGCCGGATTTTGCCTGAAACCCTTGCACAACGGATGATTGATGACAATCTTCATGCAAGGTTGTCCCTGCAGCAGCACAAAATCATATGGGCACCTGATAAGAGAGGAGTTTAACAAACAATGCAGGATAAAGCCGTTGTTCTTTCAAGCGGGGGGATTGACTCCACAACCGCCATGGCCATTGCGAAATCGGAAGGCAAAGATATTTACAGCTTAAGCTTCAGGTATGGGCAGCGGCATTCCGTAGAACTTAAAGCTGCCGTGAAAATTGCAAAAATGCTGGGAGCAAAAGCCCATAAGATCATTGATATTGATTTAAGACAATTTGGCCATTCCGCCCTGACCGATGAGATACCGGTTCCAAAACATAACACCCTTGACGATATAAAAAAAGATGAAGTCCCTGTCACCTATGTCCCGGCCAGGAATACAATATTTCTTTCCTATGCCATGGCCTGGGCCGAAGTCTTGAAAGCATCCTCCATTTTTATCGGGGTCACGGCCGTGGATTATTCCGGGTACCCGGACTGCCGGCCAGAATTTATCAAAGCCTTTGAAAAAATGGCAAACCTTGCCACCAAAACCGGAATCACAAAGGAAACCATCCTGAAAATCGAAACCCCGCTGATCCATCTTTCCAAGGCTGAAATCATCAAAACCGGTATTCAATTGGGTGTGGATTATTCTTTGACCATTTCCTGTTATGACCCTGATGACAAAGGGCGGTCCTGCGGTTTCTGCGATTCCTGTCTTCACAGGAAAAAAGGGTTTGCAAAAGCCGGTATAACAGATCCGACACCTTATTATCCGCCTGCCAGCGCCTCGGCATAGATCTCGACCGGATGCTTTACCCGGATGGATTTTGTTTTTTTTGCCAGCATATCGGATATCTGCATCATGCAGGCTGGACAGGAGGTAGCCACTGTGGTGCACCCGGTATCAATGATATTCTCTGCCTTTATCCGGCCGATGGCGGTTGAAAGATCATAGTGCATGAGGTTGAAACTGCCTCCCATACCGCAGCAGGCATCGCTGTTTTTCATTTCCAAAAGCACATTGCCTGATGCAAGAATCACTTGCCTGGGATCATCCGAGATTCCAAGGGATTTTTTAAGATGGCAGGGATCATGATAGGTCATGATCTGATTTTTTTGCCTTGGCACAGCCGATACAAGATCAAAGTGTTTTCCCATGAACCGGCTGATATCCACGGTTTTCCCAGCCAGGGCCTCAATCTTTTTTTGCAGATCCTTATCCTTATCTTTGAAAAGGGACGGCCATAATTTAATAATGGTCGAAGAACAGGTGGCACAGGCAGTCACAAGATAATCGAATTTTTCCTTTGAAAAAAGATCCACATGGAGCCGGACAAGTGCCTCAAAGGTTTTCATATCCCCTGCTGCAAGGGCCGGGATACCGCAGCATCCCTGGCCCCTGGGAACAAAAATCCCGGCATGAAAGTGATTCAGCACATCCACCACACTGTGGCCGATATTGGGAAAGGCCTTGTCAATCAGGCACCCGACAAAAAAAGCAACCTTGACACCCTTTCCTTCCACCCGGAAGTCATGTTTGTAAAAATTTCTGTTAAAGGCATTTTCCTTTAGCAGGACAAGATGCCGGTTCCGCAGCAGGGGTGAAGCGACCCTGGCACAGGAAGTGCCCTGGAGATTTTCTTCGTCTTTAAAAAAAAACTTTTGAAAAGCGCCTGCCAGGGCCATGAGCCCGTTAAACTTCTCAGGGCTGGACAGGATTTTTCGAAAGACCAGTTTTTTTGCAAAAGGCATCCCCAGGTATTGGGCAATGACAACCCGGGCCTTAAGAAAAATTTCAACCGTATTGACCCCGCTGGGGCAGCCATGGGCACAGGACCCGCACAGAAGGCATCGTTGCAGACGTTTGTTCACCCCTTTTGCATCTTTGAACAACCCGTCGATCAATCCATGGATCAGAACAAGCTTCCCCCTGGAAACATCGGCTTCCTTCCTTGTGCTTTCAAATAAGGGGCAATTGGCCTGGCAAATCCCGCAACGGGTACATAAGGCAAGCTCTTTTTCAAGCTTTTTCACATCCTGGGATAGTTTTTTCATTTTATCCATAAGAACACTCTGACGACAGCAGGACCTCCTCTTTGATTTCCCTTTCATGAAGCCCGAGGAGATACAGAAGACCATCCAGCCCGACACTTGTAATATTGTTGGAGGCTTTCTGGCGGACCATGGGTTTGGCATTAAAGGCCACGCCAAGGCCTGCAATACTGATCATGGGGAGATCGTTGGCGCCGTCCCCCACGGCTATGGTCTGTTCAAGGGTGATGCTCTCCCTCTGGGCCAGTTGCCGCAACAGGATGGCCTTTTTCTGCCCATCCACAATTTCCCCTGCGACCTCACCCGTCACCACGCCATTCTTCATATCCAGCTCATTGGCAAACATATAATCAAACCCGAGCCGGTCTTTTAAATATTCTCCCATAAACGTGAATCCGCCGGACAAAATCCCGAGTTTATATCCCAGCCCTTTAAGTGTCTTGGCCACAAGATCGGCGCCGTCTGTCAGCGGCAGCTCCCTTGCAACTTTCAAAAGCTGTTCCTGTTTTATACCTTTTAACAGCGCCACCCTTTTTCTGAAACTCTGGCTGAAATCCATCTCCCCCCGCATGGCGGATTCGGTTATCCTGTCAACCTCTTCCCCGGCACCCACAAGTTTTGCAAGTTCCACAATCACCTCTGCCTGGATCAGGGTGGAATCCATGTCAAAGACCACGAGTTTCCGGTTTCTCCGGTAGATATTATCCACATGGAATGAGATATCAACCCCTGTCTCCTGAGAAATTTCCATGAATTTTTTACGCATTTCCATAATGTTCAAGGGTTTTCCACTGACAGACATTTCAATACAGGCCCTGGGGTTAACCTGTGGATGATTAAGGGAAATCCTTCCGGTCAGACGCTTGATGCTGTCGATATTCAACTGGTTTTCAGCAATAATGGCAGCCACTGCAGAAATCTGCCGGGCACTGATTGTCCTGCCCAGAAGGGTAATAATCCTTCTTTCCTTGCCGTGGGCATGCACCCATTTTTCATACTCCTGGCTGTCAATGGGGTTAATGTCTATGGTAAGCCCCATGTTATGGCCTTCATACAGCATATCCTTGAAAATGGAGGAATAATCATGGGCATCCGGAATTTCCGCCAGGATTCCAAAAGAAATGTGTTCATGGATGACGGCCTGCCCTATATCCAGGATAGTGACCCCATATTCTGCCAGTATTCCTGTAAATTTTGCATCCAGACCTTTCCTGTCCCTGCCTGTAATATTGATCAGTACAACCTCACTCATTGCCGATACCCTTTAATTTCTGACATGGAATTCATCTCTTATTAAAATTTTAAAGGCAGAATAGCGTTTTTCTGAATTTCCCGACCTTTTCATATCCGCTGTGATTCTGCCTTTTACCTGATATTTTAGGTACTTATATATTTGCTTGGTCTAGGTTGCAAGAACTTTAATCACATTGTTCGAATTTTGAAAAAATTTCTTCCATTTTATAAGATTCCTCATAGCAGGAAGGCCAGTCCTTTGCCCATGGTGCGACCTTTGTCTCTCTCACCCTGTCGGATACGGGAAAATAGGGTTTGATATCAATGATGGGAGTTTTATCAAAGGCATCCATGTAAGGGACACGGATCAGCCCTTTTTCCACATCGATTTGAAAACAGGCACAGACTGTAATTGCAACAGGGTTGGGACGGAACTCCGACCGACAGGCAAAAACCCCTGCCTCAATCCCGGGTGCATAAGGCAGAGAGGTCAGAAGTGTCTCTCTTTTTTTGACCGTACCCTGTCTGTCGGCCCACCAGACAACCAGGATATGGCTGAACTGATCCAGCATTTTCAATCCTTTCCGAAAGGGTGCATCAATCTGCAGACTAAATTCCATCTCTGCTGCATTCACATGACCAATGGGATAAATTTCATAGGCTGCTGTTTCATTTAATGTTTTCATCGTTCTTCTCCTTGTATCAAAATTTATAAATCGGATTTAAAAAAGGCATCGGCCTTTTTCAACAATACCCGTTTATATAAGAGAAAAAGGGAATATGCTTTCCTTCCATTGCTTTTCAATTGACCCGGATTGCTTTTTTAAAGGGGTTTAACCGGGATGCAGATGTCCACTGTCAGTTTCCCGGCCGATCCGGCCTCATCCTGAATAAAGGGAAGATATTCATACCCCGGGCCGTCACCGGGCTGATAGCCGCTCTTTGGCAGCCAGTCTGAAAACAACCACTGCCAGGCCTCATAATAATCCGTGCTTCCCAGGTGAAACCGGGCGCAGGCATATCGGCCTTTTGGAAGCGTCATCTTTCCTATTTCACCTGCTACTTCAGTTTCCGGGGGAACAGTAATGGAAACGCTGATTCTTAATTTATCATGACTCGTGACATCAATATGG
>Ga0156388_1087_pt1 | contig 12040 bp, 10 predicted proteins | sample RifOxyA3_FD_108032 | JGI IMG/M metagenome (GOLD analysis project Ga0156388, IMG submission 108032) | Desulfobacterales bacterium RIFOXYA12_FULL_46_15
CTCCCGCCTCAACCGCCCCCCTGGCTATGGCTTCGTTCCCCAGGAGCATGATCTTCTCTCCAGGGCCGGTTTTTAATAATTTATGCATGTGGTCTCCTTTTTAAGAACCGTCAATGATCATTTTAAGTATAATTTCTGCGCATCTTCAAGGGAGGATGCATATCCCTTAAAGCCCTCAACCGCTTCACAGGAATCAATGGTGACAGAGGCAAAGAAACCCTCCACCATGGTCTTTTCACCATGCCGGATCAGGGCCATGAAAAGGATTGGAACAAGGCTGAGATGGCCTTTCTCTGTCTGATAAACCGCAAATAGATCTTTTTGCACAGGCATCAACTGAACAATTTCAGGATATTCATGGCTGTGGCTATGGCCGTCGGCATGGTTACACATAACTACCACCTTTCATTATATTTTTTGAGCATCATAGGTTGATCTTTTTTGTTTGGCAAGGGGAAATTTACCCGGTCCGCTATCTGAAAAGCGCTTCCAGATCTTTTTTGCTGAACGGATACATGGAATTGCAATGATGACACCGAATCTCAACCGGGAAGGGTCCCTTTTCCAGGATATCCGTTCTTTCCGCCTTTGGAAGGCCTTTTAAATATCCCTGCATCCTGTCTTTGGAACATCTGCAGAAAAATTCAATACGGCTGTTGCCAAGGAAGCGGGGGGCAAGGGATGAAAATTCTTTAAGAATAATTTCTTCTGGTGTCTTTCCTTTTGAAAATTCTTCACCCAGGGAATTGATACCCTGTATGATTTTTTCCGCTTCCACAAGTTTTGATGGATCTGCACCGGGCAAGGCCTGGAGGAAAATCCCGCCGGCTCCCCTGATCTCTTCTGTTTCATCAAAAAAAACACTCAGTTTAAACCCGGTGGGAATTTGCTCGGAGACCAGAAAATAATTGGCCAGATCCTCGGCAATACTCCCGTGCAGAAGGGTTACCTGGCCTGAATAAGGGGCTATCGTATCTTCAAGATACCGGGTGACGGTCAGAAAACCGGCCCCGAAAAGAGAGGACAAGGATTTCAGCTTTTCCGGGTCTTTGATTTCAATTCTGCCTGTTTTCAGATACCCCCTGACTTCCCCATAGCCGTTGGATTCCACATCCAATCCCTTAACCGGCCCTGAGCACTGGATATTCAGGCTTATCCGGTCATTTTTACCTTTGAGGCCCGAGGTTAAAAGCCCGGCAGCAATATAGGCCTGACCCAGCACAAGGGTTTCCAGGGGCCCCAGATCATGGTTTGCCCTCATTTCATTCACCATTCTTCCGGCATAGACGATTGCCCCCTTAATCGTCCGGTCAGCCATGATGAATCTGTATATCCTGTCCCTGGCAGAGGCCCTGAACTGTTCTCTTATATCCTTTTTAAAAATATCTTTTTTAATCATATTCCTTATTCTTTTATTTAATGATTTACCGGAAACTTCGAAGCTGGACGGCCTCGGCCATATGACGACGTTTGATATCCGCGGCATGGTCAAGATCGGCAATGGTTCTTGCCACCCGTATGGCCGAATGACAGGCCCGGGCAGAAAACCCAAGGATATCCACGGCCTTTTCAAGAAGCTGTTCGCATTCGCCATCCAGACGGCAGAAATGTTTCAAATGGCGGCTCTGCATCATGGAATTGCTGAAAATACCGGATTTCATAAATCTTGCGACCTGCATGCCCCGGGCCCGGCCCACCCTTTTCCAGATAACGGAAGAAGCCTCTCCCCTGGCCCCGGCGCCAAGATCCCGGTAAGGCACTTTAGGCACTTCAATCCGGATGTCGATCCTGTCCAGGAGAGGCCCTGAAATCTTTGACCGGTATTTCTGAATCTGGGGCTGGGTACAGGTGCATTTTCCGTAGGGATCGGACAAATAGCCGCAGGGACAGGGATTCATGGCCGCCACCAGCATGAATTTCGACGGATAGGTCGCCTTCATGCCGGCCCTGGCAATGGAGACCTTCCCATCTTCAAGGGGCTGGCGTAAGACTTCCAGTACATTTTTTTTAAACTCAGGCAGCTCATCCAGGAAAAGGACCCCGTTATGGGCCAGGCTGATTTCCCCTGGCACCGGTTTTGACCCGCCTCCCACAAGACCGGCATCGGATATGGTGTGATGGGGGGAACGAAAAGGTCTTGCAAATGAAAACGGCTTTTTTTCTTCAATTAAGCCGAGAACGCTGTAAATCCTTGTCACCTCAATGGCCTCGGGAAATGTCAATTCCGTCAGGATTGTCGGAAGCCGCTTGGCCAGCATACTTTTCCCCGATCCCGGCGGGCCGGTCATCAGAAGATTATGAAACCCGGCCGCTGCTATTTCAAGGGCTCTTTTGGCATGAAGCTGACCTTTTACCTCGGAAAAATCAATTCCATAATCTGCAAGCCCGGAGCCTGATTCCGATGTAAAATGCCTATGATGGGGTTTTAAATCAAAAAATCCTGAAAAATAATCCACAATCTGAGACAGGCTTTGGACCGGCAGGACATCGATCCCATCCACCAGGGCGGCTTCATCAGCATTTTCAGCAGGAATAAAGATTCCTTTGAATCCTTTTTCCTTTGCCGTCAGGGCAAAAGGCAAAACCCCCTTGACCGGTTTTATCTCGCCGTCAAGGGACAGTTCCCCTGAAAAGATATAGGATTTAAGCTTATCCGGCGGCACTGTGCCAGATGCTGCCAGAATGCCGAGAGCAACCGGCAGGTCAAGGCCTGTCCCTTCCTTTTTCACATCAGCCGGTGCAAGATTGACCACCACCCTGTCCATGGGGAAGGCATATCCTGAATTTTTCACAGCGGTTTTAACCCTGTCCTTGCTTTCCCTGACTGAAATTTCAGGCAGACCCACCATATTAAATACCGGAAGACCAGTGGAAATATCGACTTCCACTTCGACGACAAATCCCTCAATCCCTGTTACCGAACATGAGTTTACCTTTGCAATCACTCCTTTACCCTTTTTTTTAAACAGCCCGGCTGTAATTTTAAATCCATTTCTTTACCAGACCCGTCTCCTTTTCTTTATCAAAAAATATGAATGAACCAAAGATATTTCTCATTTACTTTGCTTTGAATATTAAAATCAGATATATAGCTATCTAAAATAAAATATTGACAATCAATACAGAAATTACATCATATGACGGATTATATAGCTCAGACAACGCTTTCAAAAAGCATCTCTTTTTCAGGGGTAGGGATGCATTCAGGAAAACTGACCCGCCTGATTATAAAACCCGCACCAAAAAACCATGGAATCAAATTCAGACGGGTGGACCTTCCCGGCACCCAGGACATCCAGGCTTTGTATAAACTTGTGGTGGATACCAGCCTTGCCACCGTGCTGGGCACCAACGGGGCCATTGTCTCCACCATTGAACATTTAATGGCCGGTTTTTCAGGCCTTGGTATTGATAATGTCCTTGTCGAGATTGATGATTATGAAATTCCTATTATGGACGGAAGCGCCAAAATCTTTACCCAGATGATGGAAGCTGCCGGTATTGTCTACCAGGATGCCCCGAAACATTATTTTATTGTAAAAAAGCCCATTGAATTATTTGATCATGATAAATCCGTGACCGTGTACCCTGAGCCCTGTTTTAAAATTACCTGCAAGATTGATTTTCCGCATCCGTTGATCGGAAAACAGGAAATTTCCTTTGACAGGGAAAAAGATAATTTTGAAAAGGAAATCAGCCGGGCCAGGACATTCGGGTTTGTCCAGGACCTCGAACTCTTAAAAAAATTCAGTCTCGGCAAAGGCGGAAGTCTTGACAACGCCATTGTAATTGATGAAGATAGAATCTTAAATGAAGAGGGATTAAGATATCCTGATGAATTCGTCCGGCACAAACTTCTTGACAGTCTCGGAGACTTTTCTCTTCTCGGCATGCCGATAAAAGGACATATCATCACCAACAAATCCGGGCATACGCTGAACCATTCATTTATTGAGACATTTTTAAAAAACAAGGATGCCTGGGAAACCGGGCCTGCAATATACAATGACGCTTCATAAAAAAACAATATCATTTCTCGTTAAAGGCAGACTCATCTTTTTCATTCTCATGATAATGTCGGCCGGGTGGACTTTTTCATCTTTTGCCATTGCAAAGGACATGGCTGAAATTCAGGACATCCGGCTTGTCAATACAAGGGACGACCTTTTGACCTATTTTAAGGTAACCCAAGCGTTTTCAGACAAAATCAACCAGGCCATACTGAACGGCGTGCCAACCACCTTTTCATTTTATATTGAACTTTATAAAAACGATACCACATGGCTGGATAAAAACATATCAGATATCCAGATCAAATCCACAATCAAATACAATTCGCTGAAAAAGGAATTCTCGGTTCTCAGGCCCTGGAAAAATGAAAACCCGGTTGCCACCCAGTCCTTTGAAGAGGCAAAGACTCTTATGACCGAAATCGACAACCTTATCATCATCCCCTTGAACCGGCTCACCAAAGGAGATAAATACCAGTTGCGGATCAAGGCTGAACTTGACAAAGTCACCCTGCCCCTGTCGCTGCACAATATATTCTTTTTTGTCTCTTACTGGAATTTTGAAACAAACTGGTACCTGGTCAATTTCTCCTATTAACCGTCATCATGATCCAGTCCCATGGGAATAACATCATATGACCGATCCGATAAGCGCGACCCATGACCGCAAAAGAAAAAAAAGAGAAGGACTTCTCATCCTTATCATCCTGATTACGGTTGCAGCCCTTACCTTTATTGAAACCCGGATCACCCATTTCGGCAATGATTTCCCCCTGTCCAGCACTGTATTGATGTTCATCCTGATCAATACAAACCTGCTGCTGCTTCTGGCTCTTTTGCTGCTGGTATTTCGAAATCTTGCAAAGCTTTACTATGAAAAAAAGAACAATATCCTGGGGACAAAGCTAAAAACAAGGCTGATTGCGGCTTTTATCGTCCTGGCCCTTTTGCCCACAACCGTTCTCTTCTTTTTCTCGATTCATTTTATCTCCACCAGCATTGCTTTCTGGTTTAATGCACCAGTGGAACAGACCCTGGACAGCTCTATCGCAGTAGGCCGAAAACTCTATGAATATATTGAAACCGAGAATGAATTTTCTGCTAAACGAGCTGTATTTCAGATAGATTCAAGAAAACTTTTAGACAAGGAAAATGAAACCAAACTGTCCCGATATGCTGAAGTCATCCAGCGGGCCTTTAACCATCATGCGGTTGAGATCTACACCCCGGATGCCAACCGTGTCAGCCTGTCGCTTTCAAACAGGCTGGAAGACATTCATTTCGGGCTTCTGACAAGCAATGAACTTACTGATATCCCAGAAGGCCGGTTATCCAATACCATTTCCCAGGATGTCCAGGAAGGAGAATTGCTCAGAACCATTGCAACGATTCCCTTTGCCTCAGACCCCAAAAAAGCTGAAGCCTTTCTTGTTATTTCAACCTTATTGTCACCGGATCTGTCCCAGAATCTTCAGTCCATTCTAAAAGGGATGGAAGAATACCACCAGCTCAAACTTGCCAAAAAACCGGCCCTGACATTCTATTATATTGCACTTTCAGTGGTTGCCTTTCTGGTTATCTTTTGCGCCATCTGGTTCGGGTTTCAACTGGCCAAAACCATTACCATCCCCATCATGAAATTTGCCGAAGGCACAAAACGGGTTGCAGATGGAGATCTGGACTACCGGATCGATTTTGAAAGTGATGATGAAATCGGGACCCTGGTCAAGTCCTTTAATTCAATGACAACAGAGCTTGCCTCCGGAAGGCGGCAGATTGCGCTATCAGAAGAAAGGCTTCGAAATCAGAACACCGAACTGGAAAAAAGCCGGCAATATATTGAAATTGTTTTAAAAAATATTTCTGCCGGTGTGATCTCCATCGACAATACAGGTGCCATCATCACCATCAACAAGGCTGCTGAATCCCTCCTGGATATCAACAGCAAAGACATTTTGCACCATAACTATAAAGATGTGCTGAAAAATGAATATTTGAAACTGGCTGACAATATTTATGAGCAGGTGGCCCTGGGACAGGAAAGTATTGAAATACCCCTGTCCATTACAATTTCAGGCACCCCAAAACATTTTTCATTAAATTTCAGCCTGTTAAAAGATGATTCAGGTCAGAATCTCGGGGCCGTCCTTGTTTTTGACGATGTCACTGAACTTGAAAAAGCCCAGCGGGTAGCTGCCTGGCGGGAAGTTGCCCGAAGAATCGCCCATGAGGTAAAAAACCCCTTGACCCCCATAAAGCTGTCGGCCCAGCGGCTCAAACGCAGATATGCCCATCAGATTAATGATGACATTTTTACCAGTTGCACAGACACTATTGTGGAGCATGTGGATCTGATCCGAAACCTTGTCAATGAATTTTCAACCTTTGCCAAATTCCCGGATGCCAATATTGCCCAATGCAGGATTGAAAACATCATCCTGGAAACCATCGCCCTTTACCGGGAAGGGCTTGAAAAAATGGATATCCAATCGAATTTTGCCCCCAATATCCCTGTTCTGAAACTGGATCACCAGCATATGAAACAGGCCTTTATCAACCTGATCGACAATGCCGTCTATGCTGTTGATAAAAAGGGACTGATCCTCATTGACGTATCCTATGACGAAATATTGAAAATCGTCAGAATCGAGATAGCCGATAATGGCAAAGGAATTTCCGATAAAGAAAAAACACGGCTGTTTGAACCTTATTTTTCAACCAAAAAAACAGGCATGGGCCTTGGCCTTGCCATTGTTAGCTCTATTATTTCAGATCATAATGGTGTAATAAGGGTCCAGGACAACAAGCCAAAGGGTGCAAAATTTATTATTGAACTGCCGGCTTAATCATTCATAAGGAGAACAGGAGAAGAAACCATGTATCCTGCAGTATTAATCGTTGATGATGAAACCACAATTATTGAATCCCTTGAAGGAATCCTGTCCGATGACGGGTTTGAGGTTATTCATGCCTATAACGGGTATGAGGCATTAAAAAAAATTGAAACCGCTTCCCCTGATATTGTCCTTCTTGATATCTGGATGCCGGGCATGGACGGGATTGAAACTTTAAAGGAAATCAAAAAAATAGCCCCCAACCTCCCGGTGGTGATGATAACCGGCCACGGCAGCATTGAATCCGCTGTCGATGCCACAAAATCAGGGGCCTATGATTTCCTTGAAAAACCTTTGTCCCTTGACAAGGTCATGGTCACCATCAGCAATGCATTGAATTTTCGAAAACTGGAAGAAGAAAATATTTATCTTCGCAAAAAAACTATCCAGAAAAACTCCATTGCCGGCACCAGCCCTGCCATACAAAAATTGTATGGTGAAATCATGAGTGCGGCACCATCGGATGCCTCCATCCTGATCACCGGGGAAAACGGAACCGGAAAGGAACTCGTGGCCAAAACCATCCATCAGTTCAGCTCAAGACCGGAACAGCCCTTTATCATTATCAATTGTGCCGCCATCCCTCCTGAAAACCTGGACAGTGAACTCTTTGGTCACGAAAAAGGCGCCTTTGAAGGGGCTAAATCAAAAAACAAGGGCAAATTTGAACTGGCCTCGGAAGGAACCCTTTTCCTGGATGAAATCGGGGACATGAATATCCGGACCCAGGCTAAAATTTTAAGGGCTCTTGAATCCAAGACCTTCCAGAGAATCGGAGGGGGAAGAACCCTGCACATGGATGTCCGTCTCATTGCATCCTCCAACAAGGATCTTGAAAAAGAAATTGAAGCCGGAAATTTCAGGCAGGATCTCTATTTCAGGCTCAATGTCATTCCCATCCATGTTCCGGCCTTAAGAGAAAGAAAAGAGGATATTCCATTGCTGGCAGATACATTCCTGGAAAAATTATCCAGAACGCCGGGGGTAAAGAAAGCCATAACGGAAAAGGCTCTGAAACTTCTTACAGCCTATGACTGGCCGGGCAATGTCCGGGAGCTTAAAAACCTCATGGAAAGGCTTTCCATTATGTCAGGATCGGATCTGATAGATGTAGCCGATATCCCGCGCCCCTATAATCCGGAGATAAAATCACAGGGTTCGGACTGCCATGATTTTTATCTTTATGAGGATGACCTGGAACTGGCAAGAAAGAGGTTTGAAAAAGAATTTCTCCTTCAAAAGATCACCATGGAAGGAGGGGACATCACGTCCACTGCAAAAAAACTTGGGACAAGCGTCAAATATATCAAGAAAGCCATTTCCTGATCAAAACCCCCATGAGAGTCATCAGCGGCAGCAGAAAGGGCAGAAAACTTGCCCGGATAGAAGGAGACCGGGTCAGGCCCACGTCCGACAGGACAAAAGAAGCCATCTTCAATATCCTGGGGCCTGCCGTAAGACAGGCAAGGGTGCTGGATCTTTTTGCCGGAACCGGAGCCTTAGGGATAGAGGCATTAAGCCGGGGAGCCGATCATGCCGTCTTTATGGATCTTAACTGTGACATTATCCGTCAGAATCTTCAGCTTTGCCGGTTTGAAACCTGCAGCACAGTGATCTGCCGGGACATCATCACTCATCCCCTGCCGGAAATTCTAAAAAGCCGGACATTTGATTTTGTGTTCATCGACCCCCCTTATAAAACCGGATACATTGAAAAAACGCTTGAAAAAGAAGGCTTTATCGATCTTCTGGCTCCCGGCTGCATCGTCATTGCAGAACACTCCTGCAAAGAAAGCCTTCAAATAAGCCTTTCAGGTCTTGACATTTTCAGACAAAAAAAATATTCAAAAACCATTATTTCATTTATCACAAAAGGATGATGCACCCATGACAAAAAAGAAAAAAACCGCAATCTACCCCGGTTCCTTTGATCCCCTGACAAACGGCCATATTGATATTATAGAACGGGCCCTGGATATTTTTGATGAGGTCATTATTGCCGTCCTGCACAATCCAAATAAAAAAGCACTGTTCACCATGGAAGAACGGGTGGAAATGATCCGGCAGAGTTTTAACGGTGAGAAATCCGTGCTGGTCGATTCCTTTGGCGGACTCCTTGTGGATTATGCCAAAATTAAACATGCGGTTGCCATCATCCGGGGGATGAGGGCGATTTCCGATTTTGAAAGCGAATTCCAGATGGCCCTGATGAACCGGAAACTAAACAAGGAAATACAATCCGTCTTTTTAATGACAGGGCTCAGATGGATTTTTACCAGTTCCTCCATTATCAAAGAGGCGGTCCAGTTCGGCGGAGACATAAGCGATATGGTCCCTGAAGCCGTCAATATCAAACTGATGGAAAAATTTCCAAAAATATAAGGTATAAAAAGCAATCCCATGGATCTCTGGCAACTGAAAATTTTTGTAGCCGTGGTTGAAAACAAGAGCTTTTCCAAAGCTTCCGAAGCCATCAACCTTTCCCAGCCCACAGTGAGCAGTCATATCAAAGAGCTGGAAGATTATTTCAAATGCCGTCTTCTGGACCGTCTGGGGAAAATCACAGAGCCCACAAAGGCCGGGGAAATCCTGTATCTTCATGCAAAAAAAATCTTATCCTTAAAAGACCAGACCGAAACCGCCATGTATGATTTCCTGGGAAAAGCCAAAGGGAGTCTTGCTCTCGGCGGCAGCACCATCCCATCCGGATATATCCTCCCCAAAATCATCGGGCCGTTTTCAAAAAAATTCCCTGAAATCCATATTGAACTTTTTGCCGGTGATACAACCCAGATTATCGAAGAAATTAAAAAAGGAAGAATTGAGGTCGGCATTGTGGGTGCAAAAACAGATGACCCTCTTGTTTCCCAGGAAGAATTCGTGATGGATGAAATGCGTCTGATCATCCCTTCCGGCCACAAATGGGCGGATAAAACCTCTGTTAGCTTACCGGAAGTCTTAAAGGAAACCCTTATTGCCAGGGAAAAAGGGTCGGGAACCTGGCAATCCATCCTGAAAAGCATGGCCAGGGCAGGATTTGATCCAAAAACCCTTAATGCCCCGGTAACCATGGGAAATACTATATCCGTGATCCAGGGCATCCTCCATCATGTCGGAATTTCCATCCTGTCCACCATTGCCGTCCAGGACGACATCGACAAAGGCCGTTTGAAGGCTTTATCCGTAACAGACCTGGACCTGAACCGTTTTTTTTACCTGACCACATCCAGAAAAAGATCCGGATCGCCCATCAGCAAAAAATTTATTGAATTCGCACGGATTTCCCGGTAGCTGACCCAAGGAAAATTACCAAGTACTATAGCGCCCTTATTCCAATTATGATGTAAGCGACAGACCTTACCCGAAAAAAGCAGAAGCTCATCCGGCAGAATGATATAATAAATAAGGTCAAATATGACCCTTGGTTAAGGGCAGCCTTTATTTAATGGCTCCCCATGACAGTCATACCAAAGCTGTTTTAATAAATTATTCTTAAAATTCAAACTGATAAATGGAAAGATGAGGAGAGGCGCCCCCACATGGAAACCGTCCTGATGAGAAGTGATGCAAAGCCGGTATCCTTTCCTTGACAGAAGGCTGTTGCCCGGCCTATAACCAGAAATAGCTACGGCATCCGTAGATACCAATCTCTCAGGACAGGGGAAACACCATGACAAAAAAAAAGGAACCGGCAAAAGAAAAAATGACCCGACAGGACATTTCAAAACCCGGAGCCTCCATTACCGGATTTCCAGTTGTCGGGATGGGCGCTTCCGCCGGTGGTCTGGAAGCCTTTGAATCATTTTTCAAAGCCATGCCCGGGGACAGCGGCATGGCTTTTGTCCTGATATCTCATCTGGACCCCACCCATATCAGTATCCTGCCGGAACTGATTCAAAAAAAAACCCGGATGAAGGTCCATCTGATAACGGATGGGATGCAGGTTCAACCCAATATGATTTATGTCATTCCGCCCAACAAGGACATGGCCATTTTAAACGGAACTCTGCATCTCATGGATCTGCCCCAACCCAGGGGATTTAACCTGCCCATTGACAGTTTTTTCAAATCCCTGGCCCAGGACCAGGGGGTCAATGCCGTCGGCATTATCCTGTCCGGAACCGGCAGTGACGGGACTATCGGAATAAAACAGATCAAGGGGGAACTGGGCATGGTCATGGTCCAGGATGAGGATTCCGCCAAATATGCAGGCATGCCCAGAAGCGCCGTTGCCACAGGACTCGTGGATTATGTCCTGCCCGCGGATAAAATGCCGGAAGCCCTTATTAAATATACCCGGCACGCCATCGTCCGACCCCAGGACAAGATTACGGTGGATGAAGAAAAATTTCAAAAGGTCTTGCAGAAAATTTATATTCTTCTCCGGACCCATACCAATCATGATTTTTCCCTTTACAAGAAAAATACCATTATCCGGCGGGTGGAACGGCGGATGCATGTACACCAGATCGATAATATCCAGGATTACCTGATCTTTCTTACCAAAAGCGAGCGAGAGATCCATGTTTTGTTCAAGGATCTTTTGATCGGTGTAACAAGTTTTTTCAGAGATCCCGAAGCCTTTTCCGCCCTGAATGAAAAATTTTTACCCGGACTCCTGGCCGATAAACCGGACGGGGCCACGGTCAGAATCTGGTCAGCCGGATGCAGCACTGGTGAAGAGGCCTATTCCATGGCCATTTTATTGCAGGAATGCATGGAAAAAATGAACCGGCATTTCAGCGTCCAGATATTTGCGACGGATATTGACCCCGATGCCATCAGTATCGCCAGATCCGGTCTCTATCCACTCAGTATCTCGGCCGATCTCGATCCGGGAAGATTAAAACAGTTTTTCACCAAAGAAGAAAATCACTACAAGGTCAAGAAATCCATCCGGGAAATGCTGGTGTTTGCATTGCAGGACCTGATCAAGGACCCTCCCTTCACAAAACTGGATATCTTAACCTGCCGGAACCTTCTGATTTACCTGGGGCCGGAATTGCAGAAAAAACTGTTACCCGTGTTTCATTACAGCCTTAAGCCGGATGGTCTATTGTTCATAGGCTCATCCGAGTCCCTGGGCCAGGAAATCACCCTGTTTAAAATTTCCGACCGGAAATGGAAAATCTTCAA
>Ga0156388_1094_pt1 | contig 12032 bp, 6 predicted proteins | sample RifOxyA3_FD_108032 | JGI IMG/M metagenome (GOLD analysis project Ga0156388, IMG submission 108032) | Desulfobacterales bacterium RIFOXYA12_FULL_46_15
AATAAATAAATTGTTATAATATTTTAAAATTTAATCTTACGTCAATACCTTCTTCATGGAAAATGTCAAGCTGCCTTTCGGGCCCCCATTATAATCCCAATAGCTATGAATGAAATGATTACCATAGCATGACAACGGATAAAGGCAAACTGCAAGAATCAAATGAGATACAAATCACAGATTTTGGCATCATACTTTTTAATTGACATAATTATAATTTATACCTATAAATTTATTATTGTTATAATAAAGCTTATGATGAAAAATTTTAACAAACAAATCAAAATGTTTGGGGGATAGATCATGAAATTAATCAAAAATACAATTATTGCTCTTATCATGGTTACATGTATAGCTCTTGCCGGATTTATGGTATTCATGCGGACATATGACCCTATACCGGAAATTGATACAACTCCCTACCCTTTTCATACCGGCTGGGATACCGGTCAGGTGGAACATATTCTTCCGGCCGTGAATCACAATCGCTTTTTAATAAAAATTTCCGTTAAACATCCTATGAAACTCCCTCCTTATATAATAGTTGACGATAACCGCCGGGTCACAGGTTATAAGACCGATTCAAAAGGCTATTTCTGGCGGTTTGATATTACTGAGTTATCCTCTGATACATCCTATTTCCTGAGTCTTCATGATTATGAAGGGATAAGGCTTTGTGATCCCTGGCCACTTAAAACATTTCCGGATGCCCAAAGCCAGGTTGAAAAGGTAAGGCTTCTTATATATACATGTTTCGGCGGGCATGATGCCCATATCAAATGGTATGGGGCAGGACCAGTGCCTCTGCAGATCCGTCACCGGCTTCTTAAACGAGCTTTATCCTTTAAACCGGATGCAGTTATCTCGACTGGAGATCAGATCTATTATGACCTTAGGGAAGGCCGTACCCCAAAGTATATGGGGCGTGCTCCGCAATCGATAAAATACTGCGGAACTTTTGACCGGACGCTTCCGGTATTGGGGACACAAAATGAAGAAGTTTTTAAAAAAGCTGTCAGCCCCCAGATTTCGTCACTCTATGGAACCGCATTAAGATCTGTCCCAACGTTTTTCCTGCTTGATGATCATGATTATTTTGAAAATGATGAAGCCAATCAGAAAGATTCATTTGAAATATTAGACTTTATTATAGGACGTCCTGCTGTTACTAAAGCCGGGATGTCCTTTCCCATGGATGATTTTATGCTGGACCTGGGGCGTACCGGACAGAAGCTCTATCTGCCGGAATTCCTTCCTGCGCCGGGTCTGCCAGTGGATCTTCCGGGTATAGGAGAAAAAGACAGGGCACAAGGCGTTTCGGAATGTTATGGTATGCTGCGTTACGGGAATTTGCTGGAAGCATTGTTATGGGAAAACCGTCGTTATATGACCACGGATGGAAAAAATGCCGTACTGGTTCATCCAAAAGCCGAAGACTGGCTTAAAAATAGAATGAAGACTGAAGATACAACATATGTTATCAATGTAGCCACATCTTATTTTGGCTGGTGTGCGGGAAAATGGCTGGATTGGTATCCGGATGTCCGTAAGGATAAAGGAGCGCTGACCACGGATGTATCCAAATATGAATGGCAGCAGGGCTGGTTTAACCAACACAATCGTATAATGGAGGCAGCTTCCGGGATGAAGAGAAATACCCCCATATTTGTAGGTGGTGATCTTCACAGTCAATGTTACGGATGGATAGACAGGAGTGGTGAACTCGATTTAAGGAAGAATCCGGTTCTCAGTATTTGTTCCGGTTCGCTGGGTACCGGCTCAGGTGGATTCCCTTCAAGTTTTATCCGGAAAATGGTTGCCCAGCCTTCAACACTGTTGGAATTCAGGGAGGTACTGCCTCCGGTTGAAAAAGACGCTTTTATCCTGATGGATTTCACTCCTGAAAAAATCGTAGTTCAGTTTTTTGCCTGGCGCCAGCCTGAACCCGTTGATGCTATTGATACCCTGCAACCCTATAATATACTGGAAATAAAGCGAAGGGATTTTTAAATTCTTGCAGGGTTTTTACAGGTAATGCATGAAAAAAACGAAAAGGCAAAGACATGGAAACAATTAAAAATCCTAAATATAAGATTTTGGAAGACAATCTAAGAAAAAACATCATTTCAGGGAAATGGGAGATTGGCTCACGTATTCCTACAGAAACTGAACTCTGCAAAGATACCGGTACAAGCCGTGCTACTGTTAGAAGGGCACTTGCAAATATAGAAACAGAAGGATTGATTACAAGGAGCCCGGGAAGAGGAACCATTGTTACAGATTTTAAAAAATCACGGGAAGTATGGTCACTGAAAGAGGTCATCAGTCACTATGTCTATACGGAAGATTTCAATACCGAACTCCTGGGGGTGGAACGATTTATACCATCATCCACTGATTATCTTTTCAAAGACGATAAGGATATGAAAAATATCTCGAGGGTAAAGCTTCTTCGAAAGGTTAAAGACACTCCTTTTTCCCTGGTTAACACCTATATCCCGACAGAATTGGTGGAAGAAGTGCTGGAACGTTTTAATAATGAAAAAAATTTCTTTATATATGAAATCATTGAGCAGATTACTGGAAAGAGTGTGTATCGTATAGAAGATATAATTGATACTCGCCTCGCCGTTGGAGAAATTGCCAGAAGGCTCGATGTTATTGAAGGAACACCGCTGTTTCAAATGAACAGGATACTGACAGATAAAAATGATAAATTTTTACAGTTTACAGAACTTTATTTCCGTCCTGATATTCAAAAAATTTCAATTGTGCTTGAGAAAAAAGCGCATAAACCGGTTTGCGATAACCCGGTAAGAGAAATGGGTTAGAAAATATGATTCTTATGGCAAATATCCAGTTCTGGATATTTTTTGTTGACAATAATCGGGTTTCTACCCTATCATGATATTTAAAAAATAGTTAAAAAATAGTTAAAAAAATCGTAATCCATAAGATTTCGCAGTCAGAATTTTTCACAGTTTAAAAAAACGTTTACAGGGTTGGTTGAATGGGGAAAAGACAGCAACAGGATGTTTTTTTCGAAATATTAAAAAAAACCATTCTGATCTTTATCCGGGCGTTTTTTATGCTCCACCTTTTCCTCATACATGGGGATGCCTTTGCCGGTCCGGCCGGGTCGATTTCCACCTCAAAAACCATATCTTCGTCAAGGCTGAAAGATGTCACAACCCAGTATGAAGCCGTGAAACCGGATTTGAGCCAATATTCCTTTGAATCCGATATTGCCGCCCATGAACGCAAGCCCATTCCTGCAAATATTAAAAAAGCCGTTGCCCTGATCTACCAGGCCGGTGGTGCGGATTCTCCCTCTATCTTAAAATACCTGCTCAAAACCAAGGGCGGTCTGGATGCATTTCACGGCAAACTGATGTGGGAAGTCAGAAATGGTTGGTTGACCGCTGCAATAAAGGAGATCTCAAGGGAGCAGAAGATTTCCCTCGGACTCCTGGATTCCGGGACTGAAGGCAGCGTAGCCAATGATACGGATAAAACACTTAGAATATTAAAACAGATGGGCAAGCTTTCCGAAGATGATATCATCCGCATGATTGAAAAAAAATTACCCAGGATCATCGAAAAGGAGACCGGCATCAAGGGAATTGATTTAAAAGCCCTGGATATTGAATTGTTCAGCGGAAAAAATCTTTACTCCTCTGCATTTACAGCCAAAGCACCGGCAATTTATAAAAGGGAAATCAGCCAGGTTCTGTCTGAGCTGTCAAAAAACAAATATGCCTATTTGACAGACGGAGCCATCAAATCCCAGGTAATTCTCAGGGCTGCCGAAAAGGAGGTCCAGTTGAAAAAGGGGATGATGGCCGTTGGGTCAGCCTTTGACCATTTTGAATATGACCCGGAAACCGGCCAGGTCATTCATAGCCAACCCGATGACTGGATTGAAATTTTAAGGTTGACCAAGGATTTTTCCCCCCAGGATGCCTGGGGTGCGGCCATCGGTAACCACCTTATGCTGCTGGACAAATTGCACAAGATTCAGCCGGACGATTCCAAACCCCTTTCGGATGCGGAACGGATCAAATTGTTTGACGGCATCCAGGACGATATTGCAAAATACCTGATGCGGGGGGTTATGGACACCCAGTCCATAAAGGAGTCTCTTGCCGGAAAGGAATTCAGGCGTTTTGATATCGGTTTTTTCGACACCCCGGAAAAGAGGCAGACCCTGATTTCGGAACTGACCGGTCTTGCCCAGGACCACAAAGCTGCCACAGAATACCGGCTGATCCTGGCCGCTGCCGATGATATCCTTAAAAATAAAATCAACCGGGCTTCAGGCCGGCCGGTCAAACCGGACAGCGAGGTATATGGCCCCATTGTCCGGTATCTGAAGTCAAGAGAGACAGGTTCCCAAATCAGCGATGACCAGTGGCTGTCACAGGCAAAGCTCGCCTTTGCAGCCAAGTCTGAAGAAATGTCCATGAAAATCATGGCCAAACAGTTTCCGGATGCCGTCACTGCCTGGCTTGACCCGCCAAAGGAACTCATTGCACGGGGTGAAAAACGCAGCAGCCGGTTCAATAACGAGAATATCCGGATTCTGGCCATGGTCCAGATGGCCGGGGCCTGGCAGCAACTGCACAAAAAAAGTCCGGGGGATGGGCCTAGCCAATGGGAAACCCTGGTTCGTTCCTGCCCGGATAAATTCCGTGTGGATCTTGAAAACCTTTCCCGGATGATGGAATGGAAGGTTCAAAAAGACATCCGGGAGATCGGATTCAAGGAAAAAATGCTGAACGGCCCCTGGCAGAAAACCGGTCACCAGACCTTGAAAGAACGTCTGAAGATGAAAGCTGATGATATGTGGCAGCATGCCGTTAGAAAGGCGGAACAGGCTGAAATAGGGTTCCAGGGAATTTTCAACGGCTTTGATCTGAAGGCTATCGGAAAGCAGATGAAAGAACAGGCCGGACGGGTGGCCTTTGACCAGATGACAGACATTCTGGGGAAAGCAGACAGCGTTATGACGGTCCTCGCAAGCTATCAGCAGACCGAGGGCATGCCGCCCGAAGAAAGAAAACGGATGGTCCTGGAAACTATTATGAATGAAATCATCGGGCAAATTCCCGTGGCCGGGGAAATTCACGGCTTGTACCAGACATCACAATCCGGGGACAGAAAGCAGCAGATTGAGCTGGCCACCATCCTGTGGGAACGTATTGCCACCAATACTTTCAACTATGGGGCGGTCGCAGCCCCCATTGTCTTTTACATCAATTTTTCCACCCAGTTTGTTAAAATCGTCGGTCATGAAATTTTCCACCCTTTGCGCAAGGATTATGCGGACATTATTTTCAAGGGTTTTCTGGAACCGTCCGAAGCCGGTCTTCTCAGGGCGGGCCGTAACATTCCGGAAGGATTCTCGCCCACGGCTTACCCGTCCATTGTATCACGGATTCCGGCTCCCTTTGCCATATTGACCGGAGAGGTGCTGCAACAGATGATGGATGACGATAAAATCCCGGCCAATGTGCTGATTGCCCTGGGAAAAGAAGCCCAGGAGTCTGGGGACAATTTTCTGGTGATTGCCGATTTGTCCACGGATTATGAAAAAAAGCTGGCTGATATCAAGCAGACTTTGCATTATATGAAACCTCAGATTGCCGGTGCGGCCGGGCAGAAATTCCAGGAAGAACTGGTTTCAGGTTATGGGAAAGTTATGGAAAAGTGGGAACGCCAGCTTTTGATTTCAAATTATGTCAAATCCGCAATTAAAACCGATCCCCGGTTGTTTTTCGAAGTTCACCGCCAAAACACCTACCGGTATTTTAAAAAACAGATTCAGGATCAGTTCGGGGTTCTGACCGGCTATCTGACCGATATTGAAACCCTTTACCGGGAATATGGCGATGAACTGGCCCGGATCCGGCAGAATCTGTGGTCGGTCAGGGGAACATCCCTGGAAGAAGTCGGCCGTATCCGCAGGGAACTGGAAGACCGGCAAAAAGGATTCGAATCGGAACAGAAAAACATTATTCAACAGGAACGTAATGCAGCAGAAAAGGTATTCCGCCATTACGTGGAGGACTGGCTCTCGGCAAAAGGGGATTTCAGCGATGCAGATGAAAACCTGGCCCTGAAATTTGTCTGGCATGATGAGGAAACTAAAAAGGCTGTTGCAAGCCGGCTGGCCGATGCCTATATCGGTTCAAGAAATCCGGGTCTCGCTGCTGAAGCTTCACTGGGCCTGGTCCGCCAAATGGACCGTCTGGTGGAGGAAAAAGCGAGGGAGAATTTAAGCATGGACCTTTCAATCCTGTTTGAAAAATCATTACCCGGCCTGCCGGAAATAATGCCCTTTATTGATGCCCTGGCACCTGAAGTGGATCAGAAACCGGAGATATCTTTTCGTACGGTGACCATTGAGGATGGAAAAGACAGGGTGCTTCAGATTGAAGTATCCGTATCTGCAGTCCGGGAGAACCCTGGGGATGAGTGGGTGATCAAGGGTGTGCCGGGCCTGAAGAAAGTCCCGGTGTCCGCTGTTCCCCGGGAAGACCGGGAAACTTTGGGGATAAAGGATGGCGACGAATCTGCCTATGAGATTTCCATTGAGGTGGAGAATACCCGTGATCAATCCCTGGTTGCCGGGGGCCGTATGTTTTTAAAAGCCGAACCCCCGGAAAAGACGGAACCGGAACCTTCTCCGAAGCCGGCAGCCGAAAGCGGGGAAAAAGACCAATACTGGAATCTGAAAAAAATCATCCTGGTCCATAAGCCGGACGGGTTCCCGAATATGAATGACCAATATGCCTATGTCAAAACCCAACGCCGGCTTCTGGTCACGGCCGATTCGAACGGGGTTCACATCAAGGGTCTCATTGACGGCAAATACAGCGTTAAAGACTGTCCGGATCACTCAGACCGCAATATCTGGGTCCCGGTCTATGTTCACCGGGACATTCATATCGGATTGTTCCCGCCCAGTATTAAGGATGACCGGACCTTTGAATATTACAATCCCTTCTGGACCGTTCCGGGGGCAAAGCCCATTGTCTGGGTTTATGAAACCTATGACTCAAAAAGCGCTCCTGATTACAATAACCGGTGCGAGAAAAAAACTGAAGGAAGCAGTGCCGGTTCGATCATTTACAATGTGGTCCAAAAATTGCCTGTTGTGGTCACCCCAGGAGTCCTGATTCCGGTCAAACTGCCGCCGGGGTATCTTCAGGAAACAGCTTCCACCAATGTGAGGGCCCATGATGAAGTCCATCTGCCGTACTCCCGGGACAAGGCGGATGAAAGCTCTATCCCGGGCCGTTTCGGTGTATCCGGCGCCAAGGTTGAATATAGCAGTATTCTGAGTTTTGATTTTGGTCCCCTCCTGGTCGAAGCCTATGAAAAATCAAAATATTTCAACAAAAAGAACCCTGCAAAGATAACGGCCAGATTTATTGTAACCGCCGATCTTGCCTATGAGATCAAGGACAAGGAGATCATTTTTGATGTGGTCTACGAACTCGGGGGCACTCAAAATGAGAGTTCCGGTCCCTTGCTCGACGGGTTTGATAAAGGTTCCGGACCTTTGGAACCGGTTGTTCAGACTTGGGGCGATGCCCAGGAGCAGTCACAATCCGGCGGTCAATCCAACAGTCAATCCGGCACAGGCGGAGCCAAGCCCCAGACCTGGCAGGACCTTCAGCCGGGAACCGGTTCAGGGACAGACTCCGGCCAGCCTTCGACCTGGCAGGAATCCCAGGCCCAGACCGGAGGTGCCGTGAAACCGGTGAGCCCGGATGCTCTGCCGGCCCCATGGGATGATACACGGATCCGGCAGTATATTGATGACTGGATGCAGCAGGCCATCCCTCTCATTGCAGTCGAGCGGGAAGGAAACTGGGGGTATTCACCCTGGGGTCAGGTGACCGGTCCGGGCATTACTATTGTCGGTCCTCCGGATCACCCCCAGGGCTGGTCAAGATACAGGTCGCTGTGGGCGGTGAAAGAAAAATATGATTCCATCAACCTGTGCCGTCTGGATGAATATATCAGCCGCCGGCTTAACGGTCAGGGGCTGGATAACTGTAAAGGCCGATATCCTGCCGCGGCCCGGGTAAAACCCGGGGAAAAGCCTTTTAACCCTGAGATACTTCAGTTTATAACCGAGATTCCAAAAGATGAGTGGATTCATCAGGTCCCGGAGTTGATTCATAAACCTTTGTTTATCTATTTTTCAAACGATGTGATGCAGATCATGCGATGCGGCCGGCAGGCAAACATAAAGCACATCAGTTTCATCGGCATGACCCAGATCTCACGAACAGCAGTACTTAAAAATTTTAACCTCCCTGACCCGGATATTCCAGTTGCGGCAGGCCCCAAGGCATACTTGAGCGCCTGCCGCCTGGCAGAATATATTTCAAAAAAATATCAAAAGGATATAAGGTTCCTGTCCGGGATACTTTTGGATGAAGACGGGGGCCTGGTGAAGACCGGGTCATGCGAAGCCCTATTGGGGCTTGAACCGGAACAAAAAAGGAAAAAAAGATGAAACCCTGTACGATTGTATTGATCATCTGTCTGTGGCTGATCCCTTTTCCTATCCATCCGGAGCCAAGGGAGTCCGGAATTGACAAGGAAGCTGGCCAAAAATACTATAAAGAGGGAAATACCCTGTACGATGCAAAGGAGTATGAAAAGGCTATGGATGAATACTCCTGGGCTATTCATAATAACCCGGACGAACCTGCATATTACAATGCCAAGGGTCTGGCGCTTTATCAACTCAAGCGGTACGAAGAAGCCATGATCTGGTTTGAAAAAGCCAATTCGTACAAAACATCGGCCGTATACCTGATGAACATCGGCAATTGTTATTATATGCTTCAAAAAAACAAGGAAGCAGTTGAGTATTATAACAAGGCACTTGGCATCAACCCCGGATACACGGATGTTTACCACTCCAGGGGGTTGGCTTATTATTTTCTTGAACAGTACCAGCAATCCATTTTTGATTTCAACCAGGTGATCACAAAGAAACCCAAAGATGCCGTTCTTTATTATTATCGGGCCCGGAACTGGAATAAACTGGGAGAGACTGACCTTGCCCTAAGGGATTATTCAACAGCCATTGAAATGGAACCCTCCAACCCGGTTTACTATGACTATCGCAGTGTTTTTTATTACTGGCAGAAAAAACATGATCTGTCCCTCCAGGATAACGACGCCTACCTGAAATTGAAAAAGGACAATAAATATGTTTACCGCCTCAGGGGGATCAATTATTTTCTTCTGGGAGACCCTGAAAAAGCCAGAAACGATTTCCTGTCCGCCATCAGTTTGGACCCATTGGATGACTATGCCCGGTTCTTGATCGTAAGCTCATATCTTGCCCAGGATAAATTTGATGAAGCCGTTGATGTTTCGCAACGATATCTGAAACTCATCAAAACAGACAGCAGGCCAGCACTTGAATATTATAATATGACAGTGGTGCTGGAATATCTTGCCCTGTCGGCCAAAGGCCTGCACAAGGATGCTGGTGCGGCCCTGGACCGGATGGTGACCCAGGGCGCGGATGCCTATGTCCTGACCGTTAAAGATTATTTGGCCGGAAAAATACCGGAGACCGAGTTCATAGACCGGATCGCCTTAAAAAACAAGACCCTGCCCAATGCACTGGCCGGACTGTTGTATCATTATACCCGAAACGGCTCAAAAGCACAGCCTTACCTGGCCTGGGTCAATGAACACGGGAGACCTTCCGTTTTCCTGTATGAACCGGCTATGCATGTTTTCCGGCAGGTTTCGGCACTGCCTGCACCCCAGGCGCTTATCCGTTCCGTGGGAATGGACCCGAACCCGGTGAAACCAGGTACACCGGCTAATCTGAAAGCACAATTTAACAGAGCCTCCGGGAAAAACCCGCTTTCCCTGGCCTGGTACATTTACCAGGGTACGGAACTCCTGGTCGGCCCCATCGGGCTTGAAATAAAAACAGATACTGAAGAACAGTTAATCCAAACCCCGTTTACCATCCCCACAATGGCTGAGCCAGGGGAGTACCGGCTGGTCCTGAGGATAAAATCTCAAGATATCGATGAAGAATCCGGGGCAGTTTTCAGGATCGAATAAAATCCTTTCAGAGATTCAACCGACTCGGCTCCTTTGTGATTTTTTCGTTCCATTGAATCCATGGGTATCAAAAAAAAGGATTTACAACCGCTGGATCAGGTAAACAAATACCGGCAGGCGGCTTTCCTCCTTTATGGTATAGAACCGCGGCAAGAGTTCCCTTTTCTTGGGGCTGTCCTTGAGAGGTGACAAATATATAGCACCTTTTGATTTTCTTTTTGCACCGGCATGTTTTAAAAGAAGGGCCAGGGAATTGTCATGGCCGGGTGATAAATTGTCTCCTGCAATGAAATTGCCGGTAATTTCCATCCGGTCGAATGTTGCATTGATTTCCATCATTTTTTCAAACGCTTCTTTTACCTGTCCGGATGTCACCGGTTTGCCGATCAGGGAGAGGGTATCCGGGTCCATGGATTCAAACCCGATATTAATATAGGTATAAAAGGGTAATCGGTTCAATTTTTCAAACAAGGCCGGTTCCGATCTTAAGAATGATCCCACGCTCCCGAAGAGGTATAAAAAAGGGCGTTGATCCATGCGCTGCCTGAATCCAAATGCGTTATACGCCTCTTCAGCGGCAAAACAGATGAAATCCTCACCAGCGGCAAGAGCATCATGGTTTCCAAGGAAAAGGGCATGATAATTGACCAGATCCGCACCAAAATAATGCTTCAAAGCCGTGATCTGTTCCTGGATATTCTCTTTTGATCTTTTTTGAAATTTTTGATCTGATTTAACACAGCAGAATTTACAATGATAAAGACATCCATCGCTGATGATAAGGGGAATGACATCATAATCCGCATGCCGCGTATCCGGAGGAAGGACTGAAACCCTGGCACCGATGATCCTGTTCAGCTCTTGGGAGCGTTCATAAAGGACCCGGTCGTCATTGGCCAGTATCCGTTCAATAAGGCCTCTCGCATGGGGGTACATCCCTTGTGAATTTGCCATATACAGGTTGGCAAACAATTGGGACCATTCTGCAAAGGCGTTCATGATCACTGGGTTGGAAAAATATCTGATTTCCCATACCGGGTTGCTGGGATAAGGCAGACAGGGCAGATAATACTCCCCCATCCAGGAAACAACCCCCTCATGGCCGCTTTTATCCCCCACTGTATAATAAACCCAATCGTTTCCCATGGTCCGTTTAAACTGCTCTGCCGGATGGGGCCAGTCTGGTTTGAGCCCCCGGATGGATTTGATTTCACCGTTCAGGTTAAAGCAGAACTCAAAATCCTTTGTCCTGATTTCCGAATATCTGCCAAACCGCAAAGGGAAACTTTGTTTGACCCGTTTTTCAGGCCCCTCTTTTTCAATGCTGATCATCAAATGCTGTGGTTGTAAAAAATCCATTGCTTTCATTTTTATCGATTATCCATTATTTATCCGGATCAGAAGTGTCGTATCAATATTTCCCCTGTCTGTAAATGCATTTTAACAGGCTCATATTGACAGGATTTTGTTTGATGGAAGTCAGCTTTCACTCAGAAATCCTATTATTTCCCTGAGGATGAATTCTGGCTGCTCTTCCTGCAAGAAATGCCCGGCCTTGTCAACGGCAACAAGGCTGGATGTTTTAATGTCTTCATGCAGCATTTTTGCAATTTTAAAGGGAAAGAACACATCTTTTTTGCCCCAGAGAATCAGGGTGGAAAGATTGATTTTTTTTAAGGCGTCCCTGTCCTCGACCATGAGTTCGGGCGGGACGGCAAGGGTTCTTGAAAAGGCATTCCAGCCCTGTTTTGACCCTGTCCAGGGAGATCTGAAAATATCAACAATATCCGGCGTGACCAATTTTTTGTTATGGAATCCGTTTTTAAGGACTTCCCTGAATATAAACCGGTTGAGGAAAAGCCGGGTCGCAAGTTTTTGTTTTAACATGAAAATGGAAGCCCGGAGGGCAAGGGACC
>Ga0156388_1082_pt2 | contig 11923 bp, 14 predicted proteins | sample RifOxyA3_FD_108032 | JGI IMG/M metagenome (GOLD analysis project Ga0156388, IMG submission 108032) | Desulfobacterales bacterium RIFOXYA12_FULL_46_15
ATTGTAGGATCTGAGCCGATATGCCTGGAACTGCGGCACGGCAATGGCTGCAAGAATACCGATGATGGCGACAACGATCATTAGTTCGATCAGGGTAAAACCTTTGGTGTTGTTAAATTTTTTAATCATGACGACCTCCTGTTTTTTGGTTTTTGGTGTTGAACGATTTTTTTTGGGTTTCGTTGCAGGCTATTATAGCAAAGGTCATGCCATAGGCTGTATTTCTTGTTTTTATATCGTAATTTCAAATCGTTGAAATATTATTAAAAAAGAGCGTAAATAAATTGCCCCAAAATAGAGGTGATTTGTTACAAATGTTGTAAGGTATATGACATTTTTTGTAAGGATCTGATTTAGATTTCTCTTAAAGGTCTTGTGTTTGACATTTCCGGCAAATCGTTTTAGAAATGGCTTTATTATATTTAGGATATTAAATCCGGGGGAATAATGATTTTCCAGAACAAACATATTCTTCTCTGTATTACCGGCGGTATTGCCGCCTATAAATCGGTTGAACTGTTAAGGCTATTAAAGAAAGCCGGAGCCGGTGTAACCGTCATCATGACGGAGAGTGCAAAGAAATTTGTAGGCATCACCACTTTTGAGGTCTTATCTGAAAACCCGGTTTTATCCGATCTTTATTTTGATACAGAGGCTTCGGTAAAGCACATTGATCTTGCCAAAAGGGCGGATGCTGTCGTTGTTGCGCCGGCAACGGCCAATACCATTGCAAAGCTTGCGGCCGGTATTGCCGACAATGCCTTGACCACAACCCTTTTGGCAGTCACCTGTCCTGTCATGGTATGCCCGTCTATGAATACGGATATGTACCAGAACCTGAGAGTCCAGAGAAATCTGGATATCCTGGAAAAAGACGGCTGGCACATCCTTGATCCGGACAGCGGGGTCCTTGCCTGCAAAACCACGGGCGCTGGCCGGCTGCCCGAGCCCTGGTTTATCGCTGACCGGATTGAAGCCATGCTGACCCGAAAAGATCTGAAGGGAAAAAGGGTCCTTATTTCCGCCGGGCCTACAGTGGAAGCCATTGATCCGGTCCGGTATGTCAGCAACCATTCATCAGGCAAGATGGGATATGCCATTGCCAAAGCAGCAGAAAAAAGAGGTGCTGAGGTTACCCTTGTTTCAGGGCCGGTCCATTTGGAAACACCTGTTGGTGTGGAACGGATTAATATTGAAACTTGTGATGAAATGGCGGCCCGGATGCTCTCATACCTGAATGATGCCGATATTATCATTAAGGTTGCGGCAGTGGCAGATTATAAGCCGGTTGATCCAAAATCAGGCAAGATAAAGAAAAAAGCAGGCAATACGGAACTAATCCTGAACATGGTTGAAAATCCTGATATTTTAAAGCTTATAGGCGAAAGAAAAACAAAAAAGCAGTTTCTTGTAGGGTTTGCTGCAGAAACCGAAGATCTTGAAAAAAATGCAGCTTTAAAAATCAAGAAAAAAAATCTGGATATGATTGCAGCCAATCTGGTGGGGTCCAAAGATTCCGGTTTTAAGGCTGATACAAATAAGGTCAAGCTGATTTTCAAGGACGGGTCATCTTTGGATATTCCCTTAATGGAAAAAGAAGAACTGGCAAACATCCTGATCGATACTATTCTTGAAAAAATGAGATAAGACTTGGATGAATTCTCAGATTTCCATTGATCCTGCTTCAGTAAAGACTGAACTGCTGGATGTCATAAAAAATTTTTCAAGATACCTTTCCTCCCGGAAACAAAGCGGGATTGTATTCCCGGAAATTTCTGAAAAGTCAAAAGCCGTTATCCAAAGCTGGGGAAAAGATCTTTTGCCACCTGTTCCCTTTTTATGCCAGGGGCCTGAAAATGCCAAAATTTTTATTATTGACAGCCAGGCTTTTTTTTTCAATGGAGAACCCGGGCAATTGCTGACACGGATACTTACGGCCATGGGCCTGGCTGTCGGGGATGTGTTGATCTGCAATTGTGATGTGCCGGGGGCTGTACAAAAAAAAATCAGAAAAGTCATGCCGAAAATGATCATCACTCTTGGTGAAGAAGCCGGCAGGGTTTTGTTAGGTCCCGGGTTTTGTCTTAAAGAACTGCGTGGAAAATTGAATGAATTTGATGGAATAAAGGTTATGCCGACCTTTCATCCATCCCTTCTATTGGACCAGCCTCAATACAAACGCCAGGTCTGGGAAGACATGAAGCTTGTGATGAAATATGCAGGACTTAAAAATGGCGCTTAATGAATTCATTGAAACCCTTAATGCTGAAAAAGGATATTCTCCCCATACCTGCCGGGCTTACCGGGCAGATATCTCAGAATTTATCGGGTTTACTGTAGAAACTGAAATTTCTAAAGAAACCGATAATGAAGCCCTTTTTTTAAACCGGTTGGCATTGATAGATAAGATTTCCGTCAGAAACTATCTTGCCTGGCTCGTAAAAGCCGGAAAATCAAAACGGACCATTGCAAGAAAACTTTCCTCATTAAAAGCTTTTTTTAATTATCTTGTGAGATCGGGTCGTATAGCAGCGAGCCCTGCAGATATGATTCCTTTTCCAAAACTGGAAAAAAATATACCAAGATTTTTAAGCATTGATGATCTTTTCTATCTCCTTGATTCCATCAAAACTGACACATGGTTTGACAAGCGCAATCTGGCCATGTTCGAAACCTTTTATTCCACCGGCATGAGGGTTTCGGAAATAGAAGGCATGGATATGGATGACATTGACTTTGAAAATCAAATGATTAAAGTCCTTGGAAAAGGTTCAAAAGAGCGGATCGTGCCGGTTGGAAAAAGAGCCTTGGATGCTGTCAGGGAATACAGGATGTCTTTAAGAGAATATGTGATCCCGGTTTTTGTGAATAAAGATTTTTCAAGATTGAGTTCCCGATCCATCCATCGGATTCTGGATAAAATTGTGAGAGATTGTCAATTAAACGTACCGGTTTCTCCGCATACCCTTAGGCATTCCTTTGCAACCCATATGCTGGATTCTGGTGCGGATTTAAGAGGAATCCAGGAAATTCTCGGCCATGTTAGTCTTTCCACAACCCAGGTGTATACTCATGTGAGCATGGACAGGCTTATGCAGGTTTATGATAAAGCGCATCCCAGAAGGTAAAAATAATAAGGTATAAAAAAAATGAATAATGAAATATTTCACGGGACTACCATTCTTGCTGTAAAACATAAAAATTCACTGGTTGTGGCCGGTGACGGGCAGGTCACCCTGGGCAGCATAGTTACCAAGCATAAGGCCAAAAAAGTCAGAAGAATTTATAACGGTAAAATCATTACCGGATTTGCAGGTGCTACGGCCGATGCATTGACCTTGTCTGAAAAACTTGAAGAAAAGCTTGAACGATATAACGGAAGCTTGACCCGGGCATGCGTGGAACTGGCAAGGGAATGGCGTACCGATAAATATCTGAGACGGCTGGAAGCTATGATGATCGCGGCGGATAAGGATATCATGTATCTTTTGTCCGGCAACGGGGATGTGATTGAGCCTGACGGCGGGGTCATCAGTATCGGTTCTGGCAGCACAGCCGCGCAGTCTGCAGCCATCGCTCTGATTGAGAATACAGATCTTGATCCAAGGGCAATTGTGGAAAAAGCAATGAAAATAGCTGCGGACCTGTGTATTTACACCAATCATCATATTACGGTGGAAGAATTCAACAATATAAATTTATAACCGGATAAAAAAGAGAATAAATCCATATGAAAGATTTAAAACCAGGCGAGATTGTCAAAGAACTGGACAAATATATTATCGGTCAGAAAAATGCAAAAAAATCCGTTGCCATTGCCTTGAGAAACAGATGGAGACGACGTCAGGTTGAAAAAGACCTTCAGGATGAAATTGCACCAAAAAATATTATTCTTATCGGGCCCACTGGCGTAGGCAAGACGGAAATTGCACGACGGCTTGCCAACCTGACGGACTCTCCATTTTATAAGGTGGAAGCCTCCAAATTTACAGAAGTGGGATATGTGGGCCGTGATGTTGAATCCATGATCCGGGATCTCGTAGAACTGACCGTCACCCACCTGAAGGCAAGACAGCAGGAAGAAGTTAGGGAAAAGGCCACCCGGATGGCTGAAGAAAGAATTCTGGATCTCCTTTTGCCGGCTTCTTCTTCAAACAGCACAAACATATCCAATGAGATCGAGATTATTACAACCGGAGACGGGGGCACAGACCCTTCCACCTCAACCCGGGAAAAATTGAGAAAAATGCTTCAAAGCGGAAAACTGGATTCAAGACAGATTGATCTTGAAGTGACGGATAAATCCTCCCCCATGGTGGAAATTTTTTCCAATGCCGGTATCGAGGAAATGGGCATTAATATTAAGGATATGCTGGGAAATCTCATGCCGAAAAATACCAAGCGCAGGAAAGTAAAAATTAAAGATGCTCTGAAACTGGTTGCCCAGGAAGAGGCGGCCCATCTTGTGGATATGGAACAGGTTAAAGCAGAGGCTATCACCCTGGTGGAACAGTCCGGGATCATTTTCATTGATGAGATCGATAAAATTGCCAGTAAAGATAAAACCCACGGTCCCGAGGTTTCAAAGGAAGGGGTTCAAAGAGATCTTTTGCCCATCGTAGAAGGCAGCAGCGTTCCCACAAAATATGGCATTGTAAAAACCGATCACATTCTCTTTATTGCCTCAGGTGCATTCCATGTGTCAAAACCGTCGGATCTGATCCCGGAACTTCAGGGCCGGTTTCCCATCAGAGTCGAACTGAATTCCCTGGGGGCGGATGAATTTGTAAGAATTTTAACAGAACCCAAAAATGCGCTTGTGTTGCAATATATAGCTTTGCTAAGAACAGAAGGGGTTGAAATTGAATTTACCGAGGATGCGGTTGAAAAAATAGCTGCGCTTGCCGTTGAAGTGAATTCCTCAACGGAAAATATCGGGGCCAGAAGGCTTCATACCCTGATGGAAAAGCTTCTTGAAGATATTTTATTTATGGCGCCGGATATTGAAGAAAAAAAAATTGTAATTGATGCAGCCTTTGTTGAAAAGCAATTGACGAACATTGTGGGAAATGAGGACCTGACGAGGTATATTTTATGAAAAACAATGTGGCGGATATATTGATTGAGGCCCTGCCGTATATCAAAAATTTTTCCGGCAAAACCATTGTCATCAAATATGGCGGTCATGCAATGGTAGATGATGATCTGAAACAGGATTTTGCCAATGACATCATTCTTTTAAAATATATCGGGGTAACCCCGGTGATTGTTCACGGCGGCGGCCCCCAGATCAATAAAGTGCTCAATGCCATGGGAATCACTTCCAGATTTATCCGGGGCATGCGGTATACGGATGATGAAACCATGGATGTGGTTGAAATGGTGCTCGGCGGTAAAATCAACAAGGATATTGTGGCAAGGATTAACCGCCAGGGCGGAAAGGCTGTGGGGTTGACCGGCAAGGACGGCATGCTGATCACGGCCGTAAAAATGACCATTTACCACCAGGAAGATGAAAATAAACCACCTGAAATTATTGATCCTGGCATGGTAGGGGACGTTGAACATATCAATCCTGATATCATTCATACCCTGACGTCCCAGGGATTTATCCCTGTCATTGCACCGGTCGGGTTTGGGAAAAACGGTGAGACTTATAATATCAATGCCGATGTGGTGGCATCAAAAGTGGCCTCTGCTCTGAATGCCGAGAGATTGATCCTGGTCACGGATGTGGACGGAGTGCTGGACAGGAACCAAAAGCTCATTTCTTCACTGAATGCATCATCCATCAAGGATATGATCCTTACAGGGGATATTAAAGGCGGGATGATCCCAAAAGTTGAATGTGCCCTGGACACATTGAAAAGCGGTGTCAAAAAAGCTCATATCATCAATGGAAAAGTTTCCCATGCGGTTTTACTGGAGCTGTTCACCGATTCAGGTATCGGCAGCCAGGTGTGTATAAAATAATCAAAAATATAATATGAGGGTATAAAGTGGATTCAGTCAGCAAAACAGACAAGTTTATTTTTCAGACTTACCAGAGGCAGGGCAAAGCTTTTGTCAAAGGCGAGGGTGTTTTCCTATGGGATGAAGATGGGAAAAAATACACCGATTTTTTAGCCGGTATTGCCGTATGCGGTCTTGGACATTGCCATCCTAAAATTACAGAGGCGATATGTAAACAGGCCTCAACCCTGGTCCATGTGTCCAATCTTTTTTATACAAGGCCCCAGGCAGACCTGGCCGCTCAATTATGTGAAAAAAGCTTTGGTGACAGGGTGTTTTTTGCCAACTCAGGCGCAGAAGCCAATGAGGCAGCGATTAAACTTGCCAGAAGATATTTCCAAAAAAAAGGAGAAAAAAATCGCTTTAAGATCATTACCATGCTCCAGTCCTTTCATGGCCGTACCATGGCAACCTTGACCGCAACAGGTCAGGACAAGGTAAAGGACGGATTTTATCCCCTTCTGGAAGGGTTTTCATATGTGCCGTTTAATGATTTTAAAGCCCTTGAAAAGGAAATTGATGAAACTATCTGTGCCGTAATGCTGGAGCCTGTTCAGGGAGAAGGCGGCATTATTCCGGCAGATGCCGGATATTTAGCGGCTGTCAGGGAACTCTGCACTCAAAAGGGAATTCTGCTGATTTTTGATGAAATCCAGTGTGGGATGGGCCGTTGCGGCCGGCTTTTTGCTCATCAGGTATACAATATCACTCCGGATATCATGACTCTGGCAAAGGCCCTTGGAAACGGTCTTCCCATCGGTGCCATGCTGGCGACCCAAGAGGCTGCCCTTGGGTTTGATTTCGGCAGCCATGCCACAACCTTTGGGGGAACCCCGCTTGCCACGGCAGCAGCACTGGAAGTCCTGAATATTATCGGCAATGATTCTTTTCTATCAGAAGTCCGTCAAAAGGGTGAATATTTCAAGGATCAGCTTTTAAAGTTGAAAGAAAAGCATTCAAGGGTTGTAGCCGTAAGAGGCGAAGGGCTTTTAATCGGCCTGGAAATTGATCAGGATGCTGCCTTTTTTGTCAGGGAATTGATGGAAAAAGGATTTATCATCAATGGAATCCAGGATAAAGTGTTGAGGTTCGCTCCTCCGCTGATTATTGAAAAAACAGATATTGACAAGCTTGTTACAGCGCTGGACAACCTTTTTTAATTGGGGAGAATATTTTGAAAAAAGATTTATTATCACTGCTGGATCTGGAAAAAGATGATTTTGAAACCCTGTTTAAACGAGCGATTCAATTAAAGGAAAGATATGCCAAAGGCATTCTTGATAAATTATTAACCGGTAAAACACTGGGTTTGATTTTTGACAAAAAATCCACAAGAACAAGGGTGGCTTTTGAGACAGCCATGATCCAGCTTGGCGGCCATCCCATATATATGAGCACCCAGGACACCCAGATTTCCAGAAATGAGCCGGCAAAGGATACGGCCAGGGTTCTCTCACGGTATATTGACTGTCTTGCCATGAGAACCTTTGATCATTCTCTTGTTGAAGAATTTGCAAAAAGTTCCACCATCCCTGTTATCAATGCATTGACCGACTCTTTCCATCCCTGCCAGATACTCAGTGATCTCATGACCATTATCGAGTACAAAGGGGGATATGAAGGGATTAAAATCGTCTGGGTGGGGGATGGCAATAATGTGGCCAATTCCTGGGTGAATGCCGCAAGCGTACTGGATCTTGATCTGACGGTGGCCTGCCCGGACGGATTCGGCATTGATGCACATATTATTGAAGCAGCGTCTGCAGGCAATAAATCCCATATCCGGTTTACCAATGATCCTATGAAAGCTGTAAAAGACGCAGATGTGGTTTACACGGATGTCTGGGCCAGTATGGGGGATGAAGATGAATTGTCCAAACGGATTGATGTGTTTAGGGATTTTCAGGTGAACAAATCCCTTTTGTCCCAGGCAAGAAAGGATGTCCTGGTCATGCATTGCCTTCCGGCTCACAGGGGCGAGGAAATTTCCGAGGATGTGCTGGAAGACAAAAACAGCGTGTTCTGGGATCAGGCGGAAAATAAAAGGCATATGCATAAGGCCATACTGGAAAAATTGATCCTGAGAAATTGAAAAGATCATTTATGATTAAGGAACGATATAAAGGAAAACCAATCAAAAATGAGTGAAAAACTATGGGGTGGGAGATTTTCCCAGGATACCGATGAGCTGGTTGAGAAATTTCATGCTTCCATTGATGTGGACAAGCGTCTTTATGAAAGTGATATAGAAGGAAGCATTGCCCATCTGAAGATGTTGGCAAAAGAATCAATTATTACCCGGACGGAAGCAGAAATTCTGATCAAGGGTCTTGGAAAAGTAAAAGAGAAAATTGAAAACAATGAAATAAAGTTTTCTGCAAGCCTTGAAGATATCCACATGCATGTTGAGGATGAATTGGGAAAAGTGGCTGGAGATGTTGCCAGAAAACTTCATACCGGCCGATCCAGAAATGACCAGATTGCCCTGGATGTCAGGATATATTTGAAAAGCGAGATAAAAACCATAATTGACCTGCTGGTTGACTTTCAAAAATCCCTTGTCAGGATGGCCCAAAAATACCCGGATGTGATCATGCCGGGCTATACCCATCTTCAACGAGCCCAGCCCGTTTTGTTTTCACATCATATGATGGCCTATTATGAGATGTTCAAAAGGGATATCGAACGGTTTGAGGATTGTTATAAAAGAACGGATGTCATGCCCCTTGGAGCGGCTGCGCTTGCCGGAACCACATTCCCGTTGAACAGGGAATATACAAGGGAGCTTCTGTCTTTTTCCAAAGTATCGGACAATAGTCTTGATTCTGTATCAGACAGGGATTTTATCATGGAGTTCATCTCCCATGCATCCATCTGTATGATTCATTTTTCAAGGCTTTCAGAAGAATTGGTCCTCTGGTCTTCTTCTGAATTTGCATTTATCACTATTGCGGATTCCTTTACCACAGGGTCCAGTATCATGCCCCAGAAAAAAAATCCTGATGTGGCAGAACTTGTCAGGGGAAAGACCGGAAGGGTTGTGGGAAATCTCATGGCCATTCTCACGGTCATGAAATCTTTGCCCCTGGCTTATAATAAAGACATGCAGGAGGACAAAGAGCCATTATTTGATACTGTGGATACCCTTAAAATATGCACCGATGTCTATACCCGCATGCTTGATAATATTGAAGTCCATACACAAAGAATGTATGATGCATGTAAACAGGGGTTTCTGAATGCAACCGATCTTGCCGATTATCTTGTTTTAAAAGGGATGCCTTTTCGTCATGCCCATGCAGTTGCCGGCAGGGCAGTGGCTTTTGCCCTGAATCAAAAAAAAGAATTGAATGATTTGACTCTTGAAGAATTCAGGGAGTTAAGTGATTTGATTGCACCGGATGTTTATGAATTCATTGCCATTGAAAAAACGGTTGCCAGAAGGATATCCCATGGAGGAACCGGCTTTCAGAATGTAAAACAAGCAGTATCGAAAGCCGCAGGAGAACTTGGTTTATGAAAAAACAAAGGAATGTAGTTGTTTTGTTTTTATTTGTCCTGTGCGGAACGGTTTTCTTTTCATTTTCAGGATGTGGAAAAAAAGGGCCACCTGTGCTGCCTGTCATAAAGGGATACAAAATTGCCCCACCCATTGATTTTAAATTATCGGAAAATGAAAATGAGATTGAACTCACGTGGAATCACAAAATAGATGAAAAAGAGGCGTATATACAACCGGATGGATTTGATATATTTCTGGCAAAGAAGACCTTTGATGCCTGCCAGGGATGTCCCTTTGAATTTCAGAAAATAGGGTCTGTTGCCCTGCCTGCCATGAGATTTGTCATGGGTATCGAAAAAGGATATAAATATTATTTCAGGATTCAGGCAAAAGGAAAAGATAATCTTGTAAGTGAATTTACCAAAACGGTGCTATTTGAAAATAGATAGAAGAAAAGGGGGGTATCCGGCATATTTAAGTATCGGTTCAAATATTGGAAATAAAAAACGAAACCTGGATGATGCCATAAGTCTTTTACGCAAGACAAAAGAAATTGAAGTGATCGCCGTTTCTTCTTTTTATATGACAGAGCCCCAGGATTTTAAAGCTCAGGACTGGTTTTTAAATGCTGCGCTTAAAATAAGTACAAACCTGGGGCCAGAAGCGCTGCTTATTGTTTTAAAAAGTCTGGAAGAAACCATGGACAAGACCGGCAAAAAATTCAGATTCGGTCCCAGGGCCATTGATCTGGATATTATTTATTATAACGACCTTGTTTTTAAAACCGAAACCCTTGAAATTCCTCATCCCAGAATGCATGAAAGATGTTTTGTGCTAGTACCGCTCTGTGACATAGGACCAAAGGAGATTCATCCGGTTTTTAATTTACGGTCCGATGAATTATTAAACAAGATAGAGAAAAAGGAAACCCAAAAGGTGATCCTTCTGAAAGAGGGGAAATAAAATGAAATTTTTTATTGATACGGCAAATATTGATCAGATTAAAGATGCAAATGACATGGGAATGGTGGATGGAGTGACAACCAACCCTTCTTTGATTGCAAAAGAACCCGGCGAATTTAAACAGATTATTGCTAATATTTGTAAAATCGTAAAGGGTCCGGTGAGTGCTGAAGTTATCAGTCTTGAATACGACGGCATGGTAAAAGAAGCAAGGGAACTTGCCAAAATAGCAGACAATATCACCGTAAAAATCCCGATGACGGTGGAAGGACTAAAAGCTGTTAAAACCCTGTCCGGTGAAGGCATCAAGACCAATGTAACCCTGGTTTTTTCAGCCCTTCAGGCACTCATGGCAGCCAAAGCCGGTGCAACTTTTGTCAGCCCCTTTGTCGGGAGGCTGGATGACCTTGCCGAAACAGGCATGGATCTGGTTGAAGAGATTGCTCAGATATATGCTAATTATGATTTTGATACTGAAATTATTGTTGCCAGCGTCAGGAATCCCCTTCATGTTCTGGAATCAGCCCTGATCGGTGCGGATATTGCAACCATTCCCTATGGCGTTTTAAAGAAACTTGCCTCTCATCATATGACGGATAAGGGAATAGAAGCGTTTCTTTCCGACTGGAATAAAAAAAAAGGATAATTTGAGATGGTGCTTTTTCCAGGCAAACTGAAGACAATTTTTCTGACTCCTAATTTTCTGACTATTTCCAGGATTGTTGCCATCCCTGTGATTGTTATCCTGCTGATGTATGAGACAAGGGTCACCACCTTTATTTCCGCCCTGATTTTTTCAATTGCATCCATTACCGACTATTTTGACGGATACCTGGCAAGGACCAGGGGGCTTACTACAAAACTTGGCAAGATCCTTGATCCTCTGGCCGATAAACTCCTGGTGGCCTCAACCCTGGTGATGCTGGTGGACCTTCATTTTATTGATGCATGGATTGCCTGTATCATAATTGGAAGAGAAATTGCCGTTACAAGCCTAAGATGTGTATTGATTGAAAATGGGCAGGATGTGGCAGCTTCATGGCTTGGAAAATACAAAACCGGATTTCAGATTGCCGCCGTTATTCCATTAACCATGCACTACAGCTATCTTGGGATCAATTTTAATTTTATCGGGCAATTTTTCCTTTATGGAGCCCTGATTTATACGATTTGGTCCGGTGTGGACTATTTTATCAATGCAAGGAAATTTCTAACCTTTTAAATTTGCCATTGACAAAAGAGATGTCCGAGTATATAAAATTGCCTTGTTTGCTGAGCGGGAATAACTCAGTGGTAGAGTGCGACCTTGCCAAGGTCGAAGTCGCGGGTTCAAATCCCGTTTCCCGCTCCATATCTTCGGCGGCTTGGCCAAGTGGTAAGGCGACGGCCTGCAAAGCCGTTATTCTCCAGTTCAAATCTGGAAGCCGCCTCCAAAATGAAATCAAG
>Ga0156388_1089_pt1 | contig 11863 bp, 11 predicted proteins | sample RifOxyA3_FD_108032 | JGI IMG/M metagenome (GOLD analysis project Ga0156388, IMG submission 108032) | Desulfobacterales bacterium RIFOXYA12_FULL_46_15
AGAATCCAGATATCCGGAATGCCAGGCTATTTTGAGATCCGGGGATGGGAAGGGGTTGGCGGAATAACCTCCGGATATCATATCAAAATCACGTTCCCTGAGCCGGTTGATAAACTGGGTGGTGTCCACCCGGCGAATAGTCAAGGCAATGCCGAGTTTTTTTAAATTATCCTGAAATGGGACTGCAATACGTTCCAGGGTGGGGCTGTAAAGGAGAAGTTCAAATTCCATGGGGTTGCCCGTTGTTTTCTGAACCATCTTTTTATCGGCGATTTCCCAGCCTGCTTCCTTGAAAAGGGAAAGTGCCGCCCGGAGCTGGGGCCGGATATTACCGCTGCCGTCCGTGACCGGGGGCTGATATTCTTTTGTATATACCCTTGGCGGGATTTTGTCTTTTACCGGTTCGAGACAGGCTGTTTCTTCTTTTGACGGCAAGCCTTTGGCTTCATATTCCGTGTTCTGAAAATAGCTTCTCGTCCTTGTATACTGGTTGTAAAAAAGATGCCCGTTCATCCATTCAAAATCCATGGCATAGGTCAGGGCCTCTCTTACGCGGATGTCTTTAAACATCTCCCGCTGAGTATTAAAAATCAAAGCCTGCATGGCCTGGGGAATTTCATGGGGGATTTCTTCCTTGATGATCATATTCCTGTCAAAATTATCGCCAGTGTACAAGGTGGCCCACTGGGTGGCCACATTTTCAGATCTGAAATCAAATTCCCCGGCTTTGAAGGCTTCCAGGGTCACTACCTCGTCCTTGTAATAATCATACCGGATAAAATCAAAATTATACCGGCCCTTATTTACCGGCAGGTCCTTTGCCCAGTAGTCCTTCAGACGCTTGATCACCACATACTGGCCCATTTTAAAAGAATCAATGGTAAAGCCGGAACTGCCTAAAGGCACTTCGGTTGTAGGTTCGGAAAAATCTTTTTTCTCCCAGTAATGCTTTGGCAGGATGTTCAGACCTGCAAGGGAGTGCAGAAGATCCAGTCTTGCTAATTTCAAAGAGAATTTCACCCTCTGGGAATCCAGGGCTTCCACCTTTTCCACATCCTTATAATAGCTTTTAAACTGGGGAACTCCTTTTTCCATGAAGGTATTAAAGGTAAAGACCACATCATCTGACGTAATGGGTTTGCCGTCCTGGAAGACGGCTTTTTTATCGATATAAAAAATGATCCAGGTGAAATCTTTTGAATATTCGATTTTTTCCGCAATCAGGGGATAGAGCACATCAATTTCATCATCGGATCCCTTCATCAGGGTATCATAAAGGTCTTCGCTGCCCGCGGCTGCGTCTCCCCGCTGGGCATAGCGGTTAAAACTGTCAAAGGTGCCGGTGGTGGAAAGGGTGACGGACCCGCCTTTGGGCGCATCCGGGTTTACATAATCGAAATGGGTGAACCCTTCCTTGTATTTCGGGGTGTCCCGTAAGGAAAACCGGGTGCCTGTAATGGAATCCTCTTTAGCCAAAGCATTTGAAAAACCCATGCCGGCCATAGCAAGGATACTGAACAATATAATGATCTTTTTCACGGTAAATCCCTCTTGTCCGAGCGTAAAACCAGTAAATGCCGTTTTTAAAACTGCATATTAACCTCTTTTACGCTGATGGACAAGACAGAATCTGTGCTTTGGAAGGCATGACTGCTTTTTGCGTGTATCCGCGGCCTTTAAGATAGTGCCAGGACCCGGCCAAATCCTTTTGCCTTTTCCACGGCTGAGGGGTCTTTTAAAAGAAACCCTGGTTCTGATGAAACATTGGGGAAAAGGCAGGAGATAAACCGGGTCCCCAGCATGTCAGCCGGATTTTTCCACTGACGTTCCAGAAGATCCAGGTTATCTTCCAATCCCCCTCCGCCCGTGGCCAGGAGCCCCAGGATCTTTCCAGCAAGCGCTGAACTGTAGTTTTCAGGGTCTGCTAGCTTGGACAGGGAATACATGCGGTCAATAAAAATCTTGAGCTGGGCCGGATAGCTCCACCAGTAGATGGGAGTTGAGAGAACAATGGTATCGTATTCGGGAAGTGTTGCAACCTGTTGGGCCACCTCATCGTTCAGGACACATTGATACTTGTCCGACTCCTGGCATTTCTGACATCCCAGGCATCCGGGTTCTTTAAATTTCAGATCGACAGCGTCAATCTCCATCACTTTTGCCCCGCTCTCCCTGGCCGAGGCAACGGCAACGGTAGCCATGTCTCTTGTATTTCCTTTTTTGCGCGGGCTTCCCTGGACAACAACAATTTTTTTTGACATTTTTTATCTCCTTTTTTTTATTAAAATTCATATTTCACGCCGGTTATAACTTCCGAGAGATTCCAGAGGGTTTCTGCCGGCCCGGGATCTTTTGCTCTTTTTGTCGGTATCACTTTTCCAGGGTATCCCCTCATTTCCATAAACCCGGAAGCGCCGATAAAATCTCCGCTCCTGACATCCTTTTGTGTGGCTGCATAAAGGGTGGGTAAAACTCCCATGGGAATGGCCTGGGCAAAAAAATGGTTCAGGGTTGAGGCAAAAAGGGAGTGCCGCTGGAGATCGGTGTGGGTCCAGCCGGGATGGGCGGCAGCAACCATCACCGAGGATTTCACCTTTTCCAGCCGCTTTTGCAGGCCAAAGGTGAAATACAGATTGGCCAGTTTGCTGTCGCCATAGGCATCCCATTTTTTATAAGCCCTTTTTTCCCAGTGAAGATCATCAAAATTGATATTCCCCATTTTATGCGCAATGCTGCTGACATTGACAATCCGGCTTTCCCGGGTGGACCGGATCATGTCCATGAGACGGCCGGTCAGGGCAAAATGTCCCAGGTGGTTGGTACCCATCTGAAGCTCGAATCCGTTTTTTGTTTTTCCCTGGGGTGGGGCCATGATACCGGCATTGTTGATGAGAAGATCCAGGCGGGAAAAAGAGGCTTTGAAATTTTCTGCAAATGCGGCCACAGATGCAAGATCTGATAGATCAAGATGCATGGGTCTGACATCTGCAGACGGAAATTCTTTTTTTATCTTTTTTACGGCTTTTTCACTTTTTTCCATGTTCCGCGCCGCCATGACCACGACCGCATCTTTACCGGAGAGAACCCTTGCCTCTTCAAACCCCAATCCGCTGTTGGAGCCGGTGATGATGATGACTTTGCCGCCCTGGCAGTTAATGCTGCCGCTTTCCCAAACTTGTTGTGCCATGTATTTTACCCTTCCTTGTCAAGCCGTTCATCAGGCTCGGTTATTTTCAATTGTTTTTGTTTCATGAACTCATGATAACCGATGATATTTTCACCATTGTATTCCATATGGACCGCCCCGGCAGGGCAATTGTTGATGCAGGCAAAGCAGAGCACGCAGGCATCGGTGTCCACCTTGAAGCCGGATAAATCAATGGCGTTTACCGGGCATTTTTCAACACAGGCTCCGCACCTGATACAGCTTTGCTCATCTATGGAATGATGCTTTACAAACAATTTTGTCCAGAAGATGGGGGCAACCCATGTGGAACATTCCCTTAAAGTGATTTTTTTTGAAAACTCTGATGACTGCCCTTTTTCAACCTGATCTTTCAGATATCCGGCAAAAGCCCGCACTGATTTGTAAGTGTCTTCATCGGGCAGGTGGCGGCTCATCCATGTCTTCTCATGGACCTTGTCCTTTGACCAGGCCAGGGGAAAAGAACTCATGTTCATGAAAGCCTGTATGCCGACGGGAACCCCCTGTTTTTCGACCAGGTCTTCCAGTATGGAGCAGGCGGCGTTATGCTGGTTACCCTCGGGACCGCCGAAGGTGACAAAGGCGGCCACCGGGATGCCCTTCAAATCCGGTAAAGCCTGAATCCAGTCTTTGACATATCGGGGTGTATCATAATAAAAAACCGGCGAACCCAGGACGATGAGATCAAACTCGCCGATCCCGGCCCGGTCAAAATCCCGGATATCCGAACCGGTTGCATTCATCCCCAGGCGTTCAAAGGTTTTTTTCAAAAGCATGCCGTTCCTCTCGGTGTAACCGGTCTGACTGTACCAGAGAACCAGCGGTTTTTTGACATGCCGGGTTTTCATGGGCATAGCGGCCCGGATCGTGCCGGCGGCAATGCATGAAGGGAAAGCCTGCATGGCAAAAGCACCCGCGGCCATGGAGCTTTGTTTCAAAAAATCCCGCCTGGTTTTCATAATGATAGTCCCGCTCCTGCTTTCACCCACCAGGAACTTCCACGGTCGCCTTTTCCGTAAACAATGGTCTCTCCGGCCATGGGGGTGGCCGTCTCGATATGATTTTGGCCTGCGGCATGAGTCAGGCGCTGCATGGGATCAAACCAGGGATGAAGGGAAAGGTTGAAGGTTCCCCAGTGAATGGGGTGAAGCACCCTGCCCTTCAGATCCAGATGGGCCCTGACCGTTTCTTCGGGGAACATGTGGACAAAATGCCAGGCTTCATTATAAGCCCCGCATTCCAGGAAAGTCATGTCAAAAGGACCGAATTTGTCCCCAATCTCCCTGAAGCCGGGAAAATACCCGGAATCCCCGCTGTAAAAAATTTTAAAACGGGAAGAGGCCATGACATAGGACGCCCACAGGGTTGAATTCCTGTCCCCCACTCCCCTGCCGGAAAAATGCCTGGCCGGTGTGGCAGTAATGGTTAAACCGGCACCCGGGGAACAGCCTTCCCACCAGTCCAGTTCAACAATTTTGTTCTCCGGTATCCCCCAGGATACAAGCCTTTTCCCGACGGCCAGGGGAACGATAAAAAGCTTTGTAACAGGAGCGAGAAGCTGAATGGAGGCTTTGCTCAAATGGTCATAATGATCATGGGAAATCAGAACCAGATCAATGTCCTGTAATTCTTCCGGATCAATGGAGAAATCCTTGTTAAACCGGGCCGGCCCCATAAGTGTCAATCTATTTTCAAACACCGGGTCTGTCAGTATCCTGTACCCGTCCATGTTGATCATCAGGGAAGAATGGCCGAGCCAGGTGCTGTTGAGCTGATTTTTTGCCCTGTCATTGAAAAAGGAAAGATCTGCCTGCCGGACCGGCAGGGGTCCATCCGGGGTCTGATGGTTCTTCTCGAACAAAAACCGCCATGTGGATGTTATCCAGTCTTTGGCCGTCATGGTCAGGGCATCCACATCGCCTTTGAATTTACCATCCTGGTATTGCGGGGAGTTCATAATTTTCTGTTTCGCGGATGGATTCAGCCCTTGAACCGCACAGGATGAATATGTCAGCATCATGAGTAACACTCCTGTAAATATAAATATAAAGGTTAAAACCGTGGTTTTTTTGATGTATTTTTCTATATATTTAAAATGAATATTCATTTACGTATATCCCAAATTTTTTTATAATCTGATCGCATCCCAGGCCATGGTAAATGCAGTCTCAATGTACTGGTCCGTCAGTTCAAAATCAAGACAGACCCTTGAGTTGGAAATCGCCAGGATGGGGTAGAAGATAAATGCAGCCAGGATATGGAAATCCGCATTTTTAATGATCTTCTGCTCTATTCCCCTGCTGACGACATGGATCACTGGGTCAAAAAATTTTTCAATTTTCTTTTTATCCACCAGGGCCTGATAGGGTGAATTTGAAAACTGTTCCGTATATTGAAAATATCCAGGGTGCTTTGAAATATAATCAAACATCCGATACCATACCTGCTTCAGAATATCCCGGATGGGCAGTGTGTCATCGAAATCTTCATGAATGGCCCTGCCGATATTTTTCTTGATTTCGACATAGGTGGAAACCAGGAGGTCTTCCTTATTCTTATAATAAATATAAATGGTAGCCGGGGAAATCCCTGCCTCTTTGGCTATCTTGGAAACTGAGCTTGCAGCAAACCCGATTTCATTCACCAGTTTTACCGTTGCTTCAAACAAGGCTTCCTGTTTTATGTCGTCTTTTGTTCTCATGGTTTTTAAAATAAACGATCGATCACTTATTGTCAAGGCAAAAAAACGGTTTTCTTCATGGAAATATCTTTATTCAATAATTTACTTGATTGAAACAGATAGATTTAATACTCTTGGCCAATTGATGATTAACACAGGAATTTATTGCTGCCTTAGACATGGATATTTCAACCTTGAAATTAGAACTTCTGTTCACTGACCGCAAGCAGATTGTGGAAGATATTACCAGGATTATAAGCGCAAATGACCTTAATATCATTTCCATGGAAGTTGAAAATAAAGAAGAAAAAACTCTGATTTATATTGAAACAAAAAGCTCGCGGTTCTCCCCCTCCCATAAAACGATTATCACCAGCCTTAAAAAAATACCGGACCTGATCGAGATAACCGAAATCCGCTCCATGCCCCAGGAGATCCGGGAAAAAAGGTTAAAAATAGTCCTGGACAGCATCAGTGACGGTATTATATCAATCGATAAATTCGGTTATGTGACCACAATTAACAGGGTTGCTAAACAAATGCTGGGTTGGAATCAATTCAATGTTCTGGGAAAACATTTATCTGCCTTGAGTGTTGAAAACCATGATCTGATCGACTGCCTCAAAGGCAGATCCTTTCAAAATCAAAAAAGAAACCTGATTACACCCAACGGGCGGTTCCAGTTTTTTTCAGCAGGGGTTCCCATCAGGGATCTGACCGGAGAAATTACCGGTGCCATTGAAATCATGCGGGACATGAAAGAAATCAGGGAGCTGGCCAATGAGGTAACATGTCCTAGTCAATATTCTTTTAGTGATATTATCGGTAAAAGTGCAGCCATCATGGATGCCATATCCTTTGCCCAGAAAATTGCCGTTACTCCGTCAATCGTTTCAATCCGGGGTGACAGCGGCACAGGCAAAGAATTGTTTGCCCGGGCCATCCATTCGGAAAGCGGCGTTAAAGGAGAATTTGTGGCAGTCAATTGCGCGGCTTTGCCTGAATCCCTGCTGGAGAGCGAACTATTTGGGTATGAAAAAGGTTCTTTTACAGGTGCTGAAAAAAAAGGCAAACAGGGATTGTTTGAAACAGCAGACAATGGAACCCTTTTCCTGGATGAAATTGCCGATATGCCGATTGGTGCCCAGGCCAAAATCCTGAGAGTCATACAGGAAAAAAGCGTCCGGAGAATCGGCGGGGTTAAAGAGATCCCGGTCAATACACGGATCATCACCGCAACCAGCAGGCTCATCGAACAGATGATCAAAGATAATACATTCAGACAGGATCTGTATTACAGGATCAATGTCTTACCCATTCATGTCCCCCCGTTAAAAGAAAGATATGAAGATATCCCGCTGCTGGCAGATCATTTTCTATCACGAGCGGCAAACCAGGCAGGCATTCAGCCAAAAAAACTGTCTGATCCGGCATTGAATAAATTATTCAGCCATGACTGGCCGGGCAATATCCGTGAGTTAAAAAACGTCATTGAACGCGCTTCCATTATTTCCGACAAAGATATAATTGATGAAAACTGGATTCTTTTCGGTCATGATATCGAAAGGACGATCCGGGGTCTTAAGGCAACTTCTTTTAATGATCTTCAAATCCATTCGCTAAAAGAAATGGTGGGGAGCTATGAAAAAGGCATTATCAAATCCGCCTTGAAAAAATATCCCAGCATCCGTAAAAGCGCCAAGGCTTTAAAACTGTCTCACACAGCCATCATCAACAAAATCAAAAAATACGGGATCAATGCGGAATAATTCAGGGCTTTGGAAACCTTGCACGCTGAAGCCTCCGTCTGTCCGTACCCCTGCGCCGGTTAGCCTTGAATGAAAGATTAACGATAATGCCTTCCCGGACGCTGCTTCTCCTGTCTTTTTGTTTTTTTCTCCTGTCCCTTTTTGGTTTCCTGCTGACAGCTTTCCTTCTGTCTGAAAATCCGTTTATCTCATGCGGATAATCAACTATCTCGGTTTGAACAGGTATTATTTTGTACTCAAATGTCATAACTTCCCTTAATACCACCTATATTTAATCAAATTTTTACCTGTTCATTTGCATCGTCAACTGAAACGGCAGACTTTAATTTTTCTTTTTTGAATCTTCAATATATTGATTGATTCTTAAAAATGGAATGTAGAGCGTATCACGGGTAAGAATATGGTTTATCAGCCAATTTCTCATTTCCTCGATCACATCCAATGTCAATGCCTCCTCATTTTCCGAAATCTCACGGCGCACAGTAATGGACAGCTTGGCAAACTGGCGATGCGTTTTGGCATGGGTGTTAAAATCCGGATATCCTTTTTTCTTTAAACACCTTTCTTCGTTACTGAAATACAGCTTGCTGTATTCATTGATATCGTTCAGCATGGCGATGCAGTCTTTGATATCTGTTTTTGATTTCATCATTTCAATCAATTGGTTAAACAGTTCAAACATCTTTTTCTGATGTATGTCGATTTCTTCAATATCAACACTGTATTTTTTTTCCCATTCAATTTTTTCAATATCTGCCATTTTTGTCTCCCTTGTTTTTTTTTTCTAAAAATAGTGTCCCAAGAACAACCGCCGAAATTATAATGGCCAACGTCACGGCGAACATTATCCCATGCTTACCGAATTTTGGATATATTATAAAAGGAACAATATACAAATACAGCACTGTATGAAGGCAGCCGATTAAAAAAATCCTCAGGGTTATTCTTTTTTTCATTCAAATTCTTTCAAGCAGTTTACTGTGGATATTATCAAACCCTCCATTGGACATTATCAGGGCAAGGTCTTTATCCTTTAATTCTAAAATAAGGAAATTGATGAGACTCTCCGTATTTTCAAAATAAAATGCCGGTATTCCTTTTTTTTCTATATCGGCAATAAGCTTCCGGATTGACAACCGTTCCTCATCCGGGATGTTCTTTTTCACAGATGGTTCACAAATACAAACCATATCGGCATCTGTAAAAGCGTCAGGATAAGAATCCTGAAAAAATGTTCTCATACTTGTATTGGTCCTGGGTTCAAAAACGGCTATGATTCTGCCGTCTTTATAACAGGGTTTCAATGCCCTGATCGTTTCGCTCACAGCCGTGGGATGATGGGCAAAATCATCCATTACGGTGATCCCGTTTTTGACCCCCCGGATCTCCTGCCTTCTTTTGACACCTGAAAAGCTGTTTAAAGAAAATTTTATTGCCTCATTGCCGATCCCGATCCTCTTGGCTGCCGCTATGCAGGCCAAGGTATTGTAAAGGTTATGCCTGCCCACAAGACCGGTTTCGATGGAAATGGATTCAAAAGGACCGGTAACATCGAAACATGTCCTTGATCCCTGTTGCCTGTGATTTGAAAATGTCCACCAGGCCTTTTCCCCATAGGTTTCAACAGATACCGGTGAGCCTGAAAGAACCTGCCTTAAATGCAGACTGTCCTCAAAGGCAATCACATGGCTGTTTTTTTCGTTTTTCCTGACCAGTGCTGAAAATGCCTGTTTAACATGATCGATATCTGTGAAAATATCTGCATGATCAAACTCGATACCGGTCATAATAATGATCTTTGGAGTATAGTGCATGAATTTGGAGCCTTTGTCAAAAAAAGCTGTGTCATATTCATCTCCTTCAATTACCATGTACTCGCCTTGCCCGATTCTGAAACCGGAATTGAAATCCTTTAAAATGCCGCCGATCAGAAATGAAGGGTCCATTCCGGCCGAATACAGAATATGAGCCATGATGGACGAGGTGGTTGTTTTTCCATGGGTGCCGGTAACAAGGATGATCTTTTTATCCTTTGCAATAAATTCATTGACTGCCTCAGGCATGGAAACATAGGGAATGCCGGAGGATAGAACGGCCTTAGCCTCTATATTCTGACGGGTCACTGCATTACCGATAATAACAAGGTCAGGGCCATGATCCAGGTGAGACGGATCATAGCCCTGAAAAAGGTCGATTCCTTTTTCTTTTAAAAAATCGCTCATGGGCGGATATATATTCTGATCAGATCCGGATACCGTATACCCCATCTCTTTCAGGCTACAGGCAAGCGTTCCCATTCCTGTACCACAGGCAGCAATCAGGTGAATTTTTTTTATCATAATGGTTTAAATTTCCGCCATGGCTTGTCTTACGGCAAGGATTGTCCGGTCAATATCCTCATCAGAATGGGCCAGTGAAACAAAACAGGCTTCAAATTGTGACGGTGCCAGGTAAACACCCTTTTTAAGCATCAGCCTGTAAAATTTTGCAAATTGGTCAAGGTTGCATTTTTTTGCATCATTAAAATTACGGATTTTTTCATTGGAAAAAAAGAACCCGGCCATGGAGCCGGCATGGCCTGTCTTAAGACTTATCCCTGCATCATCGGCAGCCGACTGGAATCCTTTCATGAGTTTTCCGGTTTTCTTTTCAAGGCTTTCATATATATCTTTTTTCTGAAGTTCCATCAGGGTTGCAATGCCGGCCGCCATGGCCAGGGGATTGCCGGAAAGGGTCCCTGCCTGGTAGACTTTTCCGACCGGTGCAATATGATCCATGATCTCTTTTTTACCCCCGTATGCGCCCACAGGCAGCCCTCCGCCGATCACCTTGCCAAAACAGGTCAAATCCGGTGTAATGCCGAACAATCCTTGTGCAGACCCTTTTGATACCCTGAATCCTGTCATGACTTCATCAAAAATTAAAACCGCCCCGTATAAGGATGTATACTCCCTGAGTGTCTGAAGAAAACCGTTTTCCGGAAGAACAAATCCCATATTGCCGGCCACCGGCTCAAGGATAACCCCGGCAATTTTGTTTCCGATTTTTTCCATTACTGTAACGAATTCTTCGCTGTCATTGAATTTAAGGGATAATGTATTTGAAATAACAGAATCAGGGACACCCGGACTCCCCGGAATACCCAGGGTTGCCACGCCTGACCCTGCAGCCACCAGAAGCGTGTCAGCGTGTCCGTGATAGCAGCCGTCAAATTTAATAATCATATCCCTGCCAGTATATCCCCTGGCCAGGCGGACGGCGCTCATGGTTGCTTCCGTACCCGAGTTCACCATTCTGATTTTTTCCACTGAGGGCACCATATCAATCACCAGGCGGGCAAGCTGTGTTTCAAGTTCTGTGGGCGCGCCAAAGCTGGTGCCTGTTTCCAGCACCTTCTTCAGGGCTTCAATTACGCAGGGAGGCCTGTGGCCAAGGATCAGGGGCCCCCAAGACAACACATAATCAATGTATTGATTTCCATCAACGTCATAAATCTTACTTTTGTCCCCGTTTCTTATAAAAAGAGGGTGCCCGCCAACTGAGCCGCAGGCCCGTACAGGTGAATTCACACCCCCGGGAATTAATTGCCGGGCTTCTAAAAAAAGTTTTTCTGATTTTGATGTCTGCATTATTGTTTCCTTCTAAATAAAAAAATTTATTCAATCATTCGTAAATCATAAGCAGTTGAATATATCAAACCTGCAATTAAAGGGTCAACCGCTTTTTATAGGCCTGGCATATTCAAAAACCTGTTGACTTTTCAAAGTCAGGCTGCTAAATTTTCCGGGTTTGTTTTATGGGCCGTTAGCTCAACCGGTAGAGCAACTGACTCTTAATCAGTAGGTCCGGCGTTCGATCCGCCGACGGCCCACCATAAAATATAAGGGTTTTTGGCTTCACAGTTAAAACCCTTTTTTTTTAACCTGATATGGTATCAAGACGATTAAAAAAATTTTCCCGAGCTTACAGGCACTGCCCTGATGCCGCGCAGGGTCTTTAAAAAAAGGATATGACGTTGAGACCAGAGGAAAACCACGAGCTGAAGCTTGCCCGGGACTTTGTTCAATACACGGACAGGCATGTTTTTTTAACAGGAAAGGCAGGCACTGGAAAGACCACATTTCTGCATCAACTGAAAGGCATTACGGAAAAACGGATGGTCATCACGGCCCCGACCGGGGTTGCAGCCGTTAATGCCGGCGGTGTCAC
>Ga0156388_1090_pt1 | contig 11803 bp, 6 predicted proteins | sample RifOxyA3_FD_108032 | JGI IMG/M metagenome (GOLD analysis project Ga0156388, IMG submission 108032) | Desulfobacterales bacterium RIFOXYA12_FULL_46_15
CAAATATTCTATTTTTACTCCATCCCCATTTCATTACGCATTGTTCAAAGAGAATTTTCCTTAAACCAAAAACGGTATGATCAATGTCAGAATCATTTGAAATTCCGAGCTTAAGAAAAAAACAGGTCAAAAGAAGCGAGATTGTGTCTTGATCTTGCTCAGCTTCATAATATTTAATAAGATTATTCAACAGGAAATAATATGAATCATTTTGGGCAGGCTTTAACCGGGTCCCTGAATTCATCCATCCATCTTTATATTTATTACACAAAAGGAATTCTTTGCCATATTCATAGATGTATTTTTCCAGAAGCGCCATTTTAATAACGGATTTAAAAGGGCTTTTAAGCCATTTAAACATCTGCCAGATAGAAGCCCCGTAATACTCACTTGTCGGTATGGCATGAATATCTCCAAGATCAATATACCGCATAAGATTTGGAATGGTTGAAATATTCGTTAATATGCTATTGTAATAATTGATACTGATGCTTGTCGGAAGAACGGACCAGAGAGGTATTTTCCCTGCCACATAGATCATTGTCCTGTAAAATTCTTCTTTTAAAAGTCTGGATTGAGCAGAACCTGAACTTTCTAAGGTAGAATCTCCGAAATCATTGTTCTTTGCTCTTAGAATATCAACTAAAAAAAAGGTTACCTTGGTTTCAAACCTATCCCATGCCATATGTTCTATCATTCCGAGTTTTTTTCTTAACAGATCAATAGATTTCGGATTTAGGTGTTCCTCATTGATGCAGACCCAGTAATCGATATCCGACTCTGAAGTCTGGGCAATAGACCCGGTACTTCCTATGGTAAAAACACCCTCAATCAGAGGATACTTGGATCTCCGGGCAATAATCGGCCCTTTTTTAAGATATTGTTTGAGGGTTTCCATGGTTTCAAGGCTCAGTAAAAAGCCATAAATACCGGCAGGTGTTTTTTTATCAAGGGCATCAACTCCAGGAAATTCTATGTTTTCATGTAGCAGAAAGGGAATGATCTGGAAAAGATCAGCTTGTTTGTTACGGAAGATATCAAAGGCGGTTAACAGGCTGTGTTGATTCTGCTTTAAAAATTTTATTTCACCAAGATGAATAAATTCAGAAAAAATCAGCATATTGATTTCAGATACAATAGGCTCATTCATTCGCGGCATATCTTCAAATGAAAGCTGAAATTGCCTTGCATTATAATCCATACCCTCGGTTCGAATAACGGATTTTGAGTTAAACGGGAATCTACAGAATCTTGCAGAAACAAAGGAAAAATCGGTTTGATCGATGTTGGAATCAACAAAAGAAACGGCTGATATTTTTGAACAGGCAAAACAGGAGCCGGAAAGATCAGCCTGGATAAAACTTGTTTTTGAAATTGTGGAATTTAGAAACGGTGCCCCCAATATCAGTGTATGATCAAAACTGCTATTAAAAATAGAGGTATTTTGAAAGCTGCATTTTCTAAACAACACCCCTTCAGCATTCACATTGATGAAAACAGCATCATCGAAATTAACAGACTCAAATTGAGCCTTTCGCATATCAATGTTATAAAAAATTGTTTTTTTATAACATGCATTGGCAAACACAGACCCTGAAAGATCACAATTATCAAGAATGCATGAATTAAAGGATAATGCCGGCGTAATGAACTCAGATAAAGATAGATTGACACCTTTGATGGTTTCTCCATTAAAATGGAGGGTACCTGTTTGTTTTTTATCTTTCAGGATCTCAATCTTTTTTTCGGTTGAATCTTTAAACATTGATCTGAAAAGGCTATTGTTCTTTTTTGATTCCCGGCTCAGCCCTTGGATGATGACTTCGAATTCTGATTTAATGCTCTGTTTCTCCAAAGACAGGAGGTCTTTTGTTTTTTGAGTAAAGCATAAGATATCTTCTCTGATTTCATCTTTGGAAATGTTGTCGTATCTTTTTAATAATTTTACTGCACGTTCCGGTCTCTTTTTGATTACTCCTAGAATACAGGCAAGATTTACATCAAAATTTGTCTTCAGATATTTTTCTCTATTCAGGGCGATATCCTGGATAACAAAAAAAGAAATCCTGGATAAAGTTGAAAACTCCGTATTGATTACCGGCATCAGTGACGGTTGGTTTTCCCTCACCATTCCCAATAAAGTGTATAAGGGAAGCCTTCCTGAAACGACAAGTGCTTTAAATGCCTTAAGAGCTTCTTCAGTGTCACAGTTATAAAAAATTTCCAATATGGGGTAAAACATATCGGCGTAAGTGCCAATAGAAGAATTTTCAATAATCTCATAGATGGCAAACCTGACCTTTCCGACATTCTCTGTTAAAAGAATATCGATCAAAAGCTTGGAGGATATCTTTGTAGAAATAACGGCCAGGGCTTTCAGGCCTTTGATTTTGATTTCCGGAGATTGAGATTGTAATTCATTGGAAACAATTTTTGCAGGGTCCTTCAGTTCATTGGATATATTATTTAAAAAAGGGTCGGCGTCCCCCTGCCGGTCAAAAAGTGCAGCATAAAAATTAATTACAGCATCCCTTTGTTTTATGGATTTTAACAGCCTGATAAATGAAAATCCGAATTTTAACCTGGCGCTGGGTGTTGCCTGAAGATACTGGTCCACCAAGGCAAGGCGTCTATAGTCTGAAAATGTATTCATCATCTGTTCCATGGCACCAAGCGGTATCGTCTCATTATAAACAGCCAGATAGGCAAAATAGGGACCCTTGCCTTCGAAATCCAGAAGCAAGGTAAAATAATAATTGTTTTCCTTTGGGGTCATATCCGGCCTGATCAGTGAATATATTCTGAAACAGACAGAAGCGGAAACCTTCATCCCTTTCAAATATTGTTCTTTATCCTCATACTCTGAAAAAAAATTTGAAATTTTTAACCGGATAAGTTCAAGCCCTTTTCGGGCTTCATTTCTTACACTGAATTGATAAGATGTTATCCCTGCCAAAACGGCAATAATGGATTGCTCCGGTTCAAGATCGGCAGCATCATGAATGATCCTGATTTTCTCTTCTTCTGAATAATTGTTCCAGTTTGATTCAATTATATGATTTATAACATCTTTTTTACCGGGTCCCATAACGAATTTGATTTCCCGTTTTTACATTTTAAAATAAAAGTGCTATAGGGATATTTTTATTTATCTTATAGTGAATTAACCTTTATATCACAATAGTATAATTTATGACATTATTTGAGTTGGATACAGAACCCAAAACCTTGAAAAATACATACAATGCAGAATCTATTGAGATCTTGAAGGGCCTTGACCCGGTAAAACGAAGGCCTGGTATGTATACGGACACTTCAAGCCCGGATCATCTGGCCTTTGAAGTGATTGACAATAGTGTGGATGAAGCCATTGCAGGTTATGCCGATCGGATAGATGTAGTCCTGAAAGAGGACAACTCCGTGATTGTGACGGATAACGGCCGTGGGATGCCGGTAGATATTCATCCTGAAGAAAAAGTGTCAGGCGTTGAACTCATCATGTCAACCCTTCATGCCGGGGCTAAATTTTCAAACAAAGATTACAGATATTCAGGAGGACTCCATGGTGTAGGTGTTTCCGTCGTCAATGCCTTGTCCTCTCATTTGTCTATTCTTATAAAACGAAATGGGCAGGAATATCAGATAGGGTTCAGGAACGGTCTTAAGACCAAAGAACTTTCTATTGTAAATAAAACAGATGGAAAAGAAACCGGAACATCTTTGCATTTTTATCCGGATGCATCTTATTTTGACCAGCCTTTGTTTTCAAAATCGTCTCTGAAAATCGCTCTGAAATCAAAAGCCGTTTTATGCAAGGGACTTGTCACAAGTTTTTATGATGAAGCCTCTGGTGAAAAAACCACATGGAAATATGAGCAAGGGATTGATGGATATCTTAATGAATATTTTAAAGACGCCAACTGTATCTTTACCTCACCCTTTTCAGGAGAGTTGAAGAATGAAGATATCCAAATTTCCTTTGCAGTCAACTGGACGATGGAATCAGGTCAGAATCCACAGGAAAGCTATGTAAATCTTATCCCGACAAAACTTGGAGGAACCCATGTCAATGGATTCAGATCAGGTCTTCTAGAATCTGTCAGGGAGTTTTGCAAGTTTAGAAACCTTCTGCCGAAAGGTCTTTATCTTGCGCCTGAAGATATCTGGGACAATATCGCGTATATTCTGTCTGTCAAGCTTTCCGACGCTCAGTTTTCAGGCCAGACAAAAGAAAGACTGTCATCCCGCCATTGTGCCAACCTGGTCAATATACAGGTGAGAGATACATTCACTCTCTGGCTTAATCACAATATTGAAGAAGGGGAAAAACTTGCCGCAATTGCCCTTGATAATGCAAAAAGCAGGATAAAAAAATCAGATCGGATAACAAAAAAGAAATCGTTTAACGGTATTACCCTTCCTGCAAAATTGTCTGATTGCACCAGCATGGATCAAGATCGGCGGGAGTTGTTTTTTGTAGAAGGAGATTCTGCCGGAGGATCGGCCAAGCAGGCAAGAGACAGGCGTTTCCAGGCTATCATGCCCTTACGGGGTAAAATCCTCAACACATGGGATCTGGATTCCACAGAAATCATTGAATCCAGGGAAATCAGAGAAATTTCACAAGTCCTTGGCGTTGTACCCGGGTCTGAGAATATTTCAAATCTCAGATATAATAAAATCTGCATCCTTGCTGATGCTGATTCGGATGGCCTGCATATTGCGACATTAATATGTGCTCTTTTTCTGAAACATTTTTCACCAGTAGTTAAACAAGGGCATGTTTTTGTAGCCATGCCGCCCCTGTTTCGTATAGATGCCGGAAAAGAAGTTTTTTATGCATTGGATGAATCAGAAAAAAATAATATTGTTAAACGGATCACAAGACGAAAAAAAAATGAGAAGATACATATCCAGCGGTTTAAAGGATTAGGTGAAATGAATCCGGCACAGCTTAAGGAAACAACAATTTCACCGGATTCGAGAAGACTGGTACAATTATCCGTTAACCGGGATTCCAAAGAAGAATTACAAGAAGTATTTGATATTATGGACATGCTTCTAGGAAAAAAACGCGTAAAAGACAGGAAGGCCTGGATAGAAATTAATGGCAATATTCAAGAGATTGAACAATGAAAGAAATTCTTCCCTCAGCAATTGAAGATTATGAAAAAATACCGTTTCAGGATTTTACCAGAAAGGCCTATCTGAATTATTCCATGTACGTTATCCTGGATCGTGCCTTGCCGCACATCGGAGATGGTTTAAAACCGGTTCAAAGAAGGATTGTGTACTCCATGAGCCAGTTGGGGTTATTGTCCACAGCCAAACACAAAAAATCAGCCAGAACCGTTGGTGATGTTCTCGGTAAATTCCATCCCCATGGTGACACAGCCTGTTATGAAGCCATGGTTCTCATGGCTCAGCCGTTTTCATTGAGATATCCCCTGGTGGATGGGCAGGGGAATTTCGGAGATCCCAATGATCCCAAATCTTTTGCAGCCATGAGGTACACGGAATCAAAGCTCTCAAAATATGCTGATATTTTTCTTCTGGAACTGGATCAGGGAACAACTAACTGGACTCCGAACTTTGATGGAACATTGGAGGAGCCCTCCCTCCTTCCGGCCCGTCTTCCCAATCTTTTATTAAACGGGTCCACTGGGATTGCCGTCGGCATGGCAACCAGCATCCCCCCCCATAATCTTCGCGAGGTGGCCAATGCTTTGATTTATTTAATTGATAATGAAGACTCAACGGTTGAAAAACTCTGCCGGTTCATAAAAGGTCCTGATTTTCCGACAGAGGCGGAAATCATAACCCCTGCCCGGGAGATTCTGGATATGTACCAGTCCGGAACCGGCAGGATCAAAATGAGGGCCCGATATCATGTGGAAAACTCTGAAATCATTTTCACCGCCCTCCCCCACCATGCCTCTACGGAAAAAATATATGAACAGATTGCAGCCCAGATGGCAGAAAAAAAGCTTCCCATGATCAGTGATATCAGAGATGAATCCGATCACGAAGAATCGACCCGTCTTGTGATTATTCCAAGATCCGGTCGCGTCGATCTGAACGCATTGACGGATCATCTGTTTGCAACAACGGATCTGGAAAAATCATTTCCGGTCAACATGAATGTGATCGGGCTCAACGGTAAACCCCAAGTTAAAAATCTATTGAGTTTTATGACCGAATGGCTCGAATTCAGAACTTATACCGTTCGAAAAAAATTAAACTTCAAACTGAAAAAAATCACTGAGCGCCTTCATATCTTAGATGGCCTTTTGATCGCTTTTCTGAATATTGATGAAGTGATCCGGATCATCCGGGTGTCGGATCATCCGAAAAAAGATTTAATGAAAATCTTTTTACTTTCCGAAGCCCAGGCCCAGGCCATTCTTGAAATAAGGCTGCGTCAACTTGCACGGCTTGAAGAAATCAGGCTGCGAGCTGAAAAAAAGGAACTGGAATCCCATAAAGAATCCTTTGAGAGGATACTTGGCGATGAAACTGTTTTCAAAGAATACATAAAAGAAGAAATCCGGTCGGATGCAAAAGAGTATGGAGATAAAAGGAGATCTCCCATAAAGGAACGGAAAGAAGCGGAAAAATTCTCAGTAATGGATGTGATAGATGTTGAACCGGTCTCCATTATCCTGTCAAAAAACGGATGGATCAGGTCTGCAAAAGGCCATGACATAAATCCGGAATCAGTTAAATTTCTTTCCGGGGATTCGCTTTTAGGTTGTCTACGGACGAAAAATGACAAACCTATTGTTTTTATTGATGATACAGGCAGAAGCTATATGCTTTATTCACATTCCCTTCCCTCGGCAAGGGGAAATGGGGAACCGCTCACCAGGCATCTGTCTATTCCGGCCAATGCCCATATCCGATATATGGTGTCATCTGAAAACAATCAGTATTATCTAATCGGGTCTGACAATGGATATGGATTTATAATCAAATTTGAAGATTTATTAACCGGTTTTAAAAACGGCAAAGCAGTTGTGACTTTAAAAAATAACCATGAATTATTGGAACCTGACAGCATCGGCGACCTTGAAAAGGATAATATACTTGCCGTGACGAATAAAGGCCGGCTTCTTATTTTTTCTCTCAAGCAATTGCCCTACCTTAAAAAGGGACAAGGCAATAAAATCATTTCCATACCGGAAAAGGAAATGTATTCAAAACATCCTGAAACACTTAAATTTCTTAAAGTATTGCCGGAAAATTCGGACATTGTGATACATTCCGGAAAACATTCTTTTAAACTAGGCCCCGGAAACCAATGGAATTATACCGGATTGAGAGGCCACCGGGGGAAAATGCTTCCCCGGCCATACATGAATGTTGACCGGGTGGAAACCATCCCGGTCGAACATGTCGATGTTTAGAGATGAACAAATTTTATCATAAGCATTTTATTCCATTCGGGCTGATCCTTCTTTTATCTGTTTTCACTGTTTTTTCCATCCTGATTCACAACAAAAAAATGGGTTCCGACACAACCGCTCTTGAAAGAATTAAACGGACCGGTATTGTCCGATTGATAACCGACAACTCAGTCAATACATATTATTATCATAACGGGCAACCTGCCGGATTTGAATATGAACTTGCTCTCGCATTTGCCGATTTCCTTAACGTTGAACTCGATGTTGTGGTCCCCGGCTGGAACAACATGTTCACCGGTCTTGAACAGGGAAAAGGAGATTTTATCGCCGCCGGGCTTGCCATTACCCGGGAAGGGATTGAAAAAGTCAATTTTTCCATCCCTTATATGACCAGCCGGCAGCATGTGATTTATCATAAAAATAATCCAGGACCTGGAAAAATAGAAGACCTTGCTTCTCTCACCATTCATGTCAACCGGGGAACAACTTATCATGCCCGGATCAGTGAACTTATAAAATCAGGCATCTCTTTGAATTACATACTATATCAGAATATACCCATGGAAGAGCTTATCCGCATGGTTCATGATAAAGAAATAAAATATACGATTGCAACCGATCCCATAGCCTCATTAAGCCAAAGGTATTATCCGGATATCCGGATAGGAATTCCAATCCGGGAAAAAGAACCGCTTGCCTGGGCAGTCAGTAAAAAAGATCCTGATATGCTGGAGCAGGTTAATAAATTCTTATTATATGCCGGCCAGACCGGACTTTTAAAAAGAATTACCGATAAATATTTCTCAACAAGTGATCATTCGGATCCATTTGATTTGAAAAAATTTCATCAGAGAATTGACACAAGGCTACCGGAATATAAGCAATTGATATATAAAGAAGCGGCTAAATACGGGCTTGACTGGAAACTTATGGCAGCTATTGCATATCAGGAATCCCAATTCGATCCGGAAGCCACCAGCTTTAATAATACCAAGGGACTAATGCAGGTAACAAAGATAGCCGCTGAAGAGATGGGGATTTCTAACCATTTTAACCCTTCTGAAAACATAAAGGCAGGAATCCAATATTTTGACAAAATGTTAAAAAAATTTGAATATCTTGATGATGACCTTGAAAAAATTCACTTTGCCTTGGTGAGCTATAATGTAGGTTACGGACATGTTTCGGATGCTCTTAAAATCGCAGAAGACATGGGACTTGATCCCACCAAATGGCAGAGCTTGAAAAAAACCCTGCCCTTATTATCAAAATCAAGCTATTATACCCGGGCTAAACATGGATATACCAGGGGGTTGGAATCGATTCAATATGTTGAACGCATCCTCACCTATTATGATATCCTTAAACAAAAAGACTTGAATTAAGATTTGAAACCCTATCCTGATTCAAGAAATTTTAATAAGCCGGAACTTGATAAAGTTTTTAAATGGCTATAATTGGTACTAATTAAATTATCATAAAAGGAAAATAAAAAATTGACTTGATCCGATCAATTTACTACTTAAAAATTCAATATTATTATAGAACAGGCAATTAAAACAAATTTATTTATTGAAGACTAAAGAGCAATATTAATGACAACAAAAATACTGATTAATGCTTTGGATTCTGATGAAAACAGGATTGTAGCCCTGGTTGATAACAAACTGGAACAATTTCATATTGAAACAACTGCCAAAGAAGTTACACAAGGCAATATTTATAAAGGGATTGTAACGCGGGTTGAACCCAGTCTTCAGGCTGTCTTTGTAGACTATGGAGCTGCAAAAAACGGTTTTCTTCAAAAAAACGAGATCCATAAAGATTATTTCCAGGATGTTGAAAAAGGCGAAAAGGCACTGTTTAACCTCATCCGGAAAGGTCAGGAAATGATTGTTCAAGTTACAAAAGATCCCATTAATCAGAAGGGGGCCATGCTGACTACCTTTGTTTCTCTTCCCGGAAGGTTGTCAGTCCTGATGCCAGGGACCGATACAAAAGGGGTATCCCGGAAAATTACGGACGAAACAGAAAGGAAAAGGCTAATCGGTATCATTAAGAAGATGGAAATCCCCTCTGGATTTGGAATGATTGTCCGAACAGCCGGAAAAGATACCACCAAAACCATGTTGATGGCGGATTTAAAATATCTGATGCGGGTTTGGAAAAACATTGATAAAGAAGCCCTGAATAATACCGCACCTTCACTCCTTTATAGGGAACAGACCCTTGCGGTAAGATCACTAAGGGATTATTTCACATCCGATGTCAATGAAATCCTGATCGACAATCCTGAAATTTACAAAGAAGTGCTTGACTTTATGGATGTCATTGCTCCAAAACAAAAAAGAATCGTCAAGCTTTTTACAGGTGAAAAGCCTATATTCACCAAATACCAGGTTGAAGATCAGATTGCATCCATTTATAAAAAAGAAGTTGCACTCAAATCCGGGGGCTTCATTGTTATTGAACAAACCGAAGCCCTGGTGTCCATTGATGTGAATTCAGGAAAATCCACAAAAAAGAAGAATATTGAAGAAACCGCTTTTCATACCAATTTTGAAGCATGCGAGGAAGTTGCAAGGCAATTGCGACTCAGGGATCTGGGTGGGTTGATCATCATTGATTTCATAGACATGAAAGATTCCCGGCACAAAGCGGAAATTACCAAAACACTTAAAAAACATCTGAAAGCCGATAAGGCCAAAACAAAAGTGGGTGGCATCACTTCTTTTGGCCTGCTTGAAATGTCCAGGCAGCGTATCCGTCATTCCATTACATTCGGAAGTTATGAAACATGCCGGCATTGTAACGGCAGGGGGCAAATACCATCGGTGGAAACCCAGGGTCTTGCTTTTTTAAGACAGCTCAATCTAAAAACATTGAAACCGGAAATAAAAGAAGTATCAGGGCAGGTACCTGTTGAAGTGGCTGGTTATCTGTTAAACCGGAAAAGGCATGAACTGTCTGAAATAGAAGAAAAAAGAAATGTATTTATCACCATTGAAGGGGATCAGACCATGGTATCAGGGGAAAACAGAATCATCATCATACCCCGGAAACCGTTTGAAGACCCTTCTTGACATAAATCATTGTATTGTGTATCTGAAACAATTTCAATCATCATTAGAAAGGAGAATGTATGCTCCTGAAAAAGAATGAAACGAAAAAGAAGAGATTAACATTTGTAATTGTTTTGTCCGGACTGATGATATTAGGTCTTTTGTTTTTTGGAACACCTTTGAAAATGGATCAAACTTTTAAAAAAAAGAATGACACCGCTGAAAAAAAACCGATTGAAATTGATAAAACGATTCCTTCTGCAGATGACGGAATTGTTCAGGGTAAAATTGTTATGCTGCCAAGCATAGACTACCAGAACCTTGAGAAAGATAAAGATTTGAAGGAACTCATGGAATCACGCAAGGATAGCCTTGGAATCAAAAAAAGCCTTGATATGATAGTTCATTCCGATGAGAGCATGAAAATTGGTGATGTCAAGATATCCATGAGAGATATCCTGGAAAAAGCCTTTGTAAAAGAAGGGGCAGTTTTTGAAGAAAAGATTGAAGCGTCAGGAGCCGTTACTCCTCCCCGGATCAAAGTATATGGTATTTATGTGGTTCAGCCTGGAGATAATATCTGGAATATTCATTTTCATATTTTAAAAGAATATTACCAGTCCCGGGGAATCAATATTTCCCCAATTGCCGATGAACCCATGAACCAGGGGCAGAGTTCCGGGATCGGAAAAATTCTGAAATTCTCTGAAACTATGGTGATCATCTATAATCTTCTTGAAAAAAAAGTAGATGCGGATATCAATCTTCTCAAACCGCTGAGCAAGATAATCGTGTATAACATGGATGAAGTTTTTTCACTTCTTCATGGTATTAATTTTGATAAAATAAACAGCATCCAGTTTGATGGCAAAACAATATGGATTCCGGCAAAAAAACTATAAATTTTATTACCCAATTAATGGAGGAATTATTTTTATGAACATCGCATATGCAATGGGCCAGACAGCCGGTCAGGCAAGCCCTGCCGGCGGACTCGCAGGTTTTTTACCTATAATTATCTTGTTTGCAATTTTTTATTTTCTTTTGATCAGACCCCAGCAGAAAAAAGCCAAAGAGCACAGAGAAATGATTGCTAACCTAAAAAAGGGCGCCAGGGTTCTCACAGCGGCGGGTATTTATGGAACCATCCAAACCCTTGATGAATCAAGCATTGGTCTTGAAATCGCTGAGAAAGTAAAAATCAAAATTTCCAGGACCAGTGTTGCTGCGGTCGTCTCAGAAAATGATTCAGTTCAGAAGGAAGATAAAAAGAAATAATACACCCATTAGGAGCAAAGAGATTGAAACCGTTTACCTTTAAAATCATATTAAGTA
>Ga0156388_1091_pt1 | contig 11539 bp, 10 predicted proteins | sample RifOxyA3_FD_108032 | JGI IMG/M metagenome (GOLD analysis project Ga0156388, IMG submission 108032) | Desulfobacterales bacterium RIFOXYA12_FULL_46_15
TGGTTCAATCCAGGCATTGCCGATGAAAAAATCGTTTCTGCCGATCCTGAACGGCTGGTGCTGAATATTACGCAAACCCCCTTCAACAGCCAGGCTGTGACCTGGCGGACCAGAATTTCCGGCACTTCCCCGAGGGCTGAAATCCTCCCGGTATTAGATCTGCTGAATCCGGACAAAACACCAAAGACATTCCCGGCCGTCTCCTCAAAACTATCCCTGGATAATCAAATCAAGGTTTTCCAGCATTCCGTCATGTTCAACGGATTGGCGCCGGATGTGACCTATGCTTACCGGGTGGGGGATGACACGGCATGGAGCGAATGGAACCAGTTCAAAACCGCTTCTGACAAAGCCGCACCCTTCACCTTTCTTTATTTCGGAGATATCCAGAAAGATATTTTTTCCATCTGTTCCCAAGTTTTCCGGGCCGCCTTTCAAAAAGAACCGGAAGCAAGGTTATGGCTCTTTGCCGGTGATATGGTGGACAATGGACTGGATGACCGGGAATGGAATGAATTTTTTTTTGCCTTAAACTTTATCCCCCGGACCATGCCCCTGGCCCTTGCTCCGGACAATCATGAATACCCGAGCTGGCAGGCGACCGAACCGGGTTCCCCCCGGATCATCTCCCCGTTGTGGCGACCCCAGTTCACCTTTCCCGAAAACGGTCCCAAAGGTCTTGAAGAATTGGTTTATACATTTAATTATCAGGGTGTGTGTTTTATCATCCTGAACGGTGTTGAAAACATCCCTGTCCAGGCGGCCTGGCTGGAGGAGCTATTGGTAAAAAACCGTCAGCCCTGGATTGTTGTTGCCATGCATCACCCCATATATTCCGTTTTTCCAAAAAGGAACAACACGGAATTGCAGGATGTTTTCGTTCCCCTTTTCGACCGGTTTTCTGTGGACCTTGTCCTGCAGGGGCATCATCACAGCTATGCCCGGACCAAAAAGCTGAAAAACCATGAGCCGGTGCCGGACAAAGAAAAAGGGACCGTGTATGTCATCTCCAACAGCGGCCCCAAATATTATCCGGCCAGCAACCGGTATGATCATCTCATGGGCAAAGCCATGACCAACGGCATATGGTTCCAGTCCGTCCGGATTGAAAATCATACCTTGCAGTATACAGCCTACAATATGATCAAAGAGGCGGTTGACACCTTTACCATACAAAAATAATCGCGTCCCGCTATTTTTTTATCTTTAATTTGAGCGTTTGTTCGTTACCGATAATATCTTTACGGTGGCTGACTTTAACGACCCAAACTGTTATTTCTTCGTCTTGAATTGAATAAACGATGCGATAACTGCCTTGACGAATGCGATAACGTTCTTGGCCGCTTAATTTTTGAGATCCGGAAAGTCTGGGGTTTTCTGAAAAAGTCTCAATTTTTTCAGAAATTTGTCATCACAAACATATTGAAATTAAATCTGATTTTGAAAAGGGATAGATGTTAATTTTGATGTTGGATAGCTTGGTCTATCATGTCTGTAACGAATTTGTTAAGACTTTTGCCCTCAGCAGCTGCTTTGGCAACAATCTCAGCATGCAATTCCGGAGATACTCTTAAATTGAATTTTCCTGAATATTGTTTATGAGGATTGATTCCTTCCTCTTTGCACATATCCAAGAATACTTTTAATGAGATTTTTCCTTCATTTCGAAGTTCGGTAGTATTAGTGGCGTAAAAATCAGCACCACCATTTAAACCAACAAATTCACCACGGAACATATCAACCAATGGATCATAATTTATAATTGCTTTGTAACCCTCAATTTCCATTATATTCATCATGGCTTCACTCCATATCAGGCTATTTTATATTTACGCTGACAGGTCGGGCAAAAATTAACTCCAGAGTTTTTTTGTGTTTTCGTTTCACTTCTATATGGTACCAATATTTGGTATCAAGTCAATGGGAAATTGTACAATCTGTGAATATCGGGTAGGTCAGTCAGGGGCTTTACAGGGATTTGCACCCTACTAGTCCCAAAATAAGCGCATTTCCATAAAAAAAAGGCTTGTGAGCAATTGCCCGGCTGAGGTAATACTTCCAGCCACAGACGGTACCCTGAGGACGTACGAACCCTCCAATTTACTGTAACGTTTAAATTTCATGCGGATGATGGAAAAGACCCAGAGGGCAAAGAACTAGTGGCGGTCAACCGCCACTCCCAATGTATTGTTATCATTAATTAAACTTATCACCGTCAAAAGTTTGACCCTGAAAAAATATCGATACTGATCCAAATCATAGAGTTTTGACGGCTAAGATTCCCCGGCTTTTTTCTATTCTATGGCAATGCCTGCCCGGTACCCGCTGTGGACGGCATCAAGGGCTGTGGCCACTTTTTTTGCATCACCGATGATATCACAGGTAATGCCGGTTTTTTTGATCCCGGCAGACAGACCTGTGTTTGATTTTGACCCGGCCGCCACCACAATGGTATCGGCTATAATCTGTTGAACCTGTCCATCCTGTTCAACCTCGAGCCCATCCGGGACTATTTGAATCACCTTTGTTTTTGAAAGGGTCTTAATGCCGAACCGGCTGAGATCCTGCATCATTCCCCATTTCGTGGATTTGCCGATATCCTTGCCGATTTTATCCAGCATTTCGATGAGAAGAATGGTCTTGCTGCCTTTTGTTGCCATTTCATAAAGGGTTTCAAAGCTTTCCGCCCGGTTCACCAGCAGAAATTTCACCATAGCCGCAGACAGGGTTCCTTTTTCAGAGAGGAAGAGAGCTGTCTCGACCCCGACGGCACCGCCGCCGATAATGGCCACCCGGGTGCCGGTAACCACCTTGTTTTCAAGCACATCCGAGGCACTGACCACATGGGGCAGGTCCATACCCGGAAGTTCCGGAATAAAAGGGGATGAACCGGTTGCAAGGATGATATGATCGGGTTTTTCCGCCTGAACCAGTGCTTCATCCACAGACTGATTCAAGAAAACCGGAATATTGCGCAATCTCACCTGACGGGCCAGATCCCCGGCAAATTGGGCAAATTCTTCTCTGCCCGGAGGAGCGGCAGCCAGAAAGAGCTGACCGCCCAGGCAGCCTGTTTTTTCATAGAGGCTCACACTGTGGCCTTTATCATGGGCTGCAAGGGCTGCGGTCATGCCTGCCGCGCCGCCGCCGATGACCATCACCTTTTTCGGATGAGCGGTCCTGCTCTCCCTGATCCGGTTTTCATACCCGGCCAGGGGATTGCACAGGCATTCCACATGTTTGAGCTTGAACAGGTTGTCAAAACATCCCTGGGCACACCCGATGCAGTGGACAATCTCATTTTCACGACCCTGTCTTGCTTTTTCAGGCAGCATGGGATCGGCAATCAGGCTGCGGCCCATGGCCACCATATCGCACATGGCATTACCGATCAGCTCACGGGCCGTTTCCGGGTCATTTATGCGATGGCTTGCAATGACCGGGATACTGACTTTTTCCCGGATTCCCCTGGCCAGATAGGCAAAGGTGCCCCTGGGGACACAGGTAACAATCTGGGGAACCCGCGCTTCATGCCATCCCACATTGATGCATAAGGCATCGGCAAGCCCGGACGCCATGACCACGGCATATTCCTTAAGTTCCTGCCGGGAATTTCCGCCTGGCATGAAATCATTTCCATTCATCCGCACGATAAGGGGGAATTGTTTGCCCACGGCTTCCCGGACCGCTTCCATGACCTCTATGCCGAACCGCATCCGGTTTTTAAAACTGCCGCCGTATTCATCGGTTCTCTGGTTGGTCAAAGGAGAAAGGAACTCACTGATTAAATACCCGGTGCCACTCAGCACTTCCACGGCATCAAACCCGGCTTTTTTAGCCCTGGCAGCAGCAGAGGCAAAGGCATTGACAGTTTCATGAATCTCTTCAGCCGTCATTTCCTTCGGAGTTTCACCGGTCATGCGGGAGGCAACGGCAGAAGGCGCCACCGGCTGTTTTCCATTGGTAAAAAATGAATAATTATACCGGCCTGCATGGTTGATCTGGAGGCAGGCCGTTGATCCTGCTGCCTGAATGGCAGCGGCCAGTTTTTGGAGCCCGGGAATGAACCTATCGTCATGGGCCCCGATATTCTGTGTGTTTCCCGACAGCTCATCCACTGTGGCAAAACCGGCACAGATCAGGCCTGCACCGCCTTTTGCCCTTAAAGCGTAGAAGTCAACAATCTGGTCCGTGACTTCGAAATCATGGGCCATCCCAAGATGCATGGCAGGAAGGTAAATTCTGTTTTTGACAATTAATCCGTTCAGGGTGATGGGTTGGAACAGTATATCTTTCATTTGATTCTCCAGTATCGTAAATAAATATCCTTATCTCTAATCCTTGAATATCTGTTTTTTGTCAAGCGTGAGATGGAAGAGAACATTTATATTACGGATTTTCTTAAAGTCTTTTTGGGGTTAATCCCTTAAAAAAACCCTTTATCCCCTTTTTTTGTCCATTCGTCTCAGAGGATTTGAAGCCTTCCTCATTTTTGCCGTATTATCCTTTTAACATATCATACCCTATTTAACAGGAGGAAGAATGAGACTCATAGAGCTTCAAGGCATAAACAAGCAGTATTACCTGGGCCAAACCCCCATGACAGCCCTGAGCGACATCACCATAAGTTTTGATAAAGGAGAGTTCACAGCGGTCTTAGGGCCTTCCGGATCAGGTAAAACCACACTTTTGAACCTCATCGGCACCATTGATGAACCCAGCTCCGGAAAAATCCTGATTAATGGGGATGATGTTTCAAAAATGACCGACAATCAGAAATCCGAATACAGAAACAACCGGATCGGGTTTATTTTTCAGAATTTCAACCTCATACCGGTGTTGAATGCGGTTGAAAACGTCATGCTGCCCTTGCAGATCAGAAATGAGAAAACTCAGGTTGCCAGGGAAAAAGCCATGGAACGGTTAAACCAGGTAGGGCTGGAACACCTTGCCTTGAACCGGCCGGATATGATGTCCGGGGGACAGCGTCAGAGGGTGGCCATTGCAAGGGCCCTGGTAACGGACCCGGAAGTGGTGATTGCAGACGAACCCACCGCCAACCTTGACCTTGCCACTTCCATCAGCATCATGGAAATCATGCAGAAGCTCAACAGAACCGAAGGCGCGACTTTTTTGTTTTCCACCCATGACCAGAGGCTGCTGGACCGGATGAACCGGCTTGTCAGGCTTGAAGACGGGCGTATCGCAGATGCGCCTGAGAATTAAAGGAGAAAAAATGAATCAGCTCATCCATTTTCTAAAACTGGCTTTCAGGAATATTTTAAAAAGCAGGAGACGAACCTTTGTCACCCTCATGGCGGTCGGATTCGGATTTGCATCCATTGCCCTGTTCCAGGGGTATATCCACAGCATTTATGAAGGCCTCAGGGCATCGGCCATCCACGGGTCCGGCATCGGGCATCTGACCTTATATGCAAAAGGATGGGAAGCCCACGGCAAATCCGACCCGGAAGCTTATATGATCACTGGCGAAGATATTGAAAAAATCACCCGTCTGGCCCGTCAAAACACGCATGTCACCCTGGTAAGCCCGAGGCTTTCCATATCGGGCCTGGTATCCAACGGAAAAACTTCCACCATTTTTATTGCATCAGGGGTAATCCCGGATCATGAAAAAAAGATCAAAGGTGAATTCTATGATTATCAGCCTATCAACGGCAAGCCCCTGGATTCAGCCGACGAAGCTTCTGTTGAAATGGCCGACGGTCTTGCCGGCCAGCTTGAACTTTTTGCCGGTCAGGACGGGGTTGTGATGGGGGCAACACTGAGCGGCCAGATGAATGCCATGGATATACATATCAACGGGACTTATAATACAGGAATTGCCGATACAAACGATAAATTCATCAAAGTCCCGTTTTCCTTTGCCCAGTCCTTTTATGACACAAAAAAAGCCGACAGCATTGTTCTTCTCCTGGATCACTGGCAGAATACCGATCTTGTCAGGGAGCAGTTATCCTATACGCTTTCTTCCAGCAATCTATCAGTGGAATTTAAAACCTGGAAAGAATTGTCCCTGTTTTATAAGAGCGTCAGGAACATGTTTGACATGATTTTCCTGTTCATTTTTACCATTGTTTTCATCATTGTGATCATGAGCACCACCAATACCATGGGCATGGCCGTGATTGAACGAACCAGGGAAATAGGGACCTTAAGGGCACTCGGGTTAAAACGAAGGGGCATCAGTTTTCTTTTTGCCGCAGAAGGCGGGCTTCTGGGTCTTGGCGGATGTCTTTTCGGGCTTTGCCTCCACACCCTTGTCTGGGCAGTGATCCGCTATACCGAGCCCTCTTATACACCGCCCGGCAATTCCTCACCGGTTCCCCTGACAGTGGATTTTCTGCCCCAGAGCCTGGCCGTGCTCATCCTTTTCATGACCGGGCTTGCTCTTCTCAGCGCTATTCTTCCGGCAAGACGGGCTGCCCGTCAGAATGTGGTTCAATCCCTGACCCATGTATAAAAAAATTAAAAAAAAGGAGACCTTTTCATGAACCCCCTGAAAATATTTTTATTGACCCTGTTGATTCTTTTTCACGCAACAGCAGCAATGGCCGGCGCCTCATCCGGTAGCCCCATGGATATGGAAAAGGCCACTGCCCTGCTGAAAGAATCCGATCTTTCCCGCGGCAACAGTTCCGGCCTGGAATGGGATATCGATATTGAAAGCCGGACCGAAGGGCAGACAGAAGCCAACTCGCTGACTGTGCTGGTAAAGGAAACCAATTGCCTGGCCGTTTACCAGACCCCTTCCAATGTAAAAGGAAGAAAGCTTCTCATGAAAGACCGGAATATGTGGTTCATCAAACCCGGCCTTTCCAAACCCGTTCCGATCTCGCCCCGGCAGAAACTCCTGGGCGGTGCTTCCAACGGGGATATTGCCTCGACCAATTATGCCGGGGACTATACCATTGAAAATTTTGCACAAGCTCTTTTGGACCAGGAGCCCTGTGTGGTCTATGATTTAAAGGCAAACAATAAAAACGTGACCTATGACCGAATCCGGTACTGGGTATCTGAAAAGACAAAAACAGGGCTTAAGGCGGAATTTTTCACCCTGTCCGGGAAAATGTTCAAAACCGCTGTGTTTGAATATGATCATGAAATTTTTCTGAACGGACAAAAGAGGCCCTTTGTGTCCAAAATGACCATTTCCGGGGCTGTGGTGGAAACAGAGAAAACCGTTATGGCCTACAGCAATATCAGGATCAGGGAAATCAGCCCGTCAGCTTTTAACCTGGATCTTCTGGTGAAATAAAAAAAGGATGGGTGCCATGATATCCGCACTGAAACTCCAGGCCCTTGTTTTGGGTGTGTTTTCCTTCTTTTTTCTCACAATCCTGCCCCAGGTTTTCGGGATGGAAGGGCTGAGCTTTGAATTCAAGGCCACGGCCCTTGCAGGGATCAACGGTCTTTCCGGCAATTCTGTCCTGAATCCCGGCAATAGGTTTGCACGGCTCCCGGATCAGGAATCCAATATCACCCTGAAGCCGGATATGTCATTCGCCTGTGAGGATTGGCTCTTTTATGCAAAGCCGCGGCTTGAAGTGTCGATGGAAAATTATGAAATCAATGGAGAGTCAGATGATGTGTTTGATAAGAATGCCGACATCCCTGAATTTATGGTTCGCAGGAAATTAACGGAAAGCCTTTTTGTCTCCTATGGCCGGGAAAATCTGCAATGGGGCCCCGGGTTTTTGTATTCCCCATCCAATCCATTTTTCAATGATAACGGGAAAAAAAGCCTGGTTCAGGATCTTGACGGCAAAGGTATGTTAAAACTCATCATGGTCCATGATGAAGCATTTGCTGCGTCCCTGATCTATAACACGGACAAGGGCACCTTTAATGAACCTGATTTTGAAAAAACCCTGGCCATGAAAATCGATTATTCCGGAGACACCGGGTATGCTTCCCTGGTTATTTCCCATACGGATCACGGAAAATCAAAACTGGGCGGTTTTGCAGGCACCACCCTGACCGATGCCCTTATCGTCTATGGGGAGACAAGTATTCAAAAAGAAACGGAAACCCTGTATCCGGCTGCTGTCCCCGGACCCCTGACCCGGGACATGACGGCCCTGAAAAATAACGGTGATCTTTATGCTGTCCTCCTTCTCGGGGCAACCTATACCCTGGAATCCGGGGACAGCCTTTGTCTTGAATATCTCTATTATGGAGACGGGCTTGATTTTCTCCGGCAGAATTATATCATGCTGCAATACCTGATCGATGATGTCATGGGCAGCATCGATCTTGTATCCAGGGCTACGGTTTGCCTTGACGACGGGTCCTCCCGGCTTTATGCGGCCCTGTCCCGCGAGCTTAATGACCATATGGAATTGAAGCTTGGCTGGATGGTCAACACCGGAGGGACGGATGATTCCTTCAGGACCTATCTGGATTACCAGGTCCAGGCGGCCCTGGAATATACATATTGATTGAAAGAATATCAAAACCATGACAGGATATATTCCCATGTCAATCTATGAATACAGAAAACTCACACTCGGGCATGTATTAAAGGATATCCTTTTAACAAGCATTTGCAGCATCCTGATTGCCGTGGTTTTCATGCTGGTGACCTCAGTTGAGGTTACATTGGAAATTTATCTCAGATATTTTCTCATCGCCCAATGCATCGGACTTTCCATCTGCATTCCCTGTACCTTTGCCTTTCATATCCTGAAACCTGCCAAAGCCGCTTCCCAGCTTATCCTGCTAACGGTATGCGTTCTTTTTGGCGCCCTTTTCGGCAGTTATCTCGCCGGCCGGCTGATCCATCATCAATTTGCCGCCTACCAAGGCCAGATTCCGCTCCAGATGCTTCTTGTGGCCATCATCCTCGGGTTTGTCATCTCCTTTGGATTTGTCATCTATGAAAAATATCTTGCATTCAAATTTTCAGCCAGCGAGGAAAAATTCAAACGCACGGTTCTTGAAAAGGAAAAGCTCAATGCCGATTTAAAGCTTCTCCAGGCCCAGGTGGAACCCCATTTCCTCTTCAATACCCTTTCCAATATCTTAAGTCTTCTGGAACACGAACCTGAAACCGGTAAAAAAATGCTGGAGAATCTGACCCAATACCTCCGCACCTCCCTGATCCAGTCGAGAAAACCTGCCAACCGCCTTGGTGATGAAATAGACATGATCCAAACCTATCTGGATATTTATCAGATCCGGATGGGGAAGCGGCTCTCCTATGAAATACAGGTCCAGGAAAATGTCCGGGACCTTGAAATCCCGCCCATGGTTCTCCAGCCACTGGTGGAAAACGCCATCAAACACGGGCTTGAGCCGAAAATCCAGGGAGGGAAAATCACCATCAGGGCCGGTCTTGAAAATAATGTCCTGACCCTGGAAATTGCAGATACCGGCATGGGAATAACGGAAAAATCAGACATTGGAATCGGAACGGGAAATATCCAAAAACGGCTTGCCTCCCTTTTTGGCGACAGGGCAAGCCTCTCTTTTGAAGACATGACCCCGGCAGGCCTCAAAGCCATTGTGGAGATACCTTGTGAAAAATATCACAGCCATCATAGCAGATGATGAAACAGAACTCAGACGGCATCTCATCCGGCTGTTAAACCGGCTCTGGCCCGATCTGGTCATTGCCGGGGAATCGGAAAACGGCCCTGAAACCCTGGCGCTTTTTCATTCCCTGTCCCCGGATATTGTGTTCCTGGATATCAATATGCCCGGACTGTCCGGACTGGAAGTGGCAAAGCGGATCTCGGGACGGTGCACCGTCATCTTTATCACAGCCTATGATCAGTACGCTGTGGAAGCCTTTGAAAGAGAAGCCCTGGATTATATCCTGAAACCCGTGCAAAAAGACAGGCTCGCTGCAAGCCTTGACCGGTGCAGGAAAAGATTTGCAGAACCAAATGCAGAATTTCAGGATTTAGCCCCTTTGCTGAAACTTCTTGAAAAAAAACTGGCCAGGGAAAAAACATCCCCCTTTCTCCAGTGGATTCGTGCCCAGCACGGGGATAATATCCGCCTGATCCCGGCAGAGGATGTCCTTTTATTCAAAGCCGAAGACAAATATACCCTTGTGATCACTGCCAAGAATGAATCTTTGATCCGAAAAACCATCAAAGAACTGGAAGATGAGCTGGACCCGGACAAATTCTGGAAAATCCACCGGGGTACCATTGTCAATGCGGCCTCCATCCTGAAAATCAGCCGGTCCGTAACCGGCCGTTATGTCATCCGGTTAGCCGGGTATGACGAACCCGTGATGGTATCCAGATCCTTTTCCCATTTGTTCAGACAGATGTGATTTTGAAAAAAAATAACTAACCGGACAGGCAATATATTGAGAACCTGAAAAATAAAATCGAGTTTGGCAGGATATGGCTGCAAGGCTGCTCAGAATTTTTAAGCGTTACACTATTTTGACACCAATTGCAGGGTATTTGGCCTGGTTATTTTAAATTCGGAATTTAAAATTGACATTACGGTAATACTGCATTACACGTATACCATAAGGTAATTAAAAAGGAACTTCAACATGGATATCGTATCAGACAACAAACTCGTGACAAGCAAGCTTACCACAAAGAGCCAGGCCACTATCCCTGAAAAAATAAGAAAAGTGTTGGGACTACATCCCGGCGACTCGGTCACATTTGAAATTTTTGAATCAGACAATCATAAGAAGGTCATGATCCGTAAAGCCACACAAATAGATGTTGAGTTTGCAAGAGCCGTTGAGGGTACACTTTCCGAATGGTTGTCAACCAATGACGAAGAGGCTTATAGTGAATTATAAGATTTTTGATGTTGTCGTCGTCCCGTTTCCTTTTACAGATCAGAATACCGAAAAAAGAAGACCGGCGCTGGTATTGTCCGATCACAAAAATTTTAATGATATTACCGAAAACTGTGTACTGGCCATGATCACCAGTGCAAAAAATCCTGACTGGCCGCTTGACGCCCCGATAAGCAGCATAAAGGAAGCAGGACTTCCGGCTCCTTCAAAGGTTCGAATGAAACTTTTTACTTTAGACAGCCGTCTTATTGTAAAAAAAATAGGAGATCTCTCTTTGAAGGATCAGAAAGCTGTAAAAATAAGCCTTCAAAAATTGATGCTTCTTTAATACGCCGGAGCGCCCCACTGGATATAACATCTGTGAAAAAAGCCTGAGACAGTGTATCCAGCATCGAAATATTAAGGAATCAGATTACAAATACGTAATTGAGCGATTGAATTCTTGGTGGGGCGGCATAGGAAGATAACAGCCGGGCCGTTCAATAAGATCGGCCTTTAGAAATGCTTGAGCCGTGTGGCTGGAAACTGCCACGCACGGTTCTTAAACTGACATTCCGCACCCTGTTTTTATAAATAGCTGTAATTTTAATATTTCATTATTCTGTCATTATTTTATTGGCTTATCTAAATATTATTATTGTTGAATGAAATTTATTTATTAAATTTGATTTATCTTAGACTTTTCTATAAATTTTACTTATGATCTGCCTCAATAATAAACAAAAGCATTGAGGCAAC
>Ga0156388_1092_pt1 | contig 11522 bp, 6 predicted proteins | sample RifOxyA3_FD_108032 | JGI IMG/M metagenome (GOLD analysis project Ga0156388, IMG submission 108032) | Desulfobacterales bacterium RIFOXYA12_FULL_46_15
AAAGGCATCCCCTTCCCTGACACCCACTGAAGATTCGTTGATCCAGTGCTTGATGATATATTTAACCGGTATCTGGCCCAGGACCGCATGGAACCAGATACCGGTTGCAACCACGGACAGATCTCCAAGGCCGGTGTATACCCCAAAGGCAACATCCCCCCAGCGCATCCCTGATGATGCACCCAGTTTCATGGTGGTTTCCTTGCCTTCCTGGGCGATCATATTCATCTTGTGCTGAAAAATTTCAAAATCCACATCGCTGATGCCGTCCTGTGCAGTTGATTCTTCAGACGTCATGGGTTCTGGTTTGAGACGCTGAACAACTTCCTCATCCCTGCCGTATGTCATACCCTTCATGATGATTCTCCTTGATTTAATAAACGATAGTCAAACCTAAACCTGTTCTAAAACTGCATTGTGGAAAATATCCAGGCTGAATCTCCATCCCGGTTCAATCACATAGGTGGTTTCCATGGCCTCAACAAGGGCCGGACCCTCTATCCGGTTGCCGGCCTTTAGCTCTGAAAAAGCAAAAACAGAGGTGTCCCTGAAGTCTTGCGTGTCACTCCAGTAAGCCTTTCTGTAGGGAAGACGGGCAGATTCCGCGGGCGTCCGGCCACCTGGTTCAAACTGTCTCATCCCGGGAACGGGAATTTCCACATAGGCGGTAAGAAAGAAACATTCCACATTAATCCCGCCCATTGGAAAGGTTGCTTCTGGTGTATAAACGGCTGCATATTGTTCTGTAAATTTATCGCAGATATCCTTAAAATCCGCAGGGGTCCCTATATTCAGATGGGGGGAGATGATCCGGGTAAGATTGTACTGCATGCCATACCGCATATCCAGTTCCAGCCGGAACCGAATCTTGTCCTTTTCAAACCCTTCAAGCTTTAAATCCCGGACTGCATGGTCTGTGAGTGTGTTGATCACCTCATTAAACCCGTCGATATCCTCACAATAGGATTGTGTGTTCCACTGAAAAACCTTGAAAGTCCTGGACTTTTCCCAGACTTGCTGGCAATTTACGGTGGACGCGCCAAATGCACCGAAAATGGGCGAGAAAGAGGGAACAATAACTTTTTTAACCTGTAAATAGGGCGCAAATCCGCAGGCATGGGTTGCACCGGCCCCGCCACAGGCAAACAGGACAAAATCCCGTGGATCGTGCCCTTTGAGGGATACTTCGTTAAAGACCTCCTGTCCCATTTTTGCATCCACAATCCTGCGGATACGGATGGCGGCTTCAATGGTGCTGATGCCCATGGGACCGGCAATATAATGATCAATGGCCTGCCGGCTCAAGTCCGGATCCAGCAGCATTTTTCCGCCCAGATAATTGTCCGGGTTCAGATACCCCAGAACCAGATCGGCATCGGTTACCGTGGGTTCCTTTCCACCCTGGTCGTAACAGGCAGGTCCGGGCATGGACCCGGCAGACCGGGGTCCGACTTCCAGGCTGTTTTCCATGAGACGGTTCACCCAGGCAATGGAACCGCCCCCGGCCCCGATGGATTTGATTTCAATGGCCGGGATATTGGTCCTCCAGCGGTCGATGACCGGAATGAAATCATAGGTTTTCAGCCGGCCGCCGGTAATAACCCCGATATCAAAAGAAGTCCCGCCCATATCTGAAAAAATGATATTGCCGGCATGATATTCCTTCCCCATGGTCAGGGCCCCGTGAAGCCCTGCCACCGGACCTGCATTATGGGTTAACACTGCCCTTGTGCGGGATACTTTTTTCATTCCGCCTGTGTTATGGACCAGAACCAGGGGTTTTTTATATCCATTCTCCCTGAGTTCAACCCCCAGCTTGTTCAATTCATCAGCCATGACGCCATGGATGTATGCATTGACCGTGGTAGTGATAAATCTCGTATATTCAGCGGATTTGGGGGATACGTCGCTGGACAGGGTGACGGGCATGGAACCCAGGAAATCCTCGGGATATTCCTCTTCAATAATGGTCTTGATCATCTGTTCATGCTCAGGATTCATAAAAGACCACAAGAGGCAGACCACAAATCCCATGGCCCCCCTGTCTACAAGAATCTGAAGCTTTTCTAAAATTTTTTCTTTATTCAACGGACAGATCACATTGCCGAAAGAGTCAACCCGTTCACGGACCCCCACAATCATATCCCGCGATATCAGGGGCAATGGTTTTTGTATGCGTGACATGTCCTTGTTGACTGTTGAAGATAACCCGTCTGCCCAGCTTCTGCCACGCCCCAGGAAAATGGTATCCTCGAACCCGGCCGTGGTTATCATGCCCAGTTTGGGACCTGTCCGTTCAATCAGCGCATTGGTCCCGATGGTGGTGCTGTACCGGACGGAATCCGTATTATTCAAAAATTGTGTCAGTGACAGACCCTTTATCCGGGCAAGATCCCTGATCCCTTTTAAAAAGCCCACAGAAAGGTCATAATGGGTGGTTGGAGACTTGGCCAGAAGGGTTGTCCCGTCATCCTGGCCGACATAAAAATCAGTAAACGTGCCTCCGATATCGACATTTACAGTCATAGTCATAGGATATCTCCTTTTAAGATTAAATTTGAAATTTCATTCACCAGCGCATGGAGGGTTTCAAGGTTGTTTTCGCGGGTCACGGGCCCCATGCTGGTAAAAAAGACCCCGTGCCCGGGCTTGTCACGGTAAAGTGCCGCCCCCTGGCACAAGATCTCTTTGGCTGTTTCAAGATCATCAAGGGGAAGCCCGATGCCAAGCCCCAGGGTTCCCCTGCCCAGATCCCACACCGTGGACGGCATAAGGGGATGTTGATCTGCACAAGGACCTGCAATATACATGTCCATATTCAGACTTGAAACCGAGTGGATACTGTCTGACCGGTAATCCTGCAGGTACAGGCCCACGGGGATATTGTAATAATTTGCAATATTTTTCAGGGTATTATAGATACGGCGGTGTTGAACGCCTATTCCTGTCAGGGTCAGTGCTTCCCCTTCCATAAACATGAGAACATCGGGCCGGGTTTCGCAATACGCCTTTGTCATCCGGACAAGCAAAGGTTTGATACCGTCCATATGTTTCTGACTTGGCGCTTTGCCGAAAAGCTGTTCTGCCAGGGTATAGGGGCCGGTTAACGCAGAAATGCAGGCCATGTCCTTTTGGCAGATTTGAAACAGCCGTTTTGTCACCTCAAGACCCAGTTGCATCGGCCGGCTTTGGTCCGGGGTCTCGTCCGGGCTTCCCTGCAACGGCAGGACCACGGGCCTGTCTTCCCTCCATTCCATCCTGCAGCCGCAGGCCCGGGCTGCAAGACTTGCGTCCAAACCAGCCACCACACCATCAAACCCGAACAACCGGGTGGCTTTTTCAAGGCTGTTGGCCCATAGGGCCGGGTCTGCAGTCAGGGTTTCCATGGGTCTGTCTTCAATTCTTGACAAAAGCCCCCGGATAAAGGGGATAAAAACCGGCCGGAAGAGAGGTGATTGATTCAAAAAAAGTTTAAACCGCTCCCTGCCTGATTCCATTTTACTCCTCCTGCCGTTTCTGCAAGGCATCAATATCCAGTTGGATATCATGGGTAATCGGATGCCCAGGGGGAAGGTATTCGTTTTCAATCATGGTGCCGCATTTTGGACAGTAAAATTCCAGAAGACGGCAATAGTCCGGATCAGGGCAGAAACTGTATGCCTTGCCCTTTATCATTGCCGGATGAATATCTTCCAAAGGCTTTTCCGCCACCAGGCATCCTTTTTTATAATTTTCGCGGGCGTCCATGAGCATCTGCCCGCACCGCCGGCAAACCCATTTTTCTTGCTTTAAATCGATTTCCAGGTATTCTGTGATCCGGATGTTCATGATGATGACACCTCCTCTAAAATTATATTATTGTATTCATCCACAGTTAAGGCCCAGTCCGGCGGGATAAAAAGACTGGTCTGATCGGATTCCACCAGGCCCGGTCCTGTCAGGCTGTGGCCGTTTGTAATCAGGGATCTGTCATAAACCGGCAATTCCATTGCTTTATTTCCCGTTTCCAGAAATACATTCCGGCTGCCTTTTTTTGCATGGCCTACATCCCGGGAAGCTTCCGGAACTTTTTTGATCATATAATGGGGGACTTTTGCCGCGGCTTTGAGACTTGCCATGGTAATGACCATATTGGGGGCATTGACGGCAGCAGATGGATTTAAAAATGTTCCGGCTTTTTGCAGGGTCTGTGCAGTTTTATCAGAATCATTATAAAAATGATAATCCACATCAAATTTAACCTCATGGTTATTGTCTGCTTCTTTTACGAACAATTCCAGGCCCAGATGGACTTCTTCCATTGAAAAACCTTCTCCGCGCATATCCCGCCCGGCTTCCTTTTCCATGGCCAAAACAGCATTTTTGATCACTGTAAAGTCGCAGGCTTTAGTGAACGGCAGATCTATTCGTGAGGTATAGAAATGCCCGACATCCATTGTGGAAGAAGAAAATGCAGAAAAGATGGCGGAAAAGGGCGTAATCACTATTTTTTTCAAACCGGCAATTTTTGCAATATTACAGCAATGTGCTGCCCCGGCCCCTCCATAGATGACCAGCAAAGGCATTTCGTCTTTTCCCAGCCGGTGTTTTAACCCGGCGATTTCCGAACCCATGATCCGGTCCACTTCAGCCTTTATTTTCCAGGCAGCATCTTCCACCGATATTCCCAATGGACCGGCAATTTTACGGGCTATAACATCCCTTGCTTTCTCATAATTAAGAACCATTGATCCGCCCAGAAAATAGGCCGGGTCAAGTATTCCCAGCACAAGGTCGGCGTCTGTTACAGTGGGTTCCTGGCCGCCAAGACCGAAGCAGGCCGGGCCGGGCAGGGCACCGGCAGACTGCGGCCCTACCTTGAGCCTTCCTTCTTCCACCCGGGCAATGGAGCCGCCGCCTGCTCCCAGGGCACGGATGGCCATCATGGGCACATTGATCGGGAACCCTTCCACATCCGGCAGCAGGGTATAACTTTCCTGGTTATTATAGACAAATCCAAGATCGCAGGAGGTCCCGCCCATATCTGCAGAAATCAGTGTTTTTGCACCATACATCTGTCCGATCAGACGTGCGCCGGAAAGCCCTGCAACCGGGCCTGAATTATACGTATTGATGGCCCGGGTTTTTGCGACCCTGGCAACAGCTCCGTTGTTGTGGACGATAAACAGATTCTTAGGATAGGATTTTTGGCGCAGCGTTTCACCGGCCTTGTACAACAGCCTTGCCAGCTTGTTATGGATATAAGCATTCAGTACTGCTGCATTGATCCGTTCGGTTTTTCCCGATCTATGGGAAATATCCGAAGACAAAAATACAGGCACGGAACCTAAAAAATCGCGGGGATATTCATTTTTAATGGTTTTTTGCACCAGCCGCTCATTCACATTGTTGTGCTCGGAATTGGAAAAAGCCACCACAAGACACCGGGCACCGCGGTCAATCAGCTCCTGGGCAGCGGTCATAACCGCTGATCCATCCGGTGATATAATCCGGTTGCCGGATATATCCATTGCTTCATCAATACCAATGACCATCTCGGGAAGAATCAAAGGAGGCTTGCCATCCTGGTTATGGATCGGAGCCAGCGTTTCGCATCCTTTTGTGACCATCAGGCCGATCCTGCTTCCGTCTCTCTCAATAATGGTATTGGTGCCGATGGTATTGGAAAACCGTATAATATCGGTCTGATGCAAGAGATCATCAATCATGATACCAAAGCGTTCGGCCCCGGCTTTAATACACTCCAGAAAACAGACTGTCAGATCATGCGGTGTCGTAGGAACTTTAACCGTCTCCACCCGGTCTTTGACCACAAAAAAACCATCGGTAAAGGTTCCTCCCGTATCAATGTCTATTGTGTAGCCCATGCGTTTTCCCTCCTCTGCTGTTTTTTATTTGCCGGTAAAGCCTGCATTTCTAAGAATTCACCGGGGTTCGGATATTATGCTTTCTTTTTTGTTGCCCAGTACGCCATATAGAATAAATGAAACCACTTCTTTTGTGACGTCTTCGGCGGACAGCGGGCCTTTGGACCGATACCAGCGCAAATACCAGTTGATTGTGCCAAGAATATTGAAAGCCATTATGGTGATGCTTTTGCAATCCATATAACCTGCTTCATTCAATGCACGGAGCACATTACAATGTATTTCCAAAATATCGCGTTGAATCTGATTGTTGATTTCCTCGCCTTCAGCCGACAGATGCTCTTCATCAAGGAAAAAAATCTTGATTTCCTTTTTATAGGATCCGGACAGTTCAATATGAGTTTTAATGAGTAGTTTAAACCGGTCCAGGGGGTCCAGGTCCATTTCGGATATTTTCCGCAGCTCGTCAATAAGTCTTCTGGAAGAATGCTCCAGAATTGCCAGCAGCACTCCTTCTTTATTGCCGAAATAATGATAGATATTGGAAATGCTCATGTTCATGGCCTGTGCAATATCTCGGATGGATGTACCCTTGAATCCTTTGGCAGAAAAGAGTTTTATGGCTACCTGCAGCACTTTCTCTTTACCTTTTAGAAGGTCATGCATTAATTTTCTCCATTTTTAATATGAATCAGCCAATTACATATCGATCGTTCGATACTAAATTTTTACATATCGAATGATCGATATGCTGTCAAGTAAAAAAATGGGATCTGAATCTTTGTCATTAGAAATTTTGCATAACCCGTTTTAAGGGTGATCCCCTTATGTCCGCTGGATGGATACTTTGCTGCAAATCATATCATTTCAATACTCTCTTTTAATTTGAGGATGACCTGATCTGTCCTGAATTGAAGATCTTTCAGAAGCTCCCGGAGTTTTTTTTGATTTTTCGCTTTTCCTGCCTTACTGACCAACGTGATCTGTTCCAGCAAGAATTCTGCATCAATACTTTTTGCACCTGATTTCAGGGAATGGGCTGTCATGACGATCGTATCAAAATCTTTTTTCAGGATGGCCTTCTCTATCCTGAGCACCTCTTCCGGGAATTTTAAAATAATGGTTTTGCATATTTCATCGACGATATCCTGATTGCCGCCCATTAGTTTTAAGGCATAATCAAGGTTACAGATTGAATGGCTGATCGGTGGTGTTTCCCTTTCAGGCGGTTTTGGGTTTGAAAATTGTTCCAGGAGATCTAAAAGTTCGTCCCCTTTGATGGGTTTTGAGATATAGCCGTCCATTCCTGCAGCCATGAACCTTTCCCTGTCCCCTTTGATGGCATGGGCGGTCAGGGCGATAATGGGTATTTTTGATATGCCGGGGCGGTTATCCGCCCGGATATGGCGTGTGGCTTCGATTCCGTCCATGACTGGCATTTTGATGTCCATGAGAATAAGATCAAAATCCTGTTCCGACATCCGGTCAAGGGCTTCTTTCCCGTTGGCTGCCGTAATGACGGTGTGGCCGTATTGTTCAAGAAAGGGGACGATCAGTTTCTGGTTGACCTCAAAATCTTCTGCCAGGAGGATTTTTAAGGGAGTATAGGTTTTTTGGGGAACAGGAAAAGTGGCCAGTTGTTTTGACAATGCATCCGTTTCTTCTGAAGATGCATGTGCCAGCCGGATTTTAAAATAAAAGACACTGCCTTTCCCCTCCCGGCTTTCGACCCAGATATCGCCTTCCATCAGATGAATCAGCTGCCGGGTGATGGTCAGCCCCAGCCCTGTGCCGCCCGATTCCATGGTGCTGGACCCAGTCAACTGGGTAAAATCATTGAAAATAACCATGAGCTTGTCCCCGGGAATCCCGATGCCCGTATCCCTGATGGAGAAAAGGAGTGTGACATCGTAAGGGACCGTACTTCCATTGTTTTCATCACAGGCGTCAACATCAATGTGAATGGAACCTTGAGGCGTAAATTTAACGGCATTGCCCACCAGGTTGACCAGGATCTGGCGGAGCCGGTGGCTGTCTCCCTTCACATACCTCGGGATTGTGCCCATGGAATATGTCAGGTCAAGATTCTTTTTCTGGGCCTGGTAGGAGAACATGATCATCATTTCATTTAAAAGGCTTTCAATATCAAAGGCTTTGTTTTCTAGGACAAATTTCCCGGCTTCGATTTTTGAAAAATCAAGGATACTGTTGAGCAGGGCCAGGAGGTGATCCGATGAAATCATGACCGCATCCAGGTATTCTTTCTGGGTATCGTTCAGACCGGTTGTCAGGGCCAGCCGGGTCATACCGATGATGGCATTTAACGGGGTTCTGATTTCATGGCTCATGATGGTCAGAAATTCACTTTTGGCAAGGCTTGCATCTTCAGCCATTTTTTTTGCCTGCGTAAAGATTTTTTCAGCATGTTTCCGTTCTGAAATATCCTCAAATGAGCCCTGGATATACAGAAGATTGCCGTTTTTGTCTTTGATGCCTCTTCCGCAGATGGATACCCATACCTTGGATCCGTCTTTCCGCTTTAACCGGGTTTCAAAACCGGAAACAAAATCATTTTTCAGGATAAGATCGATAAAGATCTCCCGTTGTCCGGGTTCGACATACACCTGCCGGGACAGGTCTTTTACACTGGATAAAAAATCCATGACAGAATTATACCCCAGGAGCCTTGCCATGGACGGGTTGGCGTTGAGCACCCGGTTGTCCCTGGAAGACTGGAATATCCCCTGGACGGAATTGTTGAAAATATCCCTGTATTTTTCTTCGGATTTGATCAGTTGTTCTTCTATCTCTTTTCTTTCCCTGATTTCAAGCTGAAGCCGGCTGAGTGTCTTTTCCTGCTGAAGGCTTTTTTCCTCCAGTTCAAGGGTTCTTTCTTTTACTTTTTGCTGCAACTGATTGGAATGTTCTTTTTCTTTGATATTCAGCTTTTCCAATTCAGCAACCATGCTGTTGAAGGTCTGGGCCAGGATTCCGATTTCATCTTCGCGTTTGATCCGGATCTGCTGGGAGAGGTCTCCGTTTTTAACAGAGACGGCTGCCTTTATCAAGGTGTCCAGGGGTGAAATAAAATACCGGAAAGACAGGATGGTAAAACCGACAATGGATACCACCATAACGGCCAGGGCAAAAAAACCGAATCTGAAAATCATGGTATTGACCATGGATTTCATGGCACTCCGGGTTTCCTGGATGGATTTTAAAAGATTGGATTCAGGTACGGCAATCCCCAGCCGCCACCCGGTGGACGGCATGATATAGGAAGAAATCAGCAATTGCTGATCATTGATGATAACCCTTTTTTGCCGGGGTGCGTCGGCTGAAAGGGAATCCGTCCATAATTGCCTGACGGACGGGCTTTCAGAGTCTGTCAGCCTTAAATTGAACAAGGCGTTGTAACCCACGTCTTTTTGTTCTATTATTTTTTCAAAACCGAACAGGGCAAGGTATTCCCTTGGAAATGCAACGATTCTGCCTGTGGTGTCGACGATAAAAGAGAACATATCCTTTGTGCGCATGGGATGATCTTTTTCCGTACCGGCAAGGATTTTGTCCGTGATATTGGTCAGGGTCACATCGACTCCTGTGGCACCGATAAATTCTTTGGCCGCATTGTAAACCGGCGTCACGGCAGTAGTCATCAACCCCCTGCCTGCCGGGTCCTGATAAACTTTTGACCAGACGGTTTTTTGTTCCGGGTTGTTTTCCGGCTTGACCGCCGTATACCAGGCAGAGTCCCTTATCTCAAATGCCTCTTCGGACAGGTTCCGGATAATGGAAGGAAAATTGGGATAATACCGTGTGGTGGCTTTTTCAAAGGTAATAAAAGAGGCAACTGCTTCCGGGTTTTCCCGGATCACTGTTGTCAAGAGCGGGTCAATATGGGAAAGTGCGTTCAGATGGCTTGTAATCCCGGGATGGAGATCTTTTTCTCCCCAGTAAAGGACCATGACGGGATCTGAGGGCTGATTTGAATAAAGCCTGCTTTGAGGCGCTTTTGTCAGGATGTCGGGGGCATTGCGCGGGAAATTCCCCAGGATTTTTTCCATGTCCAGGTTGATTGATGCATGCGTTGCAAGATAGGCTGAAGAAACCGCAATCCGTTTAAAGATGTTTTCACACCGCATGGCTTTCTCATGGGTGACCTCAGATAGAAAAAAACCGGCCTGGCTCCTGATGGTGGTTTCATTTTCAATGACGGAATATTCCCCGAACCGGGTCACGATTTTCGTGGCCATATAGGTCAGAAAAATCATGGAAGCAATAAAGATAATGGAAAACAGGATAAACAGCCGGGCCCTGATGGTTATTCTTTTTTTGGGTTTCATCTGGTTTTTTCTCCCGCAGTTTACCGGACGTTTTTTTTGTGTTTTGTGAAAAGCTGGTAAATCCTTGACCTTGAGAGTCCCGACATCCTGCACAGCTCGCTGATGTTTTTAACAGGGAGGCCGGACAGGTAATCAATATATTTTGATTCCATAAGGATGTTGACATAGTCACGGAATTCTTTGTACCGTATCATGTTTTTCGAAGGGGTCTGGCTGATGTTCAGAAATACTTTGCCCTTGATGTCGTCATTGCCGGTATTGACTTTGATTTTTTTTCTCAGGATTTTAATCCTGAATTCCCTGGGTAAAAAATGAGGATAGAGCATGGGCTCTTCAAAGGCATTGGCTAATGTGATGTGGAGAAGATTGATCAATTCCCTTATATTGCCGGGCCAGTCATAGCATTCAAGCATTTCAACAAAATCATCTGAAATTCCTTTGGCATTGATGTTCATCTGCCGGCAGATATCCGGGACATAGTGGCTGATCAATCGCCTGACATCGCCTTCACGCTGCCGCAACGGAGGAAGGCCAATGTGGAACACCACCAGCCGGAAATACAGGTCTTTGCGGAAAACACCCTGATCCACGAGGGTTTTCAGATCCTTGTTGCCGGCACAAATCACCCTGAAATCACATGATATTTCATCTTTTGCACCAATGGGTCTGAATTTTTTTTCCTGGAGAACCCGCAAAAGGGATTTTTGCACCCCCGGGCTCAGATCACCCACTTCATCCAGGAACAGGATGCCCCCGTCCGCCTGTTTCACCAGGCCGGACCTGTCCTGTTCAGCACCTGTATATGTGCCTTTCCGGTGCCCGAAAAGGATGTTCCCGGCAAGGGTCTCAGGCAGGTTGGTACAGTCCACGACAACAAAGGGATTGTCCCGGCGTTTGCTGTTTGCATGGAGCACCTTGGCGATAAGTTCTTTTCCGGTGCCGGTTTCGCCTGTAATAAAGACATTGCCGTCACTTAAGGACGCCTTGGCTGTCTTTACCAATGTGTCATTCAACGCAGGACTGTTTCCGATAATGGGATGACGGTTAAAAATAAGCTGGTGTTTTTCCTTTTTTTTTTCATTCCTGAATTGGGAGATCCGCTGGATCAGCAGTTTGATTTTATGATAGGCCGGCGGTTTGACCAGATAATCCCATGCCCCGTTGTTCAGGGCGATTTCAGCACCATCAATGTCACCGTCACCGGTGATGATGACGACTTCAGGACCGGAAGGTGTTGCCTTTAACCGGTTGATCCCGGCAAGACCGTTGGAATCTGGCAGGATGACATCAAGAAAAATAATATCAAAAG
>Ga0156388_1084_pt1 | contig 11490 bp, 10 predicted proteins | sample RifOxyA3_FD_108032 | JGI IMG/M metagenome (GOLD analysis project Ga0156388, IMG submission 108032) | Desulfobacterales bacterium RIFOXYA12_FULL_46_15
ATTTCCGGGTATTTGACGGACTGAAGATATTTGTTGACCAGGAGACCCTTGTCAGGACCTGTCGGAAGGCCTGAGTCCTCAAAAATGGCAGAGGGGCTGACCCCCAGGGCCATGAAAATAAAATCCGTTGAAAACCCTTCACCCGAGTCCAGAATGATTCGATCCGGCTTGATGTCCCTGACATAACCGGTTTCAATGATTTGGATCCCTCTTTTAGCAAGAGAGGAAGAAACTCTTGAACGGATGGCTTCGGGAAAGCGGGCCATGAATTTAACCCCTGCAAAAATACGGATATCCGGCCTATGGCCTTTCACTTTTTTGGCCAACTGCCATACGTTTCCCGCTATTTCTGCCGATGAAGGCCCGCCCCCCACGATGCCGACTATCGTTTTTTTATCAACGAACAAGGCTTCAAGCTTTTCAGAAGCTTCCATGAGTTTTTCAATAGGCTTGACCGGATAGATATTCCCGGCTTTTTCCATACCCGGCGGCATGGGGATATAGCTTCCGGCATTAAAGGATAGCACATCATAGGAAAAACCATGGCCGGTTGCCGTATAGACCTCTTTTTTATCAGGATCAATGCGCAAAACCCTGTCTTTTACAAAAATCCCTCCCTGCTTTTGTACCACGTCTTTTGTGGCAAACCGGATATCGTCCGGGCGGTAAGTCCGGCCCAGCATCCCAGGCCCCATACCGGAATAATAATGGTAAAATGAAGGGCCGATGACCGTGACCTTAACTTTCTTTTCAACAAATCTTGCGATATTCTCCAGGATCATCATATGAGCATGACCGCCACCGACCAGGATAAGATGTTTTCTCATTTTACCCTTTCCTTTTCAAATACTGTCCATCAGCTTTCCAAGACTTGCCAGATGAGCTTTTTCTTCGTCGGCAATCTTATTCACAATGGCCTTGGATTCAGAATCGGATATTTTTGATGATACCCGGTGATACAAGTCAAGAGCCTGGGCTTCAATGGACATGGCAAGGGAAATCACCTCTTTTTCAGAATTCAGATCAGGTTTGAACAGATCCATATATTCTTCAGTGGAAAGACCCCCCTCCAAGGCAGAAATTTCTACAATTTTTTCAAACTCATCCTTATTGATTCCCTCATGGCTGATCCTGTTATAAGCCGTGTAAATGGATATCTGATGTTTGACTTCAATTTTTGATAATTTTAAAAACAGGTCTTTTACTTTTTCATTACCGGCCTTGTTTGCCAGGGTAACATAAAATTCCTGCAATCCCTGTTCAAGCGAATAGGCTACCTTTAAAACATCCAGGGGAGCTTCTTTTCCGATGAAAAGATCCATCCCCAGATCCTGTGGACCGATAGCAGTCTTGGACTTCCAGGCATTGATCCCGCCGGAAACATTAAATACCTGTTTAAACCCTTTCCCTGCCAGCATCTGCGCAGCAACCCGGCTGCGGCCGCCAATGGCTCAGTAGACCAGGGTGGGTTTTTCAGGGTCCAGTTCACCGATCCTGTCAGTCAGCTCGGGCAATGGGATCAGGGTGGCGCCGGGGATATGACTTTCTTTATATTCCGAAGGCTGGCGGACATCCAGAAGGGTTATGGCACCGGAAGGGTGTCCTGCCATATAGGAGTCTGCTTCCTTATAATCAAAAGATTTGGCCGGGGTCAAAAACTGCATCCATTTCATTGGGACACCTCCTTTTTTCTTATGCTTTTATTCTTTAGACCCCTTGATTTGAGGATCATTGGGTTTTCCTGCACAATCAGGGGTGTAGCAGGAATTATCCACAAACGAGCACTCAGTCTTGCAGGAAGGGCATTTCTCAGGCGGTGTGTCTGCTTCCTTGGTATAACCGCATTGACTGCATATCCAGCTTACCATAATTTTTCTCCTTTTTTTGATGTTGTTGATTTCTTATAATCTTTTTTATCTAAGTACACTATCAAGAAACACACTATCAAGAAATGCTATCAAGAAGCATGCCGGATCAGCGACGGATATGGATAAAAAATTATTGCCCTGATATGGGCCTTGTTTTCTCCTTCAGCCAGGCCTTTGTCTGCCTGTCAAGTTCAGGGGACAGCATTTCATAAACCCTTTGATGATATAAATCAATCCATTTGATTTCTTCATAAGACAATAGTGTCTTATCCAGGAGATCTCTTTCAAAATGACACCAGGTCAGGTTTTCAAACTTCATGAATTTCCCGAATTCATTTTCAAAGGCATCTGCCACAAGGATCATATTCTCCAGTCTTATGCCATACCGGCCTTCCCTATAGATACCGGGCTCATTGGTCAGAAGCATGCCTTTTTCAAGCTTTACATCAATAGGATTAGGACTGATCCTTGCCGGTCCTTCATGGACGCACAAGAAAAATCCCACGCCATGGCCGGTGCCGTGACCGAAATTCATTCCCTGTTTCCACAAATACTGCCTTGCAAGGGTATCAATCTGGAACCCCCTGGTATCTGCCGGAAAAACAGCCTCTGCCACAGCAATATGCCCTTTCATCACCAGGGTATAATCTCTTTTTTCTTCTGGCGACGGTTTGCCGAGACATAAGGTCCTTGTAATATCAGTAGTGCCGGTGAGATAATTTCCCCCGGTATCAGCTAAAAACATCCCGCTCCGGCCGATGACGGCATCCGTGTCTTTTGAGGCTGAATAATGGCACATGGCTGAATGGTCATGATAGGCCATGATGGAGTCAAAACTGTTATCGATAAAGCATGCCTGCTCTCTTCGAAACGAAAATATCTTTTCTGCAGCTGATAGCTCGGTTGTCTTTTCATCTTCATCCCGATGTTCCATCCAGTAAAGGAATTTCACCACTGCGACCCCGTCTTTTATAGCTGTCTGCCGCAAATGGCTTATCTGGATTTGATTTTTTATTGCTTTCATTAAAATGGACGGATTCGGCTTTTCAATGATCTTGCAATGTGCAGGGATGGCCTCATAAAGCCTGAAATTAATATTTTCAGGATCAATAAGGATGCTTTTCCCTTTTTCCAGGCCGGTCAAGGCATCATGAATTCCTTCATATGGTTTAATTTCAATGCCATCCCGGTTCAGTTCCGCTTCAAGAGCCTGGTCTATTTTTTTATTATCGATAAAAAGAAACACTTTTTCATGGGATATTAAGGCATATGCTATATTGACCGGGTTTGTATGAACATCCTTTCCCCGAAGATTCAGGGTCCATGCGATATCGTCAAGAGTTGAGAGCACGTGAAGAGTTGCTCCGTAAATTTTCATCTTTTCCCGGATCAGGCTGATCTTATCCTTCCGGCCCTGGCCGGTATATGATTCAGAAAAACCGAATGCCCTGGATTGAGGTCTAGGAGGCCGGTCCGTCCAGACCTGAGAAAGGATATCAGCCGAGGTGTTGAGCCGGATTCCCTTCTCATCAAACTCTTTTTTCAATTCTCTCACACCGGTTGTACTGAACACATTTGCATCAATGCCGACAACGCTTTCAGGCTTTAAATTGTCCTTCAACCATTTAGCAGAGGATGGAACATCCTGTTCCCCTGTCCTGAACAATTCAAAACCAGATCCTTTCAATTGTTTTTCAGCCTGGATGAAATATCTGAAATCAGTCCATAATATGGCTTTTTCGCTTGTAACCACGGCTGTTCCGGCAGAGCCTGAAAAACCGGTCAGCCATTTTCTTGCCTGCCAGTGTTCAGCCACATATTCGCTCTTGTGAGGGTCATCCGACGGTACAACCAGGGCGTCAATAGTTCTACTCTGCATCAGCTTCCGGATATGCCCTATTTTTTCTATGGTATTCATTTTTTCCCCATTAAATTTGCATTTTTAAAAATATACTATGATTCAGACCATTCCCACAATCAAATTTTCTGATTCCGGTGCCTGTTTTACCCAGTATTGCCATAAAATCATGTCTGAAATTAAAAGGGCCGACGATGGTTTTTCCATTGATATGCGCTGGATGGACAAGGTTCCGGCACGGCTGGCCAGAAACCCGGTTTACCTGAAAACGGACATGCCGGAGGGAACTGGCCTTGACATTTTCGGGGCAATCCCCCAGCCTCAGCCTGAGGCCTGCGGAAAAGCCATTCCTCAAGCTTACGGTTTCAGGGCAGGAAAAAAGAATCTTAATAAGGCCGCGCAAAATAATATAGAAAACACTGGTACTGGCAATCAAGAATGAGTTAATCAAAGAGTCAAGATTAATCATCCTATCTCAAATTCTGAAAAGTATCGGATAGTTTTCAACTGAACAATATAAGGGATATGCGGCGGCCTGCCTTATTGAATAATGCGGTTTCCGGGTTTGGGGGAATAAAGCGTCAAGCTTTTCTGAAACGACTTAAATTTATTAATAAATATTGAGGGTTAATTCGGGACCGGGGGATAAAAATCCATTGCATTTTGCTTTTCTCATACTGTATATAAAAAATCCTGTTTGTTTTGAAAAGGATATCTGAAAATGCAACCTGACAAGGAAAGCGTATTATGGTAATGAAATTTAAACCGATTAAACTGACCGATCATTTTTATCAGATCGGCACCCCCTATTTCCCCGGGTATCTTTCCCTGGGTGAAAAAAACATGCTCATTGACGGCGGGACCAGTGCTGTTGCCAATATTATCGAAGGCCAGCTCCAGGCGCTGGATATTCATCCGGAAAGCATTGAATATATCTCCATTACCCATTCCCACGCCGACCACATCGGCGGATTATCCAGACTGAAGAAAAAATGGCCCCATATGAAGACCATTGCAAGCGCAACTGCTGCCAGGATGATGGCCAACCCGAAGGTCATCAAACAATTTGAAGGCATGGATTCAGCCATTTCAAAAATTATGAAAGAGAAATCCGAGATTGACGAGATCCCGGTATCCATGGAAGCGGATGAATATGATTTTGGTGTGGACATCATAGCTGATGAAACCTTCCGGATCGACCTGGGGAACAACATTGTCTGGACTGTGGATACGACCCCCGGTCATGCCGGGTGCCAGATCGCCCTGTTCGAGGGATATGAAGGCACGGCCGCCATCGGTGATGCCATCGGGTTTTACAATCATACGGAGAATGCGTTCTGGCCCAATTATTTCGAGTCATTAACGGATTATGCGGACAGTATCCGGAAAATTGCCCGGATGAATCCGGCCAGGCTGGCCCTGGGTCATAACGGGGCCGTTGAAAAGGAGACACGAAAATTTCTGGCCGAGGCATTGAGCGCGACAGGGGCCTATCACCGGGAGCTGGTGAAAAGGGCAGGGGCCGGGGAACCCATTGAGGCCATTGCCAAGGATAAGGCCGGTCAGATAGCGTCCTGGTCAGGACATATGTCTTTTGTGGTGGCAATGCTGATCCAGGTCCTCATTAAACAGTCGCTCAAGGCGGTAAAGGACGGCGAGCCGTCCTTTGACCTGGACCCCGGCGGCAGGCCGTCATAAAGGAAGTCGTTTCATGTCAAACTCTGTATATATCGGCATAGACCTGGGAGCGTCCAGGACAAAACTGGCCATCCTGGATGTGGATAAAAATCTTATCGGTCATGCAGTGCGGCATTCAGGCACCGATTACGGGAAAACCGCCCGTCTGGTTCTGGATGAGGCCCTGCAGATGGCAAAGGCGGATGAAAAAGATATTGTGAGTGCCCTTTCCACAGGGTACGGCAGGAAGAACGTCTCCTTTGCTGCAACAGACAAGACCGAAATCGCCTGTCACGGGAAGGGCTGTTTCCATTATTTCCCAAAGGAAATCAGCATTATCGATATTGGCGGCCAGGACAACAAGATCATCAAGCTGAACGATAAAGGATTCAGGCTCAGCTTTAAAATGAACCGGAAATGTGCGGCCGGGACCGGGGCCTTTCTCGAGGAAATGTCCCTCCGGCTGTCAGTGCCGCTGGAAGAGATGAACGCCCTTGCCGAAAAGGCTGAGGGCATGGTGCAGCTCGGCAGTTATTGTACGGTGTTTTCCGGTACCGAGGTGCTGGAAAACATCCGCAATGGGAAAAGTGTGGCTGATATTATCAAAGGACTTTTTTATTCCGTGATCAAAAGAGTGGTTGAAATGGATTCCCTCACCTCCCATGTGGTGATGACTGGCGGTGTGGTGGCCCATAATCCCTATCTTGTCACCATGGCAGGCGAGATGCTGGGCAGAAAAATCCTGGTTCCGCCGTTTCCCCAGCTCACCGGCGCCATCGGGGCGGCCCTGTTTTCAATGAATGCGGAACAAAACTAAATTTTCAGGAGGAAGAAACAGATATGAGTGAAGAAAAAAAACCGGCAAGAAAAATCATCGAGACGTCCAAAGATATGGGCCGGTATATGGCAGAATATTATTATGAACTGAACGATGCGGCAAAAACCGGAAAACAAAAAATTGCCTGGTGCACCAGTGTGGGCCCCACCGAACTGCTCCGGGCCATGGGGTTTCTCGTATATTTTCCGGAAACCCATGCAGCCATGCTGGGGACGAGCCGGATGGCAACGGATCTGATACCCCATGCCAATGCCCTGGGGTATTCACCCGAAGTCTGTTCTTATATGACATCGGATATCGGCGCTTATCTGAAAAAGACGACTCCGCTGTCCAAGGCTTTTCCAGGGATTGAGAGCATCCCGAAACCCGATGTCCTGGTGTTTAACACCAACCAGTGCCGGGACGTGCAGGACTGGTTTTCCTTTTATGCACGGGAATTCAATGTTCCCATCATCGGGGTTCATGCCCATGTCGGGGTAAAAGATGCAACCGAACCCATCATCCGGGATATTGCCACCCAGATCGAAAACCTGGTGGAACCCCTTGAAAAAACTTCAGGGAACCGGTTTGATATGGCATTATTTAAAGAAACGGTTCGGAATTCCAGGAAATGCTCGGATCTGTGGAAAGAAATTCTGGAAACCGCTGCTGCCAAACCTTCACCCCTGACCTTTTTTGATGCAGCCACCCTCATGGGGCCGGCAGTGGTAGGAAGAGGGACGACAGTTGCGGTGGGGCTGTATGAAAAGCTCCTGGCTGAATTAAAGCAAAAAGCCGCAGCCAGAGACGGGGCCATTGAAAATGAGAAATTTCGCATCTACTGGGACGGCATGCCGGTCTGGGGACGGCTGGGCGCCCATTCCAAACTCTTTTCCGGTCTGAACGCCAATGTCCTTGCCTCAACCTATTGCAGCAGCTGGATTTTTACTTCCCTGGATCCCGATGATCCTTTCCGCAGCATGGCCAAAGCCTATACGGAATTGTTTATTGTGCGCTCCGACGATTACAAGGAACAGTATATAGAGGAAAAGCTTAAAATTTACGGGATTGATGGGATTATTTACCATGACGCCAAAACCTGCCCCAATAATTCAAATTGCCGGTACGGTCTTTCCAAGCGGATTCAGAAGTCCACGGGTATTCCCACGCTTTCCATTGACGGGGATCTCTGCGATATGCGCCTGGTGTCGGATGAACAGACCAAGACCAATGTGGAAGCCTTTATTGAACAGCTTTCGGAAATGAAAGGATAAAAAGGATCAAGCCATTTGACCGGACCGGTTCCTTAAACCAGATCTTAAAAGGGAACCGGTCCGGATCGAAATCAGATAAAACCGTATTTTTTCGCCTCTTCCATCAATTGATTCCTGAAATTGGGGTGGGCGATATTGATCAGCGCCAGCGTTCGTTCTGGTACGCTCCTGCCCCTCAGCCAGGCTGCGCCGTATTCAGTGACTACATAATCGGTGATGCCCCGGTGAAGGGTCACAGGGGTCCCTGTGGGGGCAAAGGGAACAATGGTGGACATGGCGCCGTCTTTTGCCGTGGACGGGCAGGCAATGATGGATTTTCCAAGACCGTCAATTCCCTGTCTGGCTCCCATGGCCGTATCAAACTGGCCTCCCGGCCCTGAATATTGTTTAAAACCGATTCCCTCGCTGTATACCTGGCCGTAAAAATCCACCATCATACAGGTATTGATGGAGACCATCTTTGAGTTTTGACGCAGGACTGACGGGTGGTTGACCCAGGGCCCCCGGAAAAACCGGATGGCTACATTGTTGTCTACCCAGTCATACAATTGCCTTGATCCGAATACAAAGGTGGCAATGAATTTATCTTTGTAAAACGCTTTTTTCTTGTTTGTAATGACCCCCATTTCATAGAGATCCATCATGGAATCAGTGATCATCTCCGTATGGATGCCGAGATCCTTTTTATGGGTTAGCGCATGGGCAACAGCGTTTGGGATTTCCCCGATGCCGAGCTGGAGGGTGGATTCGTTATCCACCAATTCCGCAATAATGGAACCGATCTGCAGATCGATGTCCCCCGGGATTTTTTTGGGGATGACGGGCAGATCAATCTCATTTTCAACAAAGAAATCAACATCGCTGACATGGACTTCAACATCACCAAAGATGCGGGGAAGGGTGGGGCTCACTTCCAGAATGACAAGGCCGGCTTTTTCAAAAATATCTTTCTCATAGGATGTGCCAAGACCGAAACAAACAAAGCCGTGTTTGTCAGGAGGAGTGCAGGAACCGAAAAATATATCGGTTTTTCTGGCTTCATTATGACCTGTGGCAATGTTGTGGAGCAGGTTGGGGACAAAATGGACCGCTCCTGATTTTGCAGCAAGCCCGGCCCTGGCGCCGCCGCCGTGAAACCAGGAGCAAAGTTCAAAATGTCCTTTCATGGCAGGGTTGGTAAAAAATTCATACCCCCTGAAGGTGAGCACGGAAAATACCTTGACGTTTTCAACCCTGTCCGCCACGGTGTGAAACTGCTTCATGCAGCCCTGGGGTTCACACCCCTGGGAAACCACAATTTCCATATTGCTTTCAATTTTATTCACAGCTTCTTCAATTGAAAGCAGTTTGCTTTTATATATTGCGACGTTGTCCTTCATGTGTTCTCCTTGTTCCGTAATATTTAGACCGTCATTAAAAAATAATCTTGAAAGCCCTTAAAATCAAAAACCGTTAGCTTACCGGCCGTTAGAATTTTTTACCATTTGTTAATTAATTATCATGCAGGGATTTTTATTGTCAACTCAAAAATATAAACCGGATATCCCGGATAACGGAACTCCTGGTTCAAATTACAGATTTTCTTTTACAGAGAGAAAACAATGGTGTGTAATTTTTGTTTTACACTATATTTTAAATCTTCCAACCATTTGATTTAGTTTTTCCGCTAACCGGTTCAGTTCTTCGGCACTGTTGTTTACCTTCAGGCTATTTTCAGATATTTCACCAATCCCTTGATTGGTTGCACCGATATCCTTGGCAATTTCTCCGGCTACGACACTGCTTTGGGCAAAATTTTCATTGACTTCCAGGATTCCATTGGAAATCTGATTGATATTGCCGGCAATGTTGTTTGCCGTGACAGATTGTTCTTCAACGGATCTGGCAATAAAGGAAACAATGTCGTGGACTTGATCGATTACTTTGGTGATTTGTTCGATCTCCTTGACGGTTCCGGAGGTTGAGTTTTGAATACTACCGATTTTTCCTTTTATTTCCAAAGTAGCACCCGCTGTCTGCTTTGCCAGTTCCTTTATTTCATTGGCGACGACGGCAAACCCCTTACCGGATTCTCCGGCTCTTGCCGCTTCAATTGTTGCGTTCAGAGCCAGCAGATTTGTCTGTTCCGAGATCTTGGTAATCGTCTCAGTGACCTTGTTGATCTCCAAAGCCTCTTTTCCAAGTTCTCCGACCCGGTTGGATGCGTTTTTGACTTTCAGCACTGCATCGTTTGAAATAATGGTTCCTTTTTCTGAGTTCTCGGCTATTTTATTGATGGTACCGGTCATCTCCTCTATGGCAACCGCCACAAGATTGACGCTGGTTGTAGTTTGTTCCATTGCAGCGGAAACCGAATTGATGTTCACGCTCATCTCTTCTGAGGCACCGGCAACTGTATTTGCCTGTTCTGACATTTTGTCAGCCCCCTGCGACATATGACCGGAGAGGATAGAGAGGATAGCGGCAGACCCATTCAAATTGTTTGCATTTTCAGCAATTTCACGGATAAGTATCTGGATTTTTTCCATAAAAATGTTAAACCAATTGGACAGCTCACCGAATTCATCTTTATTTGAACCCTCCAGTCGAGCGGTCAAATCGCCTTCTCCTTCAGCCATATCCTTGAGCCGATGAACAACTACCTGAATGGGTCTGGTGATTTTAGCGGACACCAGCCATGTGATGGGAAGAAAGATTATCAAGGCCAAAAGGGTGGTTGCGGCCATATTCAGAACCATTTTATTTCGAGCTTGAATAATTCTTATGTCTGAATACACCAGTACCAATCCACCGTAGGCTTGATCTTTGATCATAAACGGGACGAATATGCTGAATTTATCATCTGTTTTAAGCGAACCGACGTCTCCTTTTTTCACCAGATCAATCAATGCTCCGGGGGCAACCATATCTTTTTTCTTGGAATTGTTGAAATGGATGATCTTGTCTTTTTCTTTATGGCTGAGGGTTACTATTTCATTCTTTTTATTTATGAATTTTATTTCTATAAGGTCGTTTCTGGAATTCAGTATTTCTTCAAAAAGTGTGGGTTGAATAATTGTGATGAACATATTAATCGTATCCGAAAGTTCTTCTTCCACAGCTTTTTTATCTGTGTTTTTATCGCTGGAACCGACTGTTCTGCCGAGTCTTTGTTTCAGATCTATATGAGGTACCTGTGAAAGGGCCTGGGCTCCTGAAATAAATTCGCTGAAAAAGACGGAGCGAACTTGAAAGTATTGAATGACGGCAGATGCAACCTGTATAGAAAGGATAAACAATAAAACGGTAAGAATGATTTTGTTTTTAATTGTTCGAAACATTGTGTATTCCTTGGTTTTAGAAAGCAATGATTAAATTTAAACACGGCAATCCATCATGGTTCTGTTTCTTGGTACGGGTTCTTCCATTCCTTATAAATTGTGGCCGAGAAAAATTTTGCAAAGTTTCCCTGGCAGATGAACACCCTGATAAACCATGGGAATCCATCTGCCAGGGCCGATTCGACCCATTAAAAAATTTAGAAATACAAAAACAAGGGTGCCATAATCTTATTTAGGGGAAATTTTGTAAATTATATTATCGATATCACTTGTCAGATAGATATTTCCCGATTTGGAGACGGCCACACCGCTAAGGGTAAAGGCAGGCATAAACCCCTTGGGAACAAACAGTCCCAGGGGAAGATCCTGAACCAGAGGTATGACTTTGCCTGTTTTGGGGTCAATCTCAAGCAATTCCTTTGTCCCCACATTGACAACCAGGATGGTGCCGTCCGGTTTCACGGCTATTCCCTTGGGCTGTCTTAAACCTGAAACAACCAGGCTTTTTTCTCCGGTTTCGATATTGATTTTTGTGATCCGGCCTGCCAGAAATTCCGTAACATAAATGCTGTTTTCATCAGCCTTTGCGATATAGACCGGAAGGCCCAGGTCTTTTGCCACAACCTCCCTTTTCTGGCCGGCTTTGTCACGGACCCTGATAATGCTGTTGGTTCCG